>Ga0326728_10016296_pt1 | contig 15200 bp, 13 predicted proteins | sample MB3enrmetagenome_FD_207602 | JGI IMG/M metagenome (GOLD analysis project Ga0326728, IMG submission 207602) | Lab enriched peat soil microbial communities from McLean, Ithaca, NY, United States - MB31MN | ecosystem: Environmental > Terrestrial > Soil > Wetlands > Peat | place: USA: New York...
TCCATCACCAGGAAGGGCTGGCCTGCCTGCTCGCCCACCTCGTGAATGGTGCAGATGTTGGGATGGTTCAAGGCGGCAGCGGCGCGGGCTTCGCGCCGGAAGCGCTCCAAGGCCAGCCTGTTCGCGGTCCATTCCTCCGGCAGGAACTTTACCGCGACCTGCCGACCCAGGGTGGTGTCCTCGGCCTTGTAGACGACGCCCATACCGCCGCGTCCGAGTTTCTCCAGAATGCGGTAGTGAGAAATGACTTTGCCAAGCATGACGTGGAGCCTCGTGGTGATCTGCGAGGTGTTTTGGATGAGGCCATCTTAGGCGGCGCTCAGAGCCAAGTCAACAGTAATCGGGGGCGCGGGCGGTGGGCTTAGCCGAATCCATCCATGGGTGTTGATGTCCCGGCAGGCAAGACTATTCGTGTTCGCGAAGCATTCCAGGGTCATACCTCCTCGACTCCCCCGAATCAAGCTAGTGACTTGCCATGAATAGGAAGACGCACCCGAAGTATTGAAAATGCTATCCTTCCTCGGGCTTAGTTAGTTAGACTGGACAGGGTGAAGCCTCATCGAGGCAGTCAGTTTGCAGGAGCGATTGGACAGCACGACGCCGGGCTGGAGGACGCCGGGCATGGAAATTTTCCCTTCTCCGGGTAGAATATGACGTGTTGAGCAGATACGTTCAGAATTCAACAACGCTACTCAACCCTTTGAAAAGATTGAGCATCCCAATTAAGGACGCATACGGGAACGCCAATTGCTCAGCCTACAGATGCGCGCGCTACTGATCGGAGAGGATAATCCAATGAGATACCTGATGGTTGCTACCCTGATGTTCAGCCTGCCGGCCGAATTCCTTCAGGCCAAGCCAACCAAGATCGCTGACCGGCTCCAGAGTGCTGCCGTGGTGATGTACGAAATCATGAATACGCCTGATAACTCCATCCCGAAAGACCTGCTCGACAGGGCGGTCTGCGTGGGCATAGTCCCCGGGCAGAAGAAACTGGCTTTCATTTTCGGAGCAAGCTACGGGCGTGGCGTGCTGGTGTGCAGGCGAGGCGGGAACGGCCCCTGGGGCGCACCTTCGATGATTGCCGTGCGTGCCGCCAGCTATGGGTTTCAATTGGGAGGATCGGAGACCGACCTGGTTTTTGTGGTGATGAACCCCAACGGGATGCGCAGGCTGCTCAAGAGCAGGACGGAACTTGGCGCCGATGCCTCCGCGGCGGCCGGGCCGGTGGGCCGGACAGCTTCTGCCTCCACCGATGCATTCGTAACCGCTGAAATTCTCACTTATTCCCGGTCCCGGGGGTTGTTTGCCGGCGTATCTCTCAAAGGCGCCGCCATTACCCAGGATGGGGAGGCCAACGCGCAGTTGTATGGCCACATCGTGGATCCCAAGGAGATTCTCGTCGAAGGCAAGGGCGATATTCCACCCGAAGCCAAATCACTCGTCACCGAACTCGAGAAGTATTCCCCGCGGGGTGGCGTGGCATTTGTCGCCACCCAAGCGCCGAAACCACAGAGCGCTCCTGTGCCGACGCCAGACAGCGCTCCCGCGCCGAGACAATAGAGCGCCCCTGTAAAGTGAGGCGATGCGGGCAACATCGCTTTTGGCTTGAACGGCTCCACGGCTCGGCGGACAACGTGTGATACAATTTGCCTTGAGGCTGCCGCCCTCATCATCGGCGTCGTTACTGCCGATAGTGACATTGGAAAGGTATTTGGGTGTCTAATAAATACGGGCATGGCGGGTAGGCATGTCGCGACAACTGGCGATTTTCTCAGATTTGAATGCAATGCCAAGCACCCCGCGATTGGGCGAACGGGTTAGGAAGAGCAGTCGCAAGTCTCCCGCGGGGATCTCAACCAACCAGCTTGTTTTCACGGCCTATCAAGGCACCAACGAGGATGTTTTCCCTCAAGTGATTTCCCTGTACGTTGCTCCGGGAAGCACCGTCGCCGATGTTACTTACGGGAAGGGCGTGTTCTGGAAGAAGGTTCCCGAGGGTGCGTATCGGCTGCTCGCCACTGACTTGAAGAACGGCGTTGACTGCAAGAAACTCCCCTATGGGGATGCCTCTATCGATTGCGTTGTTTTTGACCCCCCCTACATGCACACTCCCGGCGGGACCGCCCACATCAACCACCAGAACTATGAAGACTATTACCGAAACAACTCGGCCGACAATGGATCGGGAAAGAAGTATCACGAGGCCGTTCTTGAACTGTATTTCAAGGCTGCGGATGAGGCCCACCGGGTTCTTAGAAACGAGGGAATCTACATCGTTAAGTGCGGCGACGAGGTCTGCGCAAACCAACAGCGCCTGACTCATGTGGAACTCATCAATGAGCTGACGCAGAAGGGATTCATGATCGAAGACCTATTCGTGTTGCTGCGAAACAACCGCCCTGGCGTTAGCAGGGTGATTCGGCAGGTTCACGGCCGCAAAAACCATTCGTATTTCCTGGTTCTGCGCAAGTCCAAACGAAAGCGATTACCCAGCAGCAGGTAAGAACCCGAACATCTCTTCAGGTGTGCAGGAGTGCCTCCAATTCCTCGAACGCTTCGCCGAATGATTTGACTTTTATCCGAGGGAAGTCGTTGGCTAAGGCCAAGTACACCTGAGGCGGGTCCAAGTAATAGATGCGGCTGATCTCCGCAACTCTCGACTGAAACATCTGCAACTGCCTGGGAACGCAAATCTCGATAACCTCCCCCGTCCTGGTGTCTCGCTTCGTTTCCGCCGCTACGACGAGAACGCCCCTATAAACCCCCGTTCCGAATATGCGGTCCAGCACTAACTGGTGAACCCACGCCTGCACCGCCCGTTCGCGCGTCGAAGTCTTGATTGGAAGATGTATCTTCCTGCTGTTCGGTCCCGGGTCAAAAACATAATCGGTAGGCAGGTCCGCTCCCGACTCTGGAATGCGCACCTTTCTTCGCGGGGAAACGCCTACAGCGCGAGCCACGATATGACCGATCAGGATCTCAAAAAAGGTGGCTGAGGCCTTGCGTCCAACGCCATACACATCATTAGCGGCGAAAACGCTATAGGCTGTGGTGTACGCTGATCTAACGATGTCCTCCGCCGTAGCGCCGCGGAATCCACTGCGGAAAGCTCGCAACAATCGATTGAAGACATCCTCCTTGTCAACATACAGGGCCTCATTGAGCGGTCTGGATTGGGCCTCTCTCCTGAATCCGAAATAGCGTTTGTCGGCGACCCGAGAGGTCAACCGGACGCGGTCGGCTTGCCCAAGGATCTGGCGTGCATACAAAGCCATCTCCGAAACAAGGCGAGCCACCGCTTGCCCGCCAAGATCTTGAGAAGCGATAGCCTTCAGTCTCCCGTATTGCTGGCTAAGTTGTTGTGGCATGCGGTCCTGATCTTATCACAGAGAAAACTCAGATTTCACTGCTCAAACCCTACGGGGCGGCAACGCCCTAAGGCTTTGCTGCAAGGAGGTTTCGCGCAACCACGCAACGAGGTTTCGTTGATGTGGTGGAAAAAGTTGTGCTACGATGAGGGTTTGCTTCGCGACCGGCAAGGCACACCTAGCGCCGGTCCCAAAGTCCCAAGGAGCTCCTGGTGAGAATCTACGACGGCCAAGACATTCGCAACGTTGCGCTGGTGGGTCACGGTGATACCGGCAAGACCCAGCTTGTTTCCGCGCTGCTTTATACGGCGGGCATGGTAAACCGCCTGGGAAAAGTGGACGACGGAACCTCGATCACGGACTACGACGAGGAGGAGATCCAGCGCAAGTTTTCCATCACCGCCGGGCTTGCCTATGCGGAATGGGGCAGGACCAAAATCAACTTTATTGACACGCCCGGATACAACATCTTCCTGCACGAAACGGAGGGGGCGCTCCTGGCCGCCGATGCCGCTCTGCTGCTCATTCATGCTGTGGCGGGAATCGAAGTGCAAACGGAGAAATCCTGGGGTTTCTGCGAGAAATACGGCTTGCCGCGCGCCCTGGTCATCAATCAGATGGACCGCGACCGCGCCAGCTTTGAGCGGACCCTGGAGGACCTGCACAAGGCTTTCGGGCGGAGCGCGGTTCCCCTCCAACTCCCCATCGGGGAAGAGAAGAATTTCCACGGCGTCGTCGACCTGGTTCGACTGAAGGCCTGCCTCTACGACTCCAACGGGTCCGGGAAGGCCAAGGAAGCCGAGATTCCTGCCGAGCTGAAGGAGGCGGCGAGCAAGGCTCACGAGGCCTTGGTGGAAATGGTGGCCGAGGGTAACGACAAGTTGATGGAAGAGTTTTTTGAAAAGGGCACCCTCCCGGAGGCGGACTTGGTCGCCGGTCTGAGGGCCGCGGTCTGCGAAAGGCGCCTCTACCCTGTGGTGGTGGCGGCGGGGCTGGCCAACCTAGGCAGCGAGAATCTGCTGAACCTCATGGTGGATTACCTTCCTTCACCCCTGGTGCGGAAGGAGGTGGAAGGCCTGGATCACGAGGGGGGCGAGGTTGTAAAGCGCAAGATTGCTGACGACCAGCCGGTTTCCGCCTTCGTTTTCAAGACCGTGGCAGACCCCTTTGCCGGGCGGGTGAGCTACTTCAAGGTGATGTCGGGAGTGGTGAAGAATGAGGCCAACCTTGCCAACTTCAACCGAGGAACCAGCGAGCGCCTCTCGCACATCGGGGTAGTTCAGGGCAAGACGCAGACGCCCGTAGCCGAGCTCCATGCAGGGGACATCGGGGAAGTGGCCAAGCTGAAGGATACTCTGACGGGCGACACGCTGGGTGACAAAGGCGCGCCGATTGTTTTCCCCAAGCTGAAGCTGGCGGAACCCGCCATTTCCTTCGCCATCGAACCCAAATCGCGCGGCGACGAGGACAAGCTCTCCACCGCCATCCATCGCATGCTCGAAGAAGATTTGCTCTTGCGCTTCTCACGTGACCCGCAGACCAAGGAGTTCCTGCTTTCCGGCGCCGGCCAGCAGCATGTGGAAGTGGCCGTCTCCAAGCTCAAGCGGAGGTTTAACATCGATGTCACGCTCAAGGCGCCCAAGATCCCTTACCGCGAAACCATTCGCGCCCGGGCGGAAGCGCAGGGCAAACACAAGAAGCAGACCGGCGGCCACGGCCAGTACGGCGACTGCTGGATCAAGGTGGAACCGCTGGTACGCGGCGCCGGCTTCGAGTTTGTGAACGACATCTTCGGCGGCGCCATCCCCAGAAACTACATCCCCGCCGTCGAAAAGGGTATCGTGGAGGCAGCCTCGAGAGGGTATCTGGCCGGCTATCCCGTGGTGGACTTCAGAGTGATCCTCTTCGACGGCTCCTATCACGAGGTGGACTCCTCTGAAATCGCCTTTAAGCTCGCCGGCTCCAAGGGGTTCAAGAAGTGCATGGAGCAGGCCAAGCCCTGCTTGCTCGAGCCCATTATGAATGTCGAAATCACGGTGCCCGAGAACAACGCTGGCGACATCATGGGCAACCTGAATGGGCGGCGCGGCCGCGTGCAGGGCATGGACCCCAAGGGCGCGTCCACCGTCATCAAGGCGCAGGTGCCGCTCGCCGAGATGCTCACTTACGCTTCCGACCTCACCTCCATGACCCAGGGACGAGGGACCTACTCGATGGAGTACTCACACTACGAAATCGTCCCGCAGCCGATCGCCGATAAGATCGTCGCCGCGCACAAGCCCTCTGCGGAGGAAGAGGAAGAGTAGTCAAAGCAGAAGGTAGAAGGTAGAAGGCAGAAGGCAGAAAGCAGAAAGCAATTCCCCTCGACCTGTCATTCTGAGGCCCCGTTCTTTGGGGCCGAAGAATCCCTGCTGTTCTTGTAAGGCCGGCACGAAATGTCGTTTTCCAGTGTTGCAGCCAAAATCCCGCCTACGGCGAGTGGAACGGCTTTATGAAAATAAACACCAATTTTGCGGGCTGGCTCAAACTCCTTGGGTTTGGCGCAGCGGCCTTCTACCTTTGGAGGAGATCAATCTCGCCAGGCGCCGGTGAACCCAAAGGCCGTATTGATCGAGAAATCCGCTTTGTTGGCGCGATTCTCTTCACGCTCATCTTTGTTTACTTCCTAGGATTTGGTCTGGGTCTCTGGGGATCAAAATGAGTCGCGGCTTCTTGCAGGTCTGCCTTCTGCTTACTGCCTTCTGCCTTCAGGTGCACGCGAGCGAAGCAGAATCAGCACCGCGGCCGTGGCCAGCAACGGCATAGTGGCGGCAGCAAAGAAAGCCGGATAATACGAGAACCGGTCCACGAGCTTTCCGACTGCCAGGGTGAAGAACGCGCCCGCCAGGCCGGCGCCAAGGCCGCTCAATCCCGTCACCGAAGCCACCACGTCTTGCGGGAACAAGTCGCAGGGAAAAGTAAGACCCATGGTGGACCAACTGGCGTACCCCCACACCGCGAAGGCGATTAGAGCCAAGGCCCCATAGGCATTGTGCGTCGTGGCCGCCGGAATTCCGGCAATAATCGGGAGACAACTGACGACGCACACCCACTTCCGAGCTCGCAGGGTCGGCATCCCACGCTTAATCAGGAACCCGGAGGCAAACCCGCCCGTGAAGTTACCGATATCTGCTGCGACAAACGGGATCCAGGCGAAGGCGGCAATCTGTTTCAGGCTGAAGCCGCGCGCGTCACTCAGGTATTGAGGGAGCCAAAAGACGTAAAACCACCAGATGGGGTCAGTGAGCGAGCGCCCCAGGACGATGCCCCAGGTGTTTCTGTCGCTGAGAAGGCTGAACCACCGGCCCGCACCCGATCGCGCCGACACCGTGGCGGTGTCACGCCCCGATTCAATCAGAGCCTTCTCTTCTTTTGTAAGGTCGGGATGCTGGTTCAAGGGATAATAGACGCGTAGCCACAAGGCCAGCCAGACAAAGCCGAGGACTCCGGATACCGCGAACGCGTAGCGCCAACCGAGTGCGATGGCCACCCAGGGCACCAGGATGGCGGCCAGGGCGCCGCCGACGCTCGAGCCACTATCAAAAATGGCTACCGCAAGCCCCCGCTCCTTCGCGGGGAACCATTCGGCAACCGCCTTGTTGGCGCCGGGCCAGTTACACCCTTCGCCTATTCCGAGGAGGAATCGAAACACAGCGAACTGGGACAGTGAATTTGCAAACCCCGTCAGAAGGCTGACTATCGACCACCAGACGACCGCAAGGGCTAAGCCGAGGCGGGTTCCTATAATGTCGAGCAGGACGCCGCCGACCAGCCACATCCCCGCGTAGGATATTTGAAAAGCGGAAAACACCCATGACAACTCGGTGTGGCTGAGATGAAAATGTTGAGTGATGACCGGCGCCAGAACTGAAAACGTCTGGCGATTGATATAGTTGATGACCGTCGAAAGGAACAGGGTCCAGGCAATCCACCATCGAAGGCGCTTGTGGGGCTTCACAGTCTGTCGTTTCCTACCGGAGGTCTGTTTCCGCAATCCAGAGTGATTCTAACATGATGCTGAAGAACCCTTCTCGTCATTGCCGATTGCTGATTGCCGATTGACGATTGAAAAGATGGCGTGGCAACTCCTTCCAATGTGCATCAGCAATCGGCAATCGGCAATCGAAAATCGGCAATGAAAGCAGGCGCACTGCATGTCAAAGCGCCGGGCGCTGATACCCACCCAAAGCCTTCTCGATCGTCGCGGCTACGGCCAGAGCAACGTCCTCGCGCCAGGGACGCGCCACTATCTGCACGCCAATCGGCAAGCCTTCCCGAGAAGTCCCTGCGCGCACCACGGCCGCCGGCCAGCCTGTCAGGTTGTACGTCATGGTGTAACTGAAGGCCGAGAGGCGGTCGTAGGTCGAGCCGTGGGCCATGCCCGGGAACGAGCAAACCGGGCACACCATAACGTCGAATCCCTCCATGAAGGAAAGGAGGGAGCGGCGAAACGCGTCCCATTGGCCTATCAAGGCGCCGAGCGCAGCCATCGACTTGGCGTGGGAGCGCTGGAGCTCCAGAACGCGCTGCATGAGGGGGTGCACTTTCTTCGTTCCAGCCATCTCGAGCAGTTCTTCCAGCCCCACACCACCGTCGGCAGTGAACAGCCCGAGATAGATTTCGTAGGTTTGTTCGATACCGGCCGGGCGAGCTTCTTCCACGGCGGCGACGCTTGCTTCGAGCGTCCTTGCTGCTTTCTTCACAGTTTCAATGGTTTCCCGATCGGGTGTCTCGATTCCGTTGTCGGTGTGAAACGCCACGCGCAGTGCCTTGAGATCAACCTTTGTCGCGTCGCCCAAAGGCATGGGGACGATGGCGGGGTCGCGCCAGTCAACCCCGGCGATAATGGGCAGCACCGTGTTGAGGTCTTCTACGAATCGCGCCAGAGGGCCGATCTGCCAGAGCGCATCGAGCGTTCCACCGGGGCCCGGGAAGTGGCCGGTGCGCGCAACGCGCCCGGAAGTCGGCTTGATCGCTGTGATCCCCGTGCAATGGGCAGGGAAGCGCACGCTCCCTCCCGCGTCGCTGCCCAAGCCGAGCGGTGATCCTCCTGCCGCGATGATGGCGGATTCCCCCCCGCTGCTGCCGCCCGGCGACTGTGACAGGTCGTAAGGGTTATTCGTCCGGCCATAGATGAGGTTGTCGCTTTCCCAGGCCCAGCCGAATTCGGGGCAGTTCGTCTTGCCGAGCAGTACGCCCCCGGCCGCGCGCAAGCGCTTCGCGACGGTGGCGTCTTCTTTGGGCACGTAGGTGGCGCGGCCCAGGGTTCCTCCCGTGCAGATCACTCCCTCAGTTTCGATGGCGTCCTTCAAGGTAAACGGAACGCCGTGCAGCGGCCCTCTGATTTCCCCACGGGCGAGAGCCCTGTCCAACTCGCGGGCTTGTGCCAGCGCAGTTTCAGCGGGGAGTTGCACGACGGCGTTCAGCTTGGGGTTGACCTCAGCGATTCGCTCGAGACACGCTCGCACCAACTCTTCCGACGAGATTTGCTTGCCGCGGATAGCTTTGGCCTGCTCCGTCGCTGAAGCAAAGATCAGTTCCATGGTGGTCTGCCTCGAGTCGTTGTCAAAAGCTTCTGCCCTCGCTTGCAGTAAGTGCTTTACACCGAGTCACCTCGAATTCCATTGTATGTCGTGAAGGGGTAAAAAGTAAGCAACCCAAACCTTGAAATGTGCCACCCCCCGGTTTTGTTATCATGTTCATGGGCGGTGATAATATGATTCGTACCCAAATAAGTCTCGATGACCGGGAGTACGCTCTGGCCAAGAAGGAGGCGGAAGCGCTGGGAATCTCAGTGGCTGAGTTCGTCCGCCGGGCGATTCGCCGCATGCTCCCGCCTTCCGGAGAAGCAGTCTGGATGCGATACGCGGGATTGGTCGAATCGGGAAACCCGCTATCCAGCCAGTCGATCGATGAGATCGTGTATGGCTTCAAGGAGGACGCAGACCTCATCGATCAGGCCCGGCTTGTTGCCCGTGCCCAGCACAAAACCCTCAACGCCGCTTTCCGGGAATGGCTGCAACGGTATGTGGTGCAGTCGGGGAGCACACAAGAAGTGGATTCCTTGATGAAGCGCCTCAGACACGTCCGCGCCGGGCGCCATTTCACGCGGGCCGAGATGAGTGAAAGATAGGTTCTTTGTCGAATATTACGACTGAAGCCGCTGCTTTGGGCGGCACGCGCGGAGCGGCAGTCGTTCCCGTCTCGCCATTATCCGACCCCACCGAATCTCGCTGTGGCTGGGGCGGTTCACCGAGCGCGTGTTATAATAGCGTTGATTGAGGGCCGTTCCTGCAACGCCGCCCAGGATTGCTTGCGCCTCAAAGTGCGGCGAGCGAGGCGACCCGTCTGGGAAGGGGCGCACAGGAGAAAACCATGGGCACGGTTCAAGTAGAGCTTGGAGAAGAGCTCCTCGAGCTGCTTCAATCGCTGGATCGTCCGGTGCAGCAATCCGCGCGTGAGCTTATCATCCTGGAGCTTTACCGTCAGGGCCGGATCGCGGCCGGGAAAGCCGCCGAGCTTCTAGGCATCGATCGGGCGCACTTCCTTCAGGTCGCTTCACAGACCGGGGTGCCCTACTTCGAGATGACAACCCGGGAATGGAACGAGGAAATCTCGGAGAGCAAGAAAATCTGATTGGCTGTCGTCTCAGATTCTGGTCCACTAATTGCATTAGAGCGAATTCAGCAGTTGCGGCTCCTGCCTGCGCTGTTCACCCGCATCCTCATCCCACCGGCCGTTGAGAAGGAAGTCGCGTGCCTGCGCAAGCTCCCCCGCTGGGTTTTGGTTCAGCCCCTGATACAACCTCCGAGACTCGGTCGGCCAGGGCTTTCATTGGGGGCAGGGGAGCGGGAGGCCATCGGCCTCAGCCTTGAAATTGCAGCAGCCCGCCTTCTGGTTGATGACAAGGCCGCGCGGCGGCTCGCAAGAAGCTTGCAGTTGCCAATCATCGGCACCCTGGGCCTTCTGCTGGCTGCCAAGAGGCGGGGACTCCTGCCAACCGTCCGACCTTGCCTCGACGCCCTCCAAGACGCGTCCTTCTATCTCACTCCAGACCTTTACGCGCGTATCCTCGCGGACGCGGGCGAAGCTTGAGCAAGTCGCGTGGCGCTGTGATTCGCTCTCGCAAAGTTTCACCTCCGTCCGCTTCTGAGGGCGCAGACATCAAAGGCCGATGTCTGCGTCCCCCCCGAACTCCTCTCCCCAGGTCCTGGCTCAAATGAGAAGCTCTGAGTGTTGCCGTGATTTCAAGACTGCTTGGCGTAATTGACCATACCGGTCACGTCGATTATCACCACAGGTTCATTCCCCACGACCCAAGCATCGTGTCCCGGGGGAAGATGGCCCACATCGCCGGGGCCATACTCGACTTCCGTGCCGTCATCCATTCTGACGTGCAAGCGGCCCGAAACATGGTATTGGGTGTGGGGGGCCTCACAACTCTTGGTCTTCGCGATCGGCTTGACATGTTCTGACCATTTCCAGCCCGGGTCGAATGTGCCGCGCCCAAACTTGACTCCGCCTACCGTGGCCATTTCGACTTTGCCCTTAGGGAAAGTGCGGGTTTCATCGGGTGAATTCAAGCTCTTCTTCTCTGTTCCCTTCATTTCCTGCCTCCTCAATAGGAATAGTTTAGCCCGCGGTTTCCATTCCGGAATCCGTCGGTACCTTTGCGTTCATAACCGAGCAATTTGTAGTAAAAGCCCAGTCCTCGATTTTATATCAGAATGTTTTTTGAGTGGGATAGTTTTTTTGGTCGAGATTAATGACCCTAGATCCCGCCCTTTGTGTCAGGAAATGCAGAAGTCAGAAATCAGAAGTCAGAAGATAAGCACCTGGCCCATGCAGTGGGCAGCGGAGACCGGGTAGCTCACAATTCGTGATTGCGGCGAAAGAATTTGATTGATTTCGAGCACAGTTGGCATATAATCAATCAGAATTGAACATAGTGTTTTGGCAGAACAAACTGCCGAGATGCTTCGCGGAGTTTACCCGGAGCGAACTACGGAGATTCTTCGCTTCGCTCAGAATGACAGGCGAAGGGCTCAGGATGACAGCGAACGGGCTCAGCATGACATGGACCGTGTTCACGGTGACAAATTGAAGTCCGGCAAGCCAAGAGAACTCGCCCCCAAACGCCTCGAGCGGCTGCGAGAAATCCTGCGCCTAGACCACGTAGTGAGTGTCGAGGAGCTATCCCGCCAACTCGAGGTCTCTTCGGCCACAGTGCGCCGCGACCTGGCCCAACTGGAGAGCCTGGGTGAGGTGCGGCGCGTTCACGGCGGGGCGGTGGGCACCGAAAGCCGGCTGGAAGAGCCCCTCTTCGACGACAAGACTTCAATTGCGGCTCGAGAAAAGCAACGCATCGCGCAGGCAGCCCTCAAGCTCATCAAGCCGAACGATACGATATTTCTCGACGGCGGGAGCACGGTCCTGGAGTTGGCGCGGCTGGTGCGCGACCGCTCGAACCTCACCGTGGTGACTAATTCCCTGCGCGCCGCCATTGAGCTGGCGGCCCAAGGTCCGCGGGTGATATTGATCGGCGGCGAATTCCGCCGCCTGAGTCAAACCCTGGTTGGTCCGCTCACTCGTCTTACCCTGGATGAGGTGCATGTGGATAAGGCTTTCATGGGGACGATCGGACTGACGGTCGAGGAAGGGCTTACCACCACCGATCCGAGCGAAGCCTACACCAAGGAGCTCGTCATGGCCCATGCCCGGCAGGTCTTCCTCTTGGCTGACCATAGCAAGGTGGGCAAGGTCTCCTTCGCCTGCGCGGGGCAACTGGGAAAAGTTCAAGTCCTGATAACGGACAAGCAAATCGACCGGAAGTTTGCCAGCCAGCTTCGCAAGAACGGCGTGGAGGTCGTGAGGGCGTAAGAGGGATTAGGGATTAGGGATTACGGCTTAGGGACCGGGGGTTAGGGCAAAGATGGTCACCAATTACAAGGAGTTGGAAGTTTGGAAACGCTCCGTGGCTCTGACAGCTGAACTCTACAAACTGACTTCTCCATTCCCCGATACAGAGCGATACGGCCTTACGTCGCAAATACGGAGAGCGGTAACCTCGATACCAGCCAATATTGCAGAGGGATGGGGACGAGGATCAACGGGGGAATATGTTCAGTTCCTAACCGTGGCGCGCGGGTCGCTGATGGAGGTGGAGACACATCTGATCGTCGCGTGTAACCTCCACTTTCTCAGCGATGTTGCCTTAGCGCCATTCTCTAAGGAGATTGGAGAGATCGGCAAAATGTTGAATGCGTTAATTGGAGCCTTGAAGTCTCGAAAAACAGGGATTAGGGGTTAGGGACTAGGGAATAGGGAATAGGGATTAGGGACTAGGGATTAGGGATTTAATCCCTAACCCCTAATCCCTAACCCCTGACCCCTAGTCCCTAACCCCTGACCCCTAATCCCTAATTAACGCAAGGAGGACGCATTGGGCACTGCAAAAATGAGTGTAGTTTACCTGAGCGACTTAAGACCAGATTTCAGGCCCTTCGAAATCGATTGCGGCAAGATCCACGGTTACCGGTTTCGAGGAAACCTGCGAACCGAACTCGAAGCGGGCCGGATTGAAGCGAAGACAGCCAGCGCTCTCCTCGAAGACATGCTGATGATCCGCGAGATGGAAGAAATGATCGTGAAGCTCCGCTCCGGCGCCTACGAACCCATCAAGGATTTCAATTACCGGGGGCCGACGCACGTATCGATCGGCCAGGAAGGCGCTTCCGTGGGAGCGTGCAGTGCGTTGAACCTGAAGGACTACATCACCAGCACGCACCGCGGCCACGGCGACAGCCTGGCGCGGGGCTGTCTCGCCATCCGGGCCATGGATGACGAGCGGCTGCGCAAGCGCGTTCCTGACTCGAAGGCGGCCTCGCACGCTGAACTCCTCGAGGAGGCTCTCGAAGAGCACGTTTATCGCACCCTCGCCGAGCTGTTCGGGAAGGAAGACGGCTACTGCAAAGGGCGCGGCGGCAGCATGCACATCGCGGACTTCACCGTCGGCCACCTGGGAGCGAACGCCATCGTGGGCGGCAGCGTACCGATCGCCACCGGGGCGGCAGTGGGAAGCCGCTATCTGCGCAACGGCGCGGTGGTCTGCTGTTTTGCCGGCGATGGCGCCTACGCGAACGGCGTGGTGCTCGAGTCGCTGAATTTCGCCGCGCAAGTTCAGTTCACCAACGAACTCGCCGGCGAGCACCGCTTCGGCGTCCCCATCGTCTTTTTCGTGCTCAACAACCACTATGGCATGACGGGCCGCGCCGACAACGAAGTGATGGGTGTGGCGCACCTGGCCCGGCGGGCGGCGGGCTTTTCTGAGGGCAACATGCACGCCGAGGTCGTGAACGGCATGGACGTGCTTGCCGTCCGCGACGCCATGCTGCGCGCCACCGAAATGTGCCGCAATGGAAAAGGCCCGGTTTTCCTGGATGTGAATACCTACCGCTATTACGGCCATTCGCTGAGCGACCCACGCAACGAGTACCGGACGCGCGAGGAAGAAGCGGCGTGGAAAGCGGTTGATCCCATCACGACCTTCGCCAGGCAGCTCAGGGAGTGTGGTGTCCTGGACGAAGCGGGCGTGGCCGGCGTCGAGGCAAGGGTTCGCGAGCGCAACGCCCGCGCCGCCCAACGCGCCGCCGCCTCCGCTGACCCTGATCCCAAGGATGTGATCAAGTACATGTACACGGACACCTGCGCGGAAGTGGTCCCGCCCGAATATCGAAAGGTCAAGATCATCGAAGCGCCCGCTCCGATCAAAAGGTCCAACGGCGAGATTACTTATCGCGATGCCATCAAGGAAGCCCTGATCGAGGAGATGAAACGAGATTCGCGCGTCATCTTTTATGGCGAAGACGTGGCTGAATACGGAGGAGCATTCAAGCTCAGCAAGGGCCTGCTCGAGGCTTTTGGCCGCGACCGCGTCTTCAACACGCCTATCTCCGAAGCCGCAATTTGTGGGACCGCGGTAGGCGCCGCCATGATCGGCCTGCGGCCCGTGGCTGAGCTCATGTATATGGACTTCCTGCTGATGGCCGGCGATCAGGTTTCGAACCAGGCTGCCAAGTGGCATTACATGTCGGGCGCGCAGGTTGAAATCCCACTGGTCATACGCGCCTCAATTGGAGGCGGCAAAGGGTACGGCGGCCAGCACTCACAAACCCTGGAATCGAGCGTGGCGAATATTCCGGGCCTGTATGTGGTGTATCCGGCCACTCCTTACGATGCCAAGGGCATGATGAAGTCCGCCATTCGCGATAATAACCCGGTATTGTTCCTCGAATCTCAACTCCTCTACGGCGTTAAAGGCGTGGTGCGGGAAGAAGAGTATCTGGTTCCACTGGGCGTCGCGGACGTGAAGCGCACGGGCAACGACATCACCCTGGTGGGCTGGGGGCCGGCGATTCCCGACGCCCTCCGGGCCGCCGAAAGGCTGAAGGCGGAATTGGGTGTAAGCGCCGAGGTGGTGGACATTCGCAGCCTCATCCCGCTCGACAAAGAAACCATCCTCGCTTCCGTGCAAAAGACGGGGCGTTGCGTGGTGGTGAGCCAGTCGGTGACTATCGGCAGCTTTATGGGCGAAATCGTCGCTACGATTCAGGAGAACGTCTTCGATTATCTCGATGCGCCCATCATGCGAGTGGGCGCTAAGGACGGGATTGCTCCGCAATCACACGTCCTCGAGGCCGTTTTCCTTCCCAATGCCAATGACATCTTCGAGGCCGCCAGGGCCATTCTGTAGCAGGTGCTTGGAGTGCGGCAGCGGGGGGTGGGGGGCTG
>Ga0326728_10016297_pt1 | contig 15200 bp, 13 predicted proteins | sample MB3enrmetagenome_FD_207602 | JGI IMG/M metagenome (GOLD analysis project Ga0326728, IMG submission 207602) | Lab enriched peat soil microbial communities from McLean, Ithaca, NY, United States - MB31MN | ecosystem: Environmental > Terrestrial > Soil > Wetlands > Peat | place: USA: New York...
CGGAAGCGGTTTTTCATCTCATGAACCAGCTCCTCGGCGCCGGCCGCATCGATGATGTCCTGCTGGTTCTCAAGACCTGCCACAAGCTCGATCCCTACAATGGCCAGATCAGTGACTGGATCAACCAATTGGAACGCGGCAAAACCTCAGCCGGACCGGACCAGCTCAACCAATTCCTGGCCCAGATACAACGCGCCGTCGAGGCCAGACAAACCAACGCGGCCGAACAAATGTTGGATCAACTGCTGCATTATCCCGCGGTCGATGCGAACATCATGATGGGCGTGGCCACCCTCTCTCTGCGCCTCGGCGATCTGGCCAAAACCGAGGAAGCCTTCCAAAGGCTGGTCCAAATAGTTCCCAACTCGTCCGGGCCTTGGTACAACCTTGCCCTCGTGCAAGCCCATCGAGGCGAAACCGCCCAGGCTGTGGCGTCGCTCAAGAAAGCCCTGGCCATGAACCCGGGAGAGATCCGGCAAAATCCAAAAATGCCGAATCTCCTCGAACATCTTTACCAGGACCCGGGTTTTGGAGGATTGCGCCAGACGCCGGAATTCAAGGCCGCCTTTCCAGCCAAACCCTGACCTTGGACATTCGTCATTCTTTTTTGGCCGGAAGGGTTGAATCTTTCCTGCCGCGCTGCTCTAATTCGGCGTGCCGACGAACCGATTGGAGCGCAGTCTAAGGGCCACCTTCCTGGGCATGGCCGTCAACGCCGCTCTCACCGCGTCTAAATTCGCCGCCGGCATCCTCGGCCATTCCCATGCTTTGACCGCCGACGCGGTGGAATCAACGGCGGATATTTTCAGCTCCGTCATTGTGTGGCGCGGAGTCATCGTGGCGGCGGAGCCGGCCGATCCCGACCATCCCTACGGCCACGGCAAGGCGGAGCCTCTGGCGGCGGCTTCTGTCGCGATCATGCTGCTGCTCGCCGCTCTCGGCATCATGGCCAGGTCGGCCCAGGGACTTTTTGAACCCCGGGAAAGGCCGCGGGCCTTCACTCTTTGCGTTTTGATTGCTGTCATCGCGGTCAAGGAAATTCTCTTTCGTTTCGTCTCCCGCGAAGCGGGTTCGTTGCACAGCATTGCGCTCCTTTCCGATGCCTGGCATCACCGCAGCGACGCCCTCACTTCGCTGGCCGCGGGCCTGGGCATCACCCTGGCCCTGTTCGGCGGCCCCCGCCTGGCCTTTGCCGACGACGCGGCGGCCATTATTGCCGGGGCCATCATCGCCTGGAACGGATGGCGGTTGCTGCGCCCAGCCTTGAATGAGTTGATGGATGCCGCGCCCGGCAGCGCCCTGATCTCGGACATTCGCGCCGCCGCCGGCGCCGTGCCGGGCGTCAACGCTGTGGAAAAGTGCATCGTGCGCAAGATGGGTTTCCAGTATTTTGTCGATATGCACGTGGAAGTCGATCCCCGCATCACCGTGCAACAAGGCCACCACATCGCCCATAATGTCAAAAATAAAGTCCGCGGCGCCGTCCCGTCCGTTTGCGACGTGCTCGTCCATATCGAACCAAGTCAGAATTAAGAATTATGAATTAAGAAGTGAAGAAATGGCGCATCCGCGTCGTACTCCACGGAGAGCGCGTAGATGTCAGTGATTTTCTGATAAAACCGCCGCTCGCTGGCCCGGATTTCCCGGATGCGTTCCAGCAATTCATCAAAGTAATCCTTGCCGAAAACCTGCTTTCCCTGCTTCAGCCGCTCGTCGTCCAGCACGAAGCCCTTGATGATGAACTCGCGCAGCGTCTTCGTCGCCCAGATGCGGAACTGCGTCCCGCGATGCGACTTCACCCGGTAACCGACCGACATGATCACGTCCAGATTGTAGTACTCGATCTCCCGGCTGATCTCCCGGCCACCCTCCATTTGAACTGTTGCAAATTTTGCAACAGTTGCCTCCGGTGCAAGCTCCCGTTCCTCGAATACGTTCTTGATGTGCTTTGAAATAACCGACTTATCCCGCTGGAACAGGTCGGCCATCTGATTCAGCGCAAGCCAGACAGTTTCCCCGGAAAATCGGACTTCAATCCGTGTCCGCCCGTCCTCTGTTTGATACAGGATGAAATCGCCGCCAGTTGGCGCGGGAAGATTGGAGTGGGATTGGCTCATGTTGTGGTCAAGGGTCGCAACTCATCGCGCCGAAGCGCAGCGAAGACGGAAGGATGTTGCAGTACCACCGCTTCCAAATCCTTCACCACGGTCAACCGCCGCCCCCCTTCCGCCATAATCCGCGTCTTCTCGGCGAGGGGCGCAAGCGGGAAGAGAATTGCCGCGAGGGTTTGGCTCCAAAGGCTGGAAATTTCATGGCCCTTTATGAATGTTGTGGATCATAATCTGTTGGCAACAGATTGGAAAGAGAGGAATTACGCGGTTTCAGCAACCTTCATGGAGGACTGGTCGGGAAAGTCCCTCAACGCTGCGATGTGACTAATTCTGCTCCGCTTTGCTCCGCGCTTGGGTCTTGCCCGCCAGGCATTCTGCCGGCGTATTGGCAACAATTTCGGGAAACTTCTTAACGATTCCTTTGTCGAATGTGACCACGTCGCAGCCTTCGGAGTGGGCAAAGGCGCACAGCAACGCATCGCCAAAATCGCTGTTCTTGGCGCGATAAAATTGGAGCGCTTCCATGACCCAGCGTGAGTCCGGCGCGTCCACGTTGGGAATGGCCAGCAGTGAAATCAGCTTGGGCGCTATCGCGGTGGCGTCCAGGTCGTAAAGCCGTTCCAGCACATAAACCGTTTCCTGAATCGTCGAGGTGGGAATCACGAGCTTGACCTTGCCGGTTTGCGCCGCCCGGAAAAGATCAGTCGCGGCCGCTGACTGGGCTTTGTCGTCGCCCGTCAAGTAGCGGACCACCACGCTGGCATCAATCGCAATCGAAGCGGCCATTTATCTGTTCTCCTCCAATCCCGCCGCCCCGGCTTTGGCGATGCCCTTCCGTGCCGCTGCTTTCATTGCATCAATCGAGTGCCCCCGTTTCCCCTTCCCCAGGGAGCCGGCCAGGGCGTCCACGTCTTCGACGCGTTCCAGAATCAACCTGTTGCCTTCCACAATCTGGTTGACCCGCTGGCCGGGCCGCAATCCGAGCCTCCGAATCGCCTCGGCGGAGATCGTGGTTTGGAATGCCTTGGAAATCTTTGTTTGCGTCATATACAACAGAATACTCGGAAAAACATTTGAAGTCAAGCACCAACCTTTTATTTTTGCAAGCAACCTTTTAATGGCTTTCACCAACCCACGTTGGCCAGTTCCTCATTTGTCGCCACGTTGACGATCTTGACCAAGCTGATGGGTGATAATTTCATACGCGTGCGCGGCTCTCCAGTTTGCGAAGCCTTTCGGCCAAATCCGGGGGCGTGACAAACACCATTCGTTTGCCCCGCTTTTTTTGGTCCATCACGCCGCGTTGCTCCAAATCCAAGAGGTCCGTCCGGGCAATATGGATTACGGACAAATACTAATTTTCAGGAAATTAGCAGTATGTTAGCAATTGAATCATAAGCTGTTTATGGATAAGCATTTACAATTGCGGCACATCAACAATTATGCGAGAAATTCATGTCCCGCCAAAGCCATTCTGGAAACCAGGTGCGTGGCGAATTGCTCATTGAGCAGCGAGATTTCGTGGAGACTCGGTTTTCCCGTCCCCCGGCAGTATGTTCCAAAATGGAACATACTGAATCCTCCGCCACTTCACCGGTGGAGAAGATGTTAAGCAAATGCTTCGTGATGGCCCGACGCTTTACCCCGAACAACTCCGCCAGCGCTTTCTGAGTCAGCCACACCGTCTCGTCTTTGAAAAACACCTCCACCCTCACCGCCCCGTCCGGCGCGGTGTAGAGGAGAAACTGGTTCTGGCTGCTCATGGGCTAATCTCCTTTCAGCAAAGGCCCGTCTTTAACTTGTTGGTTCGGGAGTCGCGTCCGGTTCATCAGTGAATGCGTCAGGCGGCGTCTGCGTTTGAGTAATTCTTGCTGCCATTTTCAACGCATTCCGAACTGGTTCGCAACCGCGCCGACAATTCGCGGCTGCCAATGCTCGCAAGTTGTCTGGAGAGCGCCCCAGGATTTTTAGGTGATAAAGGGCGATCAAATTAAGTTCGAAAGCAGGTGCGGCTAAAAAACCTGGTAGCAGAGCCTCGATTCTTTGCCTTTCGGTCAAATGAAATTGGTCTATAAACCGGAAGGTCGTACCGATCACCGCTTGGCGAGCTTTAACCAAATGATGCAACAGGCGATAGCGGCTATAAGGACTAATTTGATCATCAGCGAGTAGTTCGATGATTACGTTTCTCGCTCGTGTTTGTGTCGGCGTCGGCACGCCGCGATACGCTGAGGTCTGTGCGAGAAGCCAAGTAGCGTGCTTTGTTGGGCCGCGCCAAAGCGATACGATTTCACGCAATCGGTCGATATGCCAAATTTGACGTTCGGCGAGAGCAACACGTGGTTGGCCGTCGGCTCTATGAGCGCCTAAGAATTTACAGAAGTCCTTTGCATCGCCGCCGTTCTCCAATATTTGGCCTTCTGTGAATGTTCTGTCGAACTGCTCAAATGGCACATCGACCTGCCCCTGAATGACTGATCCGGCTTGTTCGTTTTCCACATCGTCGTTGCTTGAGCCAGAGTAAAGCCGAGAAATCAGTTCACTTCTTGATGGTTCATCCTCTGCCATCTCCGTTTTAGAAGAATTCAGATTAAGTCCTTTTCTGAGCAGTTGCTCCTGCAAAATGCGGAGTTGATGATGAACCTCCTCCCGGGTGGTTCCAAAGAGCCGAATATCATCTACATAACGGCCATACTGCGCCTGAGCGCGAACCATCGCATCATCTACGTCTTTCAGATAGAGATTTGCCAAGTAACCTTCAACTCCGTCTCCAATTGGTAAACCTTGCCGCGTTGTCGTTGGCCCTTCTATCTGGCCTGTGCTTGGAGAATAGTAAATGACAGGAACTCGCAAAAGCCGCTCGAACAGGCAAATCAAGGGGCATACCCTCGGAAGCATCAAATGTCGGCAAACCGCATCAATGAGATAATCATGGGAAATTGAATCGTAAAAGGATGAGATGTCAGTCCTGAGTAAAATTAAATTATCGCCACAGCACTCTGCCTGCCATTGACAAAACCGTGCCCACCCTCCGGTTGAAAATTCCTCGGTGAAACGACTGCGAACATAATTTCCCGTTGCTCGGCGATAAGCAAAACACTGCGGGTGAATCTCCGACTCGATCTGTTCCGAAAAGACCATGGCCATTGAGTAGCGGACAGTCAGATCCTTGATTGGAATATAAATCAATCGCCTATCGCAAAGCTGGTTCTTTGGCGGAAAAAACGCAAAGGCGGGTCTCGGTTCGAATTCGGTGGGATCTTGCAATTCCTCTATCAACTCGTTAATTAACGTTTCAGAGTTGGTTCGGGCATTCTCGATTTCGAACGGATCAAAAAGGAAGTCACCATTCGTGCGATCAAACATGGCGTAATTCAGGGCTTCGGAGAGAATCTCTCGACTTCGAAGTTGATTGAGTGCTCGTTGATGATCCATAGATGAAACGGTTTATAGATAGCCAGTGAATGCCTTCTGCAAAATGGACTGGCGCAGGCAGTAGGACAGCCCATCATCCCGCAGTATATTGCAGTAGTTCCAAAGTTTTTGGATAAGTTGGGGAGAGTTGTAGGGCATAGCGGTTACTTAGATGTTAACACCCTGTTGGCGCAACTGCTGTCTGGTCATAAGATCGACATTGGGCATCTTGCGTATGACAAACACGTGAACCTGGTAGTCGTCCATTACCACCGTAAATGTGTATTCCTTGTTTGTTCCATTGAGGCGAACTTTTCGGCCACTGGTCGGAGCATCCCAGCAAATGATCCGTGGGTACTGCGAAGAGTGATGGCCGTGCGCTCTGTAATTGTAAAAATTCCGCTCCATCTCGAACACAACGCATCGGACAGGCTCACTGGATTGGTCTTCCCGGAAATGAGCGAAAATATCTGGACCACTTGTAGCCCCCGGATAGGCAAGAGTTTGGAATTGAGCGAACGGCAACGCCCCTAGCGCCTCCAACTTCCAAAATATCGCGGTCGCCTCGGTCTCGTTGGCAGGTTCACGCATGAGGACTAGAGGCTGCTGTCCGGGTCGCTTCAGCACAACCCACGTTTGGTCATCTTGTTCGATGCGCTGCTTTTCATCTGCGAGTGCATCGGCGGCAGCGACCTTTTTGGCGCGCTTTGGCGCTTGCCGAAACTGTAGGTACTCGCTTGATCTCTCTAATTCACTCAGCAATTCACCCAAAATCTTTTTGAACTCAACCGTTTTTTCAGAATCCACCAGATCGCTGCGCGAGATGTTCATCTCTGTGTGGATATCGTCACACTCGGTCACAAGGCATGTCTTCTCAGTGCCTGGATTTGCATGGGTGATACCGCGAGCGCCAAGTTCCTCCAGATCAATATTAAAGTAAGGTATCCCTTTGCTAGATAAGATAAGTCCTGTATTCAGGCTGTCGTGCGATAGTGAATAGGTTTCTGGATTCCAAGTCAGAAAGCCCTTTAGCCTCACTCCCATTTTCTTCGAGGAGGCAGGGCAGATGTTGACGAAAAGGGTTCTTCCGTCTTCGGAGGGCCAAATGCCGTCCTGCCATTGCACTTTCCGAAACTCAGGGAATCCGAAAGGTAAAGTCTCAACGTTTCCAAGTACGGACAACACAATCTCAGGTGGTGACTCTCGTGGCGACGTGAATCCAACGAATGTGCGGTGAAGCAGGAATTGTCGGATTTCCTCCATGCTAAAAGGTTGTTCTTGCCGATGGGGTGGGTGACCAACTACGCGGATTGTAGTATGCGATGGTGCATCGGGTTCGTTGTGTTCGGTAATACGGGGTTTGGGTATCAGGTTCCGATTGATCGTATCCCACGGTTCATTCACCCGAACTTCGTATAGAGGATGCCCGGTAAATCGCGTTTCTATCTCAATCCTCTTCGACTGATACGCGAGCTTCGCACCCAAACCCTTCCAAGCAAACTCGTCTGCCTTTTGTCCTACGATGCCGCTCATACCGAGTCCCAGGAAACGATCAAGGCGACCAGGTATGGTCTGGTCGCCTGTGAAATTCATGCCGCAGCCATTGTCATTGACCTCGAAAATGTGGCCCTCCCGGTCCTTCGTGTAGCTTATCTCAATGCGCGTTGCCCCAACTTCACGCGCACCAGAATTTGCAATTAACTCACGCACCAAATCGAGTGGATGTTTCCGCTCTTGGACGAAATGTTTGAAAATTGCGACTTCGTTTTTGGAAACGTCGATCTCTCTTGAACCGGCGGCCTTCAGAATATCTCCGATATTTTGTCCACTCATATTTGTCTTCCTTTCGTGTTCGTGAGGTTGGCGGACATCACCGCTTCTAACCCTGCACCAAGCTCAACCGCCGCTCCGCTCCCGCCACAATCCGCGTCTTCTCGGCGAGGGGCGCGAGCGGCAAGAGAATTGCCGCGAGGACTTGGCTCCAAATGCTCCGCGTTTTCATGGCGCTTTACGATTGTTGTGGATCGTAATCTGTTGGCAGCAGATTGGAAAGAGAGGAATGACGCGGTTTCAGCCGCCTTCAGAAAGGGGTCCGGGCATGTCAACATTTTGCTGATCTGGGCTTATAGAGACCATCCGGTTAACGGACGGTTCGGCCCCCCCGGCCGTTCCCGCTCCTCCATTCCGTAATCCTGTTCATCCTGTCAAAATTCTTTGCGTCTTCGCGTCTTATGCCCTTTGCGTTATTCTTAAGTCTTTGCCGTCCCCGCCCGCTCTGTCCACCCACAAATGCGCCAGTTCCAATGCCAGGACCAAGTCAGCGTTATCGTTAACGCCAATGACCTGGGTTATGCAAGGTCAGATTGTTGCTGTGGGTCACGCTGATGACGAAATCTGATGCCAGGGTGCTACAGGTGCTACAAAAAAGCCAAATTGTAGCACCCTTGTAGCACCTTAAGTCATTGATAATCAACGTTTGTAGCACTGTAGCGGGGGGGTGGGGGGGTACAAAATCCCAGTCACTTCAGCCGTGCGCTGCGCTCCTTCGCTCCGGCTGGCCGCTCCAATTTGGTCCCAAAGAAGGCTTTTAATGAAACTCTATTCCAATGAAAACAGCGACGAACCTGTTTCCCCTTTTTTACACCTATGTATCAATCTTGCCATTCTTCGCGGCAAACTTGACCATTATCCATTGTCCATTGTCCATTGTGTAAGCTGGCTTGGACGGCACGGGCGGATTCGGATTTCCGCCCTGCGCCGCTTCCGGCCTTCACGAACCGACGTTGGCCAGTTCCTCATTCGTCGCCACGTTGACGATCTTGAATTGCTCGGCATGGAACGACGGCTCCGGTCGAAACGATAATTTGCCGAAGTAACGCTTTTCCATTTCGATGATCAATTTCTCGTCTTCCGTGCGCAACCGCTCCAACACCGTCGGATGCACGGCGATACGCAGTTGGAAATCCGATTCGTCGCGCGGACGTTTTTTGAGGATTTCGTTCAGCTTGCGCTGAATTTCCACGCTCATCGTGATGGCGCTCTTGACCTTGCCGCGGCCTTTGCAGTACGGGCAATCGTCATAGACCGCCGCCCGCACACTTTCCGAATGCCGTTGCCGGGTCATTTCCATCAAGCCCAACTGGGAGATGGGCAGAATGTGCGTTTTCGCCTTGTCCCGCCGCAATCCTTCCTTGATGCGTTGATAGACTTGCTGCTGGTCGCGCCGCGATTTCATGTCGATGAAATCCAGCACGATCAGCCCGCCCATGTTGCGCAGGCGAAGCTGGCGGCAAATCTCCTCGGCCGCCTCCGTATTGACGCGCAGAATGGTGGATTCCTGGTCGCGGCTGCTCTTGTGCCGCCCGGTGTTGACGTCTATGGCGACCAGCGCCTCGGTTTCATCAATCACAATATAGCCGCCGCTTTTCAAGTGGACCTGGCGCGAAAAGGCGTTTTCCAATTGGCGGGTGATGTTCAAACGGTCGAAGACGGGCTGGTGCTCCGTGTAAAGGAGGATCTTCTTTGCGGCCGGCGGGAAAATGCGCGAGATCACGGCGCACATGCGTTCATAGGCCTGCGCATTATCAACCACCACCCGGTCCACGTCCTCCGTCAGAAAATCGCGCACCGTGCGCTCGATCAAATCCGGTTCCTGGAAAACGCAGGAGGCGGGCGGCTGGGTCCTGATCTTCTCCTGAATCTCCTTCCACTGTTCGAGCAAGAGGGCCAAATCCGATATGAAATAGCGCTTTTGCTGGCCTTCGCCGGCGGTGCGCATGATCACGCCCATGCCGTCGGGAATGTTCATGTCACGCAGAATGTTCTTCAGCCGCTGGCGTTCTTCCGGGTTCTCAATCTTGCGCGAAACGCCGCTTTGGTCGGAGTTGGGCAACAGCACCAGATAGCGTCCCGGCAGAACGATGTTGGTGGTGACGCGCGGCCCTTTTGTGCCGATGGGCCCCTTGGTCACCTGCACGTTAATGTCGCTGCCCGGCGGATAAAGCCGTGGAATGTCCTTTTGTGTAATGCGCGGGCGGTCCCGTCTCCTGCCTTCGCGTTCCACCACTTCCACGCCGCTGTCGAAGCTGGTCGGCACAATGTCCCAATAATGCAGGAAGGCGTTCTTCTCGAATCCGATGTCCACAAACGCCGCTTTCAGGCCGTCCTCAAGGTTCCGGACCTTGCCTTTGAAGATGCTGCCCACCAGGCGTTCCTCCGTGGTGCGCTCGATGGTCAATTCCTCCAGCCTGCCTTGCTCGACCAGGGCCACGCGCACTTCGAGCGACTCCGCGTTGATGATCAATTCCTTGTGCGTCTTGGTTTCCGGTTTGATCAGCCGCTGCACTTTGCGCATGACTTTGCTCGCGGCCGATTTGACGCGTTCCACCAGCCCGCCGGAGGGCGCCTGCAAAGGGACGGGTTCGTATTTTTCCTCCTCCACTTCGGGCGGGGTTTCCAGGTGCGGCTTGCGAAACGCGCCTTTTTTGCCGCGCCCTTCCGGCTCGCCCGATGGCTCCGTGGCGGGGGCGGGCGGAGCTTCCGGCGGCAACCCGGCGGCCAGGTTTTCGGCCCGTTGGATTTCCTGCTCGTGGCGGGCGCGCTCGAAAACGCTGTCCGGCTTGGTCTCGCTGGTGGCTTCGGCGCGGGCCTGCAAGGCGGAGCGGTCGGGTTTTTGGTGGAATCCGCCGCTGGGGCGAAAGCGCAAGCCGCCGCGCCGGCGCCTTGAAAAATTTTTATCATTCATAAGCTAATAAGATCTCCGATAAATATGGATGTTATGCAAAATGCCAATGGCAATCAGGGAGCATACCACCGAAGAGCCGCCGTAGCTAAGCAGCGGCAGTGGAATGCCCGTCACGGGCATCAAGCGAATATTCATTCCGACGTTGATGAAGACGTGGCAAAACAACAGGGTCACCACGCCCACTGCCAGTAATTGTCCCAGGTGATCGCGCGCCTGGCTGGCAATTTTGATCCCGCTCAATAGAAGCACGGTGTAAAGCGTCAGGACCACGACGCTGCCGGCAAATCCTTCCTCCTCGGCTATGACCGAGAAAATGAAATCATTGTGTGCTCCCGCCCGCGGCAGGAAGCCCAGCGCATACTGGGTGCCATGCCGCCAGCCTTTTCCTTTCAACCCCCCCGAACCCACTGAAATCAGCGCCTGCTCGACATTGTAACTTTTATTGCGTCCAAAGTACGTCAAGAGCCGCGTTTTCTGGTAAGGCTCAATATCCAACCGGGCTGGCGCGAACAGGATGATCGCGACCAGCACAGCGACCAACAGACCGACCCATCCCACCAACCCGGCCAGCATTCGGGCGGGCACTCCGGCCACAAACATCATGGACAGGCTGATGGCGGGAAAAACCAGGGCCGAACCGAGGTCCGGCTCCTTCAAAATCAAGACAAACGGCAACAGGGTCAATCCCAGCGTGGCCCAGAAGACTCGCGGCCGGCGCAATTCGTCCGCAGGGCGGCTGAGGAAATTGGCCAGCAGCAGGATAAAGGCAATTTTGGCAAATTCCGAGGGTTGCAATCCAAAAATGCCCAGGGTGATCCATCGTTTCCCCCCATGAATCCGGGAGCCGAAAATAAACACGGCCACCAGCAGAAGGATTGTCAGCCCATAGGCCACTCCGCTCCAGCGCGCCAGGCGGCTGTAATCCACGGCCAGAAGCGCCCCAGCCGCGCCCAGCCCGATGAGGTACCAGAGAATTTGATGCACATACATTTGCTGGTACCAGGCCAGCGCTGACTGATGACTGGCCGTCGCGTTGAAAATGAAGCCCCCGCCAATGCACATCAAGCCGCCGGCGCACAAGAGCAGCGCCCAATCAAAATCCCCTTTCCGTTCGTTGAGGTCAGGGTCGTACATTTAATTCCGGGCCAGCGACGTGGCTGGCGGGCTGTTGGATTGCTCCCGTTTGACAATGGCTTCGTAAATCTTTTCCGCCACCGGCGCGCAAGTCGGGCCGCCGAACGAACCGTCTTCCACCATGACGACCACCGCATAGCGCGGGTTTTCGTAAGGGGCGTAAGAGTCAAACCACGTAATTCTCCGGGGGGAATTGGGCGCGGAGGACTTCAATTCCGCCGTGCCCGTCTTGCCTGCGACCCGGAAATTGGCCAGTTTCGGCTCCCCGCCTGCGTGATGAAACCACTGGTAAGCGGTGCCTCCCAGTCCGGTGCTGTCGGCCGGGTGTTCGATGTCGTCCAGCATGGCGTGGCGGATGAGTTCCAGGTCGCGCGGATGAATCTCCACCCGGTCGCGCAAGCGTCCTGGCGCAAAAAGTTGTTCTTCTTCGCCTGTCTCCGGCGAATAGGAATGGCTGACCAGACGCGGCCAAAAAATGTTGCCACCATTGGCAATCGCCGCGACGACGGCGGCCATCTGCAACGGCGTCGTCGTAATCTCCTGCCCTATGCACACGTCCGCCGTGCTGGACCGAAGCAGCGAGACGCCGGCCATCTCCGGTCCAGGAATATTGCCCGCCACCTCGGGACCGATGGGGAAATTCGTTTTTTCGCCGAGATGAAACCGTTTGGCGATCTCCAGGATTTTCCGCAACCCCGCCTTCATGCCGTTGTGAATAAAATAGGTGTTGCTGGAGCGGAAAAAGGCCCGGTTGAAATCAAACTTCCCCGCGCCCGCGGTGTCCTTGATGGGGCGCGCTGTGGGCGAGGCCCGGTATTCGCCGGGACTGTCATACACTTCGTTCGGATCCAGTCCAGTCTCCAGGCACGCGATGGCGGTGATGATTTTAAAAGTCGAACCCGGCGGATAAGCGCCGCCAATGGCGCGGTTGATTTGCGGCGTGTATTTGGGGTCGTTCAAAGCAGCCACTTCGCTTGGCGTCAACCCCGCGACGTAGCTGTTCGGGTTGAAAGCCGGCGCGGAAGCCATGACCAAAATATCCCCGTTGCGAACATCCATCACCACCACAGCCCCCCGCGCATGGGGCTGGGCGCCGGCCAGCGCCTGCTCCGCCGCCCGCTGCAAAGCCAGGTCAATGGTCAGAAAAATATCCCCGCCCGGTTCATTGGGAGTTTCGATGTCTTCGCGCTGGCGATAATTCAGACTGTTGACCAGGACCAGCTTCGTCCCGGCGCGCCCGCGCAACTGGGCGTCATAAAGACGTTCCACGCCGCTCTTGCCTTCGTAATCGGGAATCTGTTCCACATCAAAACTCTCCCGCTGCACAAAGCCCAGAACATGGGCGGCCAGGGAGCCGTTGGGATAAGAACGCACGGGCTGCATCTCCATTTCCAGTTCGGGCTGCCCGGATAATTGTTCGGCGAACCTGGCCACCTGCCGGGGAGCCAGATCGGGCGCGATTTCATAAGGGACATAGGGATAATTGGTGTAGTGCCGGAGGAACGCGTTCGTATTGAGCACTCCAGGCTCTTGCAAGGATTCGCCCACCTGAAAGGTGATGTTGCTGACGACCTGGCAATCCGCTTCCAATTGCAGCTCCCGGCTCGTTTCCGCCGTCAAACGGACGCGTCCGTTCGCCTGAACGGCCAGCGGATGCTGCCGGCCGTAAGCCTGGCTCAGGCGCGTGTAGGCCTCGCCAAACTGGCCCTGCAAATCTTCCAGGTAAAGTATCGCGTTGTAATGGGGCCGGTTGTCCGCCAGCACCCGTCCGTTGCGGTCCAGAATTTTTCCGCGTATGGCGGGCATGCCCACTCTTTTCAACGACTGTCTCCTGGAATTGTTCTCGAAACGGCTGGCGCAAACAATTTGCACGAACCACAAACCCGCCAGCAGCACGAACAGGCCCGTTCCCATGAGGATGGCGATGACGCGCAAGCGCCGGTCCTCCCGTTTCAGTATGTGGAAGATAAACATTTTAGACGCGTCCTCGTTTGATTTCCCGGTCCGGCCGGAAAGCCGGCTGGGAGGCGGGCTGATAATCGAAGGCCCGGTGGAAGCGGTTGAAGAGCGCGAAACAGACAGGCGTAAAAAGGCCGCCGCCCAACGTCATGACCCCCCACTGCCAGAGCGATTTCCAACCCAGCAGCGGAGGCGCGCCAATGTTCAACAAAATGAAAAGCACCGCCAAGGGTTGCAGCGCGCTGGCCGCCGCGCCCAGGCAAAACTGGGCGGCGGGATACTCGCAGGAGAGCACCTCGCGGCCCCGGTGAGCCAGCAGCCCGATCCACAACAAGGGCAGCACGCTCACTCCCAGCGGGTTGGCCGAGAGCGAATCGAACCATAGACCGCCACAGATGGCCGCCAGGGCAATGGTGAAAAGGCCGTTGGTCAAACCCGCATAGACCATCAGCGCCGGCAATAAATCAATTTGCGTTCCCAACACATTGCGGAACCCGTCGAACCAGGCTTCAAAAAAGACGGCGCCAAAGGCGGCGGCCAGGATCAAAATGGCATGCAGCCAGTTCATGGCGTCATCACCCACACTTCCTGCAGCGCTCCCAGATCCGCCGCCAGCTTGACCCGGGCTTCTGTGGCCAATCCGTATTCTTTGCTGCGCAAATCAACCACCTTGCCGATGGGAATGTTCGCCGGAAAAACGCCCCCCTGGCCCGACGTCACCACGGTGTGTCCGGGCCGCACCGCGCTGCTGCCCGAAAGATAATCCAGATCAACCATGTTGTTTTCCTGCGGGCTGGACGAACTGGAATTGATAACGCCGGTTTCCCCATTGGGCTGGACCGCGGCCGCCACGCGCAAATCGGGGTTGCCCAGGAGAATGACTTGGGAACGGGTTTGGCCCACGCTCTGGATGCGCCCGACCAGCCCTTCGGAAGTCAAAACAGGATAATTCGGCTTGACGCCATCGCGCGCGCCCAGATCAATTTGCACGCTGCGCCACCAATTGGCCGGATCGCGGGCGATGACCCGGCCCAGCCTGACGTTCCAAAACGTTTGCCGCGGCCACCCGACCAGGCCCCTCAAGCGCGCGTTCTCGCTCCACAGGACCGCATCCTGCTGCAACCGGATTTTCAATTCCTCGTTTTGGCGGCGGAGCTCCTCGTTCTGGCGCGCCAACTGCCCCTTTGCCGCCAGAGTTTCCTTCGCCTGGCCCGTCAACTCGTGTACGGAACCCGTCAGGCCGAACAGGGGCAAAAAAAGCCCGCTGATGGCCAGTTTGACCTTGCCCATGGTTTCACCGGGCAGTTTCAAAAACACCAGCGCCAGCAAAAACACCAGGACCAAAATTATATAATGCGGCTTTTTCAGCATCTCGCCCCGGCCGCGTCCCATTCAGGCGCGGCCGCGTTTAAATGTTCAGGGCGAACTGGAATCAACTTTTTGAGGAAGCCACTCGTTTGAGAAGTTCCAACTGTTGCAGAACCCGTCCCGTTCCCTCGGCCACCGCGCTCAATGGATCGTCCGCGATATGCACCGGCAGGCCCGTTTCCTTGGCCACCAACCGGTCAATGCCGCGCAACAACGCGCTGCCGCCGGCGATGACAATGCCGCGCTCAATGAGGTCGGCTGACAGTTCCGGGGGGCAACGTTCCAACGTAATGCGGACGCTTTCCAAAATGCTTGAGAGCGGTTCCTTCAAGGCTTCACGAATTTCTTCCGAACGAATGGACACGGTCCTCGGCAGACCGGCGCTTAAATCGCGCCCTTTGACTTCCATCGTTAATTCCTGCTCCAGCGGAAAGGCCGATCCGATTCGAATCTTGATCTCCTCCGCCGTG
>Ga0326728_10016298_pt1 | contig 15200 bp, 7 predicted proteins | sample MB3enrmetagenome_FD_207602 | JGI IMG/M metagenome (GOLD analysis project Ga0326728, IMG submission 207602) | Lab enriched peat soil microbial communities from McLean, Ithaca, NY, United States - MB31MN | ecosystem: Environmental > Terrestrial > Soil > Wetlands > Peat | place: USA: New York...
GCGGTAACCGGCCTTTCGCCTTCGACCACATACAATTTCACGGTGGAAGCGACGGACTCTTACGGTACATCGCCCGCGAGTTCGGCGTTGCCAGTGACGACGTTGGCCTCAAGCCAAGTGGCGTACTACGTTGCCAAAACAGGCAGCGACTCCAATCCCGGCACTGAGAGCTCACCTTGGCTCACCATCGGGCACGCGGCTGCTACGGCGACGGCGGGTGACACCGTCTATGTGGGAGCTGGGACCTATAGCGAGAGCGTGACGTTCGCTAACTCGGGAACGTCCTCGGCACCCATCGTCTTCAATGGACAGGGCGTGGCAATCGTGGATGGCACCAGCGTCGCTTGCTGTACTACACCCAGCTTTGCTTCCAGCAACAGCTTTTTCGGCTCCAATACACAGGGGCTATTTATGATCGGCGCATCGGGTGGAGTGAACTACGTGACCGTGGAAGGGTTCACAGTCCAAAACTTCAAAGTCGCGAGCACTACGGAAGTTCCCGTCGGAATCATGGTTCTCGGCAGCGGGACCGGGATCGTAGTGCAAAACAACGTGGTTCAGAACATCCAGAACAGCGAAAACAGCGCAGATGCTGCCGCGTACGGTCTCGGTGTTTTCGGTTTCACCACAACTCCGCTGAGCGTAACCATCAACGGCAACACCGTTACTGGATGTCTGACCGGGAACAGCGAGACGGTCCCAATTAACGGGAACATCCATAACTCCATCATCTCCAACAACGTCATCTATGGCAATGACAACATTGGCATCGATGTCGAAGGTTACCAGGGTCTCGATCCGGGGTCGAGCGTCGACTTCCCAGCGAATATTGACGTTGTTGGCAACATCGTTTACAACAACAGCGCCATTAACAATCCTGGGGAACAGGCTGGCGGTCAGAATGGCGGATACGACGAGGACGGCCTGTACTGCGATGGTTGCACGCAGACGATCTTCGAGCGGAATACGTCATACGGCAACGACATAGGGATCGAAGCCGCCAGCGAAATCGCGGGCTGTACAAGCAGCTACGTGATTATTCGCAACAACCTCATCTACGGCAACAACTATGTCGGTATTACCATCGGTGGCTCTGACTCGTCGGGCGGAGGGACGTGTAAAACGGGAGGTACCGACGCTGGCGGAGGTTCCAGTGAATACAACTACATTCTGAACAACACTCTGTATAACAACGGCACGCAGTCCAGCGCGGGTCCGTCTGAGTTCCAGACCCAGTACCGCGTCACGAACAGCTACTTCGAGAACAACATTGTTTATGATGTCTCGTCAGGGATATTCATATACAACGTCACCTCGGGCGCCGGTTTAACCGCTAACTACAACGACTACTACACGGCTGCATCGAGCTACTCGTGGTATTACAACGGGACAGCCTACACCTCCTTCTCTTCTTACCAGTCAAAGAGTGGTGAGACGGCTTCGATATTCGCGAATCCCGACTTCACCACGCTACCTAGCTGCACGGGTACCTATAAACCCACGGGCGGCTATAGCTCCGACTCGTCCACAACTTGCTCATCGCTGGGGAATACGGCCCTAACGTCCAGTTCTCCGGCCTTGAACGTGGGCAACGCCAGTCTGGGTACGCCCTCGGGCTCGGGTTGGGGCTCATACGAGACCGCGCAACCCTTTGTTGGCACGTATGACTTCACGGGCACTACGAATCGTGTCAATGCCAGTGGAGAAATCAACATCGGAGCCTATGAACAGTAGGTAACCTGGGCACGCAGCTTGCTGCGTGCCCGTTTTTATTTTCACCGCAACATTGGTACAACTGGAACCAGTGGAAGACTGGACTCGATTTCGTTCTTATTTCTCCTCGAGGATATTCATCCATGCGTATCCCATGTCTCGTGTGTCTCCTGCTCGCCAGCTTAGCCGGCGGGCAAACTGCGCAACCGGCCACACCTCCCGCCGCCGGAGCAAAGGCGGATATTATCGCTTCCGTCGCAACCGGCAAGGCTCCCGAAGTAAAAGTTGAGCCCGACGATCCGGTGATTACGGTGAATGGTTTCTGCGCCGATCCGCCCCAAACGGGGAACCCCTGCAAAACCGTGATCACTCGCGCACAATTTGAAAAGCTCACCGAAGCGTTGCAACCGGGCATGTCATTGTCCCTTCGTCTCAAGGTGGCAAACGCTTATGCGCGCAATCTAAGAATGTCCGCCGCCGCGGAAAAACGCGGCCTCGACAAGACACCCGCGTTCGAAGAAGAGATGCGCTATGCGCGCATGCAGCTCCTTGCCCAGGACCTGGACCACGCGCTGCAGGCGGATGCCAACAATATTACCGACGCCGAGCTCGAGGACTATTACCAAAAGAACGAGTCCTCTTTCGAGCAAGCTACCGTTGCGCGAATTTTTGTCCCCCGCGCAAAGCAAATCGCAGCAGCACGCAAGGAGCATGAAGACGCCAGCTCCGCAGATGCTCAGTCCGCCGTAACGCCCAAGCCGGATGCGAAAACGAGTGCGGCGCAGCCGAACGAGGCGCAAAAAAGCGATGAAGAAGCTCAAAAAGCAGCCGCTGAAGAAGCGATGACGAAAGTTGCCGTCGATCTCCGCGCCCGCGCCGTTAAAGGTGAAGACCCCGACAAGTTGCAAATCGAGGCCTACGCGGAAGCTGGAATCCCGCGAACCTCTTCCAATACGAAGCTGGAGAAGGTGCGCCGCGCCTCGCTGCCTCCGCGCCATGAGACGGTACTCGACCTGAAGCCCGGAGAGGTTTCCGAAGTATTCTCCGATCCTGGCGGCGCGCACTTCATCTATAAAATGATCGGCAAAGAAACCTTAACGCTGGAAGATGTGAAAACGGAGATCCGCACAGTAATTTCCAGCCAGCGCTATCGCGACAGCATGAAAAGTTTTCAGGGCGACGTCGTCTTTAGCGACGCCTACTTCAACCCTCCCGGAAAATCGGCCACGCCGCCGCAGCGAAATCGCCGGGGAAAGAGAAAGCAGCCGCCTGCCCAGCACGGCGAGGACCACGACTAAGCGGAAATTATGGTCTTAAGGACCGCCGGCGGGCTCGAACCAGACCACCGCACCTTTTGTAATTTCCGGCAGATCGAAGTGCGTGCTCCCATTCTCGAAACGACCGCTAATCGTGGCCTCATCGCCGAGAAATGGCAAGAAGTGCCCCCTAACCTTGCCTGGCACAGTTACCTCGGCGTGGCTCTCGGGAGTCTGCACAGCGTTTTCTTTAGCACGCAGGCCCAGGAAGTTGGCGAAAAACACGTGCGGCGTGCCGTCCACAGACGCGATCTGCACCGCAACCATTGGCGATGACTTTACTCGAATTTCGCCCTCACCCAGGCTGTCGAGAAAACGCTTTTCACTGTCGGGCGAGCAATCCTCAAAGTGACTTTCCGCCAGAGCGAGGTATCGGGCTCCCGGTGAATCTGCGACGTGGATTAAGTTGGTCTGCCCCAGTAATTCTTCGCTCAAGGCGCCGGTGGCAACAATCTTACCAATGCTCCCCGCATACTTTCGCAAGGCAGCCGTCTCCTCTTTTGAAAGGATGCGCACATCTGGCAAAATCAAATTCTTCCCGCGGAACGAAGCGAGCGTCCTCGGCGTCACAATCTGATACTCGCGGTGGCTCTGCATCAGCAGCAACAGCGTACCCTGATACGAACGAAGAAACTCTTTCGTGAAGTAGTTGCGCGTAGCCGGAGAGAAGTAGACGCCAACTGGATCAATCGCCGTCCGCGGGCGATAGAACGTCTTCTCGTGCGCTGCAATCCATACGAACACTTGCTTTCGCGTGGCCAGGTCGTTCGAGCCTGACATGACATGGGTCGCCGCATCCCACACATTCGCTCCCGCCATGACCTCCGACATGAACAGGTTCTGCATCGCCTCCGGGGCGCGAACCTTTGGATCGCCATCCCACGAGTAATTCAAGATCCAGGTCGCCTTGCCCTCGGCGAATGCACGGAATGTTTGCATGCCGATCTGGTAACGGAACCAGTCGAGCGGCGTTCGCGATGCCGCCATGTGGTCGCCGCCGCCAAATTCATACTCGTGCGCAATCGCATCGTTCACGGCGTACAAACTGAACACATCCGCGCCCACGCGCACCGCTTCTTCTTCGATGCCTGGATATATCTCCGGAATCGTCTTGATCTGCGGATTCACAGCCTTCGCCGTTCGATCGATCTCTTGCATGAAATCGGTCAGGGATTGGATCCGAAAATCGACCCACCGGCGAAAATTCGCATCCGCAAAATCGCCCAGCTTCAGGTCGTGCCGTGCGTCGAGTCCAGTTTGTTTACGGAAGGCTGCCACGGTTGCATCGTCGAAGCTGGCCCAGCTATCTTCCCACCCATCGAAGTGCGTCATCCAATACGGAATGTCGACGTAGATGCCGTCAATGCCGGTCACGGCGATCTGCCGCACGCGCTCCATGTAGATCTTGCGCCACTCCGCCGCGTAGGGACTGATCCACACATCCTCGTCGCCTTTTTCTATCCAGAAGGCATCGCCGCCGCCAAAGACCGCGGGCTCGCCGGTGATCTTGTGCTGTAACCACTCCGGATGGTCCTTTGCTACCGAATGTGGCGAGCGGTCGGCGGTCGCGGTTATGCACTCCAACCCCGCAATGTAAACGAACGCGTGATTACCCGCTTTATGCGCGCGCTCGGCCACGGCACGAATCGCGGCGAGTTTCTCCTCCGGATGCAAGAAGCTCTCGTAGCGGCCCGGAATGTCGTTGTCCACCTCGATGCCAAAGACGTGGCTCTCGCCGGCCTCGCGGACAATTCTCTCGGCGTCGCCCGCGCCCAGCGTCCACGCGCCGATGCGGACATAATTCGTCCAGTCTTGGTTCGTCCAGTCCTGTTTCGTCCCGTCCTGGCCCCGAACGACATTCTGCCCCAGCAGAAACACGCCCAGAGTAACCAAGGCAACTGCCACAACCCAGGCTCCGCGCTTCTTCATGGTTGCTTTCCGATTACTGTGGATGGTTGGTGATGTCGAACACCAGTCCGGTGTTGTTCAAGCTCAGCGGCAAAACGTAGCTGTCATAAATTGGATCGCCGGCAGCGTTCAAGGCACGGACCTGAAAATTCAAATCCTTCGTGCCCCCCAGTCCTGCCGTGTCGAAGCTCGCGGCCTGAACGCCGGGATCGAGGTTGTCGAGCGCGGCATTGGCGGCGACTTCCGTCCAGTTCCAATCTGTGCCTGTGCCCGTGTACTGCCATAAGCTGGCCGTGCCGCCCCCGATTTCCAACATGTATTCCGCGCCAACTGCAATGCCGCCGCCCTTGTACCCGGTTTTCGAATTCTGATCGGTGTCGAGAAAGATCTGCCAATTCGCCGCGTTCGCGCCATTCCATCGAATTGAAGTGCGGCCAGGCATTCGCGCGCCTTGCGCATCGAAGGAGTCCGGCCATGCGCTGGCAAACGGGGCCTGCACCGCCTGCCGTTCCACCGCTCCCGCTTCCGCCTTCCAGTATTGCGGTGGGCCCGCATATGGATTGCCCGTCTCCTCCGTCAAATAAACCCAACCCGCGTTGCGTTGCTTCGCGAGATCCAGAGCCGTCTGGAGTTGGTCCGCGCTCATTCCATAAATGATGTGCCAAAAACGGTCGGGCGGGTACTTATGCACCCACGCATAATCCACATAGTAGTTTTGATAAGCCGCCAGACCCTGGTCTTCCCAGTTCATCAGGATGTTGGTAATCCCCATCCAGCAGTCGCTGGCACTATAAGTGCCCGGATTGAGTACCGTCATCCGCGTACCCGCTTTCTCGCGCACATGGTTCGTTAGCGACTCGTAATACGCAAACGCAGTGGGGAAAAATGAGTTACTGGCGTTGCAATCGGTGGGCGCCTCATCGAAGAAGATACCATCGACCAGGTAGTTGCGGTACACCGCATCGATCTTCCGCCGGACGATCTTTGGGTCCCGTGCGCCGTAGCCGGTGTATGTATATCCGAGCACGAAGATGCCCCGCTTACGAGTTGCTTGGATCGCCTTATCCACGCTCGGATAGTAGGTTTCGTCGTCCCCGTTGTTGAGGTTGACGATCATGATGCCGACCGCCTTCGCGCCCGGCGCCGCCCACTCCGCCCATTGCGCCGACCCCGGATCCTGATAGGCCGGCACGCCCAGCCGCGTTTGGCCCACGGCCATCGCTGCCATGAACACGACAATAAGCCATCCACAGAACCTCGCGCCGTGCTGAACGTTTTTCATGACTGCGCTCCCGTCCCTCTGTGAGTCGACACTCCTCAAAACTCAAACCTCAATCCGAACTGGAAGTACCGGGGCGTGTATCCTCCCGCGTCACCGGTAATGATCCCGAAAGAGGAGGTGGCCACACCCGTAGCCGGCACAGCCGAATTCGGCTGCCCAAAGCGGGGATGATTGAGGAAGTTGAACATCTCCGCTCGCACGTCCAGCTTCATCCCCTCCTTGGGCACAAACGACTTGTAAAGATTCAGATCCATGTTGTGGATGCCGTCGACGCGCAGGCCGGAAAAGTAGCGTGGAGCGTTGCCCGGATTCTGGTCGCCAGGGTCGGCAAAGCAGCTGGAGTTAAAGAAAGACAGCGGTGTCGCGCTTTGCCAGCTCATGGCTACGTCATTCATGCTATGCCCAGACTTAAGTTGGGAGCACACGACGTTGGGACGCTGGCTGCCATTCGCCAGCCGCGCCGTGGCCATGCCAATCGCCATGGGTTGACCCGATTGTTCCGTAATCATGGTCGCGATCGACCAGCCTCCCACAGCGGCGTCGAGCGCGCGGTTCATATTGCCGCCAATCCACTGCTTGCGTCCGACGGGCATGTCGACGATGACGGCGGCCGCCAACCGCTGCGGTGTGTCGTTGGCGCTGATGCTGTGCTCCAAATACAGGCGGTCCAGTTGTTGCACCGTGCCGTTAGCGAGCGACCCCACCCAATTGTTCCTCCCTGCCGAGGAATCGTCGGTCGACTTCGACACCGTATAACTGCCGTCGAAACTGATGTTGTGCGTAGTGCGCTTCTGGAAACGGATCTGCATCGCGTTGTACCAGGAACTGGCTTCCTCCAACATTAGGCCTTCGAAGTCTCCGGCGAATTGCGGGTAGGAATCGAGCAGATTTCCCAACGGTAGGGTCGGCTGTCCATAGTTCGAATCGGGCTCGTTGAAGCACGGAGCGGAGGGGGAGGGTGTACAAGGGGCGTTGAACATGTTGTAGAACGGGTTGGCCACCTGCGTCTGAAGAAAGTTGCTCACGCAACTGTCGGCCTGGCAGGTTGGATCGGTGGGAGTTACCGCCGCCGAAATCTTCGCCAGCAGCGCCGACGGAATGAAATCCCGGTTGTTTGTGCCGGACCAGGGCAGATGGGTGCTCCGGTTTGCCGAGTAATCCACGCCGAGCACGATTTGGCTGGGCAGCTCCCGCTGGATTCCAAGATTCCACTGGTATATGTTGGCGTCGCGCGCCGCGGTCGTGCCCAGATCGTTATTGTTGACGTACCCCCAATTCGCCAGCTTGCCGTATTGCGTTCCCTGCGGGCCGGTATATCCGCCGGGAAACGGATTTTCCAGCGTCGCGGATTGCGTTACAAAATCGTTGTTCGTAAAGAACATGGTAGCGTTCTTGCGGAAGGCGGTGCCGGGATACTGGAAGTTTGTGGCCGGGCTCATTCCGAAATACACTCCGGCCCCGCCGCGCACCACCGTCTTCGAATCGAACTGGTAGGCGAAGCCCAGTCTCGGTCCAACGTCTTTGCGGTATGTCGGAACACTTCGGTTGCTGGAGGTGGGGAACAGCGTAGTTCCGTACAACTCCTCCGATGAGGGGATGCTCACGCTGTATGGCTGCAGTGCCGCCTGGGCGCTGCTCAGGTTGAGATTGACGCCAGTATCGGCGGTGAAATCGCTGAATTCGATCCGGTTATGGCGCTCGTTGTAGGGTGTGCTCCACTGGTAACGCAGGCCGAGATTGAGCGTGAACTTCGAGTTCACTTTCCAGTCGTCCTGAAAATAGAACCCTGTCTCCAACGACCGGTTGGCCACCGAAGGATAGACAATGAGCGAAGTCGATGCGTTGATATTGTCGGCGTAGCCAAAAAGCAGGCTGGCGAAGGGATTGCCTGTTGCATTCCCAGAAACCGGATCGGTATCGCTGTTCGGGGTCGGCGAAGTGACAAAATCCGTAAAGGTAAAGAGGCCAGTCGGATTCGGCGGCTGAAAGAAGTTGTTGTAGAAAAGTCTCTGCTCCCCACCGAACTTGATCAGGTGCGAGCCTTTGGAAATCACCAACTGCGACGAATAACTGAGCAGGGTGTGGGCAAAGGTGGTGTTTGTGCAGCACTGGTCGAAAAGATCGGTCCACGACGACGCACCCACCATGTCGAACGTTGGCATCCGGTCCAGCCCGTTGGCCTGCTGGAACACGGCCGGCAATCCCTGAGCGCCGTCTGGCAAGGAAGCATTGAAACTGGAGATCGAGGGAATACCGGATGTCGCCAATTCGTGCACCCGGTCTATCGCCACGTGGTTTGTCCAGACAATCCGCGGGTTGACGGTCCAGGAATATTCCAACGAGCCGTTTTGCGCCGTCGTCGGCCCGCTCGCGATTCCGTCATTATCGAAGTTGTCTCCCAGAATCTCTGCCGTGGAGAAATTGCTCCAGCCCCGGCTGTAACGGCCGTTCACGCGCTGCTTGTCATTGATCTGGTGGTCCACCTTGATGTCGAACTGGTAGTCCGGTGAATTCGCTGTAGTGTTGAAATTAAAGTTACTGAATTCTTTCGGGAGGTTGGGTTTCGGATAGAGATTGAGGACGGCCTGCCCGATGGGGTCGATCTCATTCGTGGGTATTACATTGTATTGATTATTCGATTGAACCTGCGGTCTGATGCAGGTTCCTGACGAGCAGTCAATTTGCGTCGGGTCATAAATAGGGTTCTTCGCTGCCGAGAAATCGCCGGTCCGTTCCGCCAAGGTCGGCACCGACGCAACAAAACTAGACGAAGAAACGGCGCGAACTCTCTCGTAATCGGCGAAGAAAAAAGTCCGGTCCTTCTTGATCGGGCCGCCGATGGAAAAACCACCCTGGTCGCGCCGACTGTCTGGTTTGGGGTGGGGCTCGGGATTGCCCACAAGGTACTTGGGATTAAAAAAATCGCGGGCGTCCATCTGCGGACGCTGCAAAAAATACCAGCCGCTGCCATGGAAGGCGTTTGTCCCGCTCTTCATGACCATGTTGACGACCGTGCCGCCGTTATTGCCGAATTCCGCCGAAAAGCTGTTGTTCTGGACCTTCACTTCCTGCATGCTCTCGACCAGCGGCTCGTAGTAAACGTTGGAGTTCCCTCCCTCGCCCTGTTCCGGCGCGCTAATCAACGCGCCATCCATCCGTACCTCGGCGGTCGCGTTGCGCTGTCCGTTGGAAGCGAAGTTGGTCCCCGAAGGATAGTTATCCGTCGTGCCCGACCCCGCTACTTCGGTCACCCCCGCCGATAGGAACATCAGGCCGAAGTAGCTGCGGTTGATCAGCGGCAACTCCTTCACATACTCGCTGGTGATGTCCGTGCCCAGCGTCGCGTTGTCCGTGTCCAGCAGCGGCTGCGTAGCTGTAACGTCGATCGTCGTCGATACGCCTGCCAAGTCCAGCTTGAAGTTCAGCGACGACTCCTGATCGATCGCCAGGACCACGCCGGTCTGCTCCGCCGGACGAAAGCCGGCGGCCTCGGCCTTGACGGCATAGGTGGAAGGACGCAAACCCGTGAAGTAATACGCGCCCTTGTCGTCGGTATGCGCGGAGCTGGAAATATTCGTGCCCACGTCCCGGATGGTCACCGTTGCATTGGCGACAACCGCTCCCGTCGTATCGGAAACAACCCCGCGCAATTGCGCCCGGTACGCTCCCTGGCTCCAAACGGACTGAGCCAAACAAAGGATTGCAACCAAGGAAAATAGCCGCGACAGCCGGCCAACCGGTAGACCCACAATTCTTGGAACCCGCATAGAAAGTCACCCTCTAAAGATCAAAGCAGATATATTCGTATGCTTGCGTTTGATAACGATTACATTCGTTTCACTTTTACTTCCGATCCCGCTGCTTTGTCAAGCTTAAAATGCGAATCCGTGCCGCCGGTCCCGGCAATAGACTTGCAAATGCAAGGCCTCCGAGCCTGCGGCCATCGACGACCGCAAACCGCGCTTGAGAGTCCATGCTTCTCCGGAGTAAGCCGCCCGCAATCCATCACACGCGATTACCCCTTGACAATATCGAACAATAGAAAGTAAAAAGAACCTATTCGCAATACATCATAATACATTCGGTTGGTGAAGATTATCCAACTAGACGGGTGGCGACATGGAAAACCAACCTGATCGGAGCATGAGATCTCGGCCAGAGAACGACCGATGGTTCTTTTCGAGGATGAGGCGCGGGCGGGCCGTCGCGCAAACGTGCTGTATTTTGCTTGTTCTTGCGCAGCCCGGTTGGAACTCCGGGCAACATAATCTGGCTCAAGAAGCTGCTTCTGCCGGTGCGCTCAAAGCTTCAACAGATCTTGAGATCCAAAGCTCGGTCCTGCGAATCGAATTTGACCGCAACCTGCGCAGCCGGGTCGTCGCGTTGTTGGGCTCAAGCCCACGATTTTTAACCCCGTTTTCGGCATCGGAAACGGTCACCGGTAATCGCTTCTGGAGCGCCTTCGCTCTAAGTGGAAGCCATCGGGAGTCTGTGTCGGACGCTTTTGGCGCCGGTGAGCGGCTGTCACTGACGGGCAAGTCCGGCGACTTGCGGAAGGACGTATCCGTTACGATTTATGCCGATTTTCCATCCATTGCCATCTTTGACGTTTCGTATAAGAACGAAGGGGTAGCTCGACTCGCAATTCGCGGTTGGGCCAACCATCAATATGTGCTGAACTCTGTCCCAACGGCGCGCGGCCCCGCATTCTGGTCCTACCAAAGTGGTTCCTACGAGAAGCGCCCGAATTGGGTGCTTCCGTTGCGTGCCGGATTCCGGCAGGAAAATTTTCTCGGCATGAATGCCAGCGATTACGGCGGAGGCACTCCCATTGTCGATGTATGGCGCAAAGATGTTGGTCTCGCGGTGGGCCATGTCGAAACTGGGCCGCGGCTCATATCGCTTCCCGTTTCTATGCCCGACGCGCATCACGCTCGCGTGGCTGTCCGCTCGACTCGGGTGCGCACACTGCAACCAGGCGAGAGCTTCCACACGCTCCGCACCTTTGTCTCGGTGCATCGGGGGGACTATTTTCGCACACTCGCGGAATACCGCCGGCTCATGATGCGGCAGGGATTTCAAATGGCGTCGGCGCCCGACAGCGCCTTTGGCCCGATCTGGTGTGCCTGGGGCTATGGCCGGTCGGTGCAACTCAAGCAGGTCTACGACACCCTCCCCACCGTCAAGAAATTGGGCTTCGCCTGGGTCACATTGGACGATGGCTGGCAGAATAACTACGGCGATTGGGGGCTCGACTCCAAGAAATTTCCCCACGGCGATGCGGACATGAAAGCTCTGGTCGATCGCATCCACGAGGAAGGTTTCAAAGCGCAACTGTGGTGGGCACCCTTGAGCGCCGTCTCGAAGTCGCAGCTCCTGAAAAACGATCCCGACTTCCTTCTGCTGAATCGCGATGGATCGAAGCGAAAGATCTCCTGGTGGAATTCGTTTTATCTTTGTCCCGCCGAAAAAGGGGTGGTGGAGTACCACAAAGCTCTGGTTCGTAAGATCCTCGGGGAGTGGGGATTCGACGGCCTCAAGCTGGATGGCCAGTATATGAACGCCGTTCCCTCCTGCTACAATCCCGCGCACCACCACCAACGCCCGGAGGACTCGGTGGAAGCGCTGCCTGATTTTTTCAAGGAGATTTACGAGACCGCCCGCAGCGTGAAACCGGACGCTCTGGTCGAGTTTTGCCCGTGCGGCACGGCGTACTCATTTTTTACCATGCCACATTTCAATATGTCCGTGGCCTCCGATCCGGAAAGTTCTTTCCAGGTGCGCTCCAAGGGCAAAACTTTGAAAGCGCTCATGGGCGACAACGTTCCCTATTTTGGCGACCACGTCGAATTGAGCGACGATGCCATCGATTTCGCCTCCACCGTCGGAGTGGGTGGAGTCGTGGGTACGCAGTTCGTGCTCCCGAATCTCGTCAAGAAGCACGGCAAGTTCGACTTGGCCCCGCAGCGGCAGAAGATATTTGAGCAGTGGTTGCACATCTACAAAGACAAAATGCTATCGCGAGGCGAGTATCTCGGAGATCTTTACGACATAGGATTTGATCGTCCGGAGACTCATGTTATCCGCAAAGGCCAAGAAATGTACTATGCGTTCTTCGCCCGCCACTGGAGGGGGCCGATTGAGTTGCGCGGTCTGCAGGACCGCGCTTATCGCATCGTCGATTATGTGAACAACAAAGATCTCGGGAGCGTACACGGTCCCCAGGCCACACTTCCCGCGGAGTTCAACAAGCATCTGCTGATCGAGGCTCGGCCCGAATAGCTCGGCCTGGCGTGGAGCCGCATCCCACGGACGCAGGCGAGCAATTACTTGCGAACCGGATCGGAACTTTTCGCTAGACAACAGGAGCCCATGCGAGATAAAAGAGAAGTGCCCGAGAGTGTTCCCATGGGCGGGTGTATAACAAGATGTTACGAAGTTTCTGAATGCTAAGCGAAGAGCGGCAAAGAGCGATCCTCGAGCTACTGCGTCGGGACGGCCGGGTCTTGGTCGTGGACTTGGCCAGGCAGTTCCACACTTCCCAGGTCACAATCCGTAAGGACCTGGAAATCCTCCATGTACAAGGCCGCGTTCACCGCACCCATGGTGGGGCTCTGCCGGCGCGCGACGGCGCCCTGGAAGACCCCACTTTACGAGAGAAAGAGAAGCTGCATCGCAAGGAGAAGTTGCTGATTGCCGCTGCCGCAGCGCGCATGGTGGCGGAAGGGCAAGTGGTCGTCCTCGATTCCGGCACAACAACTACTGCCATCGCCCGCGCTCTCCGCAACTTTCAGAACCTGACGATCGTCACCAACGCGGTCAACATTGCCGCCGAACTCTCTGGGTCCGCTCTGGAAGTGATTCTGACCGGAGGCAATCTGAGAAAGAACTCTTTTTCTCTAGTGGGGCCCATCGCCGAGGAGACGCTCCACAGATTGCATGCGGACATCCTTTTTTTAGGGGTCGACGGATTCGACGTTCAGTATGGGCTCAGCACGCCCAATCTTTTGGAAGCAAAAGTGAACCGTGCCATGATCGAGATCTCCAAGACAGCCGTGGCCGTTTGCGATTCCAGCAAATTCGGGAAGCGTAGTCTCTCGCTCATCGCTCCCCCTACCTCTCTTCAACATGTCATCACCGACTCCGGTATTCCCAAGACTGACCTGAGCGCACTGAAGAAATCCGGAATTGAAGTGACGGTCGTCTGAGGCCTTGCTCCGTGGCAACGGGGCGTGGAAACGTGGAAAGATCAGACTGCGCGCTTCAGAATCCGCTCCGCATTGTCCCGATACACACGGCGCAAAACTTCATTGGGAAGAAACAGCCCATGAATATTCCACCGGCCCTGCCGCGACGCATGGGACGGGTATTCGAAATACTGGTCGTCGGTTTCGAGAAACCGAAAATACAAACGGTACATCTCGGGTTCGGGAACTAGGTCCGTGCCAAACAGAATGCGGTCCGAATACTTAAGGAAGAAATTGCGAGCGGTATAGGGTTGACGGCCCAGTTCGGCGCAACGGGCGGCAATGTCCACGGAAACATTCGGATAGTTGTCCAGCACGCGGGCAACATCCTCCAGATTTTCCGGGTGCTCGGCAACGTGCGCCGCCACGAACGTGGTCTTGGGATGCCGCGCGAAGACGCGGTCGCGCTGGGCCAAAAGCTCCGGCTTGCTGAAGTGCGATCCGTGGAAGCTCCATTCCGGATGTGCGGCCAACTCCTCGTAACGCTCGTTCTCCGCGTCGATTGCCAAAAAGAAAGCGTCCGGGTCCGCAATGTGAAACATGATCGGAACACCCAGTTCCGCCGCTTTGTCGAACAGAGGAGCGAGCCTTTCATCATCCACCTGCAGAAGCTTCCCGTCCGCATCCGTAAGGCTGGTTCCGAGGTCTTTCCACAATTTCAAACCGCAGGCTCCGTGCTCTACAAATTCTTCCAGCCGATCCACGGCTCTTCGAAAAAAACCAGGAGACTGTAAGTCAGACCAGTCCATCCAGCCATAAGTCGCAAAACGGTCCGGAGCGGCGGAATGGTACTTGCAGACCATTTCGAGGGCTTCCCGGCCAACCCGCATGGTGATATTGACGATCCGTTCAATGCCGCATTCATCCATGATTCGCAATACGTTCAGCGGATCTTGAGCATCGAGATGGTTGTGATAGTCAATGACCGGAAACTTGGGGCGTCGCACCTCGTGCTCCGGAACAATTAGCATGGAGCGGGGATGGTAATCGCCGAGCCGCAGGTCCACTGATGCCTTGGCGGTCACCATCTCGATGAAAGCGTCTTTGCGCGACGTGTCTTCACTCATGATTGTCTCCAACTTGCGTCTTCGCAGCCCGCGACACGCATCGAACCGCCGCATGACTGCCGTTACGGCCGAGGAAGCTCGACAAGCGTGCCAAGTCGGGCTGCCCCCCTGTGCCTCCAACTTGCAACGTCGACAGAGCGCCGCAAGCATTGCCTTCGGCCAGACAGCCGTGCAAATCCCTGCCGGAGAGGAAAGCATGCACAAATCCTGCCGCGAACGAGTCTCCTGCGCCGGTCGTGTCCACGGGAGATATCTTGAACGCCGGCACGGATACGACCTCGTCATCTGCTGCCGCTATGGCCCCGCGCCGCCCGAGTTTAACGACAACGCACGGCGCTCTTTCGGCCAGTTGCTCCAACGCTGCCCGAACCTTTGTTTTTCTGGTCAACTGGAGCGCTTCTTCTTGGTTGATAAAAAGAATGGTTGCCTCATCAATCACGCTCCAAACGTCCTGGCCCCACGAGGACTGGGGATCCGAGTTAGGATCGAACGAGGTGGTGAGGCCAAGTTTCCTGGCTTGCCGCAGAATGCGCGGAAACGACGGCCGCAGAGCGGTCTGCAAAAAGAACGACGTCATGTGTAGATGGCTGTGTCCCCGCAGGGAATTCATGTCCAGATCGGCGTGGCGCAACTCGGAAATCGCTCCCAGCACGGTCACTAAGGCCCG
>Ga0326728_10016299_pt1 | contig 15198 bp, 13 predicted proteins | sample MB3enrmetagenome_FD_207602 | JGI IMG/M metagenome (GOLD analysis project Ga0326728, IMG submission 207602) | Lab enriched peat soil microbial communities from McLean, Ithaca, NY, United States - MB31MN | ecosystem: Environmental > Terrestrial > Soil > Wetlands > Peat | place: USA: New York...
CGAGTGGCAATCGATGATGCCCGGAATCACGTACTGGCCGCCGGCGTCGATGATCTTCGCGTCCGCCGGCTCCATGACTTTCTCGCCGACCTCGGCGATCTTCCCGTCTTTCACGACGATCGAGCCCTTGAGCGTGCCCTTGGTCACGGTCATGATGGTGGCGTTCCGAATCACCGTGGTTTCGGCGCACAAGGGCGCCAGGGCAATTGATGCCGCCAGCAATATCCCGATCTTTGTCATTGGTTCACCCCCGGTCCTTCGGCCGCTGCTCCGCGGCCTCCCGTGGCCGGCGTTTCGGCCGCGGGCGTGTACTTTCTGCCGTCTACGAAAATGAACTGGACCCTGGTTTGATCGTCGAACAATTCGCCCTTGGTGACCACCAGGTTGGCGATCTTGCCTGTCTCGATGCTGCCCAGGCGGTCCGCCACGCCGTAAATCTCGGCGGGTGAAAGCGTCAGCGCACGCACCGCGTCAGCGCGCGAGAGGCCGGCGTCGATGGCCTTCTTCACCGCCCGCTGCAAGTCGCGAGGCTGGTCCAGACCGTCGGAGTAAAGCGCGAATGGAACGCCGGCCTTTCTGAGCAGCGCCGGCGCGGACGGCGCCTGGTCGCGCGTCTGGAGGGTTCGAAGGCTGTCCACATCTTCCGGATTGGCATCGCGCGGCGCCTCCGGCCAGTGCAGGCTCACCAGCACCGGGGCGCCGGCCTTCTTCAGAAGGTCCGCGGCCTCGGGCCGATAGCCTTCCCGCGCGCCGTAGAGGATGGCCCGCTGCTTCAGCTCGGCCGCGAAGCGCAGCATACGGTCAATTTCCACCAGGCGGTTGGCGGGCAGCAGAATCTGTTTCGATTCGAGCACGCCCTCGAGCGCCCGGTCGTATTCGGGCCGCGTCATCCCGCGAGGATCGCGCGCGTACGCTTCCTTCACCAGCTTGTAATGTCCGGCATCCAGATAGATCTGCCGGACGTAGGCGATCACGCCCATAAGGGAGCCCGGGAAGCCGCCTCCCATCCCTCCGCCAAAGCCGCCGCCGCGCGTGAGCGAAATGTACTGTCCGGCCGGCGAAGCCACTACCATCTCACCCGGCTTCTGGGCGGAGAGCAGGTCGATCACCGCTCCCTGGCCGGCAAAAATACCGGTTGTGGGGAAGGTGACGGCGGTGGTGAAGCCGGCGCTGCGGGCCGTTTCGATGCGGCGGTCGGTGGGCGAAATCTCGTCGGCGGCTTTCAGCCAACTGGTGGTGGCCGGCCGATCCTCGGGGCCGCGCGCGCGGGTGGAAGCGGCGGCGGGTGTTGCCGGAGCCGCGGGCGTCGCCGGAGTAGTCGTGGTCAGGGTGGTCTGGCCGCGCCCGCCTCGTCCGGCAGTCGCGGCAGCCGCGGCGGGGGCCGCACCCGGCAGGCCCCAGTTGCTCAGGCCATCGATCAAGCCCGGGTAGACGGTGAGGCCCTCGCCATCCACCACCATGGCATCGGGCGGGACGGGCACATTGGCCCCCACGGCTTCAATCAGTCCGTGGCGCAGGACCACCGTACCCTTATCGATTACGGGGCCGCTGACCGTCACAATCCTGGCGTTGCGGACGGCCACGGCCGAGGGTTCCTGGGCCGCGGCGCAGGCACACAGAAGGAGCAGCGCTGTTAGTGGTGTTCTCATATGCTGATTGCCCTATTATACTGGGACTTGCCCAAGGATAAACAGGTCCGCTACCGCGATGCCGGCGTGAATATCGACGAAGCCGACCGCGCCGTCTCCTCCATCCGGAAACTCGCCCGGCAGACGTTCACGCGCGGCGTCGTCACCGACATCGGCACGTTCGGCGCCTGCTACCGGCTCACCGGGTTTCGCCAGCCCATCCTGGTCAGCTCGGCGGATGGCGTGGGCACCAAACTGAAAATCGCGTTTCTCACCGGCCGGCACGACACGGTGGGTGAAGACCTGGTGAACCATTGCGTCAACGACATTGCCGTCGAAGGCGCGGCGCCGCTATTCTTCCTGGATTACTTCGCGGTGGGCAAGCTGGACGCGGGAGTGGCCGCGGCGGTGGTCTCGGGGATCGCGCGCGGCTGCCGGCAGAACGGCTGCGCGCTGATCGGCGGCGAGACCGCCGAAATGCCCGGCCTGTATGCCGAATCCGAGTACGACCTGGCCGGCTTCATCGTGGGCGCCGCCGAACGCTCCGAACTTCTCACGGGCAAGCGTATCCGCGCGGGCGATGTCCTGCTGGCGCTGCCCTCGACGGGGCTGCACACCAACGGTTATTCGCTGGCGCGCAAACTGCTGTTCGATATTGCGGGCTACGGTCCCAGGACGCTGCTCCCGGAAGTGGGCGCAACCGTGGGCGATGCGCTGCTGGCGGTGCACCGCAGCTACCTGAAGCCCATCCGCGCTTTGATGGCCGCGGGCCTGCTGCGCGGCGCCGCCCACATTACGGGCGGAGGGATCACCGAGAACACCCCGCGCATGCTGCCCGCGGGCCTGGCGGCGGCCATCGACACGGCTCGCTGGCGCATTCCGCCGCTGTTCGAGGTGCTGCGGCGCATCGGCAACATTCCCCTGGACGATTACCGCCGGACGTTCAACCTGGGTGTAGGCATGATCCTGGCCGTTCCCGCGCGCAGCGCGACGCGCGCCGAAACGGTGCTGGCGAAGCTGGGCGAATCCCCATTCCGCGCCGGCGAAGTGGTCGCGCAGAAGCGGGGCTACCCCCGCGTGGAGTACCGATGAAACGTCTCGGCATTCTGATTTCCGGCCGCGGCTCGAATTTCGAGGCCATCGCGGACAACATCGCCGCCGGCGCGATGGACGCATCGATCGCCGTGGTGATCGCCAATCGCCCCGAGGCGCGCGGCCTGGAACTGGCCCGCCAGCGCGGATTGAACGCCGTTTCGATCCCCTCGAAAGGACTGGATCGCGAAGTCTACGACCGCATGCTTCTGGAAGAACTCCGCCAGCACGGCGTGGAACTGGTGTGTCTGGCTGGTTTCATGCGCCTGCTGAGCGCCACCTTCATTCGTGAATATCCCAACCGCATCCTCAACATCCATCCTTCGCTGCTCCCGGCCTTTCCGGGCCTGGACGCGCAGCGCCAGGCGCTGGAGCACGGCGTCAAGATCACCGGGTGCACGGTCCATTTTGTGGACGAGTACCTGGATGCCGGCCCGATCATCATTCAAACGCCCGTTCCGGTGATGGACGGCGACACGGTGGAGACGCTCTCGGCGCGGATTCTCAAAGAGGAGCACCGCATCTATTCGGAGGCGATCCGCATTGTGCTGGGCGGGAACTACCGGATCGAGGGGCGGCGGGTGGTGCTGGGCTGCTAATTCGGGGGGCGCTGTTTGGCTGCGGCGCGCATAGCCAGGAAATGGGAAAGTTTCATGGGCGGACCGGGCCCGGTATCCAGTTGCCGCTCGACGGCTTTCTGATACTGGCGCAAGATCTCCAGGCGCCGGCGCCGCTCCAGGGGGCAATTTTCGATATCGAGCAGCAGTTCGATCTCCCATGGCTGGAACACGTTGCGGACGATGGCCCCGCGCATGAGCTCTCCCATCAGCCGGTTGAACCGGTTGAGCATCAGCTCCCTTTCGACGAGGTCCTCGGCCGCCATCACATTGGACTAATCGGCGGCTTCCGGCAGAAGGATTAGGGGGCCTTCCCGCTGGTATCATGGATTTCGATGAACCTGGCTGTTGCAAGCGACCATGGCGGCTTCCCTCTGAAGGCCCGTGTGATTGAGGAGCTGCGCAAAATGGGCCACCAGGCGGCCGACCTGGGCACGGACTCGACCGATCCCGTGGACTACCCCGACTATGCGCGGGCCGTGGCCGAGGCGGTGCTCGAAGGACGGGCCGAGCGGGCGGTACTGATCTGCGGCAGCGGCGCCGGGGCTTCGGTGGCCGCCAACAAGTTTCGCGGAATCCGCGCCGCGACGTGCCACGACAGCTTTTCCGCACGGCAATCGGTGGAAGACGACGACGTGAACGTGCTCTGCCTGGGCGCGCGCGTGATCGGCCCCGAGCTGGCCGCCGACCTGGTGCGCGATTACGTGAATGCGCGTTTCTCCGGGGCCGAGCGCCACCGGCGGCGGCTGGGGAAAATCGCGGCATTCGAAGCCAATTTCGGCAAGTGAAACATGGCCACCTTTCAGACGGACTTCCGTATCCCGACGCGGGGCCGGTGCGACGTGCTGGACATCACCCCGCAAGTCTCGGGCGCGGTCTCGGCGAGTGAGATTCAGACCGGCATCGTCAACATCTCCGGGGTGGGATCGACGCTGGGCATCACGACGCTCGAATTCGAGCCTGGCTGCGCCGCCGATTTGAAGCGCGCCCTGGAGAAGATTGCGCCCACCAACACGGATTACGCCCACAACGCGCGCTGGGGCGACGAAAACGGCTACGCGCACCTGCGCAGCGCGCTGATGGGCACGGCCAAGAGTTTTCCCGTCGCCAAGGGGCGGATTGTGATTGGGACCTGGCAGCAGATTGTCCTGTGCGACTTCGACGACCGGCCGCGCGACCGGCAGGTGGTGGTGACGGTGGTGGGGGAGTAGGGGCACTCCGAGAGCACCGGCTTATGCAGTTCAACGGGTTTTCGGGGCAGGGGTGGGGCGCTACATCTGGGTTGACGAAGCGTTGCCGTTCACAAGCGTCGGGCCTCCCCTGGAGAGGACGATCCCTGGGGTCCGGTAAACGATCGCACGAGAGATTACGCTGGCTGGATTCTTGACACCAAATGTGTGAGTCCTGCCGCCATGCCCTTCGGCAGCTTTGCTGCCCTCGTACTTCCAGTGTTCTTCTTTGAGAAACGGTATGTCCACACGCCAGACGAGCGCGGGCCTGCCGCGCTTCATACGTTTGGTCGGGTCAATCGCGTAGCGCCAGACTATGTACCACCCTGCGTGGTTGTAGTGCGACTGGATGGCCCAGGGCCGGGTACTGCCCTTGGACTCCAGAGATTCGATCGGTGGAGGGGCCAAACGGCCGCGGAGCGACAAGTCCGGGAATCGCTGCTGAGCTATGTCGGGATGCTTGTGGCGTTTGTAAGGGCTGAGGGAATCGAGGGCGCGAACACCCAGTATCCCAATCACGCCACTGAAGATGTTGGCTTGCTCGAAATACAGTTCGATGAGTTCTTCGGCCTTCTCTTCTACAAACTCAATCGCGGCGCTTATGTGTGCGATGGTCAGTCCGGGTGGCAACGGGACCGAGCGGTTAAAGCCGTCTGTCGAGAGGGCCACGGTCAGTCTTGCCTTTTCCGTTCAAGTGTACAACACCGTTGGCCCTAACCACACGGGTTGTGCCGTTTACCCGGAGGGAAGAGAGTGCTGGAATGGCCTTCTCCGCCATGGCGAAGAACATCGGGTCTATTTCAACCCCTATACTCGTGTACCCGACAGCCACGGCGGCGGCTATCGTCGACCCCGCACCCATAAAAGGGTCGAGTACGGTGCCGATTCCGAGTGGGAGGGACGCTCTGACAATCTGGCGCATAAACGCCTGTGGCTTCAGTGAAGGGTGCGGAGCGATCTTGCGCTCCTCACCACGAGTGGGAGATGACGGGATCACGTCCAGGAAGGGAGCGTCAACCGCTACCCTCCTGAGTCCTCCGGTCTTCCATTTGCGGAGATTGTCTTGTACCCGGCCCTCGCACGGCTTTCGGAACAAGCCCCACGGTTCCCAGGCGGATCGCGGCATAACCGTCACGTCCGGGAACTCCTTGTGCGCATTCTTCGGCCTGTCCCCGCCGCGCAGGGTCTGCACGAGCCTTATGATTTCGCCGCGCTTCTCAAAACCAGCCGCCATCAGGGGCGTGTAGACGAGATGCGAAAGCAACGGGCTGCTGGCAATAAATAAGTGGCCTCCGGGCGCCAGAATTCGCAGCGCCCTGTCCGCAAAGGACGCGAAGAATGCCCTTAGCTGCTGTAGGTCCGATCCCGTCAGAACAGTGAAACGGGGTACTGGATTGCGTTTGCAACCATCAAAAGACGGCGGTATCCGCCAGACGCCACCCCTTCGAGTTCGCAGTTTCCGCTTTTCCTCCGTACTATATTCCCTCAGCCCATACGGCGGATCAGTGACGATAGCCTGAATGGAACATTCCGGCTGCGCATCCATCCAGACAAGACAATCTGTGAGGTGGAGAGAATACCCGGCGTTGCCTGCTTCTTGGCCCGCAGACGCCTTGACTCGACGGGCGGAACTAGGCAGGACGTGCGGATTCGTCATGGATGGTTTCCACTCGGGAAAGGTAAAGCTCAACTGCATCAATGAGAACTTCGGCGATTGACCGGTTCTCCTGTATAGCCATAATCTTCAGCCGACGGTACAGGTCCCTCGGAAGCCTAAACGTCGATTTGGCCATCGGTATCAGGGGGAGTTGCTCTGCCATCTTGCCACCTTGACAGCAGTATGGCAGCAACCGTCGCGGAGATCAAGGGCATTTTTTAGCGCCCCACCCTGGCAGCAGCTCCCCTTCCGTCCCTTGCTACAATGGAAAACTCCATCACCATGGTCGATCAGTCTATACAGGAACTGGAATTCCGTTCCCTGGCGCGAGTCGCATCCGCATCCTCACCCGAGGAGCTGGAGGCCGTTCGCGTGGAGGCGCTGGGGCGCAAGGGCGCGCTGGCGCAAATCAGCAAGGAGATGGGGAAACTCGCGCCCGAGGAGCGCGCGCGCATCGGCAAACTGCTCAACAGCGCCAAGCAGAAGCTGGAAGAGGCGCTGGAGTCCAAGAAGCGGCACTTCGCCGAAGCGGCTCTCAGCGCCCGCCTGGATGCCGAATGGGTTGACCTCACGCTGCCCGCTCCCGGGCCGCGCCGCGGGCATCTGCACCCTATCACGCGCATACAGCGCGAACTGGAAGAGTTGTTCGCCTCGCTGGGCTTCACGGTGCTCGACGGCCCCGAAGTCGAAACCGAATATCACAATTTCGACGCGCTGAACATTCCGGCCGATCACCCCGCTCGCGACGCCCAGGACACTTTCTGGCTGGATGGAGGCAACCTGCTGCGCACGCACACTTCGCCGGTGCAGGTGCGCGGCATGGGACGGCTGGGGCCGCCGCTGCGCATGATCGCGCCGGGGCGCGTCTTTCGCAACGAAAGCGTGGACGCGTCGCACGAGCACACGTTCTATCAGATCGAGGGCATGATGATCGACCGCGAAGTTTCGGTCGGCCACCTGATCTACTTCATGAAGACGCTGCTCACCGCCGTTTTCCAGCGCGAGGTGACGGTGCGGCTGCGGCCGGGTTTCTTTCCGTTCGTGGAACCGGGCTTCGAGCTGGACATCCAGTGCCTGATCTGCGGCGGCCTCGGCTGCCCGGTCTGCAAGCAGAGCGGCTGGGTGGAACAGTTAGGCTGCGGGCTGGTGCACCCCCATGTGCTGCACATGAGCGGCATAGACCCCGAAGAGTGGAACGGTTTCGCCTTCGGGCTGGGGCTGACGCGGCTAGTGATGATGCGCTACGGGATTGACGACATACGCCACCTGCAAGGCGGCGACCTTAGATTTTTGGAGCAGTTCTAACCTTGAAGTTTTCTTATAACTGGCTACGCGAGCTGGTCGAGGACCTGGATCACGCACCCGGTCCCCTGGAAAAGCTCATCACCATGAAGACCGCCGAGTGCGAAGCGATCGAGGTCGCCGGCGAATGGCTGGACCGCGCCCGCGCCGCGCGCCTGGAATCCGTGGAGCCGATGCCCGGCAGCCATAACGTCAAGGCGGTGGTGGACGCCGGGCCGTACGGCCGCAAGACGGTGGTTTGCGGCGCGCCCAATTGCCGACCGGGGGTGGTCAGCGCCTATGTCCCCGTCGGCAAGAAGGTGATCGAAGGCGTGGAGAGCGACGGCATGCTGGCCAGCGCCGCCGAATTGGGCATCAACCGCGACCATTCCGGCATCATCGAACTGGAAGCCGCCATCGGGGCAGTGGTCCCCGGCTGCGCTCCGGACAGCGTGATCGAGATCGACAACAAGTCCATCACCCACCGGCCAGACCTGTGGGGGCACCACGGAATGGCGCGTGAAGTGGCTGCCATCCTGGGGCACAAGCTGAAGAACCCGGTGCGGCTGGAGCTGCTGCCGGAAGGGCCGGCCGCGGTCAAGATCCGGATCGAGGACCTCAACCTTTGCCCGCGGTACAGCGCGCTGGTTTTCGAAAACGTCCGCGTGCGGCCTTCGCCGTGGTGGCTCCAGAGCCGCCTCACCGCCATCGGCCTGAACCCCATCAACAACATCGTGGACATGACCAATTACGTCATGGCCGAGCTGGCGCAGCCCATGCACGCCTTCGATGCCGATCTGCTCGAAGGCGACACCATCTTCATTCGTCCCGCCAGGCCGGGCGAGCATTTCCGGGCGCTCAACGAAGAGGAATACACGCTGGATGGTTCCAACCTGGTGATCGCCGATAGCGCCGGCGCCATCGCGCTGGGCGGCGTGATCGGCGGTCTGGACACGGCCATCAGCGAGAAGACCACGCGCGTGGTGCTGGAGAGCGCCAACTTCCAGGCGTCCTCGATTCGCAAGACTTCGGCCGCCATCAAGCTGCGCACCGACGCCTCGATACGGTACGAAAAGGCGCAGGACCCGGCCAACACGGTGCGCGGGCTGGCGCGTGCCATCGAGCTGTTGCGGGAGATCTCGCCGGGCATCCGGCTAGTGGGCGGCGTGGCCGACCAGAAGAAGGCCATCCCCGCGCCGCCGGCCATCGAATTGCCGCTCGACTGGCTGGAGCGCAAGCTGGGCCGCGCGGTGGAACCCGCGGCGGTGCGCCGCATTCTGGAACGGCTGGAATTTGGCGTGGCCGAGCTGCAGCCGCGCATTTTCTTAGTGACCGTGCCGGGGTGGCGCGCCACCAAGGACGTGGCCATCAAAGACGACCTGGTGGAAGAAGTGGGCCGAATGGTGGGCTACGATTCCATCACGCCGCGCGCACCGCTGATTCCTTCCTCCGTGCCGCCGGGCAATCCCGAGCGCAAGTTTCAGCACGAGGTGCGCAACATTTTTGTGGACCAGGGCTTCACCGAGGTTTACAACTACTCGTTCATCAGCGAAGAAGCGGCGCGCGCGTTGGGCTTCGATCCGGCGGCGCACGAGCGCGTGGCCAACCCCATTGCTTCCGACCAGGCGTTGATGCGCACCTCGCTCGTGCCGGGCATCTGGAAGAACATCATCGAGAACAGCAAGCACAAGGACGCGTTCCGGCTGTTTGAAATCGGCGTCGAGATTCACAAGCGCGGCGGCGGCCTTCCCGAAGAAATCCCGCACCTGGTGGCCGCGCTCTACGACCGCCAGGGCGACGGCTCGAGCGGCCTGTTCGAAATCAAGCGCACCGCCGAATGCCTGATGCCGGGCGCGCGGGCCTGCCCCGCCGAGCCGCGTCCGTTTGAACACCCGGCGCGTTCCGCCGATATCCTGTGGAAGGGGAAAACGGCCGGCCGCCTCTTCGAGCTGCACCCGTCGCTGGTCGAATCGGGCCGAGCGGCGGTGCTCGATGTGGACCTTCGCGTGGTTCAGTCGTTGAGCGCCGGCGAAATCAAGTACGCGCCCATACGCCGCTACCCATCGAGCGCCTTCGATCTTTCCGTGGTCGCCGGCCTGCGCGAGCACGCAGGCGAGCTCGAAGCCAGCGTGGCCTCTTTCGCCGGGCCGTTGCTCGAATCCATCGAGTTCGTGCGCCAGTACACCGGCGCGCCGCTCGAGGAAGGTTGGAAGAGCGTCTCTTTCCGGCTGACGGTGGGATCGCCCGAGCGCACGCTTTCTTCCGAAGAAGTGGGCGAGATCCGCACGCGCATCATCGAGGGGATGCGTGCGCTGGGATACGAACTCCGCGTGTAAGTGAGATACTAACATCCATGCGTAAGGTATGTCTTTTCCTCCTGGTCATGGCATGCAGCGGGCTGGCGCAAAGAGAAGCCGCCATGAAGGCCGACCTGGCCGGGCAGATCGACGCCATGAAGAAGCAGGCGCAGGTGATGGTGGACTCGGTATTCAGCTTCGGGGAGCTCGGGTTTCAGGAATTCGAAACGTCGCGCTACCTCAGCGGCATTCTCGAAAAGGAAGGCTTCCACATCGACCGTGGCGTGGCCGGAATTCCCACGGCGTGGGTGGCCAGTTGGGGCGAAGGCAAGCCGGTGATCTCGCTCGGCTCCGACATCGACGACATACCGCAAGCGTCCCAGAAGCCCGGCGTGGCGTGGCACGAACCGCTGATCGAAGGCGCGCCGGGGCACGGCGAGGGCCACAATTCGGGGGTGCCGCTGAACATCATCGCGGCGCTGGCGGTGAAGAAACTGATGGAGCGCGAGCACTTGAAGGGCACCATCCGGCTGTGGCCCGGCGTGGCCGAAGAAGAACTCGGTTCCAAGGCCTACTACATTCGCGCGGGCATGTTCAAGGATGTCGATGTCTGCCTGTTCGTGCATGTCGCCAACAATTTCAGCGTCGCCTGGGGTGGGTCGCTGAACACGAACGGGCTGGTGTCGGTGGAATACCTGTTCAAGGGCGAGAGCGCGCACGCCGCCTCCGCACCGTGGCGCGGCCGCAGCGCGCTGGACGCGGTGGAGCTGATGGACGTGGGCTGGAATTTCCGCCGCCAGCACCTGCGCCTGGCGCAGCGTTCCCACGATGTCATCACCAACGGCGGCGACCAGCCGAACGTGGTGCCGCCCGCGGCGTCGGTCTGGTATTACTTCCGCGAGGCCGACTACGACCACATCATGGACCTGTGGCGCATAGGCGACAACATGGCCAAAGCCGCGGCCCTCATGACGGATACTACCTTCACCTCGCGCCTGCTGGGCAGCGCCTGGCCCGGCCACTTCAACCGGCCCATCGCCGAAGACATGTACGAGAACATCAAGAAGGTGGGCCTGCCGCAGTGGTCGGAAGACGACCAGACTCTGGCCAAGGCGCTGCAAAAGGAGCTGAAGGTCCCGGTGCGAGGGCTCAACACCAAGGTGCCCGAGATGCGTGCTCCGCGGACGCCCGCCCCAACCGAAGATGGGGATGGCGAGGGTTTCGGCAACGTGCCCACCGGCGGCGGGTCCGACGACATCGGCGACGTCTCGTGGAATGTGCCGACCATTACGCTGCGGTACCCCGCCAACATACCCGGCGGTCCCGGCCACAACTGGGCGGACGGCATCGCCATGGCCACCCCGATTGCGCACAAGGGAGTGATCGCCGGCGCCAAGGTGCAGGCCATGACCGTGCTCGATATCCTGTTGCACCCCGAGCTGGTCGAGAAAGCCTGGGACTACTTCAAGAACGTGCAGACCAAGGACGTGAAGTACAAGAGCTTTCTGCGGCCCGACGACCGGCCGGCCACCTGGCTCAACCAGAAAACCATGGAGGAATACCGGCCGCGCATGAAAGCGCTGTATTACGATCCTTCCAAGTACGACACGTACTTGGAGCAGCTTGGGATCAAGTACCCGACGGTGCGGTAGGCGGCGGCTGGCAACCGCCTGGCGGAAACGCAGCCGGCCTACCCGCCCTGCTACAATCGGGGTGCCATGAAGGATCCGCTGGTCGGGCCTCTGGCTGCCATTGCCTCGGGTATCCTGGTTTCCCGCTTCGTAACGTTCCAGCCATCCGAGCTTCTGCTGGCCATCGCCGCCTTTCTTGTGCTCGGCGTGGTGGCTCTGCATTGGAGCAACCGTGTGCTGGCGGGGACCTGCTGCTGCCTGGGCCTGTTTTTCGCCGGAGTGCTCACCGCCCTGGCCCACGCCCCCGGGCCTCCGCCGGAGCTGGATGCCGAAGGCCGCGAAATCGTTATCCTGGGCGGCTGCGTGGTGGAGCCTCCCGCCATCTCCGGCGAGCGCGAACGCTTCCTGCTGGAACTGGAGCCGCGCGCCCGCGCGCAGGTCACGCTCTACACCAAGGGCGACGAGCCGCTGCCGCCGCTGAGGTACGGCCAGAATATCGAGCTCGACGCGCGCGTTCGGAAACCGCGCAACTACGGCAACCCCGGCGCTTTCGACTACGCCCGCTACCTGGCGCGCCAGGACATCTTCTGGACCGCGTCCGGCGCCGCCAGCACGGTCCGCATTCTTCCCGGCCGCTGCGGCTCGCCGTTTCAAAAAGCCGTGATGGACCTTCGCGCCCTGATTCTGGCCCGCATCGAGCGCCTCTACCATGGCGACAATTACCGGAGCGGGATGATGCAAGCCCTCATGATCGGCCAGTCCTTCCAGCTCGACAGAGTCTGGACGCAGTATTACCGCTCCACCGGCACCTTCCATGCCCTGGTCATCTCGGGGACGCACGTCGCCATCCTGGCCGCTTTTTTCCTCTTCTTCCTGCGCGTGTGCTTCGTTCCCGAGAGCCTGGCGCTGCTGCTCACGGTTGTGGCGGCGTGGTTCTACGCCCTGCTGACGGGCTGGCTGGCGCCGTGCACGCGCTCGGCCGCGGGCCTGACGCTGGTGCTGATCGCCGGCTATTTCTACCGCCAGCGCCGGGCCATCAACTTGCTGGCGGCGGTGGCGCTGGGCTTCCTGGTGTTCGACCCGGAGCAGTTGTTCGACGCCAGCTTCCAACTCACGTTCCTGGCCGTGGCCTTCCTGGGGGCCTTCGCCATGCCGCTGATCCGGGCCACCTCCGGCCCGCTGGCGCGCGGCCTTCAGGATCTCAGCGATACCGACCGCGACATCCACTGCGCTCCGCGCGTGGCCCAGTTCCGCATCGAGATGCGCCAACTCGCCGAGACCGTGAGCCGCGTGGCGCATCTCCCGAGGCGCGCCGGTACGCTGGCGGTCGCCGTGACCGGCCGGCTGCTGCTGTTCTTCTACGAAATCACGGTCATCTCCGCCGTTATTCAAGCCGGCCTGGCGCTGCCCATGGTGGTTTACTTCCACCGCGTCGGCCTATCGGGCCTCTCGGCCAACGCTTTCGTGGTGCCGCTGATGGGCCTGGCGGTGCCCGTCGGATTCATCGCCGTCTTCACCGGCTGGGTGTGGGTGGCGCGGATTGCGGGCGGGCTGCTGTGGCTTTCGCAAAAAGTCGTGTACTGGCACGCCGGCATCGAGCCTGATTGGCGCATCCCCACGCCGCCGGTGTGGCTGGGGGTAGCCTTCTCGGCGGCGCTGATTGCCGCCGCCATAGCGCGCGGCCGCTGGTGGCGTATCGCGACGGGGCTGGGGGTGGGCGTGTTCCTGGCGCTGCTGCTCTGGCATCCCTTTCCGCCCGACGTCCATCCCGGCGAACTGGAGATGACGGCCATCGACGTGGGCCAGGGCGACAGCATTTTCGTGGCCTTCCCGGATGGAAAACGCATGCTCGTGGATGGCGGCGGCATTCCCACCTTCGGCCACCAAGCCAAGGCGCAGCTTGATATCGGCGAAGATGTGGTGGCGCCCTACCTGTGGGACCGCGGCATCCGCAGCCTGGATGTGGTGGTGCTCTCCCACGCCCACGAAGACCACATTGGCGGCCTTCCCGCGCTGGTGGGCGATTTTCACCCCAAGGAGCTTTGGACCGGCGCCACTCCCGACAGCCCCACCTGGCGGACGCTCGAAAAGAAGGCTGCCGCCAACGGCGTCAAAATCGTGCCCATGCATTTTCCGCGCCGCTTCGCCTTCGGCGGCGCCGATATCGAGGTGCTCGCCCCGCCCCCCGATTACGTCCCCACGGACAGCCCCCGGAACGACGACTCGCTGGTGCTGCGCGTGGGCTATGGGCGAAACGGGTTCCTGCTCAGCGGAGACGCGGAACGTCCCATCGAGCGCGAGATGCTGGCGGAGGATGAAATCCGGCCCACCGACGTGCTGAAAGTGGCGCATCATGGCAGCCGGACTTCCAGCACCGAGGACTTCCTGAGCGCCGTCGAGCCGGTTTTCGCGGTGATCTCAGTGGGACTCGATAACAGCTACGGCCACCCCAACCGCGATGTTGTCGAGCGCCTCCGCCAGCATCACGCCGTGGTTTACCGCACCGACCAGGACGGCCTCATCACCGTCCGCAGCGATGGCCACCGTCTGCACGTCGAGACTACTGCTTTTCCGGCGGCAGAATCTTCAGGTTCCCCGGCAGCGCGAACAAATCGTCCTTGAGGCCGCGGTTGATCACGATCGAGTCCGAATAAATCTCGAGGATCTTATCTCCATTGCGCTCGCGCACAGTGGCGCCCGGCCACTGGACCCCGCCGCCCACATTGCGGAAGTTCGAAAAAACCGTCACCTCCGTGTCGAAGTCCTTGTATTGCGGGTTGCGGCGTTTGAACGACTGCCGCGTGGGCAGCTTGGTGAGCTGGTCGAAGTAGACCGTCACGGTGAGGTTGGCGGCGTCGGTGATGTCCACAATCTCCACCGGCCGGTTCTGGTACATATCCGTTCCCTGCGAGTAGAAGGCCAGCCCCGGCTCATCCAGCCGCTGCCGCAGAATGTAAAAGATGTTTCGCAGCACGCTGTCCTTGTAGTTGGCATAGCGCAGGTCGGACAGCGGTTGGGCGCCGCGGTAGGTGACTTCCCACGCGCCGTTTTCCGTGAACAGCACGATGCTGTCTTCGTTCTTGCCTTGAGCGTCCCGTTCCCGTACGGCGATCTGGCCCGGGACCGGCGCCAAATAGCGCGTGTAGATCTTGACCACGGCCAAGCCGGAGATCTGTTCGCGGTAAAACCCATAACCGCGCCCGCTCTCCACCCGGTCTTGCATGTGCAGAAATGCGTCGCCGCCGAGGGCTTGCAAGGCCTCATCGACCACGCGCTTTCCGCGCTCGGCGGCGGTCTCCGCGGCGGCGGAAGCCAGCGCGCAGCATGCCAGCAGAATCGGAAATCTCCAGTTCATGGCCGTTTTTGGATCTCCTCGAGGCTGGCGGCGTCCCCTTTGGCCGCTTCCAGCTTCTCTTGCGGGATGGTCAGATCGATGGTTTTCACCGGGCTGCCCAGCGTGTCCAGCGGATGTCCGAAGTCATCGGGGTTTCCCACCGCCACGATAGTGAAGGCAGCCGGATTTAAATGCTCCTTAGCCACTCGGAGCACGTCGGCGCGCGTCACCGCCTCAAGCGCCTTCTGGTACTGGTCGATGAAATCCGGGGGGTACCCGTAATACTCGTACGTCAGCATCCGCCCCAAGGTCTTGGCCCTGGTGTCGTATGCGAACACGAGGCTGTTGAGGGCCGTGTCTTTGGCGGTCTTGAGTTCTTCCTCCGTCACCTCCGACGTTCGTATGCGGTCCACCTCTTCCTGAATGGCCTTG
>Ga0326728_10016306_pt1 | contig 15194 bp, 9 predicted proteins | sample MB3enrmetagenome_FD_207602 | JGI IMG/M metagenome (GOLD analysis project Ga0326728, IMG submission 207602) | Lab enriched peat soil microbial communities from McLean, Ithaca, NY, United States - MB31MN | ecosystem: Environmental > Terrestrial > Soil > Wetlands > Peat | place: USA: New York...
CTTGAAGTACGCAACCGTAAAATTGCTCAGGTTGATGGTGAACTGCGTTGGTGCAGGCAGCGCCTGGCCAAAGCTCGAAAACAGCTCCGCAAATACCGGGATCACGAAAACCAGCAGGATCGCGGTCACACTCACCGCCACTGTGAGGATTGTGATGGGATAGATCATCGCCCCCTTGATTTTGCTCTTCAGCTTCATGGCTTTTTCCGTGTATCCCGCCAGCCGATGCAGGATGGTATCCAGGATGCCGGCGATCTCACCCGCCGCGACCATGTTCACGTATAAATCGTCGAAGAGCTTGGGGTGCTTGCGGAGCGCATCCGTAAAGGTCGAGCCGGCCTCTACTTCATCCTTGACTTGCTTGATGACGGTGCGCAGCTTCTTGTTTGGTGACTGGGTCCCCAACACGTCCAGGCACTGCACAATCGGCAAACCGGCGTCGATCATCGTTGCCAACTGGCGGGTAAAGATGACGATGTCACGCGGCTTGATCGACTCGCCGAAACCGGGGATGTTAATCTCGCGGCTGAGCCCCTTGTTCTTCTCCTTGACCTTCGCCGGAAGGGGCTGAATGCGTTGCGAGCGCAGCCGCACCAAGACCGCGTCGCGAGTGGGGGCCTCCATCTCGCCGGTAAGAACCTCTCCACGTGCAGAAACCCCCTGCCAACGAAATACCGCCATTTTTTTGACCTCGCTGTGACGTGGAGAAGCACGCGATCAACGTGATCGCGTCACTTCTCGTTCTAGGCTACAGCCTCTAGCACGCCACGTGCCAGGTTCTCAGCGGCGCGCCGCACTCGGAGGAGCGCCGAGCATGGCGCGAACTTCATCGAGTTCCGTGGCGTGTCCGATTGCCTCGTCGTACGAAATCAGCCGACGCTGGTAGAGATCGACCAGTGACTGCGACATGGTTTGCATGCCGAACTTAAGCTGTCCGACCTGCAGTTGAGAGTAGATCTGGTGCACCTTCTGTTCCCGAATCAAGTTGCGGATTGCGGCGTTTGGGATCATGACTTCAACTGCCAAGACACGTCCCCGGCCATCCAGGCGAGGGATCAATTGCTGCGAAACCACGCCTTGCAGGATGAGGGAGAGCTGCGCCCGGATCTGCGGTTGCTGATCGGAAGGGAAGATATCGATGATCCGGTTGATGGTCTGCACCGCGGAGTTGGTGTGCAGGCTCGACAGCACCAAGTGACCAGTCTCGGCCACCGTCAGTGCGGAAGCGACGGTCTCCAGATCGCGCATCTCACCGATGAGCACGATATCGGGATCCTGGCGCAGCACGTGTCGGAGAGCTTCCGAGAACCCGTGCGTATCCGCGTAGACCTCCCGTTGGTTCACCAGACACTTGCGATGTTCATGCACGAACTCGATGGGATCCTCGATCGTGACAATGTGCTCGTGGCGCTCACGGTTGATTTTGTCGATCATTGACGCGAGCGTCGTGGATTTGCCGCTGCCTGTTGGGCCGGTGACCAGCACGAGGCCACGTGGCAATTTCGTCAGGTCGGCCACGACCGGTGGCAATCCTAGATCCGCCAACCCACGTACTTCATAGGGGATCAGGCGGAATGCGCCACCGACGGCACCTTTCTGTAAGAACAGGTTGCCGCGGAACCGGCTCAAGCCACGGATGCCGAAAGAGAAATCGAGTTCGTTTTCCTCTTCAAACCGGTGCCGCTGGCTGTCGGTAAGCAAACTGTAACAGAGATTCTTCGCTTCGTTGGCGGAAAGCGGCGGCACCGGCAAAGGTGTCAGTTGCCCGTCAATCCGCATGAGCGGCGGACTCTCACTAGAAATGTGGAGATCCGTCGCCCCGCGTTGCACAACGTACTCCAGAAAGCTCTGGATGCTGAGCGGACTGGAAACCTTCGGCTGCTCGACCGCCGGAGAAGGATCAGCCACCGCACCACCGCCTAATCCGGCATAGTCACGCGCACCACCTCCGCCACTGTCGTGACCCCTTCCTTGAGTTTGCTGATAGCGGATTGCCGCAGCGTTTTCATCCCGAGACTGACGGCAGAGCGCTTGATTTCGGCCGCCGAGGCACCGTTCAACACGAGGTCACGCAGTTCTTCGGTGATCGGCATCACCTCATACAACGCGATCCGACCGCGGTAGCCGGTGCCGTGGCATTGCGGGCACCCAACCCCTTGGAAGCAAGTGAACATGCCAATGTCCTCCCGTGCCACACCGATGTCCAAAAGCGCTTGCGGCGGCAGCTCCACCGGCCCACGGCAGTTGCTGCAAATCACGCGTGCCAACCGCTGCGCTAGGATCAGGTTGACCGAAGAGGCAACGAGGAACGGCTCGACGCCCATGTTCAACAGTCGATTGATCGTCGAAGGCGCGTCGTTCGTGTGGAGCGTGCTCAAAACGAGATGGCCGGTGAGTGCCGCCTTGATGGCGATCTCGGCAGTCTCGAAATCGCGGACCTCGCCAACCATGATGATGTCCGGGTCCTGACGCAGAAAAGCACGCAAAGCACCTGCGAAGCTGAACCCGATCTCTTCGTGGATCTGGACCTGGTTAATACCCACCAGATTGAACTCCACCGGATCCTCGGCACTGGAAATGTTCGAACCAATCTTGTTGAGCTCCGACAACGCCGAGTACAGCGTCGTGGTCTTGCCGCTGCCGGTGGGACCGGTCACCAGCACCATGCCGTACGGCTTCGAGATCGAATCCTTAAAGTCCTTCAGCTGGCTGTCCTCGAATCCCAGCTTGGTCATGTCCAGCTGGAGGTTCGATTTGTCCAGCAAACGCAGCACGATCTTTTCGCCGAACAGGGTCGGCAGCACGGAGACCCGGAAATCCATCTCCTGGCCGCGACCGAGCTTCAGCTTGATGCGGCCATCCTGTGGCAGGCGGCGTTCGGCGATGTCCAGCGCCGCCATCACCTTGATGCGCGAGGTGATCGCATTCTTCAGCTTCACCGGCGGCCGCATGATTTCCTCGAGCACGCCGTCCACCCGCAGGCGCACGCGGAACATGCGCTCGAAGGGCTCCAGATGTACGTCACTGGCGCGGCGCTTGATCGCATCGGCGAGGACCGCATTCACCAGCCGGACCACGGGAGCATCTTCGGTCGCCTTCTCCAGCTCCTTGAGATCGATGTCCTCGGAACTGTCGAGGAGTTCGACATCATCGGTTTCGAGCTCTGTTAGAACATCGTCGTAGGCGGTCTCCTGCTCGAAGTGTCCTTCGATCGCAGCGGTGATCGCGGAGACACACGCAACCGCAACCTTCACGTCGTAGCCGGTCAGGAATTTCACCTCGTTGATCGCAACCAGGTTGGAGGGGTCGCTCATCGCGACCGTCAAGGAGGAGCCGCTCAGGTTGATGGGAATGAGGTGGTGCCGTTGCACCAGGGTGACCGGGATCAGCCGCAACACCTCGGCCGGAAGGTTCATGGCCGAGGGATCCACCAGGGACAGACGGTATTCCTTCTGCAAACAGGCGGCGAGGTCGGTTTCACTGACGAGCCCCAGCTTCGCGAGCACGGCGCTGAGGGCGCCCCCGCTGGCGTTCTGTTCCTCCGCTGCCTTGGCCAGCTGAGCCGCGGTAAGCAGCCCCCGTTTGACTAGCAACTCGCCTAAACGTGTGCTCATACCACCCGCATGCACAATCCTAGCATGCCGTCATGCACCACCACGCTACTCAGCGACTGCCCGCTTGTCAATTTTTAAAGGACGGCCGGGTGGAGCGTTTCAGATGGCCGAGACCGCTGCTGGGGTCCGGCTCAAAGCCGAGACGCAGCGGCGGCTTGCGGTAGCCGCTACTCGTTCCCGCCCGGGCCACCGCCCGCGCCAAGCGCCGCTTGGGCTGCGGCCAGCCGAGCGATCGGTACGCGAAAGGGCGAGCACGATACGTAATCGAGGCCGATCTGATCACAGAAGATGACCGACTGTGGATCGCCGCCATGTTCGCCGCAGATCCCGAGCTTAAGCTTCGGTCGCGCCTTTCGGCCCTTCTCGACGGCGATTCGCATGAGTGCGCCGACCCCGTCCCGATCGAGCGATTCGAACGGATCCCTAGGATAGATTTCGAAATCGCGGACGTAGCGAATCAGAAAGCGGGCAGCGTCATCGCGGGACACACCAAGCGTCGTCTGCGTGAGGTCGTTCGTACCGAATGAAAAGAACTCCGCCACCGAGGCAATGGCGTCCGCGGTTACCGCCCCGCGAGGCACCTCGATCATGGTGCCGACCGAGTACTTCAAGCGCACCTTCTTCTGCGCCATCACCTCTTCGGCAACCCGCCTGACGATGTCGGCCTGGAGCTTCAGCTCCCTAACGTGGCCGACAAGCGGGATCATCACCTCGGGCTCGGCCGCTACGCCCGACTCGCTGAGAGTCGCAGCCGCCTCGAAAATCGCGCGCGCCTGCATCTCGGTGATTTCCGGATAGACGATTCCCAACCGGCATCCGCGGAAGCCGAGCATGGGGTTAACCTCGCGCAACGCCTCCACGCGCGCCTGGATGCGCTCGACCGGGATCCCCATCTCGTGCGCCAGTGCGTCCTGATCGGCAACCTCATGCGGCAGGAACTCGTGCAGCGGCGGGTCGATAGTGCGAATGGTCACGGGGCGGCCACCCATCACGCGGAAGATGCCCTCGAAGTCCTGGCGCTGCAGGGGCAGCAGCTTCGCCAGCGCAGCCCGGCGCTCTTCGATGGTCTCGGCCAGAATCATTTCGCGCATCGGGCCAATCTTGTCCTCGCCGAAGAACATGTGTTCGGTGCGGCACAGACCGACGCCCTCCGCACCGAAAGCCACGGCATTGGCGCACTGGTCCGGCTGGTCAGCATTGGCGCGCACCCTCAGACGCCGCTCGCGGTCCGCCCACTTCATTAGCTGCTCGTACTGCCGGTACACCGGCGCCTGCGCCGGATCGAGGCTGCGATCAATCAGGACACGCACGATTTCGCTGGGCTCGGTCGCGATCTCGCCAAGGAACACCTCGCCCGTCGTACCATCTATCGAGATGCTATCGCCATGCTTGAGCACGACGTCCGTCCCGGTGACACGCATCTGCCCCGTTCCGTAATCGATCAGCAGCGGCTCACAGCCAGCGACACACACTTTGCCCATCTGCCGCGCCACCAGCGCGGCGTGACTGGTCATGCCGCCGCGTGCCGTCAGAATGCCCCGCGCCGCGGCCATGCCGCGGATGTCGTCGGGCGACGTCTCGATGCGCACCAGGATAACGCGCTCCCCGCGCGCCGCCGCCGCTTCCGCATCGTCGGCGTGGAAGGCAATCCGGCCGGTCGCGGCTCCCGGACCGGCATTGAGACCACGGACCAGCAACCGGTGCTCGCGGATGGCGCTCTCCTTCTCCGCTCTCACAAAGGTCGGCCGTAACAGCTGGTTGAGTTGTTCGGGTTCGACGCGCATGAGCGCTTCGCGTGGCGTGATCAAGCGCTCCTTGACCATGTCGACGGCGATGCGGATCGCCGCCACGCCCGTGCGCTTGCCTACGCGGCATTGCAGCATGTAGAGCTTGCCCTGCTCGATGGTAAACTCGATGTCCATCACGTCACGGTAGTGGCGCTCAAGGGTGCGGCGGATCTTGACTAGCTGCGCGTACGCTTTGGCATTCTCACGCTCGAGTGCGGCGATCGGCAGCGGCGTGCGAATGCCGGCGACCACATCCTCGCCTTGGGCATTCATCAAGAACTCGCCGTAGAAGACGTTCTCACCTGTGGCCGGGTCACGCGTGAAGGCGACACCGGTCCCGGAATCGTTGCCCAGGTTCCCGAACACCATCGCCTGCACGTTCACCGCAGTTCCCCACGTCTCGGGGATGTTGTTGAGCCTGCGGTACGCGATGGCGCGCTCGTTCATCCACGAGCCGAACACGGCGCCGATGGCGCCCCACAGTTGCTCGTACGGATCTTGGGGGAACTCCATGCCGCGGCGTTCCTTGATGGCAGCTTTGAACTCGCCCACCAACTCGCGCAGGTCATCGGCCGTGAGCTCGTTGTCCAGGCGCACCCCGCGTTGCTCTTTCTTCTTCTCGATGATCGCTTCGAAAGGATCGATCTCGGTCTTCGACTGCAGCTTCAGGCCGAGCACGATGTCACCGTACATCTGCACGAAGCGCCGATAGCAATCATACGCGAAGCGCGGATCGTTGCTCTTCGCGATCAGACCCTGCACCGTCTGGTCGTTGAGCCCGAGGTTCAAAATCGTGTCCATCATTCCCGGCATGGAGGCGCGCGCGCCCGAGCGCACGGACACCAGCAGCGGGTTCTCCGCATCGCCGAAGCGTCGCCCAACGACGTCCTCTATGCGGACGAGTCGCTCCTTCACCTCTGCGTCCAAGCCGAGTGGGTAGCGGTGGTTGTGCTGCTCGTAGTAGGTGCACACGTCGGTGGAGATGGTGAACCCCGGCGGAACCGGCAGGCCCAAGCTGGCCATCTCCGCCAGGTTAGCGCCCTTGCCACCGAGCAACGCCTTCATCCCCGCGTTGCCCTCCGCACGCCCCGGCGCGAAGGCATAGACCACTTTCTTGGCCGGGGCGCGTGTCGCCGATGACCGACGTTGGACACGCGGCCGTGGCCGCGGCTTCACGCGCTTCGAAGTACGAGGTACCGCTTTCGCCTTGCGTTTCGTCACCTTATCCCCACGGCTGCGAGCCATTCCTCCCACCCTTTCTTGTACGTCTGAAGTCGTTCTTCGAGCCGGTTCGGCGATCAGCTCGGGATTGCTGCGGCGCCTAGGTCGAATGTGCCAGCCGCGACCATGGCATGTCAATGCGCCGCCGCAACTCATCGACCAGATGGTCAGTGGGTATGCGTTCCTGCTGCATCGAATCACGGTCACGGAGGGTGACCGTCTGGTCCTGCATTGTCTGGTGGTCAACGGTGATGCCGAATGGCGTCCCGATCTCGTCCTGGCGGCGGTAGCGGCGGCCAATTGATCCCGCCTGGTCATACTGGACGGGGAAATGCGGGGCCAGCATCGCGCGGATCTGCAGCGCTTTCTCCGGCTGCCCATTCTTACGCAGCAGCGGAAAGATGGCCGCCTTCACCGGCGCCAGCCGTGGATGCAAGCGCAGCACGATGCGCGTCTCCCCGTCGGCTTCATCTTCGTCGTACGCGTCGACCAGAAACGCCAGTGTGGCGCGGTCCGCACCCGCCGCCGGCTCGATGACGTATGGCACGTAACGCTCACGCGTCTCCTCGTCGAAGTAGCTGAGATCCTTGCCGCTGTACTCGGTATGCCGTTTCAGGTCGAAATCGGTGCGATTGGCGATGCCCTCCAGCTCCGACCAACCGAACGGGAACTGGTATTCCACGTCGACACAGCTCTTGGCGTAGTGCGCCAGCTCCTCTTTGCTATGCGGGCGCACGCGCAGGTTCTCCGTGCGGATGCCGTGCCTCTGGTACCATTCCACCCGCGCGTTCGACCAGTACTCGAACCAGCGGTCGTCCTCGCCCGGCTTGACGAAGAACTCCATCTCCATCTGCTCGAACTCGCGCGTGCGAAAGAGAAAGTTGCCGGGGGTGATCTCGTTGCGGAACGACTTCCCGATCTGGGCGATGCCGAACGGGATCTTCTGGCGCGACGAGTTGAGCACGTTCAGGAAGTTCACGAAGATACCTTGGGCCGTTTCCGGCCGCATGAACACCACGCTGGCCGTGTCTTCGACGGGGCCCATGAACGTCTTGAACATCAGGTTGAACTGCCGCACCTCCGTGAGCTCACCACCGCATTCGCCTGGATGTTTCGACGGCTTCTCCGAGCACCAGGAGTCCGCCAACTTATCGGCGCGAAACCGCTCCTTGCACTTCTTGCAGTCCACCAACGGATCGGTGAAGCCGGCGACGTGCCCCGAAGCCTCCCACACGCGCGGGTGCATCAGGACGGCGCAGTCGATGCCGATGATGTCCGCTCGTGTCAGTACCATGTCACGCCACCAAGCCTCTTTCACGTTGCGTTTCAGCTCCACGCCGACGGGTCCGTAATCCCAGCAACTGACCAGGCCGCCGTAGATTTCGCTCGACTGGAACGCGAAGCCGCGCCGTTTGGCGAGGTTCACGACCTTTTCCATGGTAACAGCGCGGCGCATCTGCAATTCGACCAGAGGTGCTCGTGTACCATGCCGCTCGCGCAGCGGCAAATCACTCTCGCGGCAGGTAATGATGGGGGGAACGTTCAGATCACGGTTCCCGACGCGTCGGCGCCGGCATCGTGCTGCTGGGCGGGGCCAGCCTCTCCAGTGGCCGGCTGCCGTTGCTGCGCACTATGCTGCCGGTTGATGGTGGACACCAGGCGCAGGACCTCGCGGATCTGCGCCGCTGTGCACGGTTTGCTCAACGTGGGCTGCACCGGCAGGCTCTCGCGCAAGCCGCGGCTTCCCACGCGCCACAAGCCGCCGGTCACGAACACAACGCGTCGTGCCATCGCCGGCTGTTCCACCGCCAGGCGCGCGTACACTTCCTGGCCGGAGATATCCGGCAGCCGCACGTCCAAGAAGATCGCATCGAAACTCTCACCTGCCAAGATCGCCAGCCCTTCACTGCCGGTGGCTGCGCTGCGCACCGTCAGGCCCTCGCGCTGGAGCATGGCGATCAAGCTCTCGGCGACCGCTGGATCATCATCGATCAGAAGCACGCTGCGCACGCTGGGCGCCTCGGCGTCGGCCACGGGCAGCCGCAGCGTGAAGGTGGTGCCTTCATTCGGCGTGCTGCGCACCGTGAGGTCGCCGTTGTGGGCCCGGACGATGGCGTAGCTGACGCTCAGCCCGAGACCGGTGCCTTTTGCCTTCGTTGAGAAGAACGGGTCGAAAATACGCGGGAGCATCTGCGGCAAGATGCCGGTGCCGTGATCCTGGACTTCGACGAACACGGCGTTCCCGTCCGCGTGCATGCTCACGATGAGCACGCCCCCACGCGGCTCCATCGCCTGCATGGAGTTGGTGAACAGGTTGACCAGCACCTGCTGAATCTGTTTGGCGTCAGCCAGCACTGGTGGCAGATCGCCCGCGCAACGCAGTTCGGTACGGACGCTGTTGCGACCCAGGTCATGAGCCATCAATGCCAGGGTGTCGCGTATCAGCACACCCAGGTCCACCGCGTCGCGCTGCGGCGGCTGTGGGCGGGCAAACCCGAGCAGCCCCTGAACGATCTCCGCCATCCTCCGCCCTTGCGTCTCCACGCGCGCCATCGCCAGCTGCAAGCTCTCAACGTCGCTCGCGTGCCGCGCTGATTCGGCCTGACCCAGAATACCCGAGAGCGCGTTATTGACTTCGTGCGCAACGCCAGCTGCCAGCTCGCCAGCCGCCGCCAGCCGGTCCGCTCGATGCAGCTGCTCCTGCATGTTTTTTTCCCCCGAGATGTCGTCTATGATCACGACTGCGCCTTGAATGCTGCCGTCTTCGCCGCGGATGAGACTCGTGTTCAGCGCCACCGGGAAGGTTGACCCATCGCGGCGCCGGGCCACGGCCTCGCCGCGCCAGCGCTTCTCCAACACGTGCCGCTGCACCTCTTGCAGCCATTCGTTCGAGGCCTCGCCACCGAGCGCCAACGCATCGCGACCCACAAGCTCGTTTCGCGTGTACCCGAACAGACGCAGGAACGCCTGGTTCGCAAACACGATGCGGCGCTGGCGGTCGGTGATCAAGACAGCCTCGTCGGTGCTTTCGACCGCGCGCACGAGCCGGCGGCTCTCTTCGATCAGTCGCGCTCGCTCCAGCGCCACCGCCGTTTGGCTCGCGACGCCGTCACCAATCGTGAGGTCCTGTTGTGTGAAGTCGTTGCGGCCGCTGCGCCTGCCGAACTGCAGGACACCCCAAAACTGACCTCCACTGAGCAAGGGCGCAGTGAGCAATGCCGGTGCTCCGGGAACGCTGAGGCGAGCGCTGCCCTGCGGTGCAATCACGGCGCAGTGGCCAAGTCGGCGCACCCATTCGAGATCGGGCACGTCGACCGGGGTCAGCCGCACATTCACCAGCTCCTGCGCCAGTGCCGGCTCCACGCCCGATACCGCGGCTCCGTGATACGTGGCGTCTTCATCGTTCCAGAGAAAGATACCGCAGTAGTCCACCCTCAGCACCCGTGGCGCGACGTCAACTACCTTGTTCAGGATGTCGTTCAAACTGGTGAGTCGGCTGACGGCCTCGCTGACGGCCAGCAACGCGCCGGCGACACTCGCCGCCGCGTGCTCGCGCCCTGCCGCCTCGCGCGCGCGCCGGGCCTCGGCCCCGACCTGCTTTTCTTTCTCGGCAATCTCATTGAATAGCCAAGTGGCTCCCACGGAGATGATGCCGAGCACGGCGAGTCGGAAGACGAACTCGATCTGGCGTTCCGCCTCCGGCGATAGCCGCACTGAACCGACGCTCCACAAGCCCCCGGCTTCCGCCAGGGCCAGCGCGAGAGAGCCGATGAGCGTGATGCTGACGGCAAGCAGGCCGGCGCGTGGCGCGAACACGAAACCATAGCCCGCGATCTTGAACAAACTGATCAACACCACCGGGCTGGTCACTCCGCCGGTACAACCCGCGGCCAGCGTCATCGTCCCGAGGTTGATCAGCACGTCCAGCGACACCAGTGCTGTGGTGACTCGCCCGGCGTGGTAGCGCAGGCAAAAGAAAGAGTTGACGACGAAATAGGCGACGAAGATGAAATGGATAGGCCAGGCGTCTGGCGCGGTGGGTAGATAGACTTCATTGTACAGCACCCACGCCGCAAGCCCCTCCATAATGCGAAAGACCAGCACCAGGTAAGCAGTCTGCTGGATCAGGTCACGCTTCAGATACGGACCGAGTCTCAAACGCGGCAAACGGATGGTGGGACGCACCCCCACAGTGTACTGTGCAGCCACTCAGGTTCGCAAGGAAAACATCGCCGGGGCGCGGAGGGTTTGAGGCTCCACGGCACAGGTGGCTAGTATCCGGTGTTCCGCACGCGTCGCATTGGAGTCAAGTTCGCTCGGAGCCGCCCGCAGGGACCCCGCCGGGAGCGGTCCCGCCGCACCTGTGATCCGAGGCCTCCCCTGCTACTGCTCTTTGCTCTTCGGCTTGTGCCCCGCCGTTTGCCGATGCTTCTGTGCTGCCGGCGTCGCGCCCTCCGGCGGACAGGGCCTGTACGACTCCGGCAGCGCGTAAAACGAATAGTCCTCCGTCCCCGGCTTTGCGTCCACACGGGTGCCCAGATCAACGACCACCGGATTCTTGGATTTTCGGCTCTCAGTGGCGCCCAGCAACAGGCGGAAGCTGCCGTCGTCGCCGGTACGGGTCCGCACGGTCCAGCCGTTGGGCAGAAACAATCTTACGAAGCGTTCCTTCCGAGGCGCGCCGGCGTTGTCCACGAGCTTGCCGATAAACTGGAAATCATAGGCATGGTGAAGTGCCTGCCCGGCGTTTTCCACCAACATGCATTTGCCGCACGGCTTGCCGTTGAGCCAGCCCTCCTGTACCCCGGCCTGACACTGTTTCGCCGAGCCGTCCGACGACTGACACGAGCTGCAGATCACCAGCAACCCCACAGTGTTCCCGTCCGGGTCCTTGACCAGCTGCGTGTTTTCAGCGGCGATGACGCGCGTGGCCACCGCTAGCGCAACGATGTTCAGCCCTACCATCCACCACTGCTTCATGAACCCTCCTGGATGGACCCACGCGAGTTCTCGCGCAGGCCGGATTGAATTCTTCGGGGCTCTCCTATACTGCAGGGCGGGAAGGGTCTCAACCGCCCACATGACTCGCATGCTTTCAGATTCCTTGTCGACTGACATCCAACAGGCTGCTGCTGCCGTGCTGCGCGCCAGTTACGTGGTGGCCCTCACCGGCGCCGGCATGTCAGTCGAAAGCGGGATTCCGCCCTTCCGCGGGCCAGGCGGTCTGTGGACCAAATACGGCGAGCCGCCGATGAACGGTTATCAGCGTTTTCTCGCCGACCCCGTGCAGGCGTGGCGCGAGCGCCTGTCACCCAGCGGTCCGATGCGCGAGTTGTGGGAGACCCTGCAGGCGGCGCAGCCCAATCGCGGCCACCACGCTTTAGCACAACTGGAAGCGGCCGGCGTGTTGCGCTGCCTCATCACGCAAAACGTCGACAACCTGCACCGGCTCGCCGGTAGTCAGCAAGTCGCCGAAATCCACGGCAACTACATGCTCATCCGGTGCATCCAGTGCGCCAGCCGCTTCGAGCGGGAGGAGGTCTCCCTGGACGTGCTGCCGCCGCGTTGCCCGCGTTGTGACGGCATCCTCAAAAGCGATACGGTGTCGTTCGGGGAACCAATCCCGGCGGACGTGCTAGCCCGCTGTTTCGAAGAGACGGAGAAGTGCGATTGCATGCTGGTGGCGGGCACGTCGGCGACTGTGTATCCGGCAGCGCAATTTCCCATCGACGTGCGGCACCGCGGGGGCACGCTGATCGAGATCAATCCGTATGAGACCGAGTTGACCCCATTCACGTCCATCAGCCTGCGTGGACCCTCCGCCGCGGTGTTACCGGAACTGGTGGCGCGCATCGCTCCATAGGCGCGCAGGCTGCGCCATCCACGTCTGCATGGACCCACGCTGGTTCCGATACGGCACCTTCGCAGTCCTCGCGGTCGCGCTCTGGGCTTTCTCTTACAGGCTCGGCGCCATGCCGTTGCTCGACGATCCCAACGAGGCGGAATACGCCGAGGTGGCACGCGAGATGGCCGAAAGCGGCGATTGGATCAGCCCACGGCTCAATTACGTGCTCTTTCTGAATAAGCCGCCGCTCACGTACTGGTTGATCGGCGTCTCCGACCTGGCTTTCGGCGTCAACGAATTCTCCGCCCGTCTCCCGATCGCTCTCGCCGGCGTGCTGGTTGTGCTGCTCCTCGTGTACATCGGGCGGCAGGTCTACGATGCGCATACGGGTTTGCTCGCCGGCTTCATGCTCTTGGTGAGCACCGGGTTTCTTTTCGAGACCCACGAGGTGCGCCCCGATCTCATCCTGACCGCCGGCATCGTTGGCAGCATCGCCGCCTTCGCCCGCCTGCGCCAGGTCACCCCGGCGCAGATGCGCTGGCCCCTGATCGCGTTGCAGGCGTCCCTAGCCGTGGGGGTGTTGGCGAAAGGATTGCTCGGCATCGTGATCCCGTGTCTGGTCTTCGCCGTGGTCATTGTGCTGGAGCGCCGTTTCGATCTGATCCGCGTCTTCCTCCACCCGCGCGCCTGGTGGCTCTGCGCCCTGCTGGCTGCGCCCTGGCATGCGGTCGTCGGCCTCAGGCACCCCGGCTTTCTCTGGGATTATTTCATCAACCAGCACTTGTTGTTCTTCTTCGACCGTAAGCTGCCGCGTGACTCCGTTCCGGTATCACTGCCGGTGTTCTGGGGTACGTTCGGCCTGCGGTTGTTTCCGTGGACGATCTTCGCACCGCTGGCCGTGGTGGCCGCGGTGCGCCGAATGAAATCGCGACAGGATAACTGCGGCGATCATCTCGTGCTGGCCTGGGCGGCGGTGGTGCTGCTGTTCTTCTCCACCGCTTCCTCGCGCATGGAGCACTACAGCATCCCGGTGCTGCCGGCGTTCGCGCTGGTGTTGGCGAAGCTGTTTCGCGACTATGCCCGGGGAGGAACGTCGGCACTCCCGAACCCGACGAGAGCGCACGTCGTCGTGCTTGCCGCGGTCGCACTGCTCGGTCCTCTGATAATCCCTTGGCTGATCGGAGGGAAAACGTGGCTCGCACCCATGGGTGACCTCTCCAACCTTGCGCGCCTGACCTTCAGCATCCTTGCGGTCGGCGCGCTGGTGGCGGCGGTTGCCACCGTCATTGGGCGCCGAGGATGGGTGGTGCCCCCGCTCGTCGCGAGCATGGTGATCGCGATTCCGCTCTTCCACCGTGGCCTGACGCTGGTGAGCCGGGTCGCTTCCAGTGCGGGTATGGCAGCCGCGATCGGTGCGCTGGCGGATCCTGAGGAGAGCGTGGTGTACGAAGCCCCGACCGAATACCAGACGTGCGCCGGGCTAAACTTCTACCTGCGGCGCAAACTCACGCTGGTCCGGCCGGCGGGGTTCGTTCCACCGACGTATCTCACCCCGCACATGGACGAGCTGTTCATTAGCCGCACGCAGCTCGAACAGCTCTGGCAAGAGCAACGTGTCTTTCTGATCACCGACCCGCAGGTGCCGCGCGCCCGACTCGACGGGACCATGCCAGAACCGTTCTACGTCGTGGCGCGCCTGCGCGATTGGTGGGCGGTGACGAACCGGCCGTTGCACTGATCGGGCGATCTGGACAGGCCTTCTCATCCGGCGTTGCCAAGGATCCTCTAGACAGACCCGTGGCGGGTCGACCGAAGCCCTGGTTGCATATACCGACGGTCTCTGGAAGGAGACGAGCCCAAGTCCGCGCTAGCGGCCCGTGATCGCTTGCAGTACGCTGCCGACGTCACCGGCCAGTAGCGCCTCGCCGAGAACGACGGCGTCGCACACGCCTTGGAGGGCGTTGTACTCTGCCGCCGAGCGGATCTCGGCGAGGGTGAGGGAGGTGCGGTAGCGCGGAAGCCGCTGCGCCAGTTGACACGTGTGGTCCAGATCGAGCGCGCCGTTCTGATCGGTGCATCGAAGCCCCAGGATCACGCGGGGCCGCCGTACGGCGCGTTCTACTTGCGCCTCGCCGAGCAACTCGAGGATCGCCGCCATGTGCACCGAATGGGCTGCGTCGATAAGCGCCTCGATGGCGCTGTCCTCGAGATCCGCCAGCGGCAACACAGCCGCGTCCGCGCCGTGTAAGCGCGCATGGTACAGCTGGCTGGGGTGGATGATCAGGTCGTCGCGCAGGAGGGGCGCCGTCGTCGCCTGCGCAATCGCCGCCAAGTCTTGCATCGACACTCCGCCCACGCCCGTGGTCACCGCCAGCGCCGCCACTTCGGCATCGTCACAGGCGCGCGCATGCGCTAACAACTCCGCTGTGCCCCACCCGTTGCCGGACGGCCCCTCACGCGGGCCAAGGCGCGCGACGATCGCCAGCTCCTGCTTCTGTGTGGTGACGTGCAGCAAGAAGTCCCGGCGGCTGGGCGTGGCTTCGCTGATCGGCTGCCCCGTCAGACGGCGGACTTCCTCCTCACTGGCAGCAAGCGCGCGCCGGCGATCCATGTGGTCGATACTCAACAGCTCCTAATTAATGAATTCGGCCTTGTGCCTCGGACAAGCTGTCGGCGGGAATCAGGCCGCGGTAGTCAGCGCTTCGACCCGCTGCATGAGCAGGCCGA
>Ga0326728_10016307_pt1 | contig 15192 bp, 14 predicted proteins | sample MB3enrmetagenome_FD_207602 | JGI IMG/M metagenome (GOLD analysis project Ga0326728, IMG submission 207602) | Lab enriched peat soil microbial communities from McLean, Ithaca, NY, United States - MB31MN | ecosystem: Environmental > Terrestrial > Soil > Wetlands > Peat | place: USA: New York...
GTTCACCGATGCCCGCCCCCGCCCCCACCCCCATGCCCGCCGCCAAAACCGCCGCCCCCGCCGTGGAATCCGCTCCCGCCTCCGCCGCCGTGGAACCCACCCCCGCCTCCACCACCCTGGAATCCGCCTTCGCCTCCACGAAACCCACCATGGTCACGGTGGCCTCCTATCCAGCCGCCGCCGATCACCAACGGCCAGCTCAGGTAAGGCCCTCCAAGGTCATAATAGTCAGGGTACCCGTAATCGTAATATGGATAATAATCCGGCCCTCCGATCACCGTGACGGCAGGCGCTGGCGTTGTTGGCATAACAACCTCCGCAGACGGTTGGGCCGCCACAGTGCCATTGGGTGCCGCCACGGCCGCCGCCATTTGCTGCCGCTGGTATTGCTGCTGCACGGCCTGGTGGTGCTGTAACTGGCCGTCGCGCAGGATCATCGCTTTGATAACCTCCTGCGGCACGCCCAAAGTCTGCAGATACACGATGGCATCGGCGCTAAGATGAAATGGCAGCGACGAGTTGTTGATGTAACTGATGATCACATCCTTGTTGATGCCTGCTTGATGCATCTTCATCACTTCGCCCGCGCCATAGGGCAAGGCCGGGAGCTCAGTGGCGCTGGCCGTGGGCGGCGGACCGGTGCTGTAGCTCGCAGTGGAACTGTTTGGGGCGCTGGCGGCGCTCGCGGGCACACCGAGGCAAAGTGCTGCCGCGGTGAGGGCCGCAATCGCCATTGGAAATACTGACAAACGATTTTTCATTTTCTCAACTCCTCCAATCTTGGGGGTGTGGCTAATCCATTTAGTTTTCTGACCCAAAAACAACGTACGCCGCAAACCTCTGGGCAAGAGGCACTTGGCCTCGATCAAGCGGTAGCGGTCAGATCTCATCATTTCCTCAAGATGAGACATTCCGACACGAAGGTGCAATTCGGGGGCTCCCCCAGAAACCATCAACTGCATCAGGTTGGACATGAAACACGTCATACCATTATTGACGAAGCAAACATTAACCGCTGATGAATTTAACATTAAATTCCGGCTAAAACACCGTTCGCGGCCCGCTTGAGTTCAGTTTCAAAATAAATGTGGGAACGAGATGGAGATGATCGCCCCGCTTGGCTTGACGGCTGAAGTCATTCACAGTAGTTCTTGCTTTTTGGAAGTGCCGATCATCGGGGGCAAGGTGTCAACGCAGCCCGCGCAGCAAGTTTTTCAAGGATTGCCTTTTGCATTGAAGGTGAAATCGAGTTTCACGTCGTGATCCCGCACCTCGACATTTTGTTGCAACGTGCCGGCCTTCCGGTGGTCGGCCACGACAGTATACCGCCCCGGAGGCAATCGTGGAAGATGATGAAGGCTCGCACCAGGAAAGCGCCCGCCAGCACAGCCAAGGGCACGGCAAGCCACCAGGACACGCCCACGCTGAGATATATCAAGTACCACAAGGCCGCATAAGGAACGAGCGTATTGGCGATTTGCCACACGCTCCGCCCGACCGACGGTTTCTGGTATCGCGCCACAATTGGTTTCCAGTCGGAAATAACTCTCAGGCTCCCGGTTGGGGTGAGATTCGACACACGAATGCAGGCAAACGCAAACTCAGGATAAGGCCCTTCGAGGCGCGAGGCTGGATGATGATCACCCGAAAGGCGGCATGCAACGAGAAACCAACTCAGGCGTTAGCCATAAATGGAGTCGGCCAAAATGGCAGTAGCTCACTGCCATTCTGGCACAATGCCGGTGGTTTGGAAATCAGGCCGCTGGTCTGTCAGAGTCACAACCTTTTCTGAATCAATCATTTCGAGTCAAACAACACTTTTTGGCATTGTTCATGCGGCGGCAACAGACGTAACGATGAAAAACCTTCGAGACAGGTCTGTTCTGATCGTTGGTAACGGCAGCGGGATGCTACAGGCACTCGAAGTATTAACAAAAAGGAGCATTACTTATGAAAACGAATCGGAAACTCGTATTGGTATTGTCCATCATTTCAGGCCTGAGTCTGCCCGCGGTGGCCGGCCAAAGCTACAGTGACGGGAAGATGTCCACTGACCTCCCCGGCAACGCCACAGCAGCCCACAACGACTTGGAAAGGGCCAATAAAATCATCGGCATGGAAGTCACCGACTTGCAGGACCGCAAGCTTGGCAAAGTGAAGGACTTGGCCATTGATCTGGAGGCGGGACGCATCGCCGAAGTGATTGTGGGCACCGGCGGCTTTGTCGGTGTGGACGAGAAGATGATCGCCGTTCCCCCGGAGGCACTCAGCACCGACTATTCCGGCAAGCAACTGCGGCTCGCCGACACGAAGACGTTCGAAACCGCTCCCTTCTTTTGGTTGACGGAGTGGCGTCAAGCGCAAGCGACCAGCAGCGCCCGCGTGGCGGACGTTTATCAGCGTTTCCATGTCCCGTCCTACGGCAAGGTCACCTATCTGGAGAGGGCCACCGACATTATTGGCCTTACGGCCAGGAACTTGCAGCAGCAACACTTGGGCAAAGTCGAAACCATGGTGGTGGATCTGCCCGCCGGGCGCATTGTGGACGTAATCCTCTCTACGGGCGGTCTTCTTGGCATCAAGAGCGAGTTGAGTGCGCTGCCGCCCCAGGCGTTCATGTTCGATCCCAATAAGGACATGTTGACGCTGGACCGAACCAAGGAATCGCTGGAAAACGCGCCGCATTTCAAGGCGGGTGACTGGCGTTACGGCGTGGACCACCCGGCCATTTAGTTTGGCATCCATAACGTGTGGCGATGTCCCCGGCTTCGACCGGGGCCACCAGGATCAGGGGGCTCGTCGTCGTGCGACCGCGATTTTCGCTACACCTTGCGGAAATCGGGCGTCCCATCCAGGTGCAAAAACAAACGAAGCGAGTTCAGGGGAGAATCCGGTTGCAATATGTCTGGATGCGATATAGTATTATGATGTCGCGGATTGGTCGTGTTGCTCTGTCAAACCGGCTTCCAAGAATTAGAATATGAAAATGAACTGGCCGATTCCTGGGCGGATCTTCGTGCCTGGAGATGGACGGGCCGCATTTGGCCTTGGCGGCGCCCATTGGCGCCATGAATGCCGCAGTCGCAAAGGCAGTGTTCGGGTTGATTGGCTTTATAACGACTCTTTTCCTTGATCTCCAATTCACGCCCACTTCATTCGCGCCGCAGGAAGTTGATCTCCGATATTCCGAGCAGACGGAGAAGACGACCTCGGCGGTCTGACCAAGGAGAACCATGACAAATCCACAACCACAACAAACGTCTGAAATCGGTATGGTCGGTTTAGGGGTCATGGGGCGCAATCTCTTGCTGAACATGGCGGACCACGGCTTTTCGGTGGCAGGTTATGACGTGGACCTTGCCAAGGTCGAGGCCCTGCGGCAGGAATCAAAGCAGCGCGATGTTCGCGGTGCCGCGAATATCCGGGACTTCATCGCGCGGCTGCGCCAGCCGCGCGCCGTGGTGATGCTCGTGCCCGCAGGCCCGCCCGTGGATTCGGTCATCAACGATCTGCTCGCGCATCTCCAACCGGGCGATCTCATCATTGATGCTGGCAATTCCTATTTCAAAGACACGGATGTGCGCGCCCGCAATCTGGCGGCCAAGGGAATGCAATTCCTTGGGGTAGGCGTGTCAGGTGGCGAAGAAGGAGCGCGTCGTGGCCCCAGCATAATGCCTGGCGGGCCAAAAGAAGCTTATGAGAGGGTCCGCCCGGTGCTGGAGGCGGTCGCGGCCAGAGTAAACGGCGATGCGTGCGTGACCTGGCTTGGCCCCGGGTCGGCCGGGCATTTCGTCAAGATGGTCCACAACGGCATTGAATACGGGATCATTCAATTGATCGCCGAAACCTATGACCTGCTCAAACGGGGTCTTGGTCTGAACGATGACGAACTGCACGACATTTTCACCGCCTGGAACAAGGGCGAGCTCAATGGCTATCTGGTGGAAATCACCGGCCATATTTTCGCCAAACGGGACGAAAAGACCGGGCGGCGGCTGCTTGACGAAATCCTCAACGTGGCCCAACAAAACGGCACCGGCTTATGGACCTCGCAAAGCGCGATGGAACTGCAAGTTCCCAGCCCGACGATTGATCTGGCGGTCGCGATGCGGGACATGTCGGTGTTCACAAAGGAACGCGAGCAGGCGAGCGGGATTTATCAGCGAGCCATACGGCGCTTGACCGGCGACCGCGACAAGTTTCTCGCGCAACTGGGCCGCGCGCTTTTGACCGGGATGATCACCATCTACGCACAAGGTTTCGCGCTTTTGGCGGTGGCTTCAGCCAAGTTTAAGTATAACCTCGATCTTGAAGCCGTGGCGCGGATTTGGCGGGGCGGCTGCATCATCCGCGCCGCGCTCCTGGAAGACATTTGCGCGGCTTTTCGCGTCAGGCGCGATCTGCCGAATTTGCTGCTGGATCCGAATTTGTCGCGCAAGGTCATGGAGCATCAGGAAGATTTGCGGCAGATGGTGTGTCAGGCGGTTGAGTCAGGGGTGCCAGCCCCGGCGTTCATGGTTTCGTTGGGTTATCTGGACGCTTATCGCAGCGGCTGGCAGCCGGCCAATCTCATTCAAGCCCAGCGCGACTATTTCGGCTCGCACGCTTATGAGCGGATCGACGCCAAAGGCACGTTTCACACCGAATGGGAGAAGGCTTAAGGACCATGAAGGCAAACGACCAACTCGAACCGACCGTGTTCGTCATTTTTGGCGGAGGCGGAGACTTGACTTGGCGGAAACTCGTGCCGGCCTTGTTCGACCTCTCCCAAGATCGGAGCATGCCCGCCGATTTTTCGGTCATCGCAGTGGATCGCGTTCCCATGAGCGACGAAAAGCTGCGTCAGCGGTTACACAGCGGAGTCAACCAATTCTCGCGGTTTGGCAAAGCGAAGGACGCCGCCTGGAATGAATTCGCCAAGCACATCAGCTACCAACAGGGTGATTTCAAAAAGCCGCAGACCTATGCGGCTTTGGGCGCCCATTGCGCCAGACTGGAAAAGGAATGGGGCGCCAAAGCTCACCGCATCTTTTACATGGCCACACCGCCGAGCATGTTCGGCGAGATCCCAAAATACCTCGGCAAAGCCGGATTGGCGCGCGACCGGGAATGGGCGCGGATTGTGGTGGAGAAACCAATCGGCTATGACTTGGAATCCGCCCTGGCCTTGAATGCCATCCTCGCCGCTAATTTCGAGGAATCCCAGATATTCCGGATTGATCATTATTTGGGCAAGGAAACGGTGCAGAACATTCTGGCGTTCCGTTTTGCCAATCCGCTTTTCGAGCCAATCTTGAACCGTCGCTACATTGACTATGTGACGATCACTGTCGCCGAAACGGTCGGCGTCGAGCATCGCGGCGGCTATTACGACCACGCGGGGGCGCTGCGCGACATGGTGCAGAATCACCTGATGCAGTTGCTCTGTCTGGTGGCGATGGAACCGATGGTCTCTTTTAAAGCCGACGAGATTCGCAACAAGAAGGTGGACGTGCTCCACGCGGCCCGTCCGATTGACCGCGACGCGGTTGCGCAATGCGCCGTGCGGGGACAGTATGGACCGGGCAACAGTGATAGCAAGAAAGTGCCTGGCTATCGCGAGGAGAATGGCGTGGCACCCGATTCTCAAACGGAGACGTTTGTGGCGCTGAAACTGTTTCTCGATAACTGGCGCTGGCAGGAGGTGCCGTTTTACCTGCGCACAGGAAAGCGCCTGCCTCGGCAGGCCTCGGAAATTTCCATCCAATTTCGCGCGGTGCCACATCGGTCGTTTCCGGTTGGGGCTTCGCTCGGCTGGCATCCATCCCGGCTGGTGATGGCGATCCAGCCCGATGAAGGCATCGTGCTGGGCTTTCAGGCCAAATATCCCGGGCCGAAAGTGCAATTGCGGCCGGTGGACATGCGGTTCAGCTATCGAGAGAGCTTCGACGCTCCATCGCCCGATGCGTATGAAACGCTGCTGTGGGATGTGATGAAGAACGACGCCACGCTCTTCATGCGCGCCGACCAAGTGGAGGCGGCTTGGCGGTGGTTGATGCCTGTGCTCGCAGTCTGGGCGGAGGCTCCGCCTAGTGATTTTCCCAATTACGCCGGAGGCACTTGGGGCCCGGAGGAGGCTCAAGGTTTGCTGGCTCAAGGACACAGTTGGCCCCTGCCGACCAGGTTGGTGAGTCAAGAAAAAACGAAGTCGAACCTCAAACATCATTTGCCTCAATGAAAGAGGCTCCCCTTACATCCAGCGTGTCGGGCACTCCGGAAAACAGACATATGGCGGCATTGGATCACCGCCCGGACTCAAACCAGCAGGCCTCCCGGCAACACGCTTGCACACTTGCCATCGACGTGGGTGGCCCCGCACTCAAAGCTTCAGTTTTCGGTGCCCGGGGTAGGATGATTGTGGATCGCGTATCGGTCGACAGGCCGTATCCGTGCCCTCCGGAGGTTATGGTAAAGCCGGTCGTTGACCTGGTGAAATCACTTCCGGCATCCGACCGTGTCTCGGTCGGATTCCCCGGTTATGTTCGCCATGACAAGGTCATTACGGCGTCCGAGGTCGGCGACGATATTTGGCATAGATTCGAATTGGCGAAATCGCTCAAAGCGAATTTCGGCAAACCGGTTCGTTTGCTTAACGACTCCGACATGCAGGGGTTCGCCGCGATCAAACGCAAAGGACTCAAGTTGATTATTACGCTTGGCACTGGCGTGGGGACAGGATCGTTTCGTAACAGCGAACTCATGCCGCATCTTGAACTGGCACCCCATCCGGTGCATGGGGGAAGGGACTACAACGAATCCCTTTGCAAAAAAACGCTGAAGAAAATCGGCGAAAAAAAGTGGAACGGTCGTGTGCAACGCGCACTTAAAATTCCGCATAATCTCCTGCAACCCGACAAAATCTATATCGGCGATGGGAACTCTAGGAACCTCCCCTTCAGGTTGGACGTCCGCGTCCAACTCATTTCCAATCAGGACGGCAGCCTCGGCGGCTTCATGATAGGGAAAACGTCACCTGGCACTCCCAAGAAGTTGATCACCGGCAAAGGCGGTGCGATGCCATGATGCAAAACAGCGCATATATATTTCAGGCTCAGGGATCGGTCCTGCGGGTGTTGAATCCCGATTCGCCTCAAGCCCGTTCGATTTTCGATCTGGGCATCGTGGCGGGCATCATCTTAGCGATCATTTTCGTCATCGTTGCTGGAATCATCGTTTTTGCGCTCATGCGCTTCCGCTGGCGCGAAGGCGAACCGGACCCGCATCAGCTCGCGGGCAACAGGACAGTCGAAATCGTCTGGACGGCGATTCCGTGCCTGATTGTTGTGGTGCTTTTCGGGCTCACGGCACGCACGATGAGCTTGTCTGACCCTCCGCCTGCGCCGGAGCCAGACCTTGTTGTGACCGGCCATCAATGGTGGTGGGAGGCGCTCTACCCAAAGTCGGGCGTCATGGTGGCGAATGAATTTCACATTCCAGTGGGAAAGGCGGTTTCCGTGCGGCTCGAATCGGCCGACGTGTTGCACGAATTCTGGGTGCCGGAACTGGCGCGAAAAATAACCGCCGTCCCGGGGCATCCGAATCATATCTGGCTTGAGGCGGACAAACCGGGAAGCTATCTCGGCATCTGCTCGGAATTCTGCGGAACTGAGCATGCCTGGATGCATTTCCTCGTTGTCGCTGAGCCGGAAGCGGAGTTCGATGCATGGGAAAAAGCGCAACTTCAACCCGCAGCCACGCCAATCGGCGATTCTGCCGCGAACGGATTTGCGCTTTTCCAGAAGACGAGCTGCGTGAGTTGTCACGCGATCAACGGCACCGCGGCGCGCGCGCGGGTCGGCCCTGATCTCACGCATTTTGCGAGCCGTCGGCAGCTCGGCGCCGGGATCGCCGACAACACGCCGGCGAATCTCCACCGTTGGCTCGTAGACCCTCAACAGGTTAAGCCGGGCGTGAAGATGCCGGACTTCAAATTCTCCGAGGAACAAGTAAAGCAGATCAGCGATTACCTCCAGACGCTGCAATGAACGAAATGGCCACAATCCTCGGTCGCGCCGGCCTCCTGACAGCCGAACAAAGAGAGCACTGGAAGATGGCGTGGCTCTCCACGGTAGATCACAAGCGCATCGGCATCCTGTATATGGTCACGGCGCTGTTTTTTTTCGTGATCGGGGGCATCGAGGCCATGTGCATCCGTCTCCAACTTGCCGTGCCGAACAACACCCTCCTGCATCCGGACACCTACAACATGCTCTTCACCATGCATGGGACAACGATGATCTTTCTCGTGGCGATGCCGGTGCTCTTCGGCCTGGCCAACTACATTGTGCCGCTGCAAATCGGTGCGCGCGACATGGCGTTTCCGCGCCTCAACGCGCTTGGCTTCTGGCTCGTCCCGCTGGGGGGTATTCTGCTGCATTTCAGCTTTCTGGCGGGTGGCGCGCCGGCAGTCGGCTGGTTCGCGTATGCGCCGTTGAACGAGACTCCTTACTCTTCGCAACTGGGTGTGGACTACTGGGCGCTGGCGCTGCTCGTCCTTGGAATTGGATCGGTCAGCGTGTCCATCAATTTTATCGTTACTGTGCTCACCCAGCGCGCGCCGCACATGACGCTGCGCCGTCTGCCCCTTTTCTCCTGGATGATTTTTATCAATTCCTTCCTCGTCATCCTCGCGCTGCCGGTCCTCAACGCGGGCTTGGTGATGTTGCTCATCGACCGGCGTCTCGACACGCATTTCTTCCTCCAGCCTGGCGGTTCGGCGATCATGTGGCAGCACATCTTCTGGGCATTTGGACATCCTGAGGTTTATATCGTCGCGATTCCGGCGTTCGGGATTTTGTCGGAAGTGATCCCGGTTTTTTCGCGCAAGCCGATCTTCGGCTACGAATTCGTGGCAGGCTCGACGGTCGCCATCGCCTTCCTGAGCCTCCTCGTCTGGGCGCATCACATGTTTACTGTCGGGCTTGGGCATGCGGTGGATCTGTTTTTTGTCGCCTCGAGCCTGCTGATTGCGATCCCGACCGGCGTGAAAGTGCTTGCCTGGAGCGCAACCATGGTTGGCGGGCGGATTCGATTGGACACGCCGATGCTCTTTTGCGTCGCCGCACTGGTTCAGTTTCTCTTCGCGGGGCTGACGGGGATCAGTCATGCGGTTGCGGCCCTTGATTGGCAGACCAAAAACAGCTATTTTTTGGTTGCGCACTTTCACTTCGTTTTCGTCGGCTTGATCGTCTTCGCGATTCTCGGTGCGTTGCATTACTGGTTTCCGAAAATGAGCGGGCGGATGCTTTCTGAGCGGCTTGGAAAATGGACGTTTTGGCTGATGCTCATCGGTTTTAATCTGACGTTCATCATCCAGCATTTCCTCGGTCTAGCCGGCATGCCCCGCCGCGTTTATACCTATCCCGATCTGCCGGGCTGGGGCTGGATGAACATGGTCTCGACCATCGGCGCGCTTTTCATGGCTGCCGCGGCGCTGTTGTTCGTGTGGAATCTGGCTGCCAGCTTCCTGCACGGTAAACCCGCCGGTGACAATCCCTGGAACGCCTGGACGCTGGAATGGGCGGGCCCCTCGCCGCCACCCCATGAAAACTTCCACGAGCTGCCGCCGATCCACAGTCGACGCCCCCTCTGGGATGAATCGAACCCTGATCGCCCCGATCCGGTTGTCGGCACGAAATGGCAGGCGGAAACCACGTGCCCGGAGAAAAACAAAGCCGCCGTCATTACGTTCATCATTTCGGAATCGGGCTTTTTCGGCGTGTTGATTCTCGCCTATCTTTTTTACAACGCCACGCCGCAGCCGGGACCGGGCACGCACAATCTAAACCTGCTTAAGACCGGCCTTTTCAGCCTTTGCCTGTTCGCGAGCAGCTTCACGATTTGGCGTTCGGAAGCCAGCCTGCAAAGAGGCAGGCCGCGCGCGATGGCCGGGTGGCTCGCGGCGACGATTCTGCTCGGCAGCGTTTTTACCATCGGCCAGGGACTTGAGTATTGGGGCTTGTTTCAGAGCGGCGTGCGCGTGAGTTCAAATTTGTTCGCCACGACATTCTTGACGCTCACCGGTTTCCACGGCTTGCATGTTTGTGTCGGCTTGATCGCGCTGCTCATCGTGCTCGGGCTAGCGCTTGCCGGCGACTTCAAACAAGGTGGAACGCCCGCGCTCAAGTCGGTTGGGCTTTACTGGCATTTCGTTGATGCCGTCTGGGTTTTGGTGTTTTCGTCCGTTTACCTCCTGCCTCATCTCAGATGACCACCGCGCAATTCATTCTCTCGGGCTGGACATGGAATCCAGCGGTTCTTGTGACCGGTGCCTGCGCGTTGGTGATCTATGTCGCCGCGTTTCGCGACCATCACCGCTTCGGCTGGTTCGCGGCGGCGCTAGGCGTGCTTCTGCTCACGCTGCTGTCGCCGCTCAACACGCTGGCCGATGGCTATCTCTTCAGCGCGCACATGGCGCAGCACATTCTGCTGTTGCTGATCGTGCCGGCTTTCTTGTTGCTCAGCCTGCCGCGGACGCTCTCACTTGCGGCGGGGCCGCGCGTCCTCGGGCATCCGCTCCTGGGTTGGCTCGCCGGAGTCGGCGCGATGTGGTTCTGGCACGCGCCGGCGCTATGTAACGCGGCGGTTGCCTCGCGTCCGGTTCATGCGCTGCAAACCGTTTCACTGCTCGTGCTGGGAAGTGTATTCTGGCGGCAAATTCTCGCGCCACGCGAAGAAGAGCGCCTTGCGCCGCCCCGCGCGATATTTTATTTGTTCAGCGCCTGCGTCGCCTGCAGCGTGCTCGGGATTATCATCACATTCTCGCCTGTCACGGTTTGTTCGATTTACACGATGCAGCCTAACGACCGGTTCGGGATGTTGCAGACCATTCGCACGGGCTGGGGGTTCTCGCCGGAGCGAGACCAGCAAATTGGAGGGCTGCTCATGTGGGTGCCCATGTGTTCGATCTATTTGACCGCGATCGTCGCTCAACTGACGCGCTGGTTCGCTCAGCCCGCAAGCCCGACGACAAGAAGAACATAATGAACAACGAAACGCCGACAACTCGTGCAGGTTGGAAGCCGCTCCCGGACGAACCACTTCCGCGCCCCACTTATTTCCCTGCCGGATTGGCGATGGGAACGGCCTTGTTTTTTTGGGGCTTGATTACCTCGCGGGTCGTCTTTCTCGCTGGTGTCGGCCTTTTGATCACCGCGCTGGCTGGTTGGATCAGCGAAATTCGTCATGAACGAAAGCAACAATAACAATACTCAATCTGGCCAAAGGCCCGCGCCCACTCGGGAGGAGATCACGCGACGCCGTTTTCTCGCGCGATTGAGCCTCGCCGCTGGCGGAATTGGCGCCTTGATCCTGGCCGTGCCCATGGCCGGCTTTATTCTCGCGCCGTTTTTTGCGCGCACAAAGGAAGTCTGGCGCTCGGTTGGCAAAGTTGAATCCTTCAAAATTGGCGAAACGACGGCGGTGAAATATGAAGACGCCTCGCCGTTGCCGTGGGCGGGCGTGACGGCGCGCAGTGCGGCCTGGCTGCGCCGCGTGGATGCCGACACCTTCATCGCCTTCTCCATCAATTGCACGCACCTGGGTTGTCCGGTTCGCTGGCTCGCTGAAGCCAATTTATTCATGTGTCCATGCCATGGCGGGGTTTATTATCAGGATGGCACTGTCGCCGCCGGGCCGCCGCCGTCGCCCTTGCCGCGCTATCCAGTTCGCGTGAAGGACGGCGACGTGCAAATCCAAACGGCGCCCATTCCCATCAGCAAAAAATAATGTTGTCTCGAATGATCAATCGTGTCCGAGATTGGGTGGACGACCGCACGGGCCTTCCCGATGCGGTAGGCCGCATGGCGCGCCATCTCGTGCCGCCGGACGCCAAATGGTGGTATGTCTTTGGCAGCGCTACGCTGTGCGCCTTCATGATTCAAGTGATCAGTGGAGTGGCGCTGGCCTTCTCTTATATCCCTTCGCCCAGCGCGGCTTACTCGACCCTTCAATTCATCAGTGATCAAGCGCCGTTTGGACATTTTCTGCGTGGCCTCCATTATTACGGCGCGTCCGCCATGGTTTTGATGGTCGGCCTGCACATGACCCAGGTTTTCTTGTTCGGGTCCTACAAATTTCCCCGCGAACTAAATTGGGCGACCGGCGTCTTGCTTTTGGGATTCACGCTGGTCATGGGTTTTACGGGACAGCTTTTGCGTTGGGATCAAAACGCCGTCTGGTCCGTGGTCGTCGGGGCGGAACAAGCCGGGCGCGTGCCGATCATCGGAACATGGCTGGCGCATTTTACGCTGGGGGGCGACACCGTCGGAGGCGCAACCCTGACCCGTTTTTTCGTGGTTCACGTTTTCATCATGCCCGCTCTCATTTTTGCCTTTGTCGGGCTGCATCTTTGGCTCGTCTTGCGCCACGGAATTTCCGAGCCGCCCAAACCTGGCAAACCGGTTGATCCCAAAACCTACCGGCGGGAATACAAGGAACTGATTGAAAAAACAGGCCGCCCGTTCTGGCCTGATGCAGCCTGGCGCGATGCAATCTTCTGCGTCGGAATGATCATCGGCATCGCGGCGCTGGCGTTGATTTTTGGCGCGCCACAATTGGGGAAACCGCCCGATCCCAGCATCATCGCGGCCAGTCCGCGGCCGGACTGGTATTTGTTGTGGTATTTTGGCGTGCTCGCCTTGCTGCCGCACGGATCCGAAAAGTATTTCATGGTTTTCGGACCGCTGCTCGCGGGGATTCTTTTAATCGCGCTGCCGTTTATCTCCAATCGCGGCGAGCGCAGCCCGAGCCGGCGTCCGTGGGCCATTGCCGCCGTTTTGATGATCGTCCTGATGATCGTGACCTTATGGGTGGCAGGCGCGAATTCACCCTGGTCGCCCAATTTCAATGCCCAACCGCTGGCGCTTTCCGTCGTGGGAGCGACGAACGGACCGGTCTTTATCGGCGCACAACTGTTTCATTCCAAAGGCTGTTTGAACTGCCATCTGATTGGGGACGACGGCGGCCGCCGCGGCCCGGATTTAACCGATGTGGCAAACCGGTTGCCAAGAAGCCAGATGGTTTTGCGAATTTCCAACGGAGGCGTGAACATGCCGGCCTATGCTGCGAATCTCACGCCGGCGGACATGGACGCGCTGGTGGCGTTCCTGCAAACCCGTAAAATTCAACGACGTTGATCATGCAGAAGCGAAAAGCCATCAGGGAAGACCTTCCCAAGAAGATTGTGGTTGTGGGCGGCGGTTTTGCCGGAGTGACCTTGGCGCAACGCCTCGAACGCTTGCTGACGACGCAGATGGAAGTAATCGTCCTGAGCGCTGAAAATCATCTGGTCTTCACTCCCATGCTCCCGGAAGTGGTGGGGCGCACTATTTCTCCCCTGCACGTCGTCATCCCCGGACGCCAGTTGACCCGGCGCACGAAGTGGCTGGAGTCTGTTCGGAGTGGATTTCTTCCAACTCGCCGCGGGATCGGAGGAAGATTTACTCTCGCGTTGCCGCCAGCGAAGATAGGTATTGGAGAGGTCGTCCGGCTTACAGTGGCCGATGAAAAAGTGATCGACTGCAAAAACACTCGCAACCGGCCATGCCGAATTCTTCCTGGTTGTAGTTTGAGGGAAGTGCTGGGCGAAGCAGCCAACGCGTTCTTCGCGGTACTCGACAGCTACTCGTTGGAGGACTTGGCGAAACAAAAATCCAAATCACAGAATTATGACTGAATCATCGAATCGAAGCCTGCTGATTTCCAAAGGGTGGATTCAAGCGGTAGCCCTGGTCATGCTTTTTGGTTTTTTCGTCATGGGGTTGCTCGCGTATTACACTTACACTGACGAGCCGCCAATTCCGGCCAAAGTTGTGGACGCAAACGGGACCGCTTTGTTCACCGGACAGGACATCATCTCCGGACAGGAAATATTTCTCAAGAACGGGTTGATGGAATACGGCTCCATTTTCGGTCACGGGGCGTGGCTGGGGCCGGATTTCACGGCGGATTATTTGCATCGCGCCGCCGAAATGGTGATTGATTATTACGGTGGGAATTCTTCGGGCGCGGCGCGGCAGCAAACCATTGTCGATTTCAAAACCAACCGTTACGACGGTGCGACGGGCGTGCTGACCTACAGCGCGGCGCAAGCAGACGCTTTCCAAAAACTTATCGCCTATTACGCCAGTTTTTTCGGAGCACCCACGACGAAATTCGGTTTGCGTCCCAATGCGATTACCGACCCGGAAAAAATCCGGCAACTCACAGCCTTTTTCAGTTGGTCGGCATGGGCGGGATCGGCCTTGCGTCCGCACAAAAACTATTCCTACACGAACAACTGGCCGCCGGAATCGCTCGTGGCCAATCACGCCACGGCGGAAGCCATCGTTTGGAGCATGCTTTCCCTAGCCATGCTGCTCGGCGGCATCGGCCTTTTGCTGGCCACCTTTGGCCGATGGAATTTTCTCGGCTGGCATGGCAGGGAGGAGCAGCGCATTGCTTTCCGACCGCCCGACGAGGTGATGCTGACGCCGGCGCAGCGCTCGTGCGCAGGGTTCTTCCTCATCATGGCGCTGCTGTTTCTGATGCAGACGTTGGTGGGTGGCGCGTCGGAGCATTATCGCGCGGAACTTACAAACTTTTTCGGCTTCGACCTGGCGCGCGTGCTGCCGTTCAACATCGCTCGCACATGGCATCTGCAACTGGCGATTTTCTGGGTCGCCACGTCATATCTGGCGGCGGGCATTTTTCTCGTGCCGATGATTACGGGACGCGAACCGCGCGGCCAAGGGATGCTTTCTTATTTATTGCTGGGCGCGCTGGCGGTGGTGGTATTTGGCAGCATGGCGGGCGAGTATGCGGGCGTCTTCGGCTGGATCCGAAACGGCTGGTCATGGTTCGGCCATCAGGGTTTCACCTTTCTCGATCTGGGCCGTTTCTGGCAAATTTTGCTGACGGCGGGCTTGTTCTTCTGGGTCGTGATTCTTTTCCGTGGATTGCGGAACAAATTGCGGACGGAACACGCGGGCAACATGCCGTGGCTGTTTTTCTTCGCGGCACTTTCCATTCCCGCGTTTTACGCCGTCGGGCTGCTTGTGCGGACGGACTCAACTTTCACCACGACGGATTTCTGGCGGTTTTGGGTTGTGCATTTGTGGGTGGAGGATTTTCTCGAGTTATTCACGACGGTCATGGTCGCCTACATTTTTGTGC
>Ga0326728_10016308_pt1 | contig 15192 bp, 12 predicted proteins | sample MB3enrmetagenome_FD_207602 | JGI IMG/M metagenome (GOLD analysis project Ga0326728, IMG submission 207602) | Lab enriched peat soil microbial communities from McLean, Ithaca, NY, United States - MB31MN | ecosystem: Environmental > Terrestrial > Soil > Wetlands > Peat | place: USA: New York...
CTACAAGAGATTCCAATGCGCCATACTCTTTATTTAGTGTGCTGACGGCAATCGGAGATAACATTCCAATTCTTATAACAATACCCCCTTAATTACTCACATACCTTAGAGAATTTCGATAATCCTCCGATTTCAACTAAGCATTTATATACATTTTATAAACAACCAACCAAAAATTGGTGTTTATCGAAATTCTTTTATTTTTACATTATTTGAAATAAGGTATCATAAAGTAGGTTTAAAGTGTTCATGTTTGAGCATTGCAGGAAATTTAGAGCATGTATGGAATATCCGAAAATACAGTTGGATAGGTAAAAATCATCTTTTGTATGTCTGATACTTTGAGTCTAAGTCTCATCACTGCAGCGAAAATGTTGATGGTTTCTTCAGCATGAGGACCCAGGATATGCGCTCCTATTAGACGATCGTTTGCTTCATCAAGAATTACCTTTGAAGCCGCAAATTGGATTCCTGGCATTTTTGTTGTTTCCAAGTTGCTTCTGTCCCTGAAAATTACCTTATAATTATTGATATTTTTAGTTTCACTGATCCCTACTGAAGCCATTACAGGAATAGTATGAACTGCACTTGGAATTCCTGTATAATCAACCTCGAACACTATTTTCATCAAGGATGTTGACTGCGGCAATTTCTCCTTGAAGTTTTGCAACAGGAGTCAGCTGCCTACCCTCCAATGCACAGTCTCCTCCTGTATAGATGCAGGTGCTTGAGGTTCGCATGTGCTTATCGACTATAATAGCTCCCTTTTCGATCTTAACCTCCGCTTTTTCGAGGAATAAATCCTCTATATCTGGAACACGGCTTGCCCCATGCACCACCATATCAGTTTTGGAGCTCTGGGTTTCGGATCGGGTTTTGGATTTAAATTCAGTACTGACCAGAAAGCTGTCAGCTTTTTTTTCGATCGAAATCACATGTTGGTTTGTAAGGATTTTGATCCCTACAGCCTCAGATGCTTTTATAAGTAAATTTGCCACATCAGAATCGAAGGATCTCAGAAGACGTTCACTTCTGTGCAAAATTGTAACATCAGAACCGGCTCTTCGTGCAATATGAGCAAACTCTAGGGAGATATGACCACCTCCAATGAAAATAATTCTTTCAGGGAGTTTTTCAGCTTCCATAAACTCCTCACTTGTGGTGATATATCCTTCTCCGGAATGTTAAGTTTCCTCGGCTTTGAACCTGTAGCAAGAAAAATATACTTCTAAGCTTATCCTCCCCGACCACTATAGTATTTTGATTCTCAAAGTGAGCTCTTCCATGATACGTATCAATTCCTAGCTCAACGTAATGCTTCTCAGTTTTCCTAGGACATTCTTCCATAAATGTCTTCTTGAACCTGATAAACGAACGCCAGTTAATTTTTAAAGGATTTTGTATCCCTGCACCTTTCCCAATAAGTCTATTATTCCAGTCAGTGACCTCGGTGATATCTGTGAACATTTTTTTTAGATCACAGCCTCCGGGAGGAGACATGCCCCCATATTTTCTCGAGTCAACCATAGCTATTTTTAATCCCAAGGGCGCAATTTTATCCACAAAGGTCCTGCCAGCCGTACCGGTTCCGATAACTACAATATCATAATCCTTTTCCATAATTTTCCTTCCTTTTATCTCCCCGTTTCCTGAAAGACAGCTTATAGGATTTATTGGAATCGTAATTTCTATTCCCGAATTTTTGGAACGGTTTATAATGTGATTATTGATGTCTTAAACAACCAGTTCACCTTCAAGCTCCTTTTGACCCTTTTTTTCTAAAGACCCTTGCCTGTTATAGACGGTATTCTAGCAGCTTTTAAGGGTGCACTGCGAACTATATCACAAATAGATACTTTGATTCTACAATTGCGATAAAATACCACTTTATAAAATCAAGAAGTACCTGAATTTCGGTAAAATTTACTAATTAAGCAGTTAAAAATTCAATGACACTGATTTTTTAGTTCAATCTGTAAGTTCAATCCGTAATTTCCACATTCAATTCAGAGTATTATCTAATTAATCTAAATAAGCTAAACAACTTGGAAAATTAATTTTTATTTTGAAATCGACAAACTATGTTATAGAAGATCATTCACTGATCCAAGCTTTTACCTCGGGAAGTGCATCATTACTGTCTATTTCTAATGCATTTCCAGTCACAACGTGTTCCATTTTTAGCTTTCATAGTATCAACAGCTGTCGACGTGATTTGTACTCTAAAATAAAGCCAAGGCTAACCTGCTCAATGCTATCTTATTGGAAAATATTTTCCCCTCTCTTAATTAATTTTTTTATCCTTTGACCCTAAATTTTCAGACAGATATCTCTGCCTATTTCCCCAATCATATTGTCACAGATGATTATTGAATTGCTATCTGGAGATATTCTGTCGAATGTATATGCTTTGTTTGCATATGGTTTGTTTGATCATTTTCTGAACTTTTCAAACGTTGTATATAGATTTCCTATTTAGTTCAGTTTTTTTTCTTTAGTATGGATTTTTACTTCCATCCACTTTAATATAGAGGATTTCGATGAATTTCTGATTTTCATAAGTTTTCAATACAACATTTATAAGCATCTGACAAATTTAGGTATTTATTGAAATCCTCTTTAAATCACAATGTATACTTATTCTAGTGTTAATTTAAATTAACCTTAAAAATAATAGTTTCGGAATAAATATTATTGCCACATAAAATTTTTGAACCTTGATAAATAGTTTAATATTAATGATGTTTTTATTATTTCAACATATATTCTAAAATTTAGAATTGAGTTTACCTAAAAAACAACACAAATTATTTTCATATAAAATTTTGATTGCGTCCTTGAGTCATTAATATAGAATTTCGATAAACCTTCTGATCCTCACGAATCATTTATATACCATCTATAAGTTTAGGGTGAAATTTAGGAGTTTATCAAATTCTCTACAGTATGTGTGTTTCTGTCAAATTAAGGTTGGAATAAAATATTTCTTTTGAGTTTACTTTTTGAATCAATTCTCCAGCCAGTGTTCATTCTTCAAGCATGAGGTCTCCTCTCAAATATGAGGCAGCTCTTTCCGGAGGAACTGTATTAATATATGTTCCAGTATTCAGCTCAAATCCTGCACTGATAGAAAGCCTAGGAAGAAGCCGAAGATTTAGGTGATATTCAGAATTTTTAAAAAGCTGGTAAAACATATAGTTGAAAGGAATATTTCCTAAGACTCTCCTATAACTTCTGAGAGAAGCTCTTAAAGTATCTCCAAGGGCAAAAAGGAGTTTATCATTGCAATCTCCGAGAAAACTCACATGTCTCCTGGGAAGAATCCACACTTCAAATGATCCCATCGAATAATAAGGGGCAAAGCCTATACATTCATTATTTTCAAAAATGAGTCTAGATGATGCTTTTTCCTTAGCAAAGATTGCACAATAAGGACATGTTTTTCTTTCCTCAATAGCTTTCATTTCCCTTTCGAGTGGAGGAGGACAAAATGGAAGGGCAATAAGCTGACTGTGAGAGTGATCCATTGAAGCTCCTGCGGCTTTCCCAAAATTTTTGAATAGGGAGACATAGTGTATTCTCCCCTGGTTTATATAATTGCATGTACGGGTTCTATAAACATTCATGAGTCCTGTGATCTCAAGGTCAGAAAAATCTTCTAGTCTTCTCCCATGCAAAGGTGATTCTATAATAACTTCATGAAAACCATACCCAGGTTCAGAATGCAAGTCAATTTCTTGATTTTCGAGAGGATAAGGGACAGGAGATAGGGCTGGGTAGAGATTCGGAAAACAGCGAAAATCCCAGTTAAGTATTCTCTTTTCAGGAGTATCTACAAAAATTTTCCCATTTTTATATACTGCAGTAGCTAGGGGAGTATCTTCCTCAGCTCCTCCGCAAAACGAGCAACGTACAGGACTGTGTTTCGCTAAACTTTCAGTTTCATCTGCAAACTCCGAAGGTCTTTTAGTTCTTTCTTCAGCAATTATGCAGTATTCGAAAAGAAAATAATGCTTTCTGATTTCTGACATATAGGTAAACCTCATTGATTCTTAGTTGCCCCTTTTTGATTCTTTTCTTCTTCTTGATTGTTGGAGATCTTACAGGTCAAATAATTTTTTTTTGTATGTTGACTCCATACTTAGTAATGATTTTCAATTCACACTAAATAGTGAAGAGCAAAACAAAACATTATTTGAAAATAAAGCTATAATCAAGATCTAAAAATTCATTTCCCAAGATCAAAATCTAATTTTAATATAGAGCCTATATAGCAAAGGGATGGGTGAGCTTGCTGACTCGTTAACAAAAGTTTAAGGAATGAGGTAACAAGCCTTCAAGTTTTAATATACTAGCAATTCACTTATTATATTTCTGTTTGAATGTGTAAACAAGGCTTTTGACAACTCCAATTGAAACTACTGCTATCAGCAATGCAGTTAATAGAACCATAAGAAGGTTTTTCTCGTCAGCATATTTAAACATGAAGTGGAATAAAAAAGCACTTAAAATTGCTCCCGCACCCACCAAGATTAATGTTTGGATTCCTAAAATTGTTTCGGTGTCCTTGCCCATCGCCCATTGTCTCCTTAAAATAATTGCCAGCAAATTGCGGAGGATTTCTATTAACCCTATTTTTTGGCTTTTTATTTATAAGCGTATGTATCAGAAATTGTTGAATCGGAGTTTATTGACATTTTCTAAAATTTAAAGTTTGCGAAAGGTTCTAAATTTAATAAATCAGTATGGATAATTGGCTATATTTTCTAAAGGAACAACTACTTTTCAACTTATTGCAGGAATCAAAAGTAGGATTCATAAGTAAAGAAAAGATATATGGTTTAGCGAGATAATTCCGAATATATAATAACAATTGGAGAAATTTATATATTTATATACAAATATATAAATATATAAATATAAATTTAGGAAATTGTGACCAACTTTTATAGTTATCACATATATATTTATTTTCAATAAAATATAGTTATTTTCTGAGAATGATATTCAAAAGTGCACATGGAACCCCAACAGTTAAAATTAACACGTCTAAAACTTGGAAAAATGTTCTTATTGTAAATTACATATTTTTTTCACTGATCATAAATGCAAGGTTGAATGAAGGAAGCATTGAAAAAAGGAAAGAAAAGGTAAATATCGCCTGTACTCTCTTTCTTCCATGTTTTCCTTAGTTACATAGTGTCAGAAGACTGCAATTTGAGTATTTACATTTAAATCGATATATTTTTTGTTTGTATTTTAATTTAGGATCTCAAATTAGCTCTTAAAATTAGTGATTCATTTGACATAAGGAATACATTCTCAACAAATAAACGATTAATAACAAAAATTTTATTCCCAGCAGAATTTTACATCTTTAAAATAAAAAATAATACTCCAACTATTAAAAAGATCGGCACTATATTTTTGAGGCTGGTAGATACCTATAAACAAGATTATTGATTCAACTCACTGTCCACAGATGTACACAAGAATTCCATCTTTTTCTCAATATGACAGTAGCTTAAAAATTAATTTAACTTTCAATGAATAATAGCTGGCAAATAGGTACTAAATTATATCTCTGTGTACATATGCACAATTTTGGATTTAAGGTATTTTGCGAAATATAATATCATTTCGAAATTACATATTCAGAGGAATTCGAGGCAAAGATCTACGTAGTATTCTCTTGCGATCTTTTTTAGCCAATCAGGCACCATATAATTTCTGTCAATTATGATTTCATTCAGGTAGTATAGAGATTCCTCTGTTCTACACTCGCTGAGCCTCTTTATGGCGGTTCTTCTCCCCCATGAAGATCTCTCATCATCAAGAGCTTCAAGGTAAAGCTGGTATTCTTTACTATTATCCATAATATAATTGACATTACCAATTGGATATAACTATTTGTGTTGGATATCAGGAATTAAGAGATTTTTTAATATTTTCTGGATCGTAAAAATTCATCATAATCTTCTGCATTCTACAACTGCAAAAAATTTAAAACCCGAAAAATAATAAAAAGTTTTGGGATTTAATATATCCAAAATAAATTCTGTAGTAAAGGTCTCTATAAGAGTTCTTTTGTCCAATAAATATAGAAAAATAAGAGATACTCGAGACAATATCGATATTCTATGGATCCAATACAATGATGTGATTCTAAATTGTGACATAGGATTATATATAGATCATTATGTAAACTTTTCTGCATTTGAATATTGGAGGGTTAAAATCTCTTAACAATAATTTTTGCTTATGCAAGCTCTTACTGGGTTGCTCTAAAAGAAGAGTAAACACATCTTCAGCAAGTTAGAGAAAAACTTGCTGAAGTTGATTCCTTAATTTATTGGAAAACCATTTTGTATAATTTTAGAGTCCATTTAATATTAAACAATTCTGTTTAAAATGCTTGGTCATTCAGAAGGAGGATTATTGATAATTGCAATTAATAATAAGTATGTGGACAGTTGTAAAACCAACTTCTTTGCCTTGGTTTTGAAAAATAAAGAATGAGATGATTCGGGAAGCCATTTTTCCCCATTCAGATCCTGGAAATGCAAAAGTGGATAAACCTCGAGAAAATGAAGCAATAAAGAGGAGAAGCAAAAACGGAACCTGGACATAAAAATGGTATCAAGACATACTTTGATATAAACTCATAGAGCAATAGATAGAGATTATTATATAATCAAAAAATTCAAGAAAAAGACTGCATAAATTCATGATTTTCAGGTATATTTTCCAAAAAAATGGAATGGTTTGCAAAGACAGATTATACGTTGGAGCAAAATCAAAAATAATTATGCTGAAACGATGAAAAGAGAGATAAAAGAAAGTTCTCTGGGAATGAGTGGTATAATTAATAAACATAAGGATCAGCTCAAAAAGAGCTTCAAGTAAACGAGTTTATGCAGTACCTAAAAAGATATTCAAAGCAGAAAAAGTTTTTGTTACTACTGTTCAAAGAATGAATCTAAAGACGTTGTGTACAGCTTTTTGTTATAATCTCTATTTTTTGATGACATTGATAATAAAAGGATTATTTATGGACATCAGGAATTATCTTTATAAAAATCAAAGAATAATGAAGGAGATATAAATCTGATCAAATACAGGAATTAGCTAGAAAGATTTGGAGAGGATTCCCGGGAAGAAGAAAATTAAAGGTAAATCAGAATCCTCCTTATTTTATAGACATAGTAGTTTGGTAACGGAGTTCCATTTTATAGTGCAAAGATGATTTAAAATATAACTAGGTTAGTTGATAATGGTTCTCTGAGAATTTTCCATCTCCGTAGCAAGCTGTGGGGTATTCGATTGGAATAAATCTATTAGTAATTGTATCTAATATCAGATAAGGTGATATTATGACAAAGGGTTCAGATATAGATAGCAATACATATCGAACTTCGTATTATAATCGTATGAAGAAACTAAATAACAACGAGCTTATAAGGGAATTTAGCAATGTAAAAAAATATCCTTCAGGCACACCAAAGGATGAGTTCATCAAAATACGGATGCAGGTGTTGGAAATGCTTGCATCTGAGCGAGGCATCCTACTCTAAACATGTACTCTGAGTTTGTTTTACTTGCTAATGATATGGCTCCTATATTATAGTTTAGGTTTTGAACTAATACACACAAACCTGTCGATCAGGTTCATGGCTTAATTTTCTCCATTATTAAGATGGCTTTTCTCCCTTATCTTTTAATCCCTTCCTGTAGGCCTAAATTATAGAGGATTTCGATAAACATCTGATTTTCACGGTTATTTATATTCCGTTTATAAGCATATGACTAAATTAAGGAATTCGTTGAAATTCTCTCTACTCAGATTCCTTTCAATTTATTACATAATCGTCAATCAACCTGAAGCAAGTTATGCGGCTTCTTGAGGGTCTTATGCTCTGTGAGCGCTTTCTATTTACCACCGAATTCAAGCATGATAATAGTTTTTCCACCTTCAGGCTAGGAATATCTCCAAGGAGTTCAATATCCCATTAAACACAATTAACACACTGAGAACTGGCTATAAGAGCTTATGGCGTATAACTTATTTTACTGAGATAAGAGAGAATTTCAATAAATTTTGATGAGTTTGAGTATTGGATAGTTCAAATATCTTAACACTATTTTTTGTTCATGAAAACTCTTTCCGATTTTGCTCTTAAATAAGAATAAAAACGTCTTCAGTCAATTGGAGACAAACTTACTGAAATTGATTCCTTAATTGATTGGAAGTCTTTTGTATCATTGTTGGTCTATATATTCACAAACCAGTTTTTTGATGCAGAACTGAAGCTAATTCATAATTATGTTTAAAATGATTTTTTTACAGCAATAGCATTATCTTTCTGACGTTGAAATTGATAAACAATGTATTGATCAAATTGTTTTTAGGAAATTTCTTGATTTTCCTGAGTACACACAAAGTAATACCCCAGTCTGGTTATTCAGGAAAAAGATATTGATAACTGTAAAATATAAAAAAATATTTGGACATTTGCAAAGCCAACTTGATTACCTTGGTTTGAAAATAAATAAAGGAATGGTTCCAGGCTCTATTTTATCCATTCAAATCCTGGACATTCAAAAGTGGATCAACCTCGAGAAAAATGAAGTAAAAACAAGGCGAATAGAGATTGGATTTAGGTAACAAAATGATAAGTCACACTTTGAGTACAAACTGCATAGTATAAAGTGACAGGGATTATGAGCTGATCAGAAGATTCAAAACGACAACTGCATCACTTTATGATCCGAGTTAGGTTAATAAAAAAAAGAGTTAAGTTCCTTACAGGGACATATGGTACTTTAGAGCAAAATTAAAAGGTTATGATTCAACAATGAAAATATCAGTAAAATAGTACCCTGTGGGAATGAGTTATGTATCAATAAACCCGAGGATCAGTTAAAAAAAGCGACTGAGGGAATAGTTTATGCAGTAACTAAAAAGATACTCAAAGTGGAAAAAGTTTTTGTCACTACTGTTCAAAGAGTGAATCTAAAGATGTTTGTAGCTTTTTTTATGATCTCTATAAATTGATGCATTGAAAATAAATGGAATATTTTGAGGACATCGGAAACTATCTTTAAATCAAAGAATAATGAACCATAATAAAAATCGGGGCAAATAAAGAAATTCGCGAGGAAAATTTGGACAAAATTTCTGCGAAGAAAAAAAATGAAAGGTAAATCATAATCCTTTATATTGTATCGATACGCGGGCACCAAAAATATGTGATAGCTGTGACTTAGATCTCGGTCAAAGGTGGGACACAGTCTCTGATGATGCTGCCAAAAACAAACTCATTTTAAAAATAAATGATAATTTAGCGAGTTAAACGAAACAAAAAAAGGTGAGTGTTGGCTTAATTCTTGATCTAAAGAACGTGAGCATCGTGATTCTCCACAAGCGCAGAGTTCTTAAAATTTCGATGTCGAATCTAGCTGCAGGCAATTAGGTATGGTCGTGCTCCCACTCTGGATATAAAGAAATTATTCTAAATTAAATATTTTCGTTTGCTTATAAATTTATTCTTCCTGGTTTCCATGATTTTCAACATAGTTTTTTTACTGATATAGGAAGTTTTACCATCACCAACAGTTAATCATCCAAAAATTGCTTTTTCAATCTCAGGGTATTCTTTAAAGATTCATCTTGGTGTTATACTTTTTATAATCCGCACCACTCTTAAAATGAAATATTTTCGTTCAGCCCCAAAGAAAAGATGTAAATAATCATCCTTAGTAGGGCTTGAATCAAACTCAAAATAGTTCATTTTAACAATTTCAAAGCACATAAATTTCAAACAATTGATTATTTCATTGACTAAAAAAATTACGATACTTCATATAAAAAAACAATGTGATGTCCTATTCCATAGATGTAATGTTTTGCATGACTTAGTTCCATTTAATGGTACAAAGGTAGCTTAAAATAAGTTCGCATGTAAATTGTTTATCTTCGAAAAAGAAAATAAGTATCTATTGAAAATTTATACCCAAATTGATTGGATAAAACCAAAAATATCTGGGTAATATGATGGGAAAATGATAACAATTTCTAGGTCCCTTTAATTTGAGAAATTATCCATTTCGCACCATTTGCATTCCCCTTCCCAAACCTTTACCTTCAGAGGAAAACCGAACCTTCCCAGAAGGTTTGAGTGAATGCTCTGGCAGATATATTCAGAACTAGGGAACTCTATTAGTTCGTTTAATAAAATATGATCATACTCCTGAAGAATTTCTTTTACACCTCTTTTCAGGTCATAAAAATCGATTATCATCCCATTTTCCTGTACCTCTCCCTCTATTAAGACCTCTATTTTATAAGTGTGCCCATGCACTCTGCCACATTTTCCATGTCCTGGAAGGTAATGGGCACTGTCGATGTAGTCAATGATTCCTAATCTCATTTTTGTCATCCTATGTACTCCATTTCAGTCAAGCAACTTTTCTATTATAATGTTCCCTCTTTCATTCTGCCCTCATTAAGATATTTTTTGATTATTTTCTGGGTTTTGAATTAATTGCAGTCAATTGCTAGTTAAATTAATAGTAACTTTTGGCAATCCCAAAAGGCATTAATTTATCTTCGTTATAATATCGGCTATAAGCATCCCCACAGCCTGTGGGTCTGAGGAATGATTCGCGTGTCTGTAAGTTCAAGCAGGCTTTTCTGTAATTCCAGGATTTTTTGTACTGAAGCTTTCGTAAACTGCTGAGTCGTTGCCACGTTGCCAATTGGAGTTTCGGGCTGGAGAATTAAACAAGATACATACGCTGCTATAGCCTCTGCAGCCATGATTACGGTTTCGGATTTAGTGTCTCTGCTTACAACTATTTTGCAAAAACAGTCTCTTAAAGTAGTTTTTCTCAGAAGCATGAAGCACTCTATTGAATTTTCCACATGGACTTCCCAGGTCTCAGGGCTAATATTCTGGATTGTTTCAGGAAGTTTGAAATCACCGGCAACATAAGCTACCTTTTCACTAATTTTTCTGGCCTGTTTAGGTAGAGTCATATTGGATTCCAGGTAGAGGGGCAAGGACAAATTTAGTTTTTTTATGAAATCTGCATTCAAGAGAGGTTCTCCTCCTGTAAGGGACACTGAATGGATTTTTTTTAAAGGATGCAACATAGCCTCCAGTTTCTCGATACTTACAGGGTTCGGAATTTTTTCAAAATTTCCACTTCCTTCCATCTTTTCGTAATCACAGGTATCTATATCTGCAAAATTCGTATCACAATAGTTGCAATTAAGGTTACAACCTGAAAAGCGGACAAAAGCCTGCCTTGTGCCTACATATGGACCTTCCCCCTGTACAGAGCAGAATACCTCCTTTATAGTAGCAAATTTATAGTCTGAAGTGGACATCTATACAACTCCCAAGTGGCTAAATTTCCCCAGGTTTTTTTCAATATTCTCAAACTCACAGATTTGAGCTTTCCCTATCGCCTGCGTGAAGCTTTAAATCTATTTATCGCCTCCTATGCGGTCTTCTTTCATATTTTCATAGATGTCTTGAAAATAGTTAAGTTCCTAATGAATCTTCTGGGTAACCGCAAATGTGCTGGCAATAGATACTACTAGTTTTTTCCTTAAATGAAACAGCCATTTCCATCATGTATAGTTTGTACTACGATCCAGGCAAGGTCTTAAAAGGACGATAAAAAGACGCTCTTGTGCACAAGTCAGCTTCAGATCGGTGAAGTCGAATTTTTCCATGATAAAACTTACCCATATCTTCGGATCAAATTGACTCTTTGTTCATATATATGTTATATTTTTACTTCATACGAACCTCTGAATACTACAACAAAGTTTTTTTAAACTCCAAAACTATTGTAGCTCAGTGAGTGGATATCTGGCTTCAGTAATAGTCAAATTTACCAGGCAAGAAAAATTACTTCCCCCTAAATAAAGAATGGGGTATTCTTGATCCTTCGAATTCCCCACATAATAAGTCTTCAAAGTTCTTAGAAATAATATCGAAAAAGCAAAAATAGAAAAGCCCTTTAAATCACTTTACAAATGCTTTTGCAGATCTTCTGATGAAGCGTCTCTTGTGACCTGAAGAAGTGAAGCGCTGCGCAGGCCCTGGATGTGCTTTTTGTGCCTGTGATTTATGGACCTTAATTACTTTTCCTTTTCTACCTTTTACCTTAACCCAATTAATACTACCGGTTTTTCCCATTATCATTCCTCTTTAGCTTTTAATCTTAATTTTCTCTGAATTTATTAGTAATTTATCACATACTGCATTTCCATGAATCATTAATTCATCAATGAACATACATATTGCCGTGGATTTTTCTCCTTAGAAGCTTTCAATAAATAAGAATTTCTTGGTTTTGTAACGTTAAATTGATGATTTCCAATGTTACCTAGAATATTCAAAATATTTTGAAGTCTGAACGTGCAGAATCATAAATGTCATCAAGCCTTGGGTTTATCATAAAGAGAAATGCTAGTAATTAAATGTTACGGACATTGGCTGAAAATAGGGTATAAACTGTGAAAAATGAGAAATGAGTACAAAGTAAAAGTCAAATATTAAAATGGTGTAACATATTAAAATAGTATAACCTGAGAATTGAAGAATTCTGTTCTGAAAAATTAATTAGCATAAAAAAATGATCTCATTGCGCACAGACTTCTAGGTTCACTAGAGGAACTTATGGACGTAAAGGATTTCTTTAACTCTGAGTTTGTCGGTATTATCAAATAACTGGGGTTCAAGTGTGAATTCTGTGCATGGTGCTGCACTAAAGAGTTTAATTATCACGCTTTTCTGCTCGATTCAGACCTGACCACTATAAAAAAGATGGATCCTAAAGCTATTATTCCTACCCCTTAATATGAGGTTTGTGATCAGTAAGGAAGATTTTGTGCCGCAGGCTATGGTCATACAAAACCTGACAATTTCTGTATTTTCCTTTATAAAAAGCGATGTGAGATATATAAGAGCTACACTTCAATTTGCAGAATTTATCCTCACATGCTTAACAAGGAAGCTGATGAATCAGGCAAAGTTGATTTGCGCCAGATGAACGACTTAAGTGAGTACAGAAGCTACCATTCCAAACTTGGATACCCTTAATGTAAAGCAATTTGTCAAGAGACCAGGAGTTATAAAGAAACTTATCTGAGATAGATAATTAATTTTTAAGGAGTCTGCAAGATCTTTTTGAAAAGAACGGCCTGAAACATTTTCAGAGAATAATATGATCACATAATGCGAAAATTTATCAAAAGCAATTCCGAACTTAAAGTCTTCGCATACTCTGGAATTGGATTTGCGAAACATAATCTCAGATCAATTAATAACTTGAATGGCTAAATGAAGGTTAAGTAAAAGTAATTAATGCTTCTCTAAAAATTTTAATAGTTATTAACGGAAAAAAAATAAGAAATAATCTCATTTTCTGTTCCCTTTGACTTTCCATTTAAGAAGTACTCCATTCCCTATCTTTTCCATGGATAGCAGTTCAAGTTCTAAGACTTCAGCTTCTGAGAATCCCTCCCCGTCAGTAAGAGTTGGGGAAGTAGCTCCTCCGATAATAAGATTTCCTATAAAAGTATATATCTCATCAACAAGGCCTGCAGAAAGCATGCCCCAGTTAAGAGTTGCACCTCCTTCTACCATAAGAGTGTTTATTCCCATTTTCTTCAATTTTCCTACAAGCTCTGCAAGATCAACTTTATTAGTCTCCGTTTTAATAACAAGCGCCATTTTCTCCAGTTTTTCTACGTTTTCTAGAGGAGCTGCATTTGAAACTGCAATTATTCTTATTCCATCCCCTTTTTTGAAAATATCTGCATTCACAGGTGTTCTTGCGGAACTATCCACAATAATTCTTGCTGGATTTTCACTTTTCCCAGCTGATTTCCTGGCAGCTTTCCTTTCTGGAGATTTCACAGTAAGGCTTGGATCATCTGAAAGGATAGTTCCTATTCCTACCATCACTGCATCTGCCTGAGATCTTAGATCATCCATTCGTTCAAAATCAAGCTTTCCAGAGATCAGGATCTGTTTCCTTTCCTTTGTTGAGAGTTTACCGTCAGCTGATATAGCAGAATTGATAAAAATGAAAGGCCTGTCCATTTTCAGGCTCCTGAAATATGTATCTTTTGGAGGAATTTTCTTTCGAAAAAAAGCCATCTTATTAACATTTATTGAGTAAGCTCCATAGTTCATTTAATTTTTTTCTTTGCTCTGTATTAGAGGTTAATTCTGGTTTGGGAGCGGATCTTAACCTGAATTATTCCATTTCGACCAAAGGCTTCAGAAGATCATGATCTCTCAAAAGCCCCTGAAGTTTGCGGTTAGAGTTAATGATTGGAACCTGGTCAATTCTATTCCGCTTCATCTTCCTTGCACAATCGCTGACAGATGCAATATAAGTGGCTGTGATCGGTTCACTGATCATAATATCACTTGCCATCAGGTTAGGGACTTTGATCCTTGAAACACTGTAGTAGATGCTCATGGTATCACGCATCGATTCCCAGGTCCAAGCATCATCGTCTAATCCTGCAGACATATCTGACATCTCTACACTGTCTTCAATTATGCTGGCAGAAATTACGTCACGATCCGAGATTATTCCTACGAGTTCTAGATTCGCATCAAGCACAGGGACAGCCTTGACTCCTGCAAGCTCCATTATCCTAGCGACAACAGGCAAAGGTGTTTCATTATAAATAACAACTACATCTTTTTCTACGTAATCCTTGATGGGAATATCGATATTCATATCTGCAATTGTTGCCACAACATCTGCAACAGTAACAAGGCCTACGAGTTTCCCCTCATCTACGACCGGGAGCCTCCTTATACTGTGTTCTAAAAGAAGACGTGCTGCCGTCTGCAGGGCTGACCCAGGGGATATGATTATAGGATTCCTTGTCATAAGGAGGGCTAGCTGTTCTTCTTCAGGGTTTTGTAGAAGGTTCGTTCTGGTCACGATTCCTACAACTTTGGAATCTTTAATTACCGGAACCCCTGATATATGTTTGTTCTTAAGAACTTTAAGAATTTCGTCCCTTGAGCCTGGTAGGGTTGCACTTGCTACATCCCTGACCATAATATCTTCAATGAAGATGTTTTTTGGCATGCGATTTACACCTTTGTATCCTCTGAATCCGGATTTATTTTTTATATTCCCTTTCTC
>Ga0326728_10016310_pt1 | contig 15191 bp, 16 predicted proteins | sample MB3enrmetagenome_FD_207602 | JGI IMG/M metagenome (GOLD analysis project Ga0326728, IMG submission 207602) | Lab enriched peat soil microbial communities from McLean, Ithaca, NY, United States - MB31MN | ecosystem: Environmental > Terrestrial > Soil > Wetlands > Peat | place: USA: New York...
CCGAAGTAAGTGAACATCGAGTTCCATGTGGGGAAGATGTCGACGCTGCTCACGAGGCTCGGGTCTTTGTCGCCGCGGGGCATGACCTGGATGTTCACGGCCCAGCCGTCCTGTGCGCCGTCCTTCACCCCTTGCTCGGCGAAAGGCTGCCATAGTCTTTTTTGCAAGGCGACGCACTGATCCGCGTCGGTTGCCTTCATGGAATTGAAGACCAGGTAGTCACCCTTTTTCGATCCGCCCACCAGCACCTGATACTGGGTGATGTTGTTGGAAACCAGCTCGGCCACTGCGGAAAGTCGATCGCGCCACTCCGGCAGTGTGGAGCTGACGCCGGCTTTTTGCAGGACGGCCGACATCGCATCGTCGCCGAGAGGCTCAGTGGGCAGACCGGAGTAGAAGCTGACGAGAACGTAGTCGCACCCCGCATCGGTTCCCGCGGGGATCACGGTGCGCAGTGCAATAAAGGTTGAAATCGCTCCCGAGTCAACGCGAGCCTGTTCAACCTTGTGGTAGTCGCCGTTGAGCAGAGCACGAAAATCGGCGGATTTCCCGGGCTTGACCCGGACGCAGGAAATACTGTGATAACCAACCGGCGCTTGTTGAGCAACAAGCGATGCGGAGAGTGTCGCGGCCAGTGCCGCGCCCCAGAAGAAGTGACGTGCACCCATTGCAAGACCTCCTTGGTCTTTGGTGTTCAAGGTTTGGATTCCGGCTCTACAAGTGAAGTGAACCTAGACGATGGCCCGCAAAACAGGACGCTCCAGCCAAGGTGAAGCAAAAAGAGAGTTGTCTTGTGTGTTTGGCGGCCTTGCTGTTTCGACGCCCCAAAGGAAATGCGCACACAGCGACCGGTGAATTGGCTCGCCGCACGGTTTTTTGTGATGAAGGCCTGCAGGGAATCCAAGGGGGTCGCCGGCCCACTTTCGTCCGGCGGACCTTTGGCCCAGCTGTGATACTCCATCGCGGGTCTTAGCGCCGTCAAGGGAAATCGTTGGCGGCACGGGCCGCGTCAGCTCTTCAGCCAGTCCTTGACCTTTTGCGCCACCACGTCGCGGCCCACGTCGCTGATCGCGTTGGTCAGCGGAATCTGTTTCGGGCAGACCTCGACGCAGTTCTGCGCGAAGCCGCACTCCTGGATGCCGCCGTCGCCGGCCAGCGCGCGCAGCCGCTCTTCTTTGTAAACTTTGCCCGTGGGGTGATTGTTGAATAGCTTGACTTGCGCGATGGTCGCAGCGCCGACAAAGCCCGTCAAATCGTTGAACTGCGGGCAAACTTCCATGCAGCAGGTGCAGCTGATGCAATTGGAGAGCGGATAGTTCGCTTCCTGCTCCTGCGGGTACACGCGCGGTCCCGAGCCGAGATCGTAGGTCCCGTCCACCGGAACCCAGGCCTTCACGCGCATCAGATTTTCAAACAGGACCGACCGGTCAACCTGCAAATCGCGAATCAGCGGAAACTTCGTTAGCGGCTCAACCTTGATCGGCTGTTCGAGATTATCGACCAGCGCCGAGCACGCCATGCGCGCCTTGCCGTTGATGCGCATCGCGCATGACCCGCAGATCTCTTCGAGGCAATTCGAATCGTAAGCGATCGGCGTCGTCGGCCGGCCGTCGGCCGTCACGGGATTCCGGGCGATCTCCATCATCGCCGACACGACATTCATCCCCGGCCGCCACTCCAGCTCAAACCGCTCCCACACCGCCGCCGCCTCAGGGCTGGCCTGGCGCTTGATTTCGAAAGTGACTGTCCTCGTCGCCATGATCCCTTTCGTTGTCGCGCCGGCGTCCTCGGTCACCTGCATCGCCGGTCGCTTTGTAGCGCCGACGTCCTCGCCGGCTGTCGTGCGGGCGTCCTCGCCCGCACTTTGTGCCTATTTCGCAGCGTCGTACCGCCTCGGCCGCGGCTTGATGAACTGCGTGTCCACAGCCTCAAACTCGAAGTTCGGTCCTTCAACGAAGCCCGTGAAGCTGGCCTTCGTCGTCTTGAGGAACCGCTCATCGTTGCGATCCGGAAAGTCGGGCTTGTAGTGCGCGCCGCGCGACTCGTCGCGCAGAATCGCGCCCAGCGTAACGGTCCGCGAAATCTCCAGCATGTTCTTCAGTTGCCGTGCAAAGGCAAAGCTCGTGTTCGCCCACTGGCTCTTGTCGCTCAGGTTCACGCGCTTGTAGCGTTCGAGCAACTCAACGATCTTGCCGTCGGCTTCTTTCAGATCTTTGTTGTAGCGGATCACCGTTGCGTGCTCAGTCATGGTCTCGCCCAATTCGCGCCACAACTTGAATGGATTCTCACCGCCTTCGTTCTGAATGAGCTTGCCGTTGATCTCCGACTGCCGCGCCACTTCCGCCGCCGCACCGCCATCGCCCTCCACTGCCGGCACGCTCTTCGCATACGCGAGCGCGTTCGGTCCCGCGCGGAAGCCGCCAAAGATGCAACTGACCAGCGAGTTCGCGCCCAGCCGGTTCGCGCCGTGATATTGATACTCACATTCGCCGGCGGCAAAGATGCCGGGAACATTGGTCATCTGGTTGAAGTCCACCCAAAGTCCGCCCATGGTGTAGTGCATGCCGGGGAAGATCTTCATCGGCTCCAGGCACGGATCGACGCCGACGAACTTCTCGTAGATCTCCAGAATCCCGCCGAGCTTGTAGTGCAGTGTCTCGCGGTCAATGTGCGTCAGGTCCAGGTAAACCATCGGCTGGCCGTCGAGCCCGAGGCCCATCTCGTACACCACTTTGTGAATGGCGCGCGTGGCCACGTCGCGCGGCACAAGATTGCCGTACTTCGGATACCACTCTTCAAGGAAGTAGAACCGCTCCGCCTCCGGAATCGCTTTCACTGCGCGCTTGTCGCCCGGCGTCCGCGGAACCCACACGCGGCCGCCCTCGCCACGCGCCGATTCCGACATAAGACGCAGCTTGTCCTCGCCGGGAATGCACGTGGGATGCACCTGGATGAACTCGCCGTTGGCATAGTACGCGCCCTGCTGGAAAATCGCCGACTGCGCCGACCCGGTGCAAACAACCGAGTTGGTGCTCTTCCCGAATATTGCCCCGATCCCTCCCGTCGCCAGGATGATCGCATCGGCCGCGAACGCCTTCAGCTCCATCGAGCGCAGATTCATGGCAACGATGCCGCGCGCATTTCCCTTTCCGTCGATGATGGCAGAGAGAAACTCCCATCCTTCGAACTTGTGTACCTTGCCTTCGGCCTCGTAGCGTCGCACCTGCTCGTCGAGCGCATAGAGCAGTTGTTGCCCCGTGGTCGCTCCAGCGAATGCGGTCCGGTGGTAGAGCGTGCCGCCAAAGCGCCGGAAGTCGAGCAGCCCCTCGGGCGTGCGGTTGAACGGAACGCCCATGCGATCGAGCAGATCGATGATCGCCGGTGCCGCTTCACACATGGCCTTCACCGGCGTTTGATTGGCCAGAAAGTCGCCGCCATAGATCGTGTCGTCAAAGTGCTGCGCGGTGGTGTCGCCCTCGCCCTTCAGGTTCTTGGCGGCGTTAATGCCTCCCTGGGCACAGACCGAGTGCGAGCGCTTGACCGGCACGATGGAAAACAGGTCCACATTGCCGCCGGCCTCGGCGATCTTGATGACGGCCGCAAGTCCCGCCAGCCCTCCGCCAACCACGATGATCCTGGGTGCTGCCATTGACGCGTCCTTAGATGACAGTGAACCGATCGCGGTTCACAGTTCGTACTTCGTAGTCGGTTGTTCGCGGACCAACCCGATGGGCAGGCTCCGCGCGGAGCTGGATTTCCGCGAGCGGCACATTGTCGGGCGCATTCTGATACTTCGGCCCAACAAACGCCCAGATGCTGGCGATTCCCATGCCCGCAAGGATCACGCCAAATGCAACGCAGACGTATCCGAACCTGCGCCGCGCAGTTTCTCCCGGCGTGATGCCCCACTTGGCTGCAAAGAGCCAAACGCCGTAGGCAAAGTGCCAGCAGATGGCGATCATCGCAATCACGTAGACAGCAAGAATCCACGGATTGGCAAGCTCGTGCTGAACCTTGGCGAATGCCATGCCGGGATTCTCAGGCAGGCTCGCTCCCATGAAGCGCTGTGTCGCCACGTGATAACCGATATAAGCAAATGCGATCAGGCCGGTGTAGCGCTGCATCAGATACATCCAGTTTCCCGCCCACGGGTAATACACGATGTTCGATTTGCCACGCAGCCAGATGTAGACCCCATAAACGCCGTGATACAAGATCGGCAGGAAGATAAAAATCCATTCCAGAACGCGAACGAGGGGCAGACTGTTGAGAAACTTCACCTGCTCACCGTAAGCGATCGGTCCCTTCAACGCTTCAAAATTCGAGAGCAGGTGCTCGAGGAGAAACGCTCCAATGGGAACGATGCCCAGCAGCGAATGCAGCTTGTGCAAAATAAAACTTGAGCCCTTCCCCGCGCGCAAGGGCTCAACGCCGCGGCGGACGCTATGCGCTGGTGGCGGCGCGGCGGGTTGAACGGTTGCCATCGAGAAGTTAACTCCTAAGAGGTGCGGATGCGGGCCGAAGCAGTTTTAGTCTTAGATTGAGGGACGGAAACTCGCGCTTTGGTTCACACGCATTATTCGAGGCCGACGTTACAGTCGTCAAGGCGGCGTTTGGCGCTTCTTCTCTCGATCTGCGTGATGTGCCTAGTCGTGGTCTCTGGATTCCAGTGCGAGCATCGCCTTGTCGTCTTGAGGTTGCGCCTCTAGAATTGCCCTGGCGAGACCAATGGCAAAGCATGCCAGTCCCGAAACGCATGCTGATTACACCAGCGCTGCGTATTTCACAACTACCCGGCGAAGGATGCGTCTTCACCTGACCCGAGGGTTCGCGTTCACCATCCTTCTCCTTGCAATTGCCCCAGGCGGCTGCCTTGCATCCGCGCAGGGCGCCGCGGTCACAATTTACACCCCCTACCGCACCGCCGCGCAGCAGTTGGCCGAATACTCAGGCTTGTCCAACAGCCAGCCGGCGTGGGGCAGAATCTTCGATGGCGAGCAGGAGTTGGCCAAGATGAGGACAAGCCGGTTCGTCACCTTTCAGATTCCTGCCGGGGTCCATGTGTTCTCAGCACGCTTCGACATTCAACATCATGCAGGGAAGAAGAACACGCTGAACCTGGACCTGAAGGAGGGAGGCCACTATTACCTCCGGTTCACTGCGATCGCCAAGGATCTCGTCACCATTGAACTCGATTTGAAAGAGACGGAATGCGCTGTCGCTGCGCACGAGAGCGAAAAATCGCGCCCGCTAGAAGAGAAATACGTACCGGTGCAGGCTCGGAGTCTTCTTCTCAAGCAGGCATTGATGCCCGCATGCCCATAGCAGTCCGAATTGGGAGCCGCCAGGCGTGCGAAGGTAGGCCTACTCGATTCTCAGCTCGGCCAGCAACGCCGCGATCGCGCGTCCGCGATGGCTGAGCGAAAGCTTCGTTTCAAGATCGATCTCGGCCATCGTCTTCCCCAGTTCCGGCAAATAGAACACCGGATCGTAACCGAATCCGCCTGTGCCGCGCGGCGCATCCAGAATCAACCCTTCTACCGTTCCGTCGGCGACCTGCACCACTTCACCATCGCGCGCGGCAACGAGTGTGCAATGGTAGCGTGCCGTCCGCAGCGCTGCGGGAAACGCCTCCATCTTCTGCAGCAGCAAGATATTGTTCCAAACGTCGGTGTTGTCGTTGGCGTCGGGCGAGTCCACCAAGCCCGTATCCGCCGCAAATCGCGCCGAGCGCACGCCGGGTGCGCCTCCGAGCGCATCCACTTCCAGGCCCGAATCGTCCGCGACCACCAACTCTCCCGGCGCAAATCGCGAATAGTAAACAGCTTTCGTCGCTGCATTCGCCAGGAAAGTATCGCCATCTTCTTCCGGCGCTGGGATCTTTTCCATCCCCGGAAGCGGTTCGATGCTCACCGAATATGCATTCGCAGCCATGCGGAAGTCGCGCAGCTTGCCCGCGCTGGTAGTGGCGGCGTAGAGCCGAAGAGCCATAGACAGAGTGTAAAGTGACGCGCCCCGAGTTTCGCCGCTGTACAAGGTGCGCATGGAGCCGGTAGGCTTTGAAATTGCTCGCGGACCACTCCTGGATTTTGCCCGCGACGGATGAATATGGAGCGCGAATGCCGACAGTAATTCTGGGAGGAATCGGATGGCACATTATCGGAGCGGCCTGCGCCGCTTCGTTCTATGCGCCGATTGAGAAGGTGAGGAAGTGGTCCTGGGAGACGACTTGGGCCATCGCCGGATTCTTCTCCTGGATCCTGTTGCCGATCGGCGTGAGTTATCTTCTTCTGCCAAACTTCCACGGCTTCTACGCGTCGCTCGACGCCGGCCTCATGTTAAGAGTTGCGCTCTTCGGCGCCATGTGGGGAGTGGGCAATGTCAGTTACGGACTCACGATGCGCCATCTGGGAATATCGCTCGGCATTGGCGTTGCGATCGGCGTCACTTTGATTGTCGGCACGCTCGTGCCGCCGTTGATTCACGGTCAGGCGGCAATGCTGTTCTCGACGCGCAGCGGCCTGCTGACAATGGCGGGCGTTCTTGTAGCCCTGATCGGCGTGGCAATCGTCTCCTATGCCGGCCATCAAAAAGAAGTGGAACTTGGCGCCGGGGTGCAGGAATTCAATGTGAAGCTGGGGCTCGCGCTCGCTGTCATGTGCGGGATTTTTTCGTCGGGAATGTCGTTTGCCATCGATGCAGCCAAGCCCATGGCCGCGGCTGCTCAACACGTGGGCGTCAACTCGCTTTACGCCGCGCTGCCCAGTTACGTGCTCATCATGGGCGGCGGTGCGGTCATCAACATGAGCTACTGCTTTATCCGACTGGGATTCAAAAAGGAGTTGTCTCTTCGCGCCGATCTCGCCCAGCCGCGCTCAACGCTCTTCAGAAACGGCGCATTGGCCGCAGCCGGCGGAATCATGTGGTACCTGCAGTTCTTCTTTTACGCTTGGGGTGCAGCCAACATTCCGCAGCGCCTCGGCTACGTGAATTGGATGCTGCACATGAGCATCTACGTGCTTTGCGGCGGGCTCGTGGGGCTCGCGCTGGGCGAGTGGGTGGGGGTGCGCAGACGCCCCATCCGTTTGCTTTGGGCAGGAATTCTCGTCATCATCGCCGCAGCAAATTTGGTGGGCCTGGGAATGGCATCTTAGTTTTCAGTCTGCCTTTTCAAATGGCCAACTCCCCTGTCAGGCGAGCATCAGTACCAATCAGCATTTACCATGGGTGCACTGCGCGGGAAATCATGCCTTGTCAGGGTCGATTCCCGCCGGTAGACTAACCGCCATATACGCTTTCCTGGTTCTGCAAGTCACCCGGCGAATCAACACAAGAGGACACTTCTTCATGCGGCATCGAAGGCGCGGCCTTTTTCAAGCCTTGGCGTGTGGCCGCCGCTGCACTGGACTAACTTCCGGCCTCGCGCTGCTGGGCAGTGTCGTTGCGTTTTGGCTTGCATTGCCGACAGCAGCATCGGCTCAGGATGCCTTTCCCGCAAGCAGCATTCTCGCAACGCCCTTGATCGCACCCACTGAGCATCCGGCCAAGCCCCCGGCGGCGAGCGAAATCACTGTCGAAGGACTGGTCTCTTACGGCAATTACAAAATCTTTGCTTCCGGCGAAAACTGCAAGTTGTACGACATTGGCATCGAGTACGATCGCCACATCTGGGGCCACTTGCTGGGTTCACGCGTGGACTACGTGGCTGAGTTTATGCCCATGGTTCTGCTGAACCAGCCGACGGAAATGGATATCTGGGGCAACACCCTCTCAGCAAGCCGTAAGACTGTGCCCGGAATCGACATCGCGCCCATCGGAATCCGATGGCTCTGGCGCGACGGCAAGGCCATCAAGCCTTACCTGATGGCGAAGGGCGGCGCACTCGTGTTTGCGCAAAAGCCGCTTTCCTCAAAGACGACCTACGAGAATATGAGTCTGCAATCGGCCGTTGGACTTGAAGTCCGCATGAACGACAGCTTCGATCTGCGCCTCGGCTTGTTCGGCGACTTTCATTTTTCCGACGGCTTTATCGTTCCGGTCAATCCCGGCCTCGACGTGATGAATGCAACGATGGGGCTCACCTACCATTTACACAGCAAAAGGCAAATCGCCGCGCACTGACGCTGCCTGCCTCACGGCAACGGAAGTTCCCGATCAAGGCCCGACTCCACGAGGTCAAGGCGCAGCTTTTCTATCGATGAGAAAATCATTCCCCTCATCCCGAACGTTGCGGCCGCATCAACATTCTCCGGCTTGTCGTCGATGAACAGCGTCTCGTCCGGCTGCGTTCCGAGCCTGTCCAAAGCGTAGCGATAGATGGCTGGGGCGGGCTTGGCCACGCCAAGTTGATAGCTCCAAACGAGCACATCGAATCGCGAAAGCCAGTCAAGTTCGCGCACCATGTGCTCATGTACGGAATCTCCCATGTTGGAAACGATGGCTGTGAGCAGGCCCCGTTGCTTGATCGCGAGTTGCCAATCCAGCATGGCCGGATCTCCGCGAGTCCACATCCGTGCGTCCCACAGATTCAGCTCTGCGATCTCCGATTCGCCCAACGTAAGCCCCGCATCGCGGACGATATTACGCCAGAACCCGAGGCCGGTCAGCTTTCCCTCGTCGTAAGCGTGCCGATCCATCCAATAAAAGTGGTCAAGGCAATCCGTTGAGAGCCCGCTGATGCGCCGCAGCTCGGCATATGCAGTGGGGTCCGGGGGCCCCGTCAATACTCTTCCGTAGTCAAAGATCACAGCGCGCAGAGCCAACGTCACCTCGATTGCGCCCATGGTTCGCCTTGGTTCCCCATGTATTGTTTGAAAAGGCGCTTCATTCATTGTGCACGATCGAGATTCGTCGCCCGATGGATCATGCGCGGCGATTCCCAGATTCGAATCCCATGCCCTTCTCGCACCGAACCAACTGGAACACCGAAGAGAGCGAGCTGGCGCGCGCGTACCGCGAGCGTCTCGCATCCGGCCAGCCCATCGCCGACCTGACGGCTTCGAATCCCACGCGCTGCGGGTTTGCGTACCCCGCCTCCCTGCTCGATGCGCTCACCAATCCGCGCGCGCTCCAATACGATCCCCAGCCAAAGGGGCTGCTTTCCGCTCGCGAGGCAGTCTGCGCATATTACCGTGTCCACGGCGCCGTTCTAGGCCCCGAACAGGTCGTCCTGACAACAAGCACCAGCGAGGCCTACAGCTTTCTCTTCCGGCTGCTGTGCGATCCCGGCAAGGAGATCCTGATCCCGCAGCCTAGCTATCCGCTATTCGACTTCCTAGCGGGTCTCGACGATGTGCGCCTGAAGGCCGCGCCGCTGGTCTACGAGAACGGGTGGCAGATCGACGCCGAAGACATTCGCTGCGCGATCACCACGGAGACGCGGGCCATCGTCATCGTGCATCCGAACAATCCCACCGGCCACTACACCAAGCCTTGGGAAGCCAAGCAGCTCGCCCGCTTGTGCCGTGAGTTCGGCCTTTCGCTCATCGTCGACGAGGTCTTTCTCGACTACAGCTTCGGCACGAAGGCGGAAAGCTTTGCCCGGGGAATCGAAGGCGTTCCCGTTTACGTCGTCAGCGGGCTCAGCAAGATTGCTGGGCTGCCTCAGATCAAAGCGGCGTGGATCGTCGCAACCGGTCCCGAACGAGCGCAGGCCCTCGCGCGCCTCGAGGTCATCGCCGACACCTTCCTGTCGATGAATACCCCTGTGCAGCTGGCGATGCCAGCGTGGCTTGAGGGGCGAGAAGCGATCCAGGCGCAGATTTGTCAGCGCGTCGCTGCGAACCTGGCCGCGCTCGACCAAGCCGTCGAGACCGTCGAATCCGTCCAGCGGCTCGCGGTCGAAGGCGGTTGGTACGCGGTGCTGCGGATTCCGGCCGTCGCGCCCGACGAGCAGACGGTTTTGGCGCTCCTCGAGCGGGGAGTCTGGGTTCATCCGGGTTACTTTTTCGGGATGCCTGAGAGCGGTTGGCTGGTCGTCAGCCTGCTCGCGCCTGAGGCGGAATTTAGTAACGGAGTCGCCATCATGATTGACTATTTGGGAACGAATCACGGACGTAACAAAAAGTGCTGACCACAAGAACCATCTGTTGAACTAACCCCTATATATAGCTGAAAAAGAAGCGCTTGATTCGCAGTTAATTTTCGTGCAACGTTTGCGGGACTCTGCCGGCACTATCGTGTTATCCTCTAATAGCCGCTTGCTTTCAGAAACGGATTGGACGCGCGCTCTTCGCCGATCGTCGTCCCTGGGCCGTGGCCGGGAAGAACCCGTGTCTCGTCCGGCAGGGCGAGCAGGCGGGAGCGAAGCGAGGCGATGATCTGGTCGAAGTCGCCCCCCGGCAGGTCAGTGCGGCCGATGCTCCCGGCAAAGAGCGTATCCCCGGCAATCAGCAGATTGAGCGGGGCAAAGTGCAGGCAGATGGAGCCCTGCGTGTGCCCCGGCGTGTGCAGCACTTCGGCCGGATAATGCTCCAGACCGACGAACTGGCCGTCCTTCAACCCTTCATCGGGCGGTGCTGTTTCCGGTGCTGTGCGCAGGCCCAGCCATGCCGCCTGCGTGTCCATCATCTCGATCTGCGGCAGGTCGTTTTCGTTCAGGTAAATCGGCGCGCCGGTCAGGCGCTTCAGCTTCAGCGCTCCGCCCACGTGGTCAATGTGGCCATGCGTCACCAGGATCTGCTTCAGCTTCAGCCCCTGTTCATTCAGACGCTTCGCGATGTGGCTCACATCGTCGCCGGGATCGATCACGATCGCCTCGCGCGTCTCCTCGTCGCCAAGGATTGTGCAGTTGCAGGCCAGCGGACCGACGGGAAATGTCTCGAGAAGCATGGATTGATTTTAAGCCGAGCTCGCACGAATTCGGCGCGTGCCCTAAAAGAGCACGCGCCGAGACGGAGTGGAATTGCAGTTTAGTGGTGGCCGCCGCTGGGGTGGCTGGTGGCCGGGTGTCCGCCGCTTGGTTTTCCGCCGGTGGGCAGCGCGTGTTCATTGGCTGGGGAATGATCCTCTTTGACCGTGTGGCCTTGACCGTCGCGCGCCTGGTTGCCGTGGAAGTTGCTGTTGGGCTGATCACCGCGCTCGGGCAGCGGTCCTTTGTATCCGTGACGCGGGTCAAAGCGGGTATCGACATGGCCATTGAAGTGGGCGGGACCGTGGAACCAGGGGCCGGCGCCGATGAAGAGGCCATCGACAAACCAGTCGGGGCCGTAGTAGCCATAGGGCGCGCAGTCGTATGGAGGGTAGTCGAAATAGCCGTAGGGGCAGACGGGCTCGACTCCAATGCTGATGGAAATCTGGGCTGAGGCTGTGGGCATGCAGCAAAGCAGGCCAATCGCAAGAGCTGCGAGAGCGAGGAATTTGAGCTTGGACATAAATCCTCCTGTGGTTTTGAGGCGCTCGGTGGCCGGCGGATCGCGTGCGAAAGGCACGATTTGAGCCGGGGAGTTGAGCGGGAGGATCATAGCACCACGGGCGGATCGATGGCGAGAAGGCGGAGGAAAGAGACAGGGAATAAGGAGTAGCCAATAGGGAATAGAACGGACGCGCGAGTTTGGCGCGAGGCCGCAAGGACCGAGCGCCGGACGAAACGAATTCGGCGCGTGCCCGAAAAGAACACGCGCCGAGTTGGGTCTGAATTGCAGTCTAGCGGTGGTCGCCGCCGCCGCTTTCATGCCCACCGCCACCGCCGCCGCGTGATCCGCCGCCGCTGGGAGCCGCGTGCGAAGCCTGCGAGTGCGAAGCTGGTGCGCGCGAAGCCGCTGCGTGGGACGGTGCGGCCTGGCGTGGAGCGCCGGAGCGCGCTGGCGTGGCATGACTTGCGCTGGGTCGCGCGCCGTTGGAGTGATAGGCTACGCGACTGGGTCCGCCGTGATAATTGCCGCCGCCCTCGGCGACGAAACGATGGTTGCCCCAACCGTGGCTATAGCCCCACCCGCCCCAAGGCCCCATGCCCAGAAAGATGCCGTTGTAGAAGTAGCCCGGCCCGTAATAGCCGTAGGGCGCGCAGGCGTAGGGCGCGTATCCGTAATAGCCGTACGCACAGTTTGGTGGAGGGCCGCCGATGTCAATCACAAGTTGCGCTTGAGCCGCCGGCGCAAGCGCCAGGCCGGCGAGAAGTGCTGTGGAAGCGAATAGAGTTCTGAGTCCGTTCATGGGAGACCCCCTTAAGGTGTCTGTGGTTCTTTGGTCGGGTGGGATACATTGGCGCCGTGAGGACAAAGAGCATTTTCGGAACACTCGTAGCCTCTTTGAGCGCCGTGAATGGTGGCTTTTTCTTGACGGAAAAAGCCACTTGGGTGTGTGCCTTCGGTAAACAGCAATTCCGAAAATGCTGTAACCCGGCAACAGCAGCCTACATAAGGGGTTTCCCGTTGCTTGATGGGGGAGGTTGCCCGTGAGCCCTTACAACTCTGAATCTAGTCGCGGGCGTCGCGGGTGTCTGAGCAATCGGGCTCACACGCTGCAATTGATTGCCACAGGGATTCAGGCGGAGTTCAACTGGAGGGCCAAAAGGAGCCTGGGAATCGGCGGAAAACTGCGCGGGAGGGCCGAAGGCAGGGATCAGGGAGTAGCCGATTGGGAGTAGAAGGACTGCGACGTCGGCAGCTTCCAGCCAATAGCTGCTTGCCCCTAGATGGTGATGGAATCCTCATAAGGCGGCGCGGCGTCCGGAGATCAGGTTGATTATCAGGACGATCACCGCGATAACCAGCAGAATGTGGATCAGGCCGCCGGCGATATGGAAGGTGAAGCCGAGAAGCCACAAGACCAGAAGGATTACGAAGATTGCCCAAAGCATATTGATAACCTCTCTTGATTTGGTACGCCTGAGACGGGAAGCCCGGCCCAGGCGCACGCATCGGTTCACAAACGAGAATTAGTTGGATGCAACCGCCTGAGCTTTTGCCTCTCTCACGGCATCGATAAATCGATCGGCCGAGTGAGGGGTTGCCACATCGCCACGCAGAACGCTGTGTGTGGAGACGTCAAGCCCGTAGAGGGCATCCATGGAATCGTTGTCGCGGCGAACATCGGCCCCGGTCAATGTGAGACCGGCAAACAGGCCTTTGGCGCGCGAGTACGTGAGGACTTCAGTGTTCAGCTTCCAGTCAGTATCGGCTGTGGCATGGCGTCCCACCGGGCCGGCAGCCGCGGAGGCATCGGCTCCGAGCTGGAACTTGGCATCTTCCAAGCGCAACATTCCTCTGTCGCCCTGGAAAACCATCACGAGATCCACACCTTCAACGCCAATCTGCGCGCCCCAGCTTCCGCCGGTGATGACAAAGAACGCCGGTGCGCTCCATCCGGCCGCGGTCCGGCAGGTGACTACGCCCTTGCCGTTCTCCGCGCCAAACACCAGTCCGCCCTTGATCATGTGCGGCACAACGGCGATGCACTTGGCGTGCTCCAGCACCTCCTGAGGAATGCCGCGATCCGGCGCGCCCATGATCTGGTGCAGCACCAGGGTTGCATTGTCGAGCCGATTCTGCACATCTTCGCGCGTCTCGGCTGCGGCAGCAGTTGCCACGCCCAGGCCGAACAACGCCATTAACGTAATGAATTTCCTCATAGAACACACCTTTTCTACCCATGCGCAGCGTCACTTTCATTTTGCGCACTGTGGCGCACAAGGTATCCTTACCTTAGAGGCATTCAAGGGGCGTGTCTGAGCAATAGGGCTCTCTCTGCCGGGAGCGGCCGATCCATCGAGCCTTCTCTTGGAGGTGTCATTGAAGGTTGCACTTGAAAAGCCGGCATTCGATGCAGCGGAGTTTCTAGCCAACGCTGGACTGGGCCGAAGAGTTGTGCAGCTGGCGGACGGAGAGACCTTTTTTACACAAGGGGATCCGGCCGATTCGGTCTTCTATCTGCAAAAAGGCCGGGCGCGGCTCACGGTCGTCTCGCAAGCGGGCAAGGAAGCCACTATCGCTTTGCTCACCGCGGATGAGTTTATCGGCGAGGGAGCGCTCGCGGCGGCGCCTGGGCTGCGCCTCTCCACGGCCACCGCGGTCAACGCCTGTACGGCGCTCAAGATCAGCCGCGACGAGATGATTCGCGTGATGCACGAGGAGCATGAATTCTCCGATCTGTTCCTGAAGTTTCTGCTGGTGCGCAGCATGCGCATCCAGGCCGATCTTGTCGATCACCTATTCAACTCCAGCGAAAAGCGGCTGGCGCGGATTCTCCTTCTGATGGCGGAATTCGGCAAGCCGGGCGAACCGGAGACCTTGATTCCCCCCATTACGCAGGCAACACTGGCGGACATGATCGGCACCACGCGTTCTCGTGTGAGCTTCTTTATGAATCGCTTTCGCAAGCTCGGCTTTATTAGCTACAACGGCCGCATCCACGTGCATAAATCTCTTCTGAATGTGGTCCTGCTGGATTAATCGCGAGGCGATGGCAGCTTTCACGTGTCGGGTTTCAGGGGTCAAAAAGGCGGCTTCCAGCCGTCAGCGATCAGCTTTCCGGCAAGTGGGTCCCGACTGGGCACCGGTTCCGAGCGTTCCCAAGGAGTAAACAAGTGGCGAAAAGATTGTTGCGGTTCGCTTTTTATTCGCTATAATGCGCGCATGGCCGTTACACGAAGACAGAAGGAAGTGCTGGATTTTCTGGAGGCGTTTGTAAGCCGGAATGGCTATTCGCCTTCGTTTGAAGAGATTGCGCGCGGGATGAGCCTGAAGAGCCTGGCTACCGTTCACAAGCACATTACCAACCTGGAAAAGAAGGGCATGCTGGACCGTGTGCACAACCGCAGCCGGTCGATTGACGTTCTGCCCCCGGGGACGCGGACGCGGTCGAGCCTGAAGCTGCCCCTGGCCGGGCGGATAGCTGCGGGCACGCCGGTGGAGGCGATGGAGAGCCCGGAAACGATTTCGCTGGCCGACGTGGTGGGCAACCGCGATGTGTTTGCTCTGGAGGTGCGGGGCGATTCCATGCGCGACGAGCACATTATTAATGGCGACTACGTGCTGGTGGAGCGGACAAAGACGGCGCGGCAGGGCGAGATTGTGGTGGCGTTGGTGCACGGGGCAGAGACGACGCTGAAGCGGTTTTACCCGGAGGGAAACGTGGTGCGGCTGCAGCCGGCGAACCTGGAGATGGAACCGATTTATGTTCCCGCGGCGCAGGTGGCGATCCAGGGGCGAGTGCTGGGAGTGCTGCGCAAGTACCGGTAAGGCAGGTTTCAG
>Ga0326728_10016311_pt1 | contig 15190 bp, 19 predicted proteins | sample MB3enrmetagenome_FD_207602 | JGI IMG/M metagenome (GOLD analysis project Ga0326728, IMG submission 207602) | Lab enriched peat soil microbial communities from McLean, Ithaca, NY, United States - MB31MN | ecosystem: Environmental > Terrestrial > Soil > Wetlands > Peat | place: USA: New York...
GTGTCCTTCTCGTGGGTGCGGAAGTTTTCAATCAGGGTTGTTTTCTTTGCGGTCGCCAGCACGGCGTTTGTTACTCCTCTTGTCTTCTCTGTCCACTCTCAGGTGTCTATTGAGAGATTACCATGAACCAGCGCTTCGCGCCATTCGCAATTCAACCGGAACCCAAATGCAAACCCTCCCCGGCTCACCGCGCCCCAAATCGGAAGAGTCGATTGTCGAAGCGCTCCTTGATCACCTCGGCAACCACCACCTGCTTCGCCTCCGGATGTTCGGGGTTCAACAGGTAATTCCATGTCTGCGGCGCAATAGCTGAAGGTACTCGCGCCAATGGCGTTTCCATCGACGCCAGCCATGCATCACCCATGCGCCGGGTTAATTTAAGGTCGTGCTTCCATTCGCTACCGGCAGGCGGATCTAGCGGTTGAATTGCAAGTTCATCGGGAACTGAAATCTTGAGCAAAGTGTACAAATCCGGCGTGTCCTCGCTGTCAACTTCAAGATGCACATGCGTTTCAACAAGCGCAGCCGTTGGTGACTCGGCAAAGTAGACAACGCGACGGCCCAGGCTGGTCCAACGCGAGGAAAACTTCCTCCCGCCCCAGCCGCCCAGATCGGTGTAATTGCTGATGCGCCACAGGGTCTTCAAGCGAAAACACCTTCATCAATCTGGTAGAGCATCTCTTCCACGCCTTGTCCACCCAAACCGGTGTACATCATGGAAAGCGGCGTACGTTCCTCAAATCGAATCTTGGGTTTCATCAGCCATCGCTTCGCTTTCTCCGGGTCGCCGAATACCTTAACGGCGAGTTCATAGAGCCGCGCAACCCGCGCCAGCCGGTCCGACTCGTCCACGCTGAGCGGCTCTTTCTTCTGCCGCCGATGCTTCAGCGTCCGCGCGGGAATCACAACCCCCAGCAAATCCTTGACGGCAATGCCGGAGTAGGCGGAAAACTCCTCCAGCGTCGAGAGCGGCAACCCGCGCTCAATCTCCCTCCAATCAAAGGTGAAAGGAGGCGGGGAAACGACAGGATTGACAGCACTTTGGCTCATAAGGACATTATGCCACACATTTTGCGGCATTTTGTCCCTCATGCCGGAAAATGCAGAGAAATCGCAATATATTTGGATGGCCGGTTACATAATCGGAATACCGAAATCCGCCAATGCGTCCCCCGAAAATGCTCGACCGGAGCCTTGGCGAGTCGGTGCTCGTTAACGACATCGAAGCAGAGGCAGACTGGACCGGCAATCAGCCTTCTCGGACAATGCATCTCAATTCGGTTTCGTCTTTTCAGGCGTCAGGCGATCGAAATGAATCAGAAAATGATAACCAGGCTCCGTCATTGAAGTGTCCAGAGCTTTTCCGTCCGCGGTCATCTTCCCAGCGAAGATTGCCGTACCAACGGTAATCGAGATCTGGCGCGAAGCCTGATCGTAAGAGACTTTGCTTGCCAGCGCGCCTTTGAATTTCTCTTCCGGACAATCCATAAGAACCATCAGGCCGTCTTCGGTGTTGTGAATGTGAAAGATGAAGTGGATCGTGATTCCATGAGTCTCGTATTCCACGCCCACCCAATCGCCGTCGAAAACTGTGGGCGGAGCCGGCTTGGGAACCTTCGCCTGCCAGGTTATTCGCTTGAAGTTAAGCGGCCACGAGCCTTCCTGTGTCCAAACGCCGGTCATCTCGGAGCTCGATGCGTTGACTGTCGCCTCATAAGGGGCGAACTTCTCTTCAAGGACGTCTGTGCCGTTGTTCTTCCAATAAAAGAATCGAAGGATCAGATGACTGCCGTCGAACGAACCACCGGTTGCGGGAATACCCGATACCTTCTGGTCGATATCGTCCATGAGCGCCGTCATCTTTCCTTCGGGTGTCGTGTTCATATGAAGCACCAGATGGTGGACGGTGCCCTGAATCACCAAAACGCCATCCCAATCGCCGGCAAGCGGAAAGGTGGCAGGATCGGATTGCGCGCTGGCCAGAGGAGGCAGAATTCCCCACCCGACCAGCATTGCACACAGAAAGATCGCCTTCCAATCGAAGGTGAATGGAGGCGGGGAAACGACAGGAAGGTCAGCACTTCGGCCCATAAGTACATTATGCCGGGTGCCCCCGGTCCGGGGTCCCCACGGACAGGTCTTCGTCCGTGGGGTGGAGATCCCTCGCATTTGGGGACCGGGGAGATAGAGCGTACTTCACAGGAAGCAGAAACAGTCCAAATAGCTGACGGCTGATAGCTGAAAGCTGTCTCTCACTGTTCTGCTTCTCTCCAATAATTCGCCCGCGCCACAATCCGCGCGCCGTAGTCCTCGGCCAGGCGAACCTTGATGGTGTGCAAACCGGGCGTCGGATCGGTGGGGCTGAAGGTAATCAGGTAGCGGTTGCGCGCGCGCTTGGCCGATTCCACAACCCGCTTCTCAAAGCCCTTCTCGCCGGTGAAGGTGTTGTATTCGCCGCCGCTCATGTGGGCCACCTCTTTGGTCACGTTTTTCTTGAAGGCCTGCACCAGCATAAACAGCGGCGTGATCATGTTCATCGTCCGGTTGTCGCCCGAGTCCCTCAGGTCGTGGCTCAGTTCGGCGCGCGCCGGCGTAAACGAGACGCTCAACACCAGCACGTCCGATTGGCCGATCTTCTCGATCAACTGCTCCGTCTTGGTGTGTTTGCTGCCGTGGTCGCGCTCTTCTGAGATAAGTAAAAGCACGCGGCGATACTCCTTGGGCTGCGTTTCCAGCAGATCGACGGCGTAGCTCACCGAATCGAGAATCGCGTCGCCGCCATCGCCCGGTCTCAGCCGCTTGAGCGCCTGGTTCACCTCGTCGCTGGAGTGGGTGTAGTCGCGGATCAAATGCGGCTTGGAGTCGAAGCCCACCAGCGCCGCCTGGCCCCTGCCGTCGGAGAGAAAAAGATCAAGCAGCGGGCCCAGCTTGGCCAGTTTGTTGAATTCGAGCACGCCGACGCCGCCCAGCTCAACCGCCACCACCAGCGCCACCGGCGCCGTGTCCATCTCCTCCTGTACGCGAATCTTCTGCGGCACGCCGTTGTCTTCCAGCACAAAATCCTTCGGCTTGAGGCCGTAGACCACGCCCCCGCCCAGTTTTTCCACCAGCGTGGGCACCAGCACCTCGTTGGCCGTCACGCGCAGGGTGGGCGTTTCGATGTGCGTGCCGGGAAGCGGAAGAGGAGGTTCAGCCGGCGGCATCTGCTGCGCGCCGGCAGCCAAGGCGGCCGCGAAGCTCACTGAAATCGCCAGGCAAACCAATCGTAATAAGCTAAATCTCATACAGTGGACAGTTTACAGTGAACAGCGAACAGCATACAGTCGCCGCTGTTAGCTGCTTTTCCGCACTTCGCGGTCCGTGCGGCCAATCCAAACTAAATAAGTTAAAAATTCCCAACGTGAGTTCCAAAAAAAGCCCAGAACATCTGTGGCTTTCTGCGTCTCTGCCCGCTTGCCGCTGTAGGTCTCGATCCGCCAGCGCAGATACTCGCTCCGCCACGGAGCCAGCCGGTGGCCGCGCGTTGCATTCCAGAGAAATCGGAGTATAGCGAACATGGCGAATCCCTTCGCCTTGAGTATAGACGGATCAACCCATGCAAGCGAAAAGCGAGCGGCTGCCCCACCGTGAATGGTTACGCCGGCAGCTTGCTGAACAGGTCATTCGAGGTCGAATTCAGTTGCGCGATGACATCTTCCAGCGCCGTCTGCTGCGTCTCGGCCAGCGAAAGCTGCGTGGAGACCGTCGGAATATCAGCCTGCATCAGGTCGGTCTGCGCGGTGGTCAGTTGGCTTTGCACGTTGGTCACGGCATCGGAAGCGGCGGTGACCTGGGTAATGGAGTTATCGATGGTCACGCGCTGCTGGGAAACGTAGTTCAGCGCCGCGCCCAATGCCTGCGTGTCTTTCACTGCCTGGTCGGTGTCCACCGTGCCGCTGGAATAATCGGCAATCAGGCTGTTGAGGGCCCCAAAGACGCTGTTCGATCCCGTGCCCAGAAAAATCTGGTTGCCGGGCACATTCAACTGGATCTTCTGCCCGTTGGGCGTATGAAGATAATTGACGTTCTCATCCCCGTTATAGGAGGTCGTAGCCGGCGTTGTGGACGTCGAAGTGACGAAGGGAGCCGTGGTTGTCTGCCCGCCGGCAAAGATGTACTGGCCCTGATAACTGGTGTTGGCCAGCGAGGTCACCTCATTCAGAATGCCGGAAATCTGGTTGGAGACGGACTGTACGTCGCTCGGGTTCATGGTGCCGTTATTGGCGCTGGTGGCCAGTGAAACGGCCTGCGTGAGTTGCGTTACCACGCTGCCCAGAGCCGAATCGGCCACCTGCAACTGGCCGGTAACCATGTTCGCGCTTTGTGTGAAGGAGTCGTCCTGTTGAATCTGGTTGAGCAGCAGAACATTTTCTCCCGCGCCCACCGGGTTCTGGCTCAGCGAATTAATGCTCACGCCGCTCGACAACTCCGACGTCAACTGCTGCTCGTTCGCCTGAGCCTGATCCAGCGAGCCCACCAGGTTGGTAACGTAAAAGGGATCCACCCGCATCGCATTCCTCCACTCGCCTGAACTGTTCTTCCGCCTCGCTGCCCACTGTTACGGCGAAACGTCCTTAGGAAACCGCCGTCTGATCTCCCAGGTTCAGCGCCGAGGCCATCACCGTATTCAACATGGCAAAGACCTGGGATGCCGCCTGATAACTGCGCTCCAGCGTGGTCATCGAAGAGGCCTCGTCGTTCAGATTCACGCCGCTCAGCGCATCGTTCTGCGTTTGCAACTGGGTCACCGAGGCATTCTGCGCCGTATTCTCGGTTTGCACGCTGGAGACCGTCGAACCTAATGTGGTCACAAAGTTGGAGTAGTAGTTGCTCGGTGTCTGGCCGTTCACAATCCCCTGATTGGCCATGGCGGCCATGGCTGCGGCATTCGAGTTGTCGCCCGTTCCATTTCCTGCTCCGGCGGCGGCAATCTGGTTCGGATCGGTCATCACCACGCTCATGCCCGCCGCGCTCCCCGCCACTACGGTCGGCTGACTGAAGATGTAAAGCGGACTGGCCGCCGAACCGGTGGCTCCATCCAGGTCCGTTCCCGCGTTGTTTTGCTGATTGACCTCCGTGGAAATGCTGTAGGCCAGTTGATCCAGCGAGCTGAGCGCGTTGGGAATGTCGGTGTCTAGCGCCGTCAGATAACCGCCCAGAGAACCGCCGCCCGAGGCCAATTGCGAGGTGATATTTGTGTTGCCCAGAAAGAAATTGGTGGCTCCGTTGACCGTGCCGGAAGTCAATTGGTAGCTCGTCCCCTCGGAGAGAAGCAACTGGCCCGATGTGGTGGTAATCGCCAGCCCGTTATTCTCGGTCGTAATCTGGTTGATCCCGATCAACTTCGAAAGCTGGCTGATATCGTACTGGCGCTGGTCTTCGAGCGTGCCTGCATCGGCATTGGGCGATGAGGTCTGTATCTGCTGATTGAGCTGAGCTATGGCGCCGGTCAGTGAGTTCACCTGGCTGGTCACCCCGGCCGCCTCCTGGTCCAGAGCCGATCGCTGTGAGCTCAGGCTGGCCGCGGCGTTGGAAATATCCCCTGCCAGCATGCTCGCCGTGGAAAGCACGTTCTGACGCAAGGCATTGTCAGTGGGGTTGGCCTCCAGCGACGAAAACGAATCGAAGAAGCTGGTAATGTCGCTGCCGATGTCTCCGGCGGTTGAACTGGACGAACCCGTGTCCGGCGTAAACAGGGCCTGCATCGTGTTCAGCGCCGTCAGTCGCGAGCCGGAGGCCGAAGCCAGTTGCTGTTGCTGGTCCAGCCGCGACTCCAGCACGCGATCCCTCTCTGAGGTGGCGCCCGTCTCCGTCACCCCCTGACCGACTTGGATTCCGCCGATGTACAGCGGTTGATTCTCCTGCCAGTCGGGCACTTCGTTTGTGTAACCGGGGGTGTTGGCATTGGCCACGTTGTTGGAAACAACATTCAGGGCTTGCTGATCGGCGTCCAAAGCGCCCGACATGATGTTGAATGCGGTGTTGATTGTCCCCATGCCCGCTCTCCGTTCACCACTATCCACGCGTTGGCGGACCACCGTATTCCATAGGTCCTTCGCGGTATTCCAATCGCCCCGCGCGCAACTCCCGCAGCCGGTTCATCACCGTCAGGTTGGCCCGCGTCGCCTCCAGAACCCTGGCGAATACCGCCATATCTCCTTCCGCCTCTTTGCACTCCAGGGCCAGCGCCGCGCGATCGGCCGCACCCCCACGCGCGTGCTCCTTCTGCACCAGCTCACGGTTCAAGGCCTGACAAGAGAGCGCCAACTCCTCCAGCCGGTCCGCATCCAGCCGCGCCAGCGCCCGCGAAGCTTCAACCACCAGCTCCTTCAGCTTCGGACGCCCGCATTGCTCTCCCATCTCCTGCAACGTAATCGCTCCTCGCGCCCCTGCCGGAGCGCTTTTCTTGCGTATCTGGTTCCGCTTAACTGTCCAGCATTGAATCCACAACCTTCGCGGCCACATCCTGGGCGGATACGTTGTACGTTCCGTCCGCCAGCGCTTGCTGAATGCTGATTACTTTGTCCATGCGGACTCCCACGTCGCTGGCAGTCTGTGAAACTTCGCTTCCCGCGCTGCTGAATGTCACCTGGTCGCTGGTCAGCGCGCTTCCGCCTGTCGTCGAGCCGCTCTTCGGCTGAGCCGTTGTGGCTGGCGCCGGTGCGGGCGTTCCTAAGAGTGACTTCAATCCTTCAAGACTGCTGCGAATGTCCATAGACTACTGACTCCTTGCCGATTTCATCGGCCTCCATAACTAATCACTTTAGTCATTCATGGGGTTTCATCACGGTATTGCCGCGTAAATCCCCGGTTACTTGGGTGGTTACCTGATGGTTACCTGCCTGCGTAAGCTGCCGCACAATGCTGTTGGCTATCCCGAATCCTCCATGCTCGCTCAACCCGCGTCCCAACGCCTCCGTGGCTATCGCTCCCAGCGTCCCGTTCGAGCCCGAGGCGTCGCCATCCTCCCCATCGAAACCACTCCCTGAAGTCAATGGTTTCAATAACTCCTGCATCATCTGCGCCTCAAACTCGTGCGCCGCCTTCACCAGCCTTGGCTGCGGCGTGGCGGTTGACGAGCTCGCACCTATTGCCCCCGCTGCCCCTGCTGCCCCCGTTGCCCCCGTTGCCCCCGTTGCCCCCGAACCCGCCGACATCGCCGCAATCGAAAGCATCACAGTACCTCCAGGTCGGCCTCCAACGCACCGGCCTCCTTCATGGCCTGCAGGATCGAGATCACATCCCGCGCGCCTGCCCCTATCCGTTGCAATTCCTGTACCAAATCCTCCACCGTCGCCCCTTCTTTCAGATCAATGCGGTTGATCGGCTTGTCGGCAGCCTGCACCGTAGTCTGCTGTACCACCTGCGTCGTCCCCGTAGATAACGGATTGGGCTGCGAGACCTCGTTCACGGCGACGACATTGACGCTCAACCCTCCATGCAGTATCGAAACCGGCTGCAAACGCACCGTGCCCCCAATCACCACCGTCCCGGTGCGCTCGTTGACCACCACCCGCGCCCGCGGATAAACCTCCACCTCGACGCCCTCCACCTTGTCCAGCAACGAGGCCAGTTCCTCGTCCGGCACCAGAGAAACCTCCACCCGGCGGCTGTCGATCACCAGCGCCCGCTTGGCGCCCAGCGTCTTGTCAATCGCCGCCGCCATCCGCTCGGCGGTATGGAAATCCGCATCGTTCAACTCCACGCTCACCACGCGCATCTGCTTCAACTCGAATGGCACCGCCCGCTCCACCAGCGCCCCGCCGGGTACCCGCCCCGTGGTCGGATGGTTCGACAACTTGGTATTGCCTCCGCCCGTGGCCATATACCCGCCCAGCACCAGCGGTCCCTGCGCCTGCGCGTAGATCTGTCCGTCCGGTCCGTAAAGCGGGGTCATCAGCAGAATGCCCCCCTCCAGCGAGCGCGCATCTCCGGCCGATGAAACCGTAATATCCATCTTGTAACCAGGGCGGCTGAAGGGCGGCATCGTGGCTACCACAAAGACCGCCGCCATGTTCTTGACCTGCATATTGGCGGCGCTGTTGGCCCCGGACAGCGGAACCGTGATGCCCATCCGCTCCAGAGCCGAAATCAGCGTCTGCGCCGGAAAAACCGTCTGCGAGCTGTCCCCGCTGCCCCTGAGTCCCACCACCAGCCCGTAGCCCACCAGCTGGTTGTCCCGAATTCCTTCGATGGTCGCGACGTCCTTGATCCGCGCACGGTGCCCCGCCGTCTCGGCGTGGGCCGGCGTCCCAAACAGCAGCGAAGCCAGCAGCAGCGACACAGCCAGCGCCACCCACCACCAGAAGCTTACGCCCCTGTCCTGCGCCGCTCGATTCTGTCTCGCCACGCGCATCTCTGGTCCCTTTGCTAACTACTAGCTGCTAGTTAATCCCTAATCCCTCGTTACTGACCACTGTCCACTGTTCACTGTCAGAACACCAGCAGCTTCTCGATGAAGCGCACCACCACGTTCTGCCGGTAAGTAGAGTCGTTCACGATGCCTTTGCCCGTCACTTCCAGCTCCAGGTCGGTCATGGCCGTCGATTGCACCTGGTTCTGCGCGCTCACGTCCTCGGGGCGCACCAGGCCGCGCAACTTAATCAACTGCGTCTGCTGCGAGAAGGTCAACTGGCGCGTGGCCTGCACCACCAGCATCCCGTTGGGCAGAACATCCACCACCTCGGCGCCGAAGGTCGTCGTCAAGCTGGAGTTGGTCGTGCTCTGGCCCTGTGCCGTCAGGCCAGAAGCCGCGGTCATCCCCAATAGGTTCTGCAGACTGTTCGAGCTTTTAAGCTTGCCAAACAGTGACGTCAGGCTTGAACTGGCGCTCGAAGCGCGAGAGTTTTTCACCTGTCCGCCGGTCGCGGCCGCCAGGCTTTCGGACACCACAATCGAAACCACGTCGTGCAGCCGGACCGCCTTGGCGTCGGTGCCCAGCCGCACCATTCTCCCCTCCGCGTTCCAGATCGAGCCGGGCGTAAGCACCTCCGCCGCCTGCTGCGCCCGCACCCGCTCGATGTAGGACTTGAGGGCCTCCTCGGGCGGGGTGGCCTTGCCCGCAATCCCCGGCGTCGTCTTCTTCTTGCTGCCCAGCGCATCGGCCGGCTGCCCCGCCCCTAGCGTTATCGCCGCCAGCAATAGCCCGCCCCACAGCAGTTTCAGTCTCATGGCCGTTCCTCCGCCTCCAGTTGTATGGCGGCGCGGCCCGGCCCCAGGGCTACCGCCCGCATCACGCGGCCGCCTATCGTTAAACGCACACCGAGCGCGCCCCCAAGAGCGGCCGGATTGACCGCCCGCGCCTCCAGAACCGCATCCATGCGCGCCGTGTGCTGCTCGACAATCAGCCGGTCTCCGGCGCGAATGACGGGTAGTAACTGTACATCTGCTCTCGCTCCCGCCTCCCGATGGGCTGCGCCGGCCGGCGCATTGCGATAATCCGCCGCCAGCACCAGCCGCCCCGGCCCGCCCGGAAACTGCTTATTGCGCAGCAGCAGCCAGCGAGCGCCGGTGTGTGGATCGTCGATTTCGCGAACAATCTCCTCTGAAGCCCGCGTTCCAGCCTGAGCCGGCGCCGCGGGCGGCTGAGCATATGCCGCCGAGGCCGCCCCAAAAGCCAGCACTCCCGCTCCCAGCACACAGCACAGCCTTGCTCCTGTCAGCCCCGTTTTCCGCAGTCCCGTTATTTGCAGCCCCGTTTTCCGCAGCCCCGTTTCCACGCGCCCCCCTTGCCCCTGATCCCTGTTCACCGCCCACTGTTCACTGTCCACTGTTTAGTGGGTCAGGTTGTTGACCTGGGAGTACATGTCGTCGGCGGCCTTGATGACCTTGGAATTCGATTCGTAGGCCCGCTGCGCCAGTACCATCTGCACAAACTCGGTGACCACGTCCACATTCGAGTTTTCCAGGTACCCCTGCTGCAGCGTTCCCAGACCCTCGGTTCCTCCGGGATTTCCCAGCACCGCGTCGCCGGAGTTGAGCGTAGCCGTCAGCAGGTTGTTGCCCATGCTCTCCAACCCTCCGGGGTTGGGAAAGGTCGCCAGTTGAATCTGGCCCAGTTGCGAGGGGTTCTGCTGTCCCGGCAGCGTCGCGTTCACCACCCCGTACTGGGTGATGGTGACCGCCGTGGCATTGGGAGGAACCGTAATGGTGGGAATGACCGGGTCGCCGTCGTTGGTCACCAGCGTTCCCTGATTATTGAGTTGAAATTGCCCGGCGCGGGTGTACTCGATCGTTCCATCCGGCCGCTGAACCTGGAAGAACCCCGCGCCCTGGATGGCCACATCCAGCGGGTTGGAGGTCTGGTTCAGCTCGCCCTGCGTCATGATCACCTCGGTGGCCGACGGCTTGGTGCCCAGGCCGACCTGCAATCCCGCCGATACCGTGGTCTGCGACTGCGCCGCCCCCGGCACAACCAGATTCTGGTAGACCATGTCCTGAAACTCCAGACGCAACTGGCGAAATCCGGTGGTCGAAGAGTTGGCCAGGTTGTTGGCGATGGTGTCCAGGTTCAACTGCTGCGCGCTCATGCCGCTGGCCGCGGTATACATTGCTCGAATCATTACGGCTCCTTTCAGTCGCAAGTGAATGAGTGAAACAGTGAACGAGTGGAAAGCTTTTAAAAGCTCGAAATGCTGAAGTTCCTCTTCAAAACCCGCTACCCCAGCTACGAACCACTGCCTGCTATCCGACCTTATTGACCTCTGTTCACTCGTTCACTGACTCACTTGTTCACTTACTCACTTGTTCACTTACTCACTTATTCACTTATTCACTTGTTCACTGTTTCACTCATTCACTTCTTCACTGTCCTTCACACCTTGGGCAGATCCTCGGTGGCGATCTTGTTGAACTCGTTGTGGAAAACGCTCAGAGCCCGCTGCATCATCTCTGCCTCGCGCTGCATCAGGATCAGGTTCATCGACCCCTGGATCGCGCTCTGGTTGGCGGACTCCAGTGTGCCCTGGCGTACGGAGGCGCCCTTGGCCGCCACGGGCGCCACTCCCTCGGGCGGAAGATAATGGTTGACGCCCTCCGCGCTCATCTGCGTTCCGGCGGGAAAGCTGAAGACCCCGATGGTAGCCACCGCGCCGCCATCCACCGAAAGTACGCCATCCACGCCCACCGTTACCTCGCCGGGAGGAACGGGTATGAATTGTTTGTTCGCCGACAACACCAGCTCACCGGAAGAGGTGACCAGCCGTCCCGCTGGAGTGCGATGAAAGCTGCCATCGCGGGTGTAGCGCGGACCGTTGGGGGTCTGCACCATGAAAAAGCCCTGGCCCTCAATGGCCAGATCGAGCGGATTGCCCGTGACCTGGAGCTCGCCCTGGTTCATGCTCAACAGGTCGCCTCCCAGCAGGCCATAGTTGTTCACCGTTTGCCCCAGTTGCGAGTCTCGCGCCTCAGGCCCCAGCAGCACCGCGCGAAAGTACTCCTGCTCGGCCCGGTAGCCGGGGGTCTGCGCATTGGCCAGATTGGTGGCCGCAATATCCAGAGCCTGGGTGCGCGCTACCAGCCCGGTCATCGCCGCATAGTATCCACTGTCCATTGAGTGGCCCTCCTGGTCACAGGGAAAGAGTGCAGGTGGAGGACCGGAAGGGATATAGAAGTGATTAGAAGTACATCATAATTGGGTAAAAGATAGGGGTTAGGGGTTAGGGAATAGGGGTTCGGGGTTAGGGGTTAGGAATTAAGGAACAGTAACCGGGTGTCAGGGTTTTAAACTGACCCCTATTCACTAACCCCTGTTCACTGACCACTGCTCACTGACCACTGCTCACTGATCACAGTTCACTGCTTTACTGCAGGCCATCGCAGACGATGGTGACTTCAAAGCTGGCGCCCTCGAAGTTGAAGATGTGGTGGAGCTTGAACTCGGGAGCCTGCACGTGAATGTTGTAATCCCGCCCGGAGATCACGGCAGGCACCGACAGGCCGCAATTGGCCGCCAGTTCCGGCACTTTGCCCTTCCACGCCCCGGCCAGCATATTGCAGATTTCGCCGATCCCGTCTTTGACGGTATCATCAACCTCCGTAAATTCCATGCCCGTCATGTGCGCGGCTATCTTGATGGCCGTCGTGGCCCCGCTGCGGAAGACGCAGGCTCCGCTCAATATGCCTCCAAAACCCACGACCGCGGTCACCGACTCCGGCTCTACAACCCCCACTGGTCCCAGGTAGCGCTGACAGTCGACCCCCAGCATCATCCTGAAGACCTCTTCCACGCTGGCATCCAGATTCACAGGATCGGAGATCAGATGCACCGACTCCCGCAATGAACACGTCATGGTTCGCTCCATTTCTTTGTTGCCGCTGCCCCTGGCCGTCGCAATCGCGGACCTGCGCACACCTAACAACACATTGACGCCTCCCGGTTACGCCGCGCTGAGCAGCGGCAGCACCCGTTCCTTCACCTGCTCGGCCGTGAACGGTTTGCGGATGTAGCCTTGCGCCCCGGCCTGGATAGCCTGCTTGACATGCTCCTCGCTCGACTCGGTAGTAATCATCACCACGGGAACCCCGGGAGCCAGATTCTGCGCCCGGATCTGGCGCAGAAACTCCAGCCCATCCATCACCGGCATATTGATGTCGGAGAGAATCAGGTCCACCTGCTGGCCTTTCAACACCTCCAACCCATCGCTGCCGCTGCCGGCCTCGAAGACCACCAGCGGCTCCAATCCCGCCTGGCGGAGCGAACGCTCCACAATCTTACGCATCACCGAGGAATCGTCGACGATCAGGGTCCGAACTTCACTCATGCCTGAACTCCTCTGCTGGTATGCCTATCGGCGTTTCCCACCAATCCATGAGAATCTTTGCACTTTTCCATAAAGAATCCTTGCCCTATCCCATAAAGAATCTATGCCCCATCCCTCAAAGAGTCTTTGCCCTGACCCTTAAAGAATCTTTGCCCTATCCATACAAAATCCTTGCCCTGTTGCCGCCGGAACCCGTGTCAGCGTGCCCCTATCGAGCAGATCAGGTCCTGGATCGAGCCTGGATCCGGCATCGGCCCGTCCTGCGGCCGGCGCCACATCCTGAGCCACAGGCAATCATGCACCCTCACCAGCCGGGACTCGACCGGCCGCACCCTTTCAATCGTTTTTGCAAAGGCACGCACCACCGCGGACTCCGAGACAGCCTCCATCAACTCCACGGCGGGAAACTTGGCGCTCAGCATGTGGGCGTGCGCCGGGCCAAACTGCGACTCCGGCACCAGCCCGCTTTCCACCCGCAGATTGCTCATCCGCTCCACGGCCAGGGCCACAATAGGGTCCAGAAGGTCCGCAAATCCCAGATAGAGGAGCCGGCCCGCGGCCACGCGCAGCGGCAGCGCTCCAAAGGCGTCCACAAACAGCCGCGGCAGCAGAACGGAGAGCGCCTCGGTGTCGTGAAACTCAAGCGGCAACACCGGGCAGCTCCACTGCAGGCCCAATGCCCGGGTCACCAGTTGCTCGCTCACTCCCTGCTGACGCACCAGCCAGCTGCCTAGCCGCCCGGCTTTGGCCGACCGCTGCGCCTCCAGCGCCAGGCGCAACTGCTGGGAGGTAATCCAGCCCTGTTCGAGCATCACCAGACCGAGCGGAATGCGATGCTGATGACTCTCCTGCGCCACTCCCCGGTTGTCCAGTTCGCGGCGCACCGCCGCCGCCACCTGGGCCGCCGTACAGCGCGCCGAGCAATTCCAGCCACCCTCAAAGACCGGCGCCAGGCGCGAGCGCCACAGGTGCAGCCACCCGGAGCCGCAGCCGGGATTCGCGCAGGTTACAAACAGGGCGTTGCGCACCCAGCTCTGCTCCGCCGCGGCTCTGCCGGCCAATCCCTCCGCGCCCCGGGATTCAACCATCTCTCTTTCACGACGGGTTGCCCCCAGCAGCGCCGGAGGAATTGGCCCGGTCAATGCCCGGTCCTGGTCCCGGCCCCAATTCTGGTCCCGGCCCTGATTCCAGCTCAGAAGAGGCATCGGATGCTCTCCAGCCGCTTCCTGGGCGAGGCCACCTCGGTTACCTGCAAGCCAAAGTTGCCGTTAACCAGCACTACCTCGCCGCAGGCCACAATTTTGTCGCCGACAATCAGATCCACCGGATCGACCACATTGCGATCCAGCTGCACCACGTCGCCGGGGCCGAGATCGAGTATCTCGCCCAGCGGCAACTCCTTGCTGCCAAAGCGCAGCGAAACCTCCAGCTCCACATCCAGCAGCAGGTTGATGCCCGGGCTGAGGCCTGTTGCAGGCGCCGGCGGTGGAGTGGGAGCTTCGGCGGGCTTGGCGGCCGGTTGCGCCGCCGGCTTGGGGATGCGCGTATCGTCGCGCACCAGAACCGAAAACGCTCTGTCTCCGGACTTCAACTGGAAGGCGCTGGAAACCTTGCCCTCCCCGGCAATCTCCTCGAAGTTCTCCACCCGGCATTTTTTTCCTGTCCGGGCCAGCATCTGACCGGCCGCGGCATTGGCCACCTCTTTCAGAATCTCGCCCCAGCCAGCCTTCTGGTCCACCCCCTCACCCACCAGCGATGTTTCCAGGACCGCGGGGTCCAGGACCACGCTGAAGCGGCCCTCCACATCCCCTGCTAAGGTGGCGGCAAAACCAATAGCGCCCGCCGCCATCGGCTTGGGCAGCGACTCCACCAGCTCCGGCTCTCCGGTCAGGGCCTGGGAGAACAGGGTGGTTGCAGCTTCGGTCCAGAACTCAAGATAGCTCTTCATATCTCCGCCTCATCAATCTGCCGTTCCATGCGGGCGGCGCGGTGCGCTCCCTGACGAATGGCCTGCGCCAGGGAAAGCGCCTGGCCGCCCACCCTCCACTCGGCCAGGGAGTTGGCGGCCAGGTCCAGGCGCAGAACCGTGCCCGGCTCCAGATTTTCGATGGCGCTGGCCGCCATCCGCACCGGCGGCAGTTGCAGCGAGGCGCCGAAGCGGATGCGGCGCGCCGCCGCCTCCATGCGCGCCCGCGTCTCGCCCGCATGACGCCGCCGCCGGGCCCACTCCGAGGTCAGACGGCGCAGGATGGTATTGGCCACCACCGCGGGAAAAGCCAGGTTGAGCAATCCCGAGCTGTGCGGCATGCGTATCTCGAAGCTCAGGCAGAGGGTCTTCTCGGTGACCGACATGATGCGCGCCACCTGGGTCTGCATCTGGCGCCGCTCGA
>Ga0326728_10016313_pt1 | contig 15188 bp, 10 predicted proteins | sample MB3enrmetagenome_FD_207602 | JGI IMG/M metagenome (GOLD analysis project Ga0326728, IMG submission 207602) | Lab enriched peat soil microbial communities from McLean, Ithaca, NY, United States - MB31MN | ecosystem: Environmental > Terrestrial > Soil > Wetlands > Peat | place: USA: New York...
TCCTTTTCGCGAATCTGTACCGCGTCAATCCCTGCGGCAATGGCGCGTGTGATGCAGGCCTCGAGAGTGCCGGATTTGATTTGAGTGCGGTCCGTTATGTAGTAAAGCTGGAAGTGGGAAGGCATTCTATTTTGGATTTTGGATTTTCGATTTTGGATTATGAAAATCCCGGCAACGCAGGGTCGATCCTAATCCAAAATCCAAAATCTAAAATCCAAAATGCATTTACCGGTTCGGCCGGGAACTTGCAAATCCCAGCTCATGGCGGAAGCGCCACACCTCAAAGCAGGCCAGCCAGATGTCCGCCAGCCCCAGGCCGGAGACCGCGCCGCGCAGGAAGTAGTTGCGCGCGATGGTGGCGAACAACGGGTAGTGACCGACAAAATAATTCTTTGTCCAAATCGAAATCCACGGAAAGACAAACAGAAACACGCCTATTTCGAAGCAGAACACGATGTACACGATCCTCAGAAGGCGGTTCATTGGTTTAATCGATCCAGGGATTCGGTCTCAGGCAAGGTGATAGGGGTCATCCCCCGGCAGCGGGTGGGATCTCTATCAGGTTTTCTGCTGGAGTTCGCGGATCTTGTCCGCCACATCGCGGAAGTCTATATTCTGACTATAGACCTCGGTAAACCTCTCCAGAGCGTTGCGGGGGTTGCCGGCTTGCTCGTACGCGATGCCCAAATCATATTGTAGTGCCATGAGCGCCTCCTCGTCGAGGCCGGGGGTTTCCAGCGCCCGCAGATACCACTTGACGGCAATCGCCGGCATCTTTTTTTCCATGAAACATATGGCCAGCAGACTGCACGCCTGAAGGAAGTTGGGCGGATAATTCCCTTTACCCGCACCCTTCACAACCTTTTGAAATTCTCCAATCGATTCGTCCAGCAGCCCCATCTCCCGAAAGGCCACACCCAGATTGTAGTGGGTCTCAGGATCGTCTGGGGTGGGGGAGGTGTCAGGCTCCTCCATCTCTGCCAGCAAACCGCTGAGTTGCGCCATGCCTTCCGAAGGGGCTGCGGGGGGAGCCGCCACACTCTCCTGCGCGGCAGGCGTGGTGGGGGAAGGCGCCACGATTCGCTCGAGCGATGAAGCCAAATCTCCAGCCAGGTCGCCCAACATTTCCGAGCCCCCGCTCGCTGCTGCAACCGGTTTCTCACCCCCGGGCTCTGGCGGCGGAGGTGGAACTGCCTGTTCCATCGCCGGCTCAGGGTGGGGGGGCGCGGCGTAACTGGTGGGGAGTTCCCATTCCTCATGCGCGAGTTCGTCCGCCCCGGGCGCGGGCGCAGAGGGCGGACCGGCCACCGGTTCTGTGTGGGCGGCTGCAAGCAACGATGCGGGAAGGCTGGCGGCATCAGGAACGGCCAATTCCGCACGCGGTTCGAGCGCTTCAGGTTCATTCGCCGGGACAAATGCCTCCAGTTCCAGGAGCTCCGCAGAGGGTTCTTCACTGTCCCGCTCGTCCACCCGGCGGCGGAGGTCTGCCACAAACGGGCTGGCGGGATATTTTTCCGCAAGCGTGGCAATGGTCTGCCGGGCTTCTTCTATAAAGCCGTTTTCAAGGTAGAACTCAACCTCGATCCGGCTATCTTCAAGATCAACCGGAATCTCTTCTTCCCCAATCTCCGGCGCCGGGGGAGTTATCTCGTTGGGCGTTGGGGCGGTTGGAGTCACCTCTTCCACCGCGGGCAAGGGAGCAGATGCTTGCGGGGGAGCCGGTATTGCCACCGGCGCAGACGCCGGGCTCTCCATCGCGGTGGGAGCGGCGGGTTCAGGTTGTGGGGCCGGGACGGAGACAGCGGGAGGGGGGGCTGCATGATTAAGCGCCGCCATGGCCTCCAGGTCTCCAGAAAGGTCCAACTCCATCGACTGCTCAGATGAGGTGGATGGGGAAGGTGCTGCCGAAGCTTCGTTCGGCGCCGCAGGCGGTGCGAGGTCGAAAGGAATTTCCACCGGCGCTGGCGTTGCAGGTGCTGCCACGGATTCCTGCGGGGACTCTGCGGCCTTTGCCGCTTCCGGCGTCTCAGGGGGGCCAGGTGGAGAGGTCACGGGCTCTCCGCCCTTTTCGCCGGGGGAAGCTGCCGGGGGTGGAATTTCCGGCCGGGTGACCTTTTGCGCCGCGATGGCCTGGTATTTACTTGCCATCTCGGCATCCCCATGCTCAGCGTAGATCCGAGCGAGCTGCGCGGCCGCCGCCTGTCCCCGCGCCGGAAGCCCCTTGCGCGATATTTCCAGGATGCGCTGGTGAACCTCGATTTGATCGGGGTAGACCTGCAAGACCTTTTCCAACTCGGCAATCGCCTTCTCCGGGAGGTTGTATCGTGCAAACAGGTCGCTGTTCTCCAGGGCCTCGTCCACCATCAATTCCTGGCTAAGATCAATGACTTCCGGCTCCAGCGGGGTATCCTCCTGCGGCCCCGCTCCCCCATCAAGCGTCATCCCGCGAGTAGAGAAATCCGGGACTTTGGGATCCTTGCCCAGCGCGTGCTGGACCGCCTTCAGCAGGCCGCGGTAAGTCTCATTCTCGGGCTCGCGCTCGGTCAGCTTGATATAGACTTCTTCGGCCTTCGCCATGTCGCCCGCCTGCTCGTGGGCTCGGCCCAGCGCTTCCAGGACTTCCGGCAAGTCCATTTCATCCGCGGTTTGTTCACAAACCCGGTGAATCAACTCCAGGATAGGAATGTGTGCGGGCGCCTTGTTGCGCACCAGGCTCAGGGCCTCCATAAGCGAAACGGCATTGTTCTGACTGATGAGTTGATCCGCCACGCTGGAGAGTAACTGATAGGCCTGGTCAATGTCCCCATTTTCCGCCAGGAGCGAAGCAACGGTGGAGACGGGGGCGAAATCCGAGGGATTGGCATGGAAAACTTCCCGCACCAGCTTTTCCGCCTCCGGAAGTTTTCCCATGCCCAGGTAGGAGTCCAGCAGGATTCGTTTCACCGCCGGGTCCGACTGCAACTCCGGATTGGAATTGATGATGCGCTCGGCCTCTTCCGGCTCGTGGCGCGCCACCGCCACCCGCGCGCGCAAAATCTGAATCTTGGAATTCTTCGGGTCCAGTTCTGCGGCTTTCTTCAAAGCGGGTTCGGCGGCCGCCTGATCACCGCGCCGGATTAGAATCTCCGCCGCCTCCAGATAGGCCAGGGCCGCCTCTTCCTGCTTGCCCGCTTGTTCGCATTCCGCCGCCAGGCGGTTGTGAAAATTGATGTTTTCAGGGTCCAGCAGCACCAGCTTGTGAAGCACTTCCAGGACGCGTTCGGCTTGATTGCGCTTTTTGAAAAACTCCGCCGCCTGAAGAAACTGTTCCCGAGCTTCGCGGCTCAAACCCTGGAGCTGGTACAACTCTCCCAACTTCAGAAGCGTGTCGACGGAATTGGGGTCGACCTTGGAGATCTTCCTGTAGATGGCAATGGCTTTAACATTGAATCCTTCGCGGACGTAGGCCTCCGCCAGCTTGTGAAATTGCCGCAATCCCTCGGTGATGTTCCGCTCACGAATGTAAAGATCGCCTACCGTGTTGTAAAGGGACACGTCGGATGGGTCGCTATCGATGATGTCGAGATACTGCTTGATGGCCTGGGCGATCTTGCCTTGAGCTACCGATTTCTCAGCCTCCTGCAGCGCCCTGGCCCTGTGAAAAGCCATCTAAATGCTCCAACTGCCCCTTGGTGGTGAGGACGGTTCGCTAAACGTAGCACACGCCCCCCGCCAAGTCAACGCGATGAGGGGCGATGTGGGCGATGCTTTAACCTCCGTGGCCCCGGTGTGAAATGCTCTTGAGCCCTGCTTTCGTTCTCAGCGATGCCACTACCGATTTACGCCGGCTTGGGAGGGGGAGGGGGCAAGGTCCGCGCCTTCACATCCGATTGAAAATTGACCTTTCGGTGGGCCCCGTCGCAAAAAGGCTTGTTTTCCGAATGTCCGCAGCGGCAAAGCCCGATCACGGTGCGGCCGGACAGGTCAAAAGTATTGCCACTTGCGTCGCAGATCGTGAATTCGCCTTCCACCCGGATCGAACCGTTGTTGTTAATTGTGATTTTCGCCAAACTTCCCTCCTTTAGAATTAAGAGTCCAAACCCTTTTGACTTGGATTCTTGATCGCACGGCTTCTTGCCCTTGCCGCTGGAAAATTGCCTACTGCCTGCGGACGGCTGCTCCAATTTCCCCGAGCTGCACGTGCTGCGGGTGCGGGCTGAAGGGTTTGATCACCGCCAGGACCAGGATTGCCAGGAACAAAAGGGAGATGGCTCCATGGAAGAGCAAACAGTCGCGCCGGTTCAGCTCAACTCTCCCCTCATGATAAGCCTTGACTTGAAAGGTGAGTCGCAGATCAACCGCCACCAAAATCACCACCAAAAGCAGTTTGGCGTGCAACCAGGATTGCTGAAGATAGTCGGGGTTGTGATACGCCATGATAAAGCCGGTAATCACCGTGAGTGCCGCTCCGGGGTGCGCCAATCCCTTTAAAAGTTTCGACTCCAGGCGGCTCAAAACGGCGGACACCTCAGGCGAGTGTTCAGTAACTTGAACTCCCAGAATCTGCGTGACCACCAAAAGACTTCCCACCCACATGACCAAGCCAGCAATATGAAAGACCAGGGACCAGGCGACCATGCAACCTCGCAACCAGGAGACTCAGAGATTCAACCACCAAGTTTTGAATTTGCCGCGGCTTTCCCGGCGAAGATTCCTGCTCTCAGGATTGCAGCACCGCACGGAGGAACGCGCCAAACCAGGAACATTTATTATAGAAGATAAGCGTGATTGCCCGCAAAAATCCCGCAGGCGCGCTCGTTCGGAGCGAGGCATTGACCGCGCTCCTGCGGTTGACGCATGCCGCTTGCGCCCCGACCTGAAGGGCGGCAGACCCCCCATCACGAAAGGCAGGACCGCGCTGCGCATTGCATTTGGGAAAATTGGCGCGTAGATTATCGGCGGGTTTCCACGCGCGCCAGGATGCGCGGAAGCCACCAGTGCTGTCTGTCAGGCCTTAACGAGGAGTGTGACATGCGCACTATAACTGGAATTTCCTTCGTCGCCATTCTTGCAGTTTTCAGCTTCACGCCGGGGTGGGCCCAGGATGCCGGGTCAACACCCCGCGCCGGGAGCGTACAAGGCGGCACCCCGGCGGCGCCGCAGGTTACTGGCGCTTGCCCGCTGGTATTTAAAAAAAAGGCTGGCAGCCCAGCGATTTGACTTCTGACCCAATTTCCGGCGCCTTCGCCCTTGATGAGACGGGTTCAGTCTCTAAACTGTATTGCGAGCAATCCACCCCTCGCATCGAAAATATTTTCACATTGCCCGCCGCCTACGAGGGGGCCGCAGTCGCCGCGGATGCGCAATGGGTATACGTCAGCTCGAACACCCAGTTAGGCTGCACGGTGTTCAGGTATTCGCTCCTGGATAAATCCGTGTCGCATAGACTCTTGAATACCGGCGGACCCTGCGACGGCATCGCCACGGATGGAACGGCTGTTTACGTGGCGCTGCCGTACCGGAGCGAAATTAATTACCTGACTTCGTGGGAAGCTCCGAGCCATCGGAGTTGGGATATCGGCGGCGCCCAGGGTGCGGAGACGCTGGTCTATGATCGCATCTGGAAATGCCTGATTGTAACCGACCACCACGGAAGAGCCTTCGCGGTCGCCACCTCCAATGGCGTGGTGACCAAACTCGCCACCGACCTCGGCGTGGTCCGCGCCGTGGCCTCTTCCCGCCAGCACGTTCTTCTGGCCTCGGGCACCAAGGTGCTTGCCTTGGCACGCGCCGACAGTCGGGTGGAAAAATCCCCCCCCGTGAGCCTCCAGTTCCTGACCGGAGGACGCATCTCCGGCATCACCGTGGACGGCAACGATCGCGTGTGGCTCAATGACTGCGACAAGAAGCTTGTGGAAGGCCCGATTCCAATCAGTTGAATACCGGAAACCGGGTGGTGGAGGAAACTGTATCGTAAACGGCCGGCGCTGCATCCTTAAGGGCCGGGGTGAGAAATCCGGGTCAGGGGTGATGGTAGGTAAAGTCGACGATCCCGTCGCGGTAGTCGATGTGGATCTCCAGCAAGCCGAGCGTCGTAAACCCCAGGATTCCAGAGATCTCGGTACCCTCTTGATCACTGAGGTGGGAGAGGTTGAAAGTGACAACGTCCTGATTTTCCTGCCGCAGGTGACCAAATTGCAGAAGCGCCTTATCCGCGCTGTAAACCTTCGCCACCGAACCGCTTAGCCCGTGCACGTGCATCTGCGAATTCTCGTGAACTTTGGTGCTCTCTTCTGCCGCCTCGAGCGACAACTGGGTTATTTGCATTCCGGTGTCGAGCAAGAATAAGCGTGCGGCTGAATCTCCAATCCTTGTGGGGACCAGCAGGTGATGCCCAAAGCGATACACTTGGGTGTAGGATTGCATTTCGGGTGCAATATACCGGTCGCGGGGCGCGCGATGCACCGGCGGGGAGGATTGGGCGCTGGAATTCGATCCTGCTTCGCCGGATGGCGCGTTCCCGCCGGATCCTGAACCTTCCTTGGCGGTGGGGGGCGTCACCTCTGAAGCCTTCTCGTCCGGCCGGGTGGGGAGTGGGCTGAGCCGAAGTTTTTGCTTGGGAAAGTCGATGTCCACCAGGAATCCGCTCAACATATCCGCACCGATCAACCCATCATCCCCAAACACCGAACGCTTTTCGATGACGCTAACCCTGCAATCCTGGAACTCGAGATCGCCGATTTTGATGGAGTTGGCAAAGCCGAAGAACCCGCCTGCCCGCCCCTTGTCTCCAATACCTCCGATATTTGTTTCGGAGACCGCGGTAATGTCTGCCTTGCGTGCCAGGCCTTCATCAATCAGGATGCCGGTGGCTCCCGTGTCGAGCAGCAATTTGCCCTTCTTCCCATTCACCGAAACCGCCAAACCATACGCAGTAATATGCGTAGGATCCCTCATGATCCTCAACAGGTTTGTTTCCATGGAGGGGATGTGGTTTACCAGATGGCAGGAATGATGCGGCTGGTTTTGCAGCGCGCGGAGATAATCCAGGCGGTGCTGCATGTCGGCGCGGGTCTCGGCATCGTCATTGGTGGGCGAGGCAAGATAGTTTTCCCAGAATTGAATTTGTTCCGCGCGGCTCAAAGAGTTGATCCAGTATTTTTGGATGTCGGGGTCGGTGGAGTCAAGCTCGTGCGCCTTGTCGAGCATCTGCTTCGCTTGCGCGTAGAGCGAAAGGGCGGTGCGCACCCGTGACAGTCCCCAATAAGCGCGGGCGTTGGGATACCCTTTGTTGATGGCGTTCACCCACTCCTGCTCCGCCTCCGGGATTTTGCCCTGGCGGAACAAAACTTCGCCCAAGGCGATGTGCACGGTGGGGGAATCCGTGGCCTTGAGTCCCTGGGTGACAATCTCATAGGCTTGGTCCACATGTTTCTGCTTGAGGTATACGCGGGCGAGTCCCGCATAGGCGTCGGGGGATTTGGGGTTCTGCTGCAAAACCAGGTTGTAAGTTTTTATGGCCGCGTCAAACTCCCCGCGGCGGTAGTGGCGATTTGCCTCGCTGATGGGGTCGGGAGCCGGGGCGGGAACATAGGGTGAAAAGGAACCGCCGACCGTGGCCGGCGATGGCGAAGCCGAGCTGGGAACGGGCGGAACGGATTTCTGACCCTCCGTCACCCCCTGCCCATACAATAATGTTGCGAAGATCAGAATCAGCGCGCACTGGCGGAGAGAACGCAGCATGGGTGGATGTTCTCCAGGGTTGGTCGGCTAAGTTTGGCTGGCCTTCGCCCCGGGGCATTGTATCGCCCGGATGGGAAGCAATGCAATGAGGAGCGCGATGGGGTGGTACCAATAGAATGGGGCTTGTGGAGCGGCCGGGAATGAGTATGATAGTCAACATCGCCGGGGCGCGACGACATGATCGATATGAATCGGACGGCAAAGGGAAGAAGCGGGGCGTGGTGGGTGGCGATGTTCCGCGATGTACAGTTCTGGGTTCCTCTGGCGGTTTTATTGGGCGGATTAATTCTATTGCGGGCCATCCAGTAAGCTCGAAAGTCCTCTCAAGGGGCACATTCCTCTGGACTCCATCATTGCCGAAAGCTTGACCGATCGACGACGCCAGCGCACGCTCCAGACGCTGGGAATATTCTGCGGCATGGCGGCAGCGCTGTGGCTGGCCGCCGCCGAGGCGCCCACCAAGCTGGTGACCATCGCCGTTTCCCCCCTCATCATTTCCTTCATGATGGTTCTGGGCGCGTTCATCTCCCGCTGGAGCCTTCCGGCGCTGATTCGCGGCACCGCCGATATCGCGAGAGACGTTCGCCAGGCCCCCCACCTCGTGGTGTGGGGTATTTTGGCCGGCTGCCTGTGGGCAGTGGGAAATACCTTGACCATCTTTGGGGTGCGCGATATTGGCCTCAGCGTCGCCTTTCCCCTGTGGAACTCCAACAGCCTGATTGGAATCGCCTGGGGAATTCTCTTCTTCCGCGAACTACGCCGCGCCGGATGGCTCCGCTGGTTGGGAGTGGTGGGCGGCGCGGTCATCATTTTCAGCGGCGCGTTGATGTTGTCGTTCGCTTCCACCTCCCAGAGTTCATCCCCGTATCCCCTGCGGGGCGTGGCGGCGGCGCTGGGGGCCGGCCTGATGTTTGGGTCGATGTACATCCCCTACCGCAAGGCCTACATCAGCGGGATGAACCCCCTTTCCTTCGTCACTTTCTTTACCTTTGGCGAGATGGGTACCATTACCGCCTTGACGTTGTTATTTCTAGGCGGCGCCCCCGTTTGGCACGAGTTGGTCAGGTTCCGGGGAATCCTCTTCTGGCCTTTGTTGGGCGGCTTTATGTGGGTAATCGGGGATCTCTTTCAAAATTTCGCCGCCAAGTACGTGGGCATCAGCCGCGGAATTCCGCTTTCCAATACCAACCAGCTTTGGGGACTGCTGTGGGGCATTCTGGTGTTCGGTGAATTGCGGGGAGCACCTCACGGAATCATGGCGAAGGTCGTGGGCGGCTCCCTGCTGATGGCGGTGGGCGCCGTGGCGATCGCTTTTTCCTCCGCCCCGGAGGGGGAATACATAAGTTGGAAAGAAGCGGCGCAGAGGGAGAGCGATCTTTACGCCATTGATTCGGCCTATGTGGCCTCCAGCATGGAAGGCAAGGAGAAGAGCGAGGCGCCCTTCCGGCGCACCTGGCTGGATTGGTTTCTGGTTGTGGCAGCGACGGTAGTTTTCGTGGCCTTTGGGGCGCTCGCCGTCATCCCCCACATGGAACTCAATTGGATTTGGCTCGGGGGGCTCGCTTCCGCCATGCTCGTCGTGCTTGTCGCCTGCGGCATCATGCTGTGGCGCGTCACCAGGTTTAATTAGGGGTAGCGCAGCGCGGCGGAGCCGCAACCAACGCGCCTCGTAGGGGTGCCCCTACGAGACGTGCAAATTGTTTGCTAAAAAAACAAGATTTACGGCATTGCAATGCAGAGTTGTTCCGCCTTTTTGGAACTACTCTGCGACTTTCATCTTCTCATAACATTCTCAACATAGTATTACGAATTTACAAGCTGCAGAGTAGGCAAACTACGTGCAACTTTGATGCGCTATCCCGCTTTTATCCTTTACCCTTCACCCCTTATACTTTTCGATCCGCGCCTTAAACCCCCACGCCCTCGCGCTTGCGCAATTTGCGCACGTCGTTGTGGTTCACCACCGGTTCCTGATCGCACTCAATGGCGATGACGGTAACCGGGCTGTCCGGCGCCGCGATGGGCAGGCCCGTGAATCTTACGGACTGCTCGCCCTGCTCGAAGGCCACGGGGTGGCCTGAAACCAGCAGGCGCGCCGACTGGACTTTGGCGCGCAGCCCGCCGATGGCCACCACGCTCGCCGGCTTAAAGAATTCCAGCCACTGGGAAGCCGGGGTTTCTCCCGGCCAGTGGTAAACGTGCATGTAGAGGGTATTACCCCGGCGGGTATAATTGGCGTAGACGTGCCAGTCCGATTGGCAGGGTTCAGTTGGGTAAATCGCCCCCCCGTTTCTCTCCAGCCATTCTCCCACTTCGGTCAGGATGCGCACCGATTCCTCGGGTACCGAGCCATCGGGCTTGGGGCCGATATTCAACAGGTAATTGCCCGCGTCGTGCGCGCAAGTGGAGAGATTGCGCACGATGGTCTCCGCCGATTTCCAATCGCTGTCCGCCTTCTGGTAGCCCCAGCTTTCATTCATGGTCATGCAGGTTTCCCATGCCTGGCCGGCTTTGCCGGGCTCAATGTGCTGCTCCGGCGTGGTAAAGTCCCCCGGCAAACCGTTGCGGTTGTTGACAATGATGTCGGGCTGGAGCTCGAACACCATCTTGTTCATCTTTTCCGATTCCCACTGTTCGGCGCTCAGCGGCCAATCCACGTCGTACCAGAGGATGTCGATCTTTCCGTATTGGGTCAGGAGTTCGCGGATCAAGCCGTGGGTGTATTCCACAAAGCGCCCGCGCGCCGCCTCATCCGTCAGGCAGCGCGCGCCGTCGGGATGGTGCCAGTCCATCAGGGAGTAATAAAAGCCCACGCGCAAGCCCTCGGCGCGTGCCGCTTCCACAAATTCCGCCACCAGATCGCGGCCGCACGCCTGCCGGGGGGCGCAATAGTTGGTGAGCTTCGTTTCGAAATTGCAGAAACCCTCGTGGTGCTTGGTGGTCATCACCATGTATTTCTGCCCGGCGCGTTTGGCAAGCTTCGCCCACTCGCGCGCGGCGTGCGGGCGGGGGGTGAAATGCTTCGCCAATTGCTGGTACTGGGCCACGGGAAGGCCTTCCACCTCCATGGCCCACTCGTGCTGGCCAATCACCGAATAAAGGCCCCAGTGAATGAACATGCCGAACCGCGCCTCATGCCACCATTTCATCCGCCGCGCGCGGTCAGCCTGCTCCTCCGCACTCTCCGGGACTGCGGGCGCTGCCCCGAACATCGCCGGTGATTCCCAGGGCAGCGCTCCTGCCGCCGAACCTGCCAGCGCCGTCGCTCCGGTTCCCAAAAACCGTAGGTGATCACGTCTGGACATCTTGGGTGGTCGCATCTGGATATTTCTCCTTTGGATTGCCGCCCCATCGCGGCGGGCTGCGCCAAGAAAATACGTCAAATCGCGGCGCGGTTCAATTTATTTGGCAACCAGATCAGGGTTTGAAGATTCGCACGTCACAGCCGGGGGCGTCAACTTCCACAACCCATTGCCCCACCCACTCGCGCCATTTATCCGTTACCTTCAGGACCGCGATGGCTTCACCCCGGCTGGGAATGAGTGGAGCCTCACCTTCGGCAAAAACATTACCGCCTCGTATGGGAACATTGCGCAAGCGCACCTTAACATTCTGGGCGTCTGCGCCGCCAAGATTGATCAAGTAGGCCCGCATCGTCTTGGGCTCGGCCAGCGCTCCCGATCCATTCTCGTTGTAGTCAGGCCCCACCAGGCTGGGGGAGGCGATCAACGTCGGCTTCTCATAATGGCGGGAAAAGGTGTCGGCAAGATCCCGGACTTCGGGGGGCAGCCCCGACCCGTCGGTGGGAAGATCGAAGTAATGAGCGCATAAGGCGTCAGCGCTGGCCAGCAGCTCGGGGGTGCCGCCGAAAAATCCCACGCCCGGCGATTCCGGCGCGATCAGCCGGACGAAACGAACCTGCTCCTCCAGTTCCTCTGGGCTATCAGCCCAATCCTCCCCGGGATTGCCGCCCTTGCCCAATCCCAGTATGAAAATCGATTTCGGCAGGAGGCCGTACCTCCGCGCGGACCAGACCTGGGTGGCAATCCACCAATAATTGTGCTGGCTGTGGACGTAGCTTTCAAACATGACGAGGTCCGCCACGTCACGGTAAGCCTCCCCCAAAACCTGGGGCAGGGGTTCGCGCATTTGAAAGACGGTCAGCGCCAAGTCGGGCTTCTTCAGTTTCGCCTGGCGGAGAACCTGCGCTGATTTCCGGTCGAGGTTGCCGCCGTAATCAAATCCAAACTCATCGATCATCACCACGGGGTGGGGATTTCCGGAAAAATCCGCGCCGGTTAGGTTTTCCACGGCCTTGTCAAGAGGCGTGCGCAGCAGGTCAAACCACCCATGCCCAACCCCTGCCACTACGCCTCTCCCCTGCCAATACTTCCAGTCCGCGGCATTTACCGGGCCGAATAAGGTCACGGACTTAAGCTGCCTGGGGTCAAAATCCTTTCCGGGGGTGTAAGTGAAAGCGAATACCTTGCTCAACCCGAGCACCCCGGAGGCCGCGGGCCGGGCGGCCAAATGACGAACCGCCAGCATGCCGATACCCGCCGACACAAAGAGAATTCCCGCAATGACTCGATATGCCAAAGATGATTTCATGGTGACCCGCCCGCCCCTCATGATCTGCTTTCGCCGGAAATTCATTTTGGCGCGGTGGCGCGGGAATGTCCACTGGCGCCTATAAGCTGGGAGTTCTTTTTTTGGACTGGAAGGGGCCGAAGAAAGGATGTGTGAACCCATGCGCTCCTCGCCATGCGTGGAGGGGATCAACTCTGAAGGCAACCGCAGCTTGCGGGTATGGTCAGCACGCGAAGGCGCGCGTCAGCCGACCTGGGCTGGGGCAGGTGATTCCACCAAATCCTTCGCTTCGCCACTGCCCTCGTCAGCGCTGTGCGCCTGCTGATAGCGCTTCAGACCCTCGCCAATATGTTCACGCATCAAGCGCCTTGCCAACTCGGGATCGCGCCGGCGAATTGCCGCCACAATCCCCAAGTGCTCGTTGTGCGCATCCAGGGAAGTGCGCGGCCAGGGGCCGAGCTTCAGCAACGCATGTTGTATTTGATTGCGAATCAATGAGAGTAGATCGAATATCAGGCCATTTGCTGATGCCTTGGCAATGATCAGGTGGAAGGCCACATCCGCCTCCGCAAATTTCTGCGGATCGTCCATCAACCCGGCCATGCGATCGAGCATGTCTTCCAGTTCCCGGATCTGCTCTTCGGTGGTGTTCAAAGCCGCGTGGGAAGCAGTTTCCGCCTCGAGCGCCAGCCGCACGGTCATCATGTTTTCCACGGTTTTCCGCTCCGTCGCGACTCTCCAGCCCAGCACCCTTTCAATGAACTTGTCGGGGTTCATCGCCAGAAAGGTGCCTTCTCCGGCACGAGCTTCCAGCACGCCGACAATGGCCAGGCAACGCAGCGCCTCGCGCAATGACGACCTCCCGACGCCGAAGCGCAGGCGAAGGTCGCGCTCCGACGGCAGCTTTTGCCCCGGCTTCAAATCCCCGTTGGAAACGAGCCGCATGATCTGAATGGCGATCTCCTCGCTCAGCGAGGTTTTGGTGATCGTCTCAAAATCATGGCTTGGTAAGGTAAATGCCGTATCAGTGCTCACGTGCAACCGCCTCCATTCAATTATGTCCCTCTTATCATACCGCTCATCAGCAGGTATGACAACCTGAACTGTATGAAAATTAAGCCTGCTCTCAAGCCGCCGGGCAGCAAACCCGCCATCGACTTTTGGGCTAGTTGTAGCAAGTTTTGGTGAAACGTGCAAGAAGGCCGCACATGCATGCGGTAGATTTTCGCATGCGGGCGAAATTATCGAGTTCGCTGCCGCTCTGACCTGACTCAAAGGGCGCTGCGAGGAAGATGCTCCCCTCCTCAGTTGAGGAGGGGGTAGGGGGTGGTGCTGATTGTGGCTTATCCTTTTGGCGCGAGAAGCTAACCACCCCGGCGCTCGGCGCGCCGCCCCTCCTGAATCAGGAGGGGAGCTTTCCGGTGCGTCTTCATCCCGTATGGCGAGCCAATGTTCTTCCGAAAGACGCTCATAGCTTGGACAATTAGCCTGATTTTCCTTTACGGGAGTCAAAGGCACGGTGTATCCTGCTCATGAAAAAAATCCGAGGGCTCCCGATGGGCAGGTCATTGGTCAAACCTTTTATCCTCATCGCTTTGCCGACAGTCTGCGTCTTCTTCGCCCTGGATACTTCATCCCAGTCACCGGGAACGACCGCCCACTCGACCTATGAGCAGCATGGTGGCGTGAGAAATCCCGCCACGATTTCTGCCGAGATCAAAGATCCCGTCGAGCAGCAAGCATTCCGGAGCCTTTCCAGCGCGACGGACCCGGCGGAAAGGCTTAGGCTTGCGGAAGCCTTCCTCTCGACTTACCCGCAATCATGGGTTCTGGCCCAGGTTTACGCCATCGCGGCGAACGCGGCAATGGAAACGGGGAATTACGATCGCGCCCTGGAATACGCCTCCGCCTCGCTCCAAATCCTGCCGGAAGATCCGCTGCTTCTGGTATCCGTTGCCGGCCTTCAGGCGCAACGCCGCATGTTCGACGCGGCAGAGCAAAACAGCCGCGAAGCGCTGGATGAACTGGACCGCTTTCTTCCCCCGGCTTCCATTCCCGAAGAAAAATGGCCGCAACTCAAGCAGCAACTGCGCGCATCGTGTTATTTTGCGCTGGGCCGGGCGGAAGTATCGCAAGCCCTCACCACCGCGACGCCCGCGGCGCGCGACAAACTGCTGCGCGAGGCCCTCGACGATCTCGCCCGGGCCAGGGGGTGCAATGGGAGCGACGCGGAAATTCCTTACCTGGCGGGCCTGGCCTGTTTGTCGCGCAACGATGCGGAATCGGCGGCCTCGCAATTCGCCGCTGCCTACCGGCTGGGTGGGCCGCTGGAAGCAAAGTCTCTTCAGCAATTGCAAAAGCTTTACGGCGCCTCGCCGGCCGCGCAATCCCTCAGCTTTGCTGCGTACCTCAAGTCACTGCCCGACCCGGCGGTGCAAGCGCCCATGCCCGGCCCCGTTGTCTCCACCGCCCCTCTTCCCGCCTACGCCGGTTCCAATGCCTGCCGCCAGTGCCATCCCGATGTTTACGAGCACTGGTCGCACACCGGCATGGCGAAAATGCTGCGCCCCTACCGTCCCGAGAACGTCATCGGCGACTTCACGAACCACAACAAGTTCTATGATGACTCCCCGGCGCCGGGGAAAGACGGTGAAACCAAGCCTGCTACCGAGAATGAACAGCGGCTGTTTGCGCTCATGATCATTGACCAGGGCCGCCATTACTTTGAAATCCGGCAGTCGGGCGGCTGGCGGCGATATCCGGTGGATTATACGATCGGCTCAAAATGGGAGCAGGCCTACGCCACGCGTCTTTCCAATGGCGAGATTCACGTCTTCCCGGTGCAGTACAACCGGGTGGAAAAGCGCTGGCTGAAC
>Ga0326728_10016316_pt1 | contig 15187 bp, 9 predicted proteins | sample MB3enrmetagenome_FD_207602 | JGI IMG/M metagenome (GOLD analysis project Ga0326728, IMG submission 207602) | Lab enriched peat soil microbial communities from McLean, Ithaca, NY, United States - MB31MN | ecosystem: Environmental > Terrestrial > Soil > Wetlands > Peat | place: USA: New York...
TTCTCCGCAACTTCCGGATCTACGAGCGGTTGAGCCTGGAAGTGGCGGTGGATCTGCTGAACGTCACCAACCACACCCAGTTCGGATCGCCGAATACTACCGTGACCAGCTCGACGTTCGGCCAGCTTACCAGCCAGGCCAATTCGGGCCGCATCATTCAGGGCAACGTCCACATCCGCTTCTAGCGGTTGGCTAACCCCCGCGGCCATCGAGGCCGGCGGTTTCCCCGGCAGGGCAGGCTTCACGGCTTGCCCTGCCGGGGTTTCTGTTTTAGGGGGGGTCGAATGGCCGGCCTTGGGCTCCGGCGATCTGCTATGCTGCCTCACGGGAGGCGCCATATGGACCCCCAGGTCTCTTTCCCGGAAGGCTGGACCGTGCCGCCCGAACTTACGGGCGCGGCGCCGCGCGAAACCGAGAGGTCGGAAGAAGGCGCCGGCTCGGTCCTGTCGGTGACGCTACTCGTGCTCGCCGCTATCGCCATGGTAGTCTTATCCTTCATCGCGGATGCGCGACAGAAGGCCAAGACGGAGGTGTTGCGCCGCGAGGGCCGCGAAACCATGGGCAGGGTCACGGGCCTGCGGCACAAGCCGGGCGCGTATACGGTGCGCTACGCGTTCAACGCCAACGGCGTCGCCATCACAGGCGAGTCCCCGGCGCCAGAGGACACCTGGAATGGCCTGCGGGATGCCGACCCTCTGGCCATCCGGTTTCTGCCTTCAAACCCCGCCATTAATCACCCGGCTGCGTGGGAGGGGTCGGGCAAGTCGTACTGGGTGATGTTCTTCATTCCCGCTATGCCGGTGGCGGGGGCCATTTTGATCTTGATTCAACTGCGCGGGCAACGCCGGCTGGTGGCCGAAGGCGTGCCCACGGCCGGAGTTGTCACCAGGTGTGCCCGCGGCAGCAGGGGCGGGTGGTTTGTAAACTACCAGTTCCGCACGGCTGACGGAAGCGCGGCAAAAGGAAGCGCCAACCTCCGCATGGAAATTGGCGCGACCATCTGTATCCTTTATCTTCCGCAAAATCCCCAGCGGAATCAGCCGTATCTCGGGAGCTGGTATCGCGTGGCTCGATGAACCCGGCGCGGGCGGCTTAACGATAGCGGTAGAGCATCACGCGCTGGATGCCGCGGTCGGGCGCGGTGAGGCGCACGCCGCTGCCCGATTGACCCATGTCGGCGACCGCGCCGATGTCGTAGCGCAGCACCGAATCGTCGCCGGCCAGATAGCGCGTGACCACCCACTTGCCGTTGTCGAAGTGCCCGTTCTCCTGGCGTGCGATGCCGGCGATGGGCGGCCCGGGCGTGTTGGGCGTGAAGGTGATCTGCAGGTTATTGCCGGCGCACAGGAACTCGTTGGGGCCGGTGGCCATGAAGATACCGTAGCCGGTAACATCGGGCACCGCGCCGGGCGCGCGGCGATTGCGGGTCAGCCCCACATTGAGGGTGTAATCTCCCAGCTTGATCTGCGTATCGGGTCGCTCCCGGTTCAGCGATGCGGCCGCGATGGTGCCCTTGGCCTGGTGCTCCAGAATGGCGGGCGCCAACTGGCCGAGCATCTTGTAAGCCACCGAGAACGGCATGGCCTCGACGTCGGGGAGCGCGCCGGTGGGCTGCGGGGTGTCGGGGCCGCTGCGCGCGATTGAGGCGATGTTGTCGATGCCGAACGGCGAATAGCCGATCGAGCGCTCCTGGCCGATGGCGTAGAAGGCGTTGGCCGCGCCGCGTGTATCGGCGGCCGATTCGGGAACGAAAATCTGGTTGCCCGAGCGGGCGTAGTTCGCCAGGATGCCGGCGAAATCGGGCAGGTAGACGTCGGGGCAAAGCAGGTCGATCATGGGAGCGCCGGCGCGCCAGATGTCGTGCATGTGATTCTGCGGGCCGCCGCTCGGATAATCGCCGGGGCCCTTGTCCTCGGGCTGCACGATCCAGGCGTTGACGAACATGGGGATGTTGTATTCCTTCTTGCCGGCCTCGGCCACGGCGCTGACGTAGCGGGCGTACTGCCAGCCCTGGAAGATCTCGTCGGCTTTGGGGCCCTTGCCGAAAACCTCGGCCCACGTTCCGGAGGTCTTCGCGCCGGCGGCGTCCCACACCTGTTTGAACTGGGGAATCAAGGGCACCCTGGGGTTGGCCAGGTAGTCCATCAGTTCCTTGGGCACGGGTTTGGCGAAGGCTTCCTCGGCGGCCGGCGAGCGGTCGCGCGCGTCGCCCAGCACGCCGACTTCGTTCTCCACCTGAACCATGACCACGCGGTGGGTGCGGTCCACTTCCTTGGTGTGGCGCATCAGCGCGGCGAATGCGCGCTGGTCGGCGTGCAGGTTGTCCGGGCTGAGGGCGGAGAGCGTTTCGGTGGTTTTGCCGCCGCGGATCTGTACGCGCGGGAAGCGGTCCTGCGCGGCTTTGACCCAGGCCGGAGCGAAGCTGGAAAGCCCGTTCTTCCACGAGCCGAAATAGATCCACACGATGTGCACGTCGTTCAGGCGGGCGCTCTCGATGGCCTGATCGACGAAGCGGAAATCGAACTTGCCTTCCTCGGGCTCGATCCAGTCCCACGAAACGCCGGTCAGGATGGTGTTCATGTGGACCTTTTTGGCGAGGGTGGGCCACACCACTTTCATGCGCTCGAGGTCGGAGGAAACGGTGTTGCTCAGTTCGCCCGCGAGCACGAGAAACGGCTTGCCATCGACGATCAACTGCGTGGCCTGGCCACGCTTTTCCAGATGAGGAACCGCGGCATCGGCGGGTTTGGTCTGCGCCCGCGCCACCAGGGCCAGCGAGCACAGAAGCAATGCGCAGACGGGTAACTTTACGCTGATCATGTTATGTCCGTTCGAGCGGCCTATTTTACCGACACGCCCCATACGTCGGCGTGCCGCGATTTGCCGGCGGGGCCCTCCACTTCGAGGATAACCGTATACTCCCTTGGGTTTCTGTACTCGTGCAGGGGATTCGGTTCGGTGGAGGTGGTTCCGTCTCCGAAGTCCCATTTCCAGGAGGTGATCTCGCCGTCGGATTCGTCCTTGAAGGACACCAGCCGGCGATCCATATCCGCGATCTTGTACGACCACTTCGCCTTGAGGTCTTTGCGGAACTGCGGCTCGAGCGGCATCAGCCGGAAGCCCACCAGGTCGCTGGCGTCCCCGTACATGGTCTGCTTGTGGGAGAGATTCCAGAAGCCCACGCGATCCTTGGCATTGACGTCGTCGTAATCGATCACCGACCAGGAGAGGCCGATCAGCTTGTTCTCGGTGAGCACCGATTCCACGGCGCGCTGCGGGCCGTCGCAGGGAGAGTAGTCGAAAGGCGTGATGAAGAATTCCAGGATCAGCTTGCCGCTTTCGCCCGGCTTGAAATTGTAGTTATAGGCGGCGTTGGCGTAGGGCAGCCGCTTGATGTACTGCGCGCAGCCCCAGGCCATGGCCCAGTCCTTATCGCCGGGTGGCGTGAAGATGTGGTAGTTCTGGGCGTGGACCCCGTGCATGGCCCAGTGGGCCTCGGCCTGGCTGATGCGCGGATCGATCACCGAGCGCGACTTGCCGACCGCCTCGGGGGTCCAGATGTCGCGGTGGTAGATATCGATCAGCGGGCCGCCGGAAAGATCGCCATCCACCACCACCTCGAAGATGTCGTTGTGCAGGTCCAGGCGCGAGAAGTCCCAGTAATTGTCGTATGCCTCGTACAGGAAATAGAGGCGGTTGAGGCCCTTGACCCAACCTACCTTTACTTTGACATCCATGTTCTTGGGGTCGTGATTCATGCCATGGCCGTGCTCGGTATCCATGAGCTGATCCATGCCGATGGCATAGCTATCGGGGACGATATCCCAGTCGGAGGGATCGCCGTCGATGCGGGGGATCTTGTCGGGAGGGAACTGAAAGATCTTGAAGGTGACGTCGGGACGTTCCAGGCCGAACTGCGGCGTGAGAAACACAGCGGCCAGAAAGGCGCAGAGAAGCAATCGTTTGAGCATCGTATGTGACTCCTTGACCACGTTCAAATGTCGCGAGCTATCAGGCGGATGGCGCCGGATATTCCGGGCGCCGGCGGCGGCGGCGCGGGGCCGCGGCCTCCAGCGGCTGGCGCTCCGGCGGCGGGTTGGGCCGCAGCGCCCGGACCGCGCCCACCGGCAGATGGCGCTCCGGAAGCTGGCGGCGCGCCGCCCATGCCGCCGCGGCCTCCAGCGGGAAGCGTGCGGACATCGATCTGGATCTGGTTGACGCCGGCAATCAGAAGATCGGTGATATCCCAGCGGTAGGGCTGCCAGGCGCGCGCGCCGGCGTCCTTGCCGTTGACCAGGAGGCTGGCGTAATCGTGAACGTCGGTGCATTCCACGTACACGCGCTTCCCGAAGGGCTTGAAGGCCAGCGTAACCTGCTGCTTATACTGAATGACGGGACCATCCACCAGGGGAAACTCCATCATGGATTCGCCGCCGGCGAGCGGCGGCTCGGGCGCTCCGACAGTCTTGGGGGCCGCGCCGATCACCACGATCTTCGCTTCGTAGGGCTGCAGCGCCAGCGGCAAGCGCAGCGAATCCTTGCCCGCGGCGGCGCCCGTCATAAGGTGAATCTCGCCGGTCGCGGCGTCCCAGACCTGCGCTTGTCCATGGCCGAAGACCTCCGCCGTGCGCGATTGCGGCTTGTCGCTTTCGTTGAAAAAGAAATACAGGTCGGCGTCGCGCCATGTGCGGTGGGTATACTTCAGCGCGGGACACGGGCTGTCGAGCGCCACATCCGGCTTGGGCAGCGCGGCCACTACGCTCGCGGTTATGTCGCCCGCGGGCTCATGAATCCCGAAGCTCAGGTCCGGCTTCTCCCTGGCATCCAGGAAAGTCTTGTCAACCACCAGGCTGGGCGCCGTGCCCACGAAAATCACCTTGCCGCCGGCGGCCGCCATGGCGCGCAGGCGCTCCAAACCTGCGCGCGAGATCGCGGTGGAAGAGGGAACTACCACGGCGCGGTACAGTTGTCCGCTGAGGTTTCGGAACGCGCCATTGTCCAGCTCCGCGACGGAGGCGAGCGACTGCTCGTCGAAGTAATCGAAATCGATCTGATGTTCCAGCAGTTGCTTGCCCAGCTTGGTGGTGCTGCGGTCGGCCGCCTCGTCGCCCAGCCACATGCTGCCGGCCGGGTGGTAGAGCGCCACCTGCGCGGCGGGCCGGCCGATGGCCATTAAATAGGATGCGCGGTTGGTGTACCAGGCCAGCATGGCGGCCTGCGGCGGCACAGGCTCCGCAACCCCGGCGGCGCGAATCGCGGGGACGCGGATCTGCGGCATGTTGACGCCGCGCACATACTGGTAATCCAACTGGAACTTACCGTCCACGCCGGTTCCGCCGCCTTCTTCCGACCACACCCGCGGCCGCCCGAACAGGTGCGCCGCCGAGGAAGCCAGCTTGGGGAAGTTGTCGTTGACATCGTAAGTGGTATCTTCGCGAATCACGGCCCGGGGAACGAGCTGGTTCAAGTTATCGATGCCGGGAATGAGCACGTGGCGCATGTCGCGGAAGAAATCGCCCTCGTTGCGGATCAGATCCTCGGGGCGCGACAGGTTCAGCATCAACTCCTCGTGATTGAGGTGCACCAGGTACTCCAGGCTGTTCCGGGCGCACCAATCGGCCTGCACCCCGAAAAAGCTCTCGCGGAAGATGCCGCTCCAGACGTCGTAGTAATCGGCCTTGGCGCGTTTGGCCTCGTCGGTCGGGTTGGGCGCGAAGAAGAGCGGCAGGTAGGGCTGCAGGTCGTAGCCCTTCTGTTCGCGGAAGGTGTCGAGCAGCTTGGGCGTCCAGGGAATGAAGCCGGTGTAATCCGGTTCGTCGCCGAAAAAGCCCAGCACGGTCTTGCCGAACTCCTGGCCGAAAAGTTCCTTGTAGACCTCGTGGGTGGTCTTCAAGAATGCGCGCGTGGCATCGGGGTCGAGATAGTCGATCAGCGAGTAGAGGCTGTCCTTCGAGTAAGTGCCGTCGGCGCGGTTGATATAACGCGTGGGCGAACTGCGGAAGACGTGGCGGATGAAGACCACTTCCGACCGGCCTTCGGGCGGAGCCGTCCACTTGACCTGGCCGCCGCCGATCGGCAGCACCTTGGCGGTCCCGGCCTGGGGTTGCGCCCCCGGGAAAGTCCTGGGCAGCGTGACGGCAAGCACGCCGAGCGTGTCGGGAAGCACCGGCACGGAGATGGCCTGCCCGGGCGCCACGGAGATGTGCGTGTCGGCGACGATTCCCTGCATGGTGAGCTGCGGATATTGCTCGCTGATTTTGCCGCCCGCGAACCCGCTGGGGTAACTGCCTTCGTCCGCCAGCCATATCTTCATGTTGCGCTTGCGGGCCTCCTCGACGGCGAACCTGGTGAGAGCCAGGTGTTCCGGCGAGAGGTACTTGGGGGTCATGCCGCGGGCGGGGCCGAGATTGACCACGTAGATCCCGTTGTCGGCCAACTGGGAAAACTCCCGCACGATGCGCTCCTGGGTCAACTCGTCGCCCCATATGGCCCAGTGGATGGCCCCGTATTCACGCGGGGGCGTGCGAAAGTTGGCGGCCGCTTCGCTGACCGAAGGGATGGTGATCTGCTGCCATGGCCGTTGGGCCGGCAGCGCGGCGGCGAACACAGCGAGAGTAACAGTCCTGAATACTATTTTCATGATGGAATCCGAGGGTTCAGTATATCTCCGGGTGCGGAGAGATACCAGTGTTGGGCAGCTTCTCAACCAGCGGCGGGATGGCATCCCGCCTGCCGGCCATTGGCACGCGGCCGCCGGGGCGGAATACCGGCCTGCCCCCCAGAGCGGCATGGCGGCATCCGGATTGCGTGGGTGCTCTCAAGCCACTGGGCTAGCTCGGCTCGCCGGGCCGATCGGCGGGGCCCTCCTGGGCGGGCCGCAAGATGCCATCCTGCCCCACATTGCACACCCGCCGCTCGCGGCTCATAATAGGTTTACTCAAGAGGTACCTGTCTTATGAAGCCAATTCCGGTCCTGCTCGCAGGATCGATAATGCTCGGCGGGTTCGCGGCGCACGCCGCGGCACCCCGCAATACCACGCCGTTCGACGCCGCCTGGCGGTTTCTGAAAGCCGACGCTCCCGGCGCGCAGGCCCCCGGGTTCGACGACTCGGGCTGGCGCTCCGTGGACGTCCCGCACGACTGGAGCATCGAGGGGCCGTTCGACCAGAACAACCCCACTCGCGGCTCGGGAGCCTGGCTGCCCGCCGGCGTGGGATGGTATCGCAAGCATTTCGTGCTGGCGGAGGCCGACTCGGCGAAACGCGTGTTTCTGGAATTCGACGGCGTCATGGCCAACAGCGAAGTGTGGGTCAACGGCTTCTCGCTGGGCAAACGGCCCTACGGGTACGTGAGCTTCCGCTACGAGCTGACCGGGCACGTGGGCTTCGGCGCGGCTCACGCCAACGTGGTCGCGGTGCGCGCCGACAACATCGGGCAGCCGGCCTCGCGGTGGTACTCGGGCGCGGGGATCTACCGGCACGTGCGGCTGATCGTGACCGATGCGGTCCACGTGGACCAGTGGGCCACGTTTGTGACTACGCCGAAGATCTCCGCCCGCGAAGCCACTGTGCGCGTGGAGACAACCGCGGTGAACCAGTCCGCGGCTGAGCGCGCGGTCGCGCTCAAGGTCGTCATTTACGCGCCGGACGGCAAAGCGGTTGGCACGGCGGAAGCGGCGCCACAGACCATCCCCGCGGGCGGCTCGGCGGCTTTCGCGGTCGAAATTGGCGTGCCGTTTCCGTTGCTTTGGGATCTCGATCGCCCGGTGCTCTATCGCGCCGTGGTGGGGCTGCGCTCCGGCGGCAACACGCTGGACGACGACACCGTGGCCTTCGGCATCCGCGAGTTCCATTTCGACGCCGCCACCGGATTCTGGCTCAACGGCAGGAATTTCAAGCTCAAGGGCGTCTGCCTCCATCACGATGGCGGCGCGATGGGCGCGGCGGCGCCGCTGGGCGTTTGGGAGCGGCGCCTCAAGGCGTTGCGCTCGCTGGGGGTGAACGCCATCCGCACCGCGCACAACCCGGTGGCCCCCGAGTTCCTGGACCTGTGCGACCGCATGGGCTTCCTGGTGATGGACGAGATGTTCGATTGCTGGACCGTGGCCAAGAACCCGTTCGACTATCACCTGTACTTTCGCGAGTGGTCGAAAATCGACACGCGCGATACCGTGCGCCGCGACCGCAACCACCCCAGCGTGATCCTCTACAGCGCCGGAAACGAAATTCACGACACGCCCAACGCCGAGCTGGCCAAGGGCATACTGGCCGGGCTGATCGAGGTGTTCCACGCCAACGATCCCACGCGGCCGGTGACGCAGGCCCTGCTCCGTCCCAACCAGAGCCACGATTACGACGACGGGCTGGCCGACATGCTGGACGTGGTGGGCCAGAACTACCGCGAAAACGAAATCCTGGCGGCCCACGCGGCTAAACCCACGCGCAAAATCCTGGGCACCGAAAACCACGGCGAGCCGTCCACCTGGCGGCTGCTGCGCGACAACCCGCCCTACGCCGGACAATTCCTGTGGAGCGGCATCGACTACCTGGGCGAATCGCGCACCTGGCCGGCCAACACCGCGGGCTCCGGGCTGCTCGACCGCACCGGCGCCATCAAGCCGGCGGGCTACGAGCGGCAAAGCTGGTGGTCGGATCGGCCCATGGTGCACATCGTCCGCCGGGTGGCGCCGCCGCCGGCTCCGGCTACCGATCCGGGCTACGAAGCCCAGGCGCGCCGCGCGGTGCGAACCCTCTATACGGATTGGACGCCGGCCGGCACCTCGCCGCACGAAGAGACCGTAGAGGTGTACAGCAACTGCCAAGAGGTGGAGCTGTTCCTGAACGGCAAGTCCCTGGGCGTGCAAGCGCTCACGGCCGATCCCTCGCCGCGCGTGTGGAAGGTGCGGTACGAGCCCGGCGTGCTGGCCGCCGAGGGCCGGAACAAGGGTGCGAGAGCCGCGGTTGACCAGCGGACCACCGCCGGGGCCCCGGCCGGAATCGTGCTGGCGAGCGATCGAAGCAAGCTGGCGCAGGGTTGGGACGAGGTGGCTTACGTGACGGCCACGGTGGTGGATGGCAAGGGCGTTCCGGTCCCCGGCGCGGGCACAAAGATCGCCTTCGAGGTGTCCGGCCCGGGCGCCATCGTAGCCGTGGACAACGCCGACAACTCGAGCACCGAGCCGTTCCAGGCCACCGCGCGGAAAACTTTCGATGGCCAGTGCCTCGCCATTCTCAAGGCGACATCGGGCAAAGGGACGATGACGGTGAAGGCCACGGCGGAAGGCCTCGAAACCGGCTCCATCCAAATCCAGGCTGGTGGTAACCATTAGGCGCCCAACTTCGCCACAGAAAGATTAGTCCAAGGAGAATTGAGTTGAGCAGATCGAATATCTCACCCCGCTCTCTAGCCTTGTTTGCGCTGGTCCTCTGCGCGTTTTCCTGGGAAGGCGCGGCTCAAAGCGCGGCCTATGCGCCGCCCGCTTCGCCGCGCGCCCGGCTGAATTTCGACCTGAACTGGAAATTTCTCCGCGCCGACGCTCCCGGCGCCGAAGCGCCCGGTTTCGACGACTCGGTTTGGGCGGCCATCAGCACGCCGCACAGTTTCAACGACGTGGATTCGTTCCGCCAGATCATCTCCCACAGCGGCGGCGACCGCGGCACTTACAAGGGCCTGGCCTGGTACCGCAAGCATTTCAAGCTTCCCGCCAGTTACTCGGGCAGGAAGATATTCCTCGAATTCGAGGGGATGCGGCAGGCCGGCGACATTTTCCTCAACGGCAAGCCGGTGGGGCTGTATGAAAACGGCGTGACGGCCTACGGTGTGGATATCTCCGAGGCGGTTCACTTCGGCAGCCAGGAGAACGTGCTGGCGGTGAAGGTGGATAACTCGGGCGGATACAAGGAGCGCTCCAGCGATACGCCGTTTGAGTGGAACGCCAACGACTTCAATCCCAACCACGGCGGCATCAACCGGCATGTGTGGCTGCATGTCACCGGGAAGATCTATCAGACCCTGCCGCTGTTCTATGGTCTGGAGAGCCAGGGCGTGTACGTACACGCCGCCAACTTCAACCTCGCCGCCAAAAGCGCCGACGTAACCGTGGATTCCGAAGTGCGCAACGCGTCGGGCGACCGCACCACGGTGGAGTTATCGGCTGCGATCGTCGATCGAGCGGGGCAGGTTCGAGCCCGGTTCGAAGGCGAGCCCGTGGATATGGTGGACGGCGAGAAGACCATCCTCACCGCCAGCGGAGCGCTCAAGGCCGCGCGCTTCTGGAGTCCGGACGACCCGTACCTGTACGACGTCTACAGCATCCTCAAGGTGGACGGCAACATCGTGGACGTCGATAAGGTGGTTACCGGCTTTCGTAAGACCGAGTTCAAGGGCGGCGCGGGCACGGGGGGCGTGTTCATCAACGGTAAGTTTACTTACCTGAAAGGCTTCGCCCAGCGTTCCGCCAACGAATGGGCGGGCCTGGGCGGAGCTTATCCCGACTGGCTGCACGATTACCAGGCCAGGATGATCCGCGACGACCACGCCAATTACATGCGCTGGATGCACATCGCCCCGCAGCGCGTGGATTCGGATACGGCCGACCGCTTCGGCATCGTCCAGATATGCCCCGCCGGAGACAAGGAGCGGGACGCCGCCGGACGCCAGTGGGACCAGCGCCTGGAAGCGATGCGCGACACCATTATTTACTTCCGCAACAGCCCCAGCATCCTGTTCTGGGAAGCCGGAAACACGGTGGTCACGGTGGAGCACATGCAGCAAATGGTGGCGCTGCGCAAGCAATGGGATCCGGACGGCGGCCGCGTCATGGGCGCCCGCGGCAACGACAACGTGGCGGCCAACACCGCCATCAACGCCATCGCCGAGTTTTTCGGCATCATGATCGGCCAGGACCCCAAGACCGACGCGCTGGCAACGCCCTCGGACATGTTCCGCGGATACAGCGCCGAGCGCCGCAACCGCGGCCCGCTGATCGAAACCGAGGACTATCGCGAGGAAGGCGCGCGGCGCTTCTGGGACGATTACTCGCCGCCCTACTTCGGCTTCAGGAAGGGACCTAACGACACCTGGCAGTTCAACTCGGACAATTTCGCCCTGGGCTCGGTCCAGCGCTACGCGGCTTACTGGGAGAACCGCATTTCCAACCCCGACCCGGCTCACTCCAAGTGGTCGGGTTACGCCTCCATATACTTCACCGACGAAGACGCTGACGGACGGCAGGATTCGAGCGAAGTCTGCCGCGTGAGCGGCAAGGTCGATGCCGTCCGTCTGCCCAAGGACATCTATTTCGCCCACCGCGTGATTCAGAACGAGCAGCCCGACATACACATCCTGGGCCATTGGAGTTATCCGGCCGGTCCGGACGCCAGGAAGACGGTGAAGACCATTTACATAATCGCCAACACCGAGACCGTGGAGTTAGTCGTCAACGGTAAGTCGGCGGGGGTGAACGCCCACGCCCAGTCGGTGGAGTTACCTGCGGGCGGCAGGGCTGGGGGAATGAGCACCCAGGCGGCCAGCAGGTATATTTTCGCTTTTCCCAACGTGGAGTTCGCCCCGGGCAGCCTGAAGGCCATCGGCCGCAACAACGGCAAACCGGTGGCGCAGGCGGAGCTGACAACCGCCGGCCCGCCGGCGCAGATCAGGCTCACGCCCATCACCGGTCCGCTGGGATTGCAGGCCGACGGGCAGGATGCCGCGCTCATCGACGTGGAAGTGGTGGATGCCAGAGGCCAGCGCTGCCCCACCGACGACGACAGGATCGACTTCGCCATCGCCGGCCCCGCCATCTGGCGCGGCGGCTACAACAGCGGCAAGGTGGATTCCACCAATAACCTATACTTGAACACCGAGTGCGGCATCAACCGCGTTTCCATCCGCTCCACTTTCTCGGCGGGAACGATTACGGTCACGGCCAGCCGCCCCGGTTTGAAGCCCGCTCAGATCCAGCTTGTCTCCAAGCCGGTCAAGATAGTCGATGGCGTAACAACTGTTACGCAGCAACACTTGCGAGGCCCGGCGGAGTAAGGTGCGCGCGCGTTTGTGGGCCGGGTTGTTAACCTGCGGCCGCGCCCAGGGGGCACCCGCAATCGGCCCGGCGAGCGAAGCTCGCCCCGCGCGGCTGGTCAACCGGCCCCGAAACCCGGAACGTCGGAGCCGGTCCGGTTCCGGGCCGGGCATTCATAAAGTTTCGCGGGCCGCAGGCCCATGGCGACAGCTTGTTAACCCGCGGCCGATTGACAATCCCTCGCACGTTAACAACTCGCCCGCGTTGCCGGACGCGGACTTAGCATATAATATCGCCAGAGTACCGATGGGACGTTGCTATGCCTGACATGCTTTCGCGCCGTGAACTGCTGGCCGGCCTGGGCGCGGCCGGACTGACGATTTCGAGAACCGCATCCGCCCGCGCGGTCTCCGCGCCGGTGGCGCCGGTGGCTATCTCGCGCTGCCGGACCTATACGCCATCGGAATTGACGCCGGTTCTCGACGGCATGTTCGATAAGCTGGGCGGCCTGGGGCGCCTGGTTCAGGGCAAGACTGTCGCCATCAAATTGAATTTCAACGGCGGGCCCACCGTCCGGCTGGGGCACCTGCCGCTGGGAGACACCCACTGGCCCCACCCCAACCTGCTGGCCGCCACCATGCAGCTCATGGCGCGGGCGGGCGCCTACCGCATCCGCCTGGTGGAGGGCGCCGCGGCGCCGCGCACGGATCCCTTCGAGGAGCACATGCTGGACGCCAACTGGGACCCCGGGATGTTTCTCAGCGCCGCGCCCCGCGTGGAGTTCGAGAACACCAATTACACCAACGCCGCCAAGAAGTTCACGCGGTTCACCGTGCCCAACGGCGGGCTGCTGTTCCCGGCTTACGACCTGAACCACTCCTACGCCGATTGCGACGTCTTCGTCAGCATCGCCAAGTGCAAGGATCACCCCACCACGGGCGTCAGCACGGTGATGAAGAACCTCTTCGGCGTGACTCCCCTGACCGCCTATGGCAACGGCGCCGGTAAGTGGGAAGACAACGACCTGGTCTACGGCAACGACCGCATTCAGATCCTGCACTGGGGAAGCCGCCAGCCCGCCATGGGCGCGCCGCCCGAGATCGATCCCGCCTCGCCGCGCGAGGATCACTACCGCGTGCCCCGCGTCGTGGCCGACCTGGCCGCCGCGCGCCCGGTGCACCTGGCCATCGTGGACGGAATTACGACCATGGCCGGCGGCCAGACGCCTGCCCCCTGGTGCACGCCCGTGGCGCCGGGTTTCCTGATCGCCGGAACCAACGTGGTGAACACCGCCGCCGTGGCCATGGCCGCCATGAATTACGATCCGCGGGCGCCGAAAGGCACCATCCCTTTCGACGGCCCCGATAACAAGCTGTTGCTGGCCGAGCAGCTCGGCGTGGGCTCGGCCGACCTGAGCCGCATCGAAACCATCGGGTTGCCCATTCGGGAGGCCATGTTCGATTTCCGCGCGCTTCGCGAAAAGCGGCGGGCCAGCGGCACCGACGGCCCGGGCCGGCGGCGGCGCCCCATGATCCAAAACTGATAATCGCCAATGTCCACACCTGCGAGTTGGATTCCTTTGCGCTGGCCGTCCGCCTGGACCGACCCCGCGCTGCTGGCCTTGCTGGAAGGCACGCCGTTCAATTGCCTGGCCATGGAATGGAGCCCGGCGCTGGCCGCGGTGGCCGCCAGGGCCCGCGCGGCGGGTTTGCCGCTGGTGGCTATCGGGAACGCGTTGGAGGGCGTGGCGCACGGGCTCGACGCGCCGACCGATTCCCTGCTGCTGGCCTCCGACGCCGTCTGGCCGGGAATGACCGCCGAGGAGCGGGGAGCCGAGAGCGGTCCCACCGCCAACCCGTGGATCGATTCCAACGGATGGCTGCTGCGGCTGGCCAGGGTGCGTTCGCCCCAGAAGACCGTCTGGCTGATGTTCCAACCGCCCGGCGCGCCGCGGGTGGTGCTGCTGGATGCCTACCTGCGCGCCATCGCCGACAGCGGCGCCGCGGGCGGCCGATGGGTGGTTTCCCTGGATTCGGACCTGCAGGCCGGCCTGGCGCGCGGCGACGCCAAGGCGCTCGCGTCCTGGAAGGCGATCGCCGGGGCGGCCGGGTTTTTCGAGCGGCACCGCGACTGGAACGCTTTCGAACCGCTGGGCGTGGTGGGCGTGATCTCGGATTTCGCGGGACCCAATGAAAACACCACCCCCGAGATTTTGAACCTGATGGGCCGCCGCAGCCTGGCCTACCGCATCCTGGAAACTCGGGCGGCCGCCACCGCTCCGCTGGACGGCTTCAAGGCGTTGGTCTACGTGGATGAGGGCGCGCCCGCGCCGCCGTTGCGCCGCAGGCTGCTGGACTTCGCCAATCGCGGCGGCCTGCTGGTGGTGGGCGCGGGATGGAAACAGCCGGACGCCAGGCCCGCCGGCATCGACCACCCGCGGGTGGACGTTCGCCGGCTGGGCAAGGGCCGGCTGGCCATCTGCAAGACCAGTCCCCCGGACCCGTTCATGATTGCGCGCGACACCCACATGCTGCTCGGCCGGGCTTACGACGTGGCGCGGTTCTTCAACCTCTCGGCGTTTCTCTCGCACTGCAGCGCCTCTTCCGATGGGGCTGCGGAACTGGTTCAGGTGGTCAGTTTCGCCATCCGCTTCCCGGACGACGTGGCCACCGTGTGGGTTCCCGGCAAATGCGATTCGGCGCGTCTCTGGAGCCTGGGGTCGCCTGGCTCCTCGCCCATCGAGATGGTCCCCGAAAACGGCGGCACCAGTTTGAATCTTCCGCCCGTGCCGGTGTATGCCGGGATCGAACTTTCCCTCAAGCGGGGTTAGCGCGGGTGGTGGCGCCAGCCGGCTCTGAGTTGGACCAACACGGTCCAACCGCAACACGTAAGTGGCTGATTCCATTCACTCGGCCATCTCACAATTGGACCAACACGGTCCAACGGGACCCGGCGGGGTCTGGGTACTGCCTTAACCCAACTTCCGCGCTTTTCGGGAAGTCGTATTGACACAAAAAGACTTGCGCAGTTTTGAGTCACTATTCCCCGATCTCAAATCGGCGCCCAGGTCTTGCGCGGCCGGAAGATCTCCGTCGGCACCGCGAGTTTTTCATACAACTCGCGGTGGACCGGCTCCGGAGTGGAACTCTTGCGAATCCGCAATTCCGT
>Ga0326728_10016317_pt1 | contig 15186 bp, 9 predicted proteins | sample MB3enrmetagenome_FD_207602 | JGI IMG/M metagenome (GOLD analysis project Ga0326728, IMG submission 207602) | Lab enriched peat soil microbial communities from McLean, Ithaca, NY, United States - MB31MN | ecosystem: Environmental > Terrestrial > Soil > Wetlands > Peat | place: USA: New York...
GATCCATCGACGCCCTATGGGAGGAAATCGGCGGCCTGCTCAATGCCGTTACTCCAGACGAGTGCTCAAACTTCTTTGCCTCGTGTGGATATGTAAGCACTTAAATCAAAACCGCTCTAAAGTCGGTTCGGGCAGTGGCCCACCCAAGTCCTTTTCACTGTTCGTTCTACCCCACCCTAAACGACTTGTTTGTATCGTTAGGGTGTGTACCAAGATACCCATCTTCGCCACCAATGCAAAACGGCGGCCCAAAGGCCGCCGTCCAAATTCATTGGTCGGGGAGAGAGGATTTGAACCTCCGACCCCCTGGTCCCGAACCAGGTGCTCTACCAGGCTGAGCCACTCCCCGACTTGCGGTGTGGAAACGGACTACAGGGAGCGCGGCCTGGCGCATAGTGCTCCTCAAGTTCGTTTCTCCAAGTGTAACAGAATCCTATCGCTTGCGTCCTTTCGCCGTCGTGCTCCAGTCGTCCGCCCGCAGCCTTGCGACCAAGCAAAATATTGCCCGCATCGAGCGAAACTCCACAGGCTGATCGATTCATTGCCTCAATCGGCGCATACAGTCTTCCTGCCCGCTCCCTTTTGGAGAACGCGCCGAATCAAGCGCCCGCGGCCCTCCTCGCCCACAAACCGCCCGTCGCTCGCCTGCACCTTGCCGCGCACGGTCACAATCGATGGACGGCCCTCGATTGCCCACCCCTCAAAGCAGTTGTAGTCGTTATTGGTGTACTGGCCCGCGGCCGAGATGGTCCCCTGGTACTGAGGGTCATAGACTACGATGTCGGCATCGGAGCCGACCGCGATCGTCCCCTTCTTTGGATACAACCCGAAGATCTTCGCTGCCCGGGTGCTCAGAGCATCCACAAAGCGATGGAGATCGATTCGCCCGCGCTTCACTCCGTAGGTGTAGATCAGATTGACGCGGTCCTCGATTCCAGGAACGCCGTTCGGAATCTGCGTAAACGCCTTTTCGCCTTCCATCTTCTGTTCCATGCAGAAAGGGCAGTGATCCGTGGCAACAGTTTCGATCTGCCCTTCCCCGAGCGCGGCCCACAGTGCCGCATGGTTCCGCTCATGCCGCAGCGGCGGCGACAGGATGTACTTGTAGCCCTCGATTCCGGGCTGCTCGGCGTACGTCTTATCTAGTAGCAATTGCGGCAGTACGGACTCAATATGGAGCTTTACTCCGCGCTGTTTCGCCTCCACGGCGGCGGCCAGCGCCGGCGCGCAGGACAGATGCACAACGTATCCCTCTGCTCCGGTCTGTTCCAGACACTTTGCAAAGCGCGCCGTGCCCTCGGCTTCGACGCTCTCCGGCCGGCTCGGCTCATGCCACTCGGCGCCGGTTTTGCCCTCGGCCAGCAGTTGCTGCTGGAGTCGGCTCACGACCTCGGCGTTCTCGCAGTGGGCCGTCGTCACCACGCCCAGGCTGCGCGCCAGCCTAAGCACCTGGACCATCTCCTCGTCGGTCACACCAAACAGGCCCTTGTAGGCAAGGTAGATCTTGAACGATGTCGTCCCGTCGGCCACGATCTTGCGCAGCTCGGCCTCGGTTGCCGCATCCCAGCGGGCCACCGTCATATGGAAGGCATAGTCGCAGGCGCTGTTCCCTTCGGCCTTCTGCTTCCAGGTGTTGTAGCCTTGGAGCGCGTCTTCGTGGCGGTTGGGGCCGGCCATCTCAATATAGGTAGTTGTCCCGCCCACCAGAGCGGCCTTGCTGGCCGTAGTGTGGGTGTCCCGGGCAAAGGAGTCCTTGTAGGGCAGGTAGATGTGCACATGCGGATCGATGAAGCCGGGAAAAACCAGCTTGCCGGCGGCGTCGATCACTTCGGCTCCGGGCGGGGCGGCAAGACCTGCTCCGATCTCGCAAATCGTTTCGCCCTCGATCAGGATGTCGGCGCGCATTCGCGTCTCAGCCGTAACTACCTCGCCGCCCTTGATCAGCAGTGCCATCTTCAACTCCTCTGGCGCGCGGATGCGGCAGCGCGCCACCTTGGGAGCCACTAGAATAGCGCACCCGCAATCAAGAGAGAATATGGCGGGCCAAAGGATTCGAGGCTTCTCAGCCCACCGTTCTCTACGGGCTGCGTCCAAGCGGCGGGTGTTTCGAGAGTGACTTCTCGATTCGCTATGCCAGTCCGGTCCACCCGGCCCCGGTACACTAACAAGTAGCAGGTTCATTCAGCGCAAGCATGACTCAATCCTCCCCAAAGCTCCACCCCCGGCACTATTGGCTGACAGCGATTGCCGTTTACAAGCTCCTCCAGGCCGCTATCTTCATCGCCATTGGGGTCGGCGCTTTGCATCTGTTGCGCTTCCATATCGATGCGGACGATTTTCTCGCCGACATAGCCGACCGTCTTCGCTTCAATCCCGAGGCCCGCTTTGTGCATTTTCTGCTCGACAAGGCGTCGTTAGTCGACGATCCGATCCTTCGCCGCATCGGCGCGGCGGCGTTTTGCTATGCCGCACTGAGCCTGGCTGAGGGCATCGGCCTTTATCTTGAAAAGACCTGGGGCGAGATTCTCACGCTGCTCATCACCGCATCATTCCTTCCCTGGGAACTGGTGGAGCTGGTGCGGCGGCTGACCTGGGTCCGCGTCAGCCTGTTCGCCGTGAATCTGGCAGTGTTCTTTTACCTGCTCGGATTTATCTATCAGCGCAAGCGTGAGCGGCAAATGGAGCAAACTGGCAAGGCAAACACCTAGACGAGCTGCCGGGCAACACCGCAAGATTCGCTCTTTATTCGCTTACCACGAAGATATTTCCTTGTCCAGCGCTCTGCCGGGGGGGCGGACCTATTTCATAAACACAATATGTAGTGGTTTGACCTAAGTAAATCTCTATTAGCAGCATTGGCGCCTACCCCAAAATCCTGCGCACAAAAACAAGAGTTTTTCCACTTTGCGCAAGCGGAAAAACCGCGCTACTATCGAGCATGGAGTTAATTGGAAAGATTTGGAACTCTACGGAGCCATCGCAAACCACGCTCCGGTTCGGGTTTCTTTCCACTTCGATCCAAGTGTACTCCCGAACGACCGGATGTTTAGCGGCAAAGTGCCAGGGGAATCAGTTTGCTAACCGCTCCGGCCGTGAATGAAGAGGCTTTGAGATGTTCAGGGGTAACCATCCGGCGAAGGTCGAGGAGAGCGGAAGGCTCAAGCTCCCCACTGCCTTCAAGGAACTGATCGATGGTGCCGGGATTACCCAGTTTTACGTGACCAGCTCCGACGGCAAGAGTGCCGAGATCTGGCCGCTGGGCGAGTGGGAGAAGCGGGAAGCCCAGTTGATCGAATACAGCACCATGAACGAGCAGGTGCAGAAATATCTGAACGTAACCGGCTACTTCGGCCAGCAGATGAAGATGGACGGCCAGGGGCGGATGGTGCTTCCTCAGATTCTCCGCGGCGCAGCGGCGCTTGAGGGCGATGTGGTGGTGATGGGTAAGGTCACCTACCTCGAGGTCTTCAACCGGCCGCAGTTCGAGCAGACCCTGATTAGCCAGGCGCTGACGAACGACGACAAGAACGCTATCGCGCAGATGCTGAAACGGCCAAATCCGGCCAGGGATCGATAGGGCCCCTCAGGGGGGAGCACATGACGGACTTGGAAAAGCGACATGTGCCGGTTCTTTTAGACGATGCGATCGGTTTTTTAGGCCTGCGCCCAGAAGGAACGTATGTGGACTGCACGCTGGGGCTGGGCGGCCATTCGGAGGCAATCCTCCGCAGCCTCGGGCCGGCGGGCCGGCTGATCTGCTTCGACAGGGACCCGGAGGCGATGGAACTGGCAACCGGGCGGCTGAACAGGGTCCGGGAGGAGTTGGGCAGCGCGGCCGGGCAGATCGAGTTTGTTGGCCAGGCATTCAGCACCATCGCAAGCCACATTGGGCCGCGATCGGTGGACGGAATTTTGGCAGACTTTGGCGCCAGCAGTTTGCACTTCGACGAGGCGCGCAGGGGATTCAGCTTTCAGGCGGACGGGCCGCTAGACATGCGTATGGATACGCGGTCCGGTCCAACCGCCGAACAGGTGGTGAATGAGATCAGCGAAAACGAGCTGGCAGATCTCATTTACGAATACGGTGAGGAAAGGAGGTCGCGGACAGTCGCCAGAGCAATTGTGCGAGGGCGGCCGATCGCTACAACCCGGCAACTAGCCAGGATCGTAGCTTCGGCCGTCCCGCCAATCAAAGGCTCGCCGATCCATCCCGCAACGCGGACCTTTCAGGCTCTGCGTATCTACGTCAATCGCGAACTCGAAGAAATTCGCGCGTTGTTTGAGGCCGCACCAGGATTGCTTAAGCCCTCAGGACGCCTCGTAGTCATCAGCTTTCATTCTCTTGAAGATCGTATCGCGAAAGACAATTTCCGGGAAGGCGCAAGGCAGGGCATCTGGACCATTCTGACCAAGAAGCCGGTTATTGCCGGCGAAGCAGAGATTGACAAGAACCCGCGGTCGCGCAGCGCCAAGCTGAGGGCCGGGCAACGGCAGTAAGAGGAAACCGGGTGGCGGCTATGACAACCATCTTCGAGTCAGGGCGGGGTCCGGATGCGCGTGCAAGAGAGCGCAACGCCGAGTTTATTGCCCAGCAGCCCCAGCGCCGCCGGCGTGTGCTGACGCCGGAGTTCTTCTTCACCCACCACATCGACAACTCCAGGCTGGTCAAAGCTCCCGACCCGGCGCGCGCCCGCCAGATGCGAACCTTCGCGGCGGCCGTGGCCGTGCTCTTCTCCCTGGTCATGGTCTACGGCCTGCAGCACTTCTACGCAATCGAGAGCAGCTACCGCGTGGAGAGCGAGAAGACAGCCCTCGATGGGTTGCGCGAGCAGAACCGCCAACTGCGCCTGGGCGAAGCCGAGCTAAGCCAGCCAGCTCGCATCGACCAGAAAGCCCGAGAACTGGGACTGAGCGCGCCGCAGCCGGGACAGGTAGTGCATCCCAACGCGGCGGTCGACTCCGGCGCGCCGGCGCTGGCGCAGATGCAGCCTCCGGCCAAGCCGGCGCAGTGAGATTGCTTCCTGGCTTTGTGCGACCGGCCTAGAGGCCGATCTAGGGGTAAGTTAGCTCGAGTCTATCAAGGTATCGAAGTCGCCGGTAAAGCTAGAAGCTAGAGGCTAGGAGCTGCTCTTTCATGTCTGCCCCAAACACTCCCCGTAACCAGGCCGGAACCGCGAAGGCATTCCCGCTGAGGAGCATCCGCTTCTGGCTGGTTTGTCTGTTCTTCTTCCTGTGGGCCGGGGCCATCGGCGGACGGCTTTTCTGGCTGCAGGTCGTGCGCCACTCCGAATACGCCGAGAAGGCCGAAAAGCAGCAGCAGCGCACCTTTGAAGTGGCGCCGCGCCGCGGAGTCCTCTACGACCGCAACCTGCACGAGCTGGCCATGACGGTGCTGGCCGACTCCATCTACGCCGAGCCTAACGAGATCCCCGACAAGCAGGGCGCAGCGCGCGCTCTGGCCGCCATCGTTCATACCGACACCGACGACAGTCAGACCAGCGAGCAGCAGATCGCCGACCGGCTTGCCAACGGCCGCAGCTTTGCCTGGATCGCGCGCCGTGTGCCGGGCGATGTTGCCGAGCGAATCAAAGCTCTCAACCTCAAGGGCATCTACTTCCAGAAGGAGTTCAAGCGCACCTATCCTGACAACGAGATCGCCGCGCAGGTTCTCGGCTACGTCGGCATGGACGACAACGGCCTCGGCGGTCTCGAAGAGAAGTTCAACTCCCAGCTGCACGGCGCGCCGGGTCAGATGTATACCGCCATGGACGCCCGCCGGAGGGTGCTCGGCTCCACGGAGCAGGAGCCGGAGCCGGGCCGCAACCTGGTGCTGACCATCGACGAGAACATCCAGTTCATGGCCGAACGCGCTCTCGACCACGCCATGGAAAAGACTCAGGCGCTCAACGGCACCGTCGTTGTGCAAGATGTCCACACCGGACAGATCCTGGCGCTCGCCATAAGACCCACCTTCAATCCCAACCAGTTCCGGCGCACGACCCCCGAGCTGCTGCGCGATCATGCCGTGAGCGACGTCTACGAGCCCGGATCGACCTTCAAGCTGGTCACATACTCAGCAGCGCTCGACCAGAAAGTAGCCGCGCCCGAAGACATGATCGACTGCCAGGGCGGCCAGATTACCCTCGCGGGCCGCGTCATCCACGACGACAAGAGCGACCGTGGCATGGGCAAGGTAACCGTAGCGACCGCCCTCGCCAAGTCCAGCGACGTTGCGGCCGTCAAGCTGGCGTTGAAAGTGGGCGACAGCCGCCTCTATCAGTACATCAAAGACTTCGGTTTTGGCGCGCGCACCAATGTGGAGCTGCCCGGCGAGACTCGCGGCCTGCTGCAGCCGGTCAAGCGCTGGAGCCCGTCGTCGATCGGATCGATCGCCATCGGCCAGGAGGTTGCCGTGACTCCGGTGCAACTGGTCACCATGGTTTCGGCCATCGCCAACGGCGGCGTCTATCTTCCCCCGCACATTCTCATGCCGGATGCGCGACCGGCCACAAATGCTGACCAAAAGTCTGCCGTGCCTCCAGCGATGCAGCCCTCGCCCTTCCGGCCCGATGAGGAACTCGTCAGCCCGCTGCCCACCGGAGCTCACCGCGTGATCGGTGAGATCCCCGCGGCCCAGATGCGCCGGATGATGGAGGGCGTAGTGCTGTACGGAACCGGCAAGGAGGCCCAGTTGAACGGCTACTCCTCCGGCGGCAAGACCGGCACGGCCCAGAAGATCGATCCCGAGACCCACACCTACTCGAAGACCATGCACATCGCATCGTTCGCCGGGTTTGCGCCGGTCAACAACCCGGTCATCTCGGTGGCCGTCATCATCGACACGCCCAAGGGCAACTACTACGGCGCCAGCGTCTCCGCGCCGGTCTTTGCCGACGTGGCGCAGCAGGTGCTCGAGTACCTGGGTGTGCGCCACGACATCGAGCTGCGGCCTTCGTCGCGGAATGCCAGGCAAGCGCCGGTCCATGAGGACGAAGCCGACCAGGCAAGCGGCGACATCCAGGCTCTCTACGCGGCCGCCAACGAACTCCCAGAAGACGATCCGCTGCACGGGGCGCAAGCCGCGCAACCCGCGCCCGCGCCCGTGGCACAGGTTCCCGTTACAACCGCCGCTCCGCGGTCCTCGGTTTCGCCCGCTCCTTCGTCGCCGGCGCCTGCCGCGCCGCCGCCGGCTCCGGGCAGAACCGTAGCTGTCGCCGTAAGCCTGGTAAAGGTCCCGTTGCTCACCGGCCTGCCGGTGCGCAAGGTGATTGAGGCAGCCGGCGAGTCAGGCTTTGAAGTCGAGATCGCCGGGTCAGGCACCTCCCGGGAACAGATGCCGGCCGCCGGCGCCATGGTCCCGGCCGGCACTAAGATCGTGGTCAAGTGCGCGCGCTGAACTGGACACCCCCACCCCCATCCTCGACGGCAACGACTAGTACACAAAGAGGTTAGTGTTTCGAGTGGTGGTACTAAGTGCCCGCGGTAGACTAACTTACCGTCAAGTAATCCTAAATCAACAACTTACAGCCAGATTCCGGCCTGTCCGGTGAGCGAAAGCTTCTCCGAAGGTGTGCTCAAGATCTTCGATCTTGCGGCAAGCTCACGGCAGGTCCCAAAAAGAAAAAAGGCAGTTGAAGATAAGATCTTCAACTGCCTCGATTGGTTCCGCATTCAAAAAACGTATTGACGCTTAGAGCGTCCCTTTGTTGACCATCTGATCGATATATCCGGCAAAGGACATGGTGAAGATGTCGCTCGGCACGTGGGCGCCATTCCACTGCCATTGAAGAAGGACATTCTTAACGCCTGCCATCTTCCACCGGATGGCGATGTTCATTGAGGCGACCAGGGGCATGTCTGGCTCTAACCCACCCATCATGATGCGCGCCCAGGCCGGGTTTTCTGTTCCCTTGGCGCCGATGTATCTGTCCGGGTTGTAGAGTTCAACAATGTTGTTGCCGTACTTATCGCCTTTGACGATTTGTTCGTACTCGGTCTTGTGGGCTGCGACCAACGCGTCGAAGTCCGCATTCTTGTTGGCATCGAGGAACACGTTGGAGTCTTTGGTGCTGTAGAGGGGCTTCAACACGGCGGCCTTTGCGGGGTCTGTGAACACCTTGTTCACAAAGGCGCTGAAGTGGCGGCCGTCTTGCTTCTCATTGCCAAACTCCCACACTTCCTGGCCATAGGTTGTCACGTCAAAGCCTGGAACGGGCTTGGTCATCTTTACGGCGCGATAGTTCATGTAATCGCCCAGGGTAAAGTCAACGCTGTACTTACCGTCTGCGTTGACCTTGTACTTGACCCAACTGGTGATATCTACACCGTGGGCCCTGCTTGCCGTTCTGTTGTTTGCGCCGCCTCCAGGTCCACCGGGACCGCCGGGTCCGCCCGGACCGCCAGGTCCCCCAGGTCCGCCCATCCCGCCACCCGAAGCGGCGCCGGTACTCACGGGCACATCTTCAATAAGAAGAGCGGCTCGGGTTCCCTTGCCCGCATCGTTTGAGCCGCCGCCCGGTCCCCCAGGCCCGCCAGGACCTCCCGGTCCTCCCGGTCCACCAGGGCCGCCAATCATGCCCGGAAGAGGTCCAAAGGCGCCCGGGCCGCCGCGCGGTATGTACGTGTAGGCGCCCTTCAGGAAGGCATCCACGTCCGACATGCCGGGGTCGTCCTTGATCCAGCTCGCGTCCCACTTCAGGTTGTTCAAGTACCATTCGAGGTCGCCATGCAAATGATTCAGCACCAGGTCCAGGTACGAGCCGTAGTAGCCGTTCGTATCGGGATACTTCTTGAGGTCGTACTGGATGGTGACCTTCTTGCCGTCAACCACCAGGTTCTGGCTGTTGATATATTCCATGTACTCTTGAGCTAGATATTCGGCCAATTTTGCCTGGAAGGGCGATTTGTAGGGAAATTTGGTCGCCAGGTGATACTCGAAAGCCTGCGCCGCGTCGGCTTCATAGAGGCTTGTGATTGAGCTATAAGCCTCGCTGCCCCAGGCGCCGTCGGAGATCGGTGTTCCACTCGAAAGCGCAGGGACATATTTGCCGGATTTTCCGTCTTTGTACACTCCGACTGCGCCCAACTCTGCCTCGTAGGGGTAGAAGTCTGGGTGGTTGCCGGTGGCGACGAACATGGTAGCGTGCGCTGCCGCGCCTGAGCCGCCGGTTGTGACAAAGCGGTTGATGTCGCCGGGCAGGTTCTTGAGCAGCATGTTGTACTTTGCCCAGCGGACCGCGGCCTTCTGGTCAACCAGGCAACTGGGAGCATCGCCCGTAAAATAGAGCGCTTTGCCGCTGGCGTCGCGAACAACACTCTGCTTGCCGCGGTTGCCGATGGCCAGTGAGATATAGCCGTACTTTGCCTGACGGCTGTCGGCGGGTCGATTCCTCTGGTCGCCGTATCCCGCCGCACCCGTGTTCACCACCACAGGAGCGGTTGCGGCTGTGTAGGTCACGCCGTTCGGGTCAATGAATTTCGCATCGTAGTCGATGGTCAGGTTGCCCGCGGCGTCAAGCCCTTTGACATATGCGGCTGGTACATTGACGGAGACACCCTCATAATCGGGCAGGACGGGCTTGGTGACGGCGGGGACCACGCTGAGTGTGTAGGATTTGCTTGCTTCGTCATAGGTCCAGGTGTGTGTCTGATGGCGCAGATCCAAGGTGTATTCAATCCACTTTGGGGTGCCTTTGGCCGGCGTATCTTGCCCCAGCGCCGACATCGGCAGAAGGATCAGCACCATGACAAGATTCAGAAGAATCACAAACTGCTTTCTTTCTTTCATCGGTTTTGCTCCTGAAAGCGCGGCGGCTAGCGCCAGGCGCACAAAAGGTTCGCGTTGCTTTTCCACAAGCCACCTTTGGCACGGCAAGTATAGGCGAGTCGGGTCCAAGTCTCCAATATCCTCAAGTGGACTCTGTGACCGAGCCGCCAGATCGCCCGCGCACATAAACCGCGGCTTGCCGATCGAGGCGAAGGCAAAAGGCGGCGATGGTCTCCCCCACTGCCGCCCCGCTTGGATTTCAAGCCCCGCCAATTCGTCCACATCCCGCGCCAGCGTTCTTGCATACCTCAACGATGAGCCTAAGCACCGCCGCTCAAGAGACAGGGTTCACGTAGCGCTCAGGGATAGGTACCCTGAAACGCCCCAGGGTCCTGAATCGAGGTTGTGCCCGTATCGTCGCCGACTCGGAGTTACCTTTCAGAAAACAGGATTGAGGCCGGCGCGTCTCTTTTGTCCCCCGGGTGGCCAATCGCCGTATTCCCACCTTTCCAGGTGGCGCCATTGGACTGCATCCAGCATCTGGTAGCCTGCGTGGACTTTTCTCGCGGACTTCCTCGATAATCAAGACAAGGTGTGAAACAAAACTGAAAGGACGTGTAACAAGTGCCCAAGGGAAAGATTGTTTCGAAAAGCCCGGTAGCGGTCGAGGTCGAGGCCGGCAAGACCTACGGCTGGTGTTCGTGCGGATTGACCCAGAACGAGCCCTTCTGTGACGGGACTCATCGGGGATCCGAGTTCCACCCCATCAAATTCACGGCAGAGGAAAACGGCAAAAAGTACCTGTGCGGCTGCCGCCAGACCGACAATCAACCATTCTGCGACGGCCAGCACAAGAGCCTCTAACAAGCGCAGATATATCCAACCCCAGAACACGGCCCCTGTCGCGCCATCCCCGGCGTGAGAGGGGCCGTGGTGCGTTTGGGCTTGCCTTTCCATAGGGGAACTCCCCCCGGGCGGGCACCCCACAGCACAGTTGACGGCAATTCTCGAATCGTATAAATTCGTATTAGTTCAGTCTGTTTTATAAGCATTTGTCGTTTATTCTTGACACTTTGGCTTCCCGCCGGTTGCGGATTCAGTCCGCCCCCCTTGCGGTTGTTGCCACCCTGAGGAGAGCCCAAAATCATGAAGCTTCGCAACCATCTCTTTCTATTCCTTCTTTTTGCAGTTGTTTCCGGCCCCTGCTTCGCTCAGGTGGCCGGCGTACTGAAGGGGCGGGTTCTCGATCCCTCGGGCGCAGCCGTGGGGCAGGCGCAGGTGACCCTCACCCAGACCGCGACGGATGTGAAGCTGGCCACGGTCTCAACCGCCGCCGGCGATTATCTGTTCCTCAACCTGCAGCCGGGCCAGTACAGCCTAGCGGTTACGGCAAACGGGTTCGCGCATCTGGAGCGCAACGGCATCACGGTTTCGGTGGGCCAGACGGCGACACTCGACCTGGCGCTGGTGGTGGGATCGAAAGCGCAGACGGTGACGGTGACCGGCGACGCGCCGCTGCTCCAGACCTCGACGAGCAACATCGAGACCAATATTCAGGGCCGGGTGGTGACGGCGATTCCGCTCAACGCCCGCAACTTTGTGAACCTGGCCACGCTGGCTCCCGGTGTGGAGCTGCCTCCGGGCACGGTGCTGCCCAGGATCAACGGCGGACGCCCGCGCACGAATGAGTATTTGTTCGACGGCATCTCCGCCCTGCAGCCGGAGCCGGGCCAGGTGGCCTTCTTCCCCATCATCGACGACATCGCCGAGTTCACCGTCGAAGCCAACAACGTCCCGGCCGAGTTCGGCCGCTTCAACGGCGGCGTGATCAACATCTCCACCCGCTCTGGGTCGAACCAGGTGCATGGCAGCCTCTATGAGTTCCTGCGCAACGAGGATTTGAACGCGCGCAACTACTTTGCCACCACCGGCCGCAAGCCTGAGTACCGGCGCAATTTGTACGGCGCCACGCTGGGCGCGCCGGTCCTGCGCAACAAGCTGTTCTTCTTCGGGGATTTTCAGGGCGTGCGGCAGTTGATCGGCGTGACCAAGATCTCTACGATCCCCACGGCGGCCGAGCTGGGCGGCAACTTCAGCGGCGTGTCGAAGATTTACATCCCGAGCTCGACAACGGTGAACGGCAGCGGCTACAAGGTGCGCACGGAGTTCCCCGGCGACACGATCAATATTCCCCTCGATCCGGTGGCGGTGGCGCTGGCCAAGCGCTTCCCCACACCCACCATCTCGGGGGCGGCCAACAACTATACCCGCGTGGCCAACGACGCCGACCACCAGAGCCAGTTTGACGCGCGCGTCGACGGCGCCTATCGGGAGAAGGATCGGGCCTTCGGGCGCTATACCTGGTACAACGAAGTGGAGCAGCCGGTGACGCCTTTGGCGGACGGCAGCGGCGTGATCTCGGGAACCGTAATCGGTACCGGGGGCGTCGCGGGCCTGTCGAACGTGCTCGGCCAGCAGGCGGTCTTCAATGAGACCCACACCTTTACCGCGCGCCTGCTCAACGACTTCCGCCTGGGCTACACACGGCGCGGTAATACCATCGCGGGACCGCAGCTTTCGAACTCCGCCTCGGCGGCCCTGGGCATTCCGGGCATTCCCAACAACGCGGCGTTCTCAAACGCGCTGCCGCTATTCACGTTCACGGGCTTCCAGCAACTTGGTCCCTCGGCCAGCACCAATTCGGCCTATCAGACCGGCGTGTGGGAGGCGGTCGATACCGTCTCGATCGTCCGCGCCCGCCACGCCTTCAAGGCCGGACTCGACATGCGCTGGTATCAGCTGAACGCCGTGGCGCCGCCGAATCCAACCGGCTCCTATGCCTTTACCACCACGGGAACCGACGAGCAGGACCCCACCACCGGCAAGACCACCGGCGGCAACTCGATCGCCAGCTTCCTGCTCGGCCAGGTCGATACCATGCAGATCGACCTGCAGACCAGCAAGCTGCGTCCCCGCGATCACATCTTCGAGTACTTTGTTCAGGACGACTGGAAGGCCACCGACCGGCTTACGCTCAACCTGGGCCTGCGCTACACGCTGCACTTCCCCTCGACGGAGAAGAACAACCAGGGCGCGGTATTCAACCTCGCAACGCAGCAGTTGCAGTACGTGGGCGTGAACGGCAACTCGAGGAGCGCGCGCCAGTTGCACTACGGCAACTTCGCCCCGCGCGTGGGCCTGGCCTACTCGATCTCGCCGAAGACAGTGGCGCGGATCGGTGCCGGCATCGTGTTCATCGACCAGTCCGGCATCACCACGCCCTTTACGGTTCCCCAGTTCCCGTTCATCCAGAGCGTTACCCAGAAGACCTCCGACAGCATCGTCGGCGCATTCGCTCTGTCGAGCGGCCCCACCGTGCAGGCGCTGCCCTTGAATGCCACCGCCGGCCTCGGCCAAAGCGTATACACGGCCACCAGATCCGCGGGCTCGGGCTACGTGGAGCAGTGGAACCTGGCCGTCGAACATGCGATGAACAGCCACCTCTCGTTTGAGCTGGCTTATGTGGGCTCGCGCATCGTACATGTCGGAATCCCCGACCAGAACCTGAACCAGCTCAGCGACGCGCAGATCGCCACCGGGGCGGCGGGCACTAATCTGCTGGCAACGGTCACCAACCCCTGCTACGGGTCGGCCCCCTCGTGGAGTTCGATCGGCGGCAAGACCACCAGCCTGGCGCAGACCATGAAGCCCTACTCCTGCTACCAGAACGTGGCCATCTACCGCAATAACACCGGTCAGACGAACTACAACGCAGGCGAGGCAAAGCTCGAGCAGCGCTTCAACTTCGGTCTGCAGTTGACCGCGGCCTACACTCACTCACGGCTCATCGACGATGCATCGAGCGTGTTTTCAACGACCGTGCTCTCCTCGCCGAACTCGAGCAGCCTGATCGCCGCCGACACCAACCGGCCGTGGCTGGAGCGCGACGTCTCCACCGGCGACATGCCCAACGTGACCACGGCCAGCGGGGTCTACGAGATTCCCATGGGCCACGGCCACCGCATCGCGCCCTCGGGGCTCGGGAACCTGGCGCTGGGCGGCTGGCAGTTGGATGGGATTCTGACTGCGCAATCGGGCATGCCTGTCACGGTTACGCAGGCGACCAACAACAACTCGTCGCTGGGCGTGGTGCTGCAGCGGCCAAACCTGGTGGGCGTGGTAAGTTTGCCTCAAGCCCTGCGTACGCCCCAGCAGTTCTTTAACACGGCGGCCTTCTCGGCGGCAGGCACTTACCAGTTCGGAACCGCCTCCCGCAATCCGGTGCGCGGCCCGGCCTTCCGCAGCCTCGATATGGCCGTGGTCAAGCACACCAAAATCGCCGAGTGGGCGGATGTTGAGTTTCGCGGCGAGATCTTCGACATCTTCAACAAGCCGGAGTTTGGCCAGCCCAACGGCAGCTTCGGTTCGGCGGCCTTCGGGTCCATTACGACCACCACCACCGATCCCCGCGTGGTGCAGTTCGCGATCCGGATCAGCAAGTAGGGATGAAGAGAAAGGCCGCGCCCTGCGCGGCCTGGAGCGCCCCGTATCCTCGGCCACACCATCTCCCGTGGCCGTTGATACGGGGCTTTTGTTTGCGGATTACTTCTGGGTCAGCTCGTCGTACACGATCTTTGAGAATGGCTCGAAGCGAGGGCCGTTCTGCTGTACGCCGGGCTGCACTGGAACGGGGTCGCCGACCGCGGCCTGAACTTCGGCCAGCGACTTGCCTTCCGCCACCAGCTTCACAATCGCGGCTCGCTCGGTCTCCGCCTTCTTCAGCTTGTTCTCGACATACTGCCGGTCGGCCACATCGCCGTGTCCCTGAACGTAACGAGTCGCGTCGAGAGCGAGAATTCCCTTTGCCGATTCGATCCAGCCCAGCGAGGAGCCGTTCTGCTCGGCGTGAATCAGCGCGGTCGGAAAATCCGCAACAATGATATCGCCGGTGAAGACCAGCTTCTCGGCGGGAAGATAGACCACCGTGTCGCCGCTGGTGTGGGCCGGGGCCCAGTGCAGCAGTTCAAGCTTGACGCCATCGATGGTGAGATCGACCTTGTTCTCGCCGATCTCGCGTGTGGGTGGAACGACGACGGGCCGCTGCATTCCGCCCGGCCCACCGGGTCCGCCCGGACCACCAGGGCCGCCTGGCCCACCCGGTCCACCCGGTCCGCCTGGGCCTGCCTGGCCGGCGGGGCGCGGAGCCTGGGGCTTGTTGGGCAGCACGGTGTGCGCGATGATCTCGATGCCCTTGGGGAAGGCGGGCAGTCCGCCGATGTGGTCCATGTCGCGGTGGGTGACGATGACGGTGGTTATGGGCTTGGGAGTGATTTTGGCGACATCGGCGACGATTTCCTGTCCGCCGGCGAGGGTAGTCTTGGAGTCGATGACAATGACGCCCTTGTCGCCGACGACGATGC
>Ga0326728_10016318_pt1 | contig 15186 bp, 13 predicted proteins | sample MB3enrmetagenome_FD_207602 | JGI IMG/M metagenome (GOLD analysis project Ga0326728, IMG submission 207602) | Lab enriched peat soil microbial communities from McLean, Ithaca, NY, United States - MB31MN | ecosystem: Environmental > Terrestrial > Soil > Wetlands > Peat | place: USA: New York...
TGTACGCCGCCACGCATAATCTGGGTGCGGACGGCAGCACGCTGACCATCGCCTCGCCCGCCGGAAACATCGATGTCCGCCTGCAAGTGCCGGGTGAGCACAATGTGCGCAACGCGCTGGCCGCCGCGTCACTGGCGCTGGCGCTGGAGATCCCTCCGGCCGCGATTGCGCGTGGATTGATGAGCTTCACCGGCGTGAAGGGGCGTTTGCAGAAAAAGACCGCGGCCAATGGCGCCGCCGTGATCGACGATACCTATAACGCCAATCCGGACTCGATGAAGGCCGGCCTGGCTGTGCTGGCGCGTCTGCGCGCGCCGCGCTGGTTTGTGATGGGCGATATCGGCGAACTGGGTGAAACGGCGCCTCAGTTGCATGCGGAAGTCGGCGAAGCCGCCCGCGAACTGGGCGTGGACGTGATGCTCACCCTGGGGGACAACAGCCGTCACGCCGCTCAGGCCTTCGGGCCGCAGGCCAGACATTTTGACGAAATCGAGCCTTTGCTCGCTTATTTGGACAGCGCTTTGCCGGCAACGGCCTCGGTATTGGTCAAGGGGTCGCGCTTCATGCGCATGGAACGCATCGTCGACCATCTGGTTGGCAAGAAAGGGATTTGAAGTGCTGCTTTGGCTAGCTGACTTGCTTGCGCACCATATTCGCGCATTTTACGTTTTCAATTATGTCACCCTGCGCGCGGTGATGGCGTCGCTGACCTCTCTGGGCATTTCGCTGTTCATGGGGCCGATGGTGATTCGCAAGCTGACCCAGCTCAAGGTCGGACAGGCGGTCCGTTCCGACGGTCCGCAAACCCACCTGGTCAAGGCGGGTACACCGACCATGGGCGGCACCCTGATCCTGCTGTCGATCGGCATCACCGTGCTGCTGTGGGCCGATCTGCGCAACCACTATGTCTGGCTGTTGCTGTATGTGATGTTCAGTACCGGCGCCATCGGTTTCTACGATGACTGGCGCAAGGTGGTGTACCGCGATCCGAACGGGATCTCCGCGCGTCAGAAAATGTTCTGGCAATCGCTGATCGCGATCAGCACCGGGGTTTTCCTGGTGGCGACGGCTCGCTTGCCGGCTTCGACCGAGTTTATTGTGCCGTTCTTTAAAAACGTGGTTTATCCGTTTGGCGCAATCGGCTTTTGCGTGCTGACGTATCTGGTGATCGTGGGTGCGTCGAATTCGGTCAATCTGACCGACGGCCTCGACGGACTGGCGGCCTTGCCGACCGTCCTGGTGGCGGGTGCGCTGGCGATTTTCTCTTATATCGCCGGCCACGCGGTGTTTTCGCACTACCTTGGATTGCCGTTCATTCCGGGCGCGCACGAAGTGACCGTCTTCTGTGCGGCGATATGCGGTGCCTGCCTTGGCTTTTTATGGTTCAACGCCTATCCGGCGCAGGTGTTCATGGGCGACGTCGGCGCGTTGGCGCTGGGTGCGGTGCTGGGGGCGGTTGCCGTGATCGTGCGGCAGGAAATCGTGTTCTTCATCATGGGCGGTCTGTTTGTGATGGAGGCCTTGTCGGTGATGATTCAGGTCGGCTCGTTCAAACTGACCGGCAAGCGCGTGTTCCGCATGGCGCCTTTACACCACCACTATGAGCTGAAGGGCTGGAAAGAAACACAGGTTGTGGTTCGTTTCTGGATTATTACCATGATGTTGGTGCTAATCGGGCTATCAACCATTAAACTGCGCTAATTAATATGCGCCTGTAACCCGCACTAAGGATTTAAAATGCAATTCGACAACCGTCACATCATGGTCATTGGCCTGGGCGATACCGGGCTTGCTGCTGCGCGCTGGCTGGTTGCGCACGGTGCGACCGTGACCGTGGCGGACAGCCGCGACACGCCACCCAATACCCAGACGCTGCATGATGCGCTTCCGGGGGTGCAACTGCGCACGGGCGCATTTGGCGAGCACGATTTCGACGGCGCCGACCTGCTGGTGGTCAGTCCGGGGGTTCCGTTGTCGACGCCCGCCATTGACCGGTTCCGTCGGCGTGGCGGCGAAGTCGTTGGCGACGTCGAGTTGCTGGCGCGCGCCATTGCCGGTGACGGCAGCCGCGTTATCGCCATCAGCGGCTCGAACGGCAAGAGCACGGTGACCACACTGGTGGGGCATCTGTGCCAATGCGCGGGTCTGGATACGGTGGTGGCCGGTAATATCGGGCTGCCGGTACTGGCTGCGCTGGCCGAACGCGAAGCCGCGGGAAAACAGCCCGACGTATGGGTACTCGAATTGTCGAGTTTCCAGCTGGAAACCACCGTCAGCCTGAATGCCGACGCCGCGACCGTGCTGAATATTTCAGAGGATCACCTCGATCGCTACGCCGACCTGCTCGACTATGCGCACAGCAAGACGTCGGTGTTCAACGGGTTGGGTGTGCAAGTGCTGAATGCGGATGACCCGCTGGTGCGCGCCATGCAGCGCCCGGGGCATGCGGTGAAGTGGTTTTCGCTGGAAAAACCGGCTGACTATGCCTTGCTGACCGACGGCGATGCACGCTTTTTGACCATTGACGGCGAAAACGTCTTCGACCTGGCGCGCCTGCCGCTCGAAGGTCTGCACAACGCAGCCAATGCGCTGGCGGCGCTGGCCCTGTGCGAAGGCATCGGCCTGGAACGCCCCGCTTTGCTGCAAGCGCTGGAAAGTTTCCGCGGGCTTCCGCATCGGGTCGAGCTGGTCGATGAAGTCGACGGTGTGAAATACATCGACGACTCCAAGGGAACCAATGTCGGCGCGACGGTTGCCGCGCTCAACGGCATGACCCGCCCGGTGTTGCTGATCGCCGGTGGCGACGGCAAGGGGCAGGATTTCACGCCGCTGGCGCCGGCCTGTCGACGCATCGTGCGCGCCGTCATGCTGATCGGCCGCGATGCGGGCAAGATCCGCGAAGCACTCGCAGACAGCGGTGTCGAGCTGATTGACTGTAAAACACTGCCGGAAGCCACACTTGCCGCGGCAGAACGCGCGCAAACAGGCGATGTCGTGTTATTGTCGCCGGCTTGCGCAAGTCTTGACATGTTCCGCAACTATGCCGAACGCGCCCGGGTGTTTATCGATACCGTGCGCTCATTGAAGAGCGGAGCTGCCGGACGATGAAGTGGGTGGGACCGTACACGGCATCGACCGTGGTCGATGAGGCATTGGCTTGGGCAATTGCGTTGTTGCTGGCAATCAGTCTGGTGATGGTGTATTCGGCGTCCATTGCGTATGCGCAGGCCGACGCCGCAACGCAGAATCGATATTTTTATCTGATTCGCCATGTGATTTTTATCGTGATCGGACTGGCCGGGGGGTATGTGACCTTCCAGATACCGACCGCGTTCTGGCAAAAATACGCCGGAAAGATATTTTTGATCGGTGTGCTGTTGCTGGTGCTGGTGCTGATACCCGGCATCGGACGGGTGGTGAACGGATCGCGGCGCTGGATTTCGCTGTTCGTGATCAACCTGCAGCCGTCCGAATTGATGAAAGTGGCGACCGTGCTGTACGCGGCGGATTACACGGTGCGCAAGTCGCATCTGCTGCACAGCCTGAAAGAGGGATTTTTGCCGCTGTTCATCGCCATGGTCGCGGTGGCGTTTTTGCTGCTGCGCGAGCCGGACTTCGGTGCGCTGATGGTGGTGATGACCATTGCGATGGGCTTGTTGTTCCTGGGCGGGATCAACATGCGGATCTTTTCGGGGCTGGCCGTGATGGCGCTGATATCGATCGTGGTGTTGATCGTGTCCTCGCCTTACCGCCTCAAGCGGGTGCTGGGGTTCATGGACCCCTGGGACGATCCGTTCGGCAAGGGTTATCAGCTGTCGCACTCGCTGATCGCCATCGGCCGGGGAGAATGGTTCGGCGTGGGGCTGGGCGCCAGCGTCGAAAAGCTGTTTTATCTGCCCGAAGCGCATACCGACTTTATTTTGGCGGTGATTGCGGAAGAATTTGGTTTTGTCGGCATCTGTGTGCTGATCGGCATTTATGCCTGGATTGTGCGTCGAGCTTTTCATATCGGCGTGGAGTCCAGAAAACTTGAGCGTTATTACCAGGCGCTGGTTGCGCAGGGGATCGGAATCTGGCTCGGCATTCAGGTGTTTTTCAACATCGGAGTGAATATGGGCCTGCTGCCGACCAAGGGCCTGACCCTGCCGCTGATGTCGTTTGGCGGGTCGGCCATGTTGTTCAACCTGATTTCGATGGCCCTGCTGTTGCGGGTCGATTATGAAAACCGGCGGATCATGCGCGGCTACAAGGGCTGAGCGGATCGCAAATGAGAGAGATGGCGGGTTGAGGTGATGGCAAACAGAACCGTGATGATCATGGCTGGTGGTACCGGGGGGCATATCTTCCCGGCGCTGGCTGTGGCTGACGAGCTGAAAGCGCGCGGCTGGAAGGTGATCTGGCTGGGCGCTGCGGGGGGCATGGAGACGCGCCTGGTCCCGCAGCACGGTTACGCCATCGAAACGGTGAAAATTGCCGGCATGCGCCGCAACGGACTCAAACGCTGGCTGTCGCTGCCGTTCATGCTCAGCGGCGCGCTGATGCGTACCGCCGGCGTGATCATGCAGTACCGCCCGGATATCGCGGTCGGCTTTGGCGGTTATACCGGCTTCCCCGGCGGACTGATGAGCCGGGTGTTCATGAAGCCGCTGGTGGTGCACGAACAAAACTCGGTGGCGGGTCTGACCAATCGCATGATGTCGAAGATCGCCAGCCGTACGCTGTTTGCCTTTCCGGGGGCGTTCCCGTTCAAGGAAGGCCGCGTGGGTAACCCGGTGCGGACCGAAATTGCCGCCATCGCCGCGCCCGAAGCGCGTTTTGCTGGCCGCGAAGGTCCGATTCGCCTCCTGGTGGTGGGCGGCAGCCTGGGGGCCAAAGCGCTGAACGAGGTGCTGCCGCAGGCGCTGGCGCGAATTGCGCCCGAGCAGCGCCCGGTGGTGGTGCATCAGGCGGGGGTGAAACAGATCGACGCGTTGAAGGCCAACTACGCCGCAGCCGGGGTCGAAGCCGATTGCCGTGCTTTCATCGACGACATGGCCAGCGAATACGGCCGCGCCGATCTGGTGATCTGTCGGTCGGGCGCGCTCACGGTGGCCGAACTGGCCGCTGCCGGCGCCGCCAGCATACTGGTGCCGCTGCCGTCGGCGGTGGATGACCACCAGACCGGCAACGCGCGCTACCTCGAACAAGCGGGTGCCGCGCGCCTGATTCCCCAGGCGGCGTTGAACGCCGAGGGGCTGGCGGCCACCTTGCAAGCATTGTCGCGTGCGACCTGCCTGGATATGGCATGCCGCGCACGGAGTCTCGCCATTGTCGATGCGGCTCAGCGTGTCGCCGATGTGTGCGAGCAACTGACGAAAGAGTAACGATGAAACACAGAGTCAATCACATCCATTTCGTAGGCATTGGCGGTGTCGGCATGAGCGGCATTGCCGAAGTATTGTTGAATCTCGGTTACACCGTGACCGGCTCGGACATGGCCGATAATGCGGCGACCAAGCGCCTGGTCGAGCAGGGGGCCCGCGTGTTCTTCGGCCACGACGCCACCTATATGGATGGCGCCGACGTGGTCGTGACCTCGACCGCGGTCAAGGCCGACAATCCCGAAGTGCTGGCCGCCAAAGAGCACGACATTCCGGTGATCCCGCGCGCGCTGATGCTTGCCGAACTGATGCGCTTCAAGCAGGGCATCGCGATTGCCGGCACGCACGGCAAGACCACGACCACCAGCCTGGTCGCTTCGGTGCTGGCGGCGGCCGGTCTGGATCCGACCTTCGTGATCGGTGGACGCCTGACCGCTGCCGGAACCAATGCCCGCCTGGGCTCGGGCGAATTCCTGGTCGCCGAAGCCGACGAATCCGATGCCTCGTTTCTGTGCCTGACGCCGATCATGGCCGTTGTGACCAATATCGATGCCGATCATATGGACACCTACGGGCATGACTTCGAGAAGCTCAAGCAGGCTTTCGTCGACTTCCTGCAGCGTCTGCCTTTTTACGGATGTGCCGCATTGTGCGTCGATGACCCGCACGTGCGCGCCATTTTGCCGCGCATCACCAAGCGGGTGATGACTTATGGCCTGGACGAATCCGCGGCCGTGCGCGCCGAAAACCTGTGCCCGGACAACGGCCGCATGCATTTCGACGTGGTACTCAAGGACGGCACGCGTTTCCCGGTGTCGCTGAACCTGCCCGGACGCCACAACGTGCTCAATGCGCTTTCGGCGATCGCGATCGGCCTGGAGTGCGGTGCGGACGTGGCCTCGATCCAGAAGGGGTTGTCCGAGTTCGCCGGTGTCGGACGCCGTTTCCAGCGCTATGGCGAAGTGGCAGCCCGCGATGGCGGTACGTTCACGCTGATTGACGATTACGGTCACCATCCGGTGGAAATGGCGGCCACGCTGTCCGCCGTGCGTGGCGCATTCCCGGACCGCCGGCTGGTGCTGGTGTTTCAGCCGCACCGTTATACGCGGACCCGCGATCTGTTCGAAGACTTCGTCAAGGTGCTGTCCACCGTGGACGCCCTGCTGCTGAGTGAAGTCTATGCGGCCGGAGAAGCGCCGATCGTGGCGGCCGACGGCCGCGCCCTGTCGCGCGCGGTCCGTGTGACCGGAAAAGTAGAACCGGTATTCATCGAAGCCATCGGCGACATGCCGCAGGCGATTCTCGACACTGCGCGCGCAGGCGACGTGGTGGTGACCATGGGCGCCGGCTCGGTCGGCGCTGTGTCGGCCAAAGTGGTGGCCTTGGCTTGAGTTTAACGGTCCGCCGTGTGGCGGCCAAACAGGACAGGAAAAAGTAATGAAGCAGTTCGGCAAAGTCGCAGTCATGATGGGCGGTTCCTCCTCCGAGCGGGAAGTTTCGTTGATGAGCGGAACCGGGGTGTTGAATGCGCTGAAGTCGCGCGGCGTTGACGCATACGCATTCGATCCCTCCGAAAAGCCGCTGTCGGCCCTGAAGGAAGAAGGATTCGAGCGTGCATTCATCGCGTTGCATGGACCGTTCGGCGAAGATGGCACCCTGCAGGGCGCACTGGAAACCATGGGCATCCCGTATACCGGGTGTGGCGTGATGGCCTCGGCCATCGGCATGGATAAATGGCGCACCAAGATGCTGTGGCGCGGCGCCAGTCTGCCGATTCCCGAGTTCGTTCTGCTGGACGATGAAACCGACTTCGACGCCGTCGAAGCGATGCTGGGCCTGCCGCTGTTTGTGAAGCCCGCCTGCGAAGGATCGAGCTTTGGCGTTTCCAAGGTCAAGGTGCCGGGCGAGATTCGAACCGCTTACGCCGAAGCGCGCAAATACGACCGTCTGGTGATCGCAGAACGCTTTGTCGGCGGCGGCGAGTACACCTGCGCCGTGGTGGCGGGCCGTGCGCTGCCCAGCATCAAGATCGAACCGGCCAGCGAGTTTTACGACTACGAAGCCAAATATTTCCGTGACGATACCGTTTATCGTTGCCCGTCCGGCCTGCCCGCCGATGTCGAAGCGGAAGTGCAGTCACTGGCACTGACCGCGTTCAAGGTCGTGGGTGGCGAAGGCTGGGGCCGTGTCGACTTCCTGATGGACGAGACGATGCGTCCCTTCCTGCTGGAAATCAATACCGCCCCGGGGATGACCAGCCACAGCCTGGTACCGATGGCGGCCCGCGTGGCGGGAATGAGTTACGAGGACCTGTGCCTGGCCATTCTGGAAATGGCGCATGTGGGATAAGCACATCGTATTGAGGAGGCTGGCGAATCTGTTGTTGCTGGCCTCGTTCGGGATGTTGCTGTACACGGCAGGCTATTGGGCGACGCATGCCCCGGTGTTTCCGGTCAAAAAGATCCGGATCAGCGGGCAATTGAAATACGTCACCCCGGAACAGCTCAAGTTCATCGCCGAACACGAGCTGACCGGAACGTTTTTTACGCTGGACATAGACAAGACGCGCGCCGCATTCGGCAAATTGCCCTGGGTACGAGATGCCCAGGTGCGGCGCACCTGGCCGGATACGCTGGAAATTACGGTCAACGAGTATGTGGCGCTGGCGCGCTGGGGAGAAAACGGGCTGGTCGACGTCAACGGCAACTGGTTCGATGCCGCCAGCGATCAAAACCTGCCGGTGATGTTTGGCCCGGCGGGAAGCCAGACCGACATGGCGACGATGCTGACCCGCATTCGCAGCGATCTTGCGGTTGCGGGGCTGGTGCCGGTGAAACTGCTGCTGTCGGATCGCCGTGCATGGAGTGTCGAGCTGGATAACGGCGTACACGTGGAGCTGGGGCGCGGAGAGGTGGAAAACCGCCTGATACGCTTCGCGACGCATTGGAAGGGGACGCTGGCGAAGCTGCCGTACCACATCTCGTATGTGGATATGCGTTACCCAAATGGATTCGCTGTCCGAATGCCTGATTACAAGCAGGCGTCGTCGGCGGCTCAAGGAACACAGTAATCGTAGTTGGAGCGACAGGTGAGCAAACCTAAGGAAAGCAAGAACATGTTGGTTGGCCTCGATATCGGCACGTCGAAGATCGTGACGATTGTCGCGGAAGTGCTCGAGGACGGGCAGCTCAATATCGTCGGCATGGGCCAGACACCGTCGCGTGGTCTGAAGCGCGGCATGGTGGTGAACATCGAGTCCACCGTGCAAGCCATTCAGCGTGCGCTGGAAGAAGCCGAGCTGATGGCCGACTGCAAGATCCATGAAGTGTTTACCGGGATTGCCGGCAGCCACATCAAGAGTGTGAATTCGCACGGCATGGTGGCGATCAAGGATCGTGAAGTCACGCAGATGGATATCGACCGCGTGATCGAAACCGCGCGCGCGGTCAGCATCCCGCCCGACCATCAGGTGCTGCACATCCTGACGCAGGAATACAGCATCGACGGTCAGGAAGGTGTGCGCGAACCGCTGGGCATGAGCGGGGTTCGCCTTGAAGCCAAGGTGCATATCGTTACCGGCGCGGTTTCCGCTGCGCAGAACGTGACCAAGTGCGTGCGCCGTTGCGGCCTTGAGGTCTCGGATCTGGTGCTGCAGCCGATGGCCTCGGCCATTGCGGTTCTGTCGGAAGACGAAAAGGAACTGGGCGTCTGTCTGATCGACATCGGTGGCGGCACGACCGACATCGCGGTCTATGCCAATGGTGCGATTCGCCATACCGCGGTGATCCCGATTGCGGGCGATCAGATCACCAACGATATCGCCATGGCGCTGCGTACGCCGACCAAGGAAGCCGAAGACATCAAGATCCAGCACGGTGTCGCGCTGGTCGAGCTGGCCGATCCGGGGCAAATGATCGAAGTGCCCGGGGTCGGTGAACGCGGTCCGCGCCAGATGTCGCGCGCGACGCTGGCCGAAGTGGTCGAGCCGCGGGTCGAAGAATTGTTCCAGCTGGTGCAGCAGGAGCTGCGCCGCAGCGGGTTCGAAGAAATGCTGTCGTCCGGCATTGTGCTGACCGGTGGTGCCAGCCTGATGCCGGGGATGGTCGAACTGGCGGAGGAAGTTTTCCACATGCCGGTACGCATCGGTGTACCGAAGTATGTCGGTGGCCTGGCCGAAGTGGTCAAGACACCGCGCTTCTCGACGGGCGTCGGTCTCTTGCTGTACGGCAAGGACCAGATACAAACCCATACCGGGCCTCATAAAGAGGTTTCCGGTGGGGTGGGACAAATCATGTCCCGCATGAAGGCATGGTTCGCGGGGAATTTTTAAGTTTGTTTCGGGCGATGTAAATAGTCAGGGCTCATCTTTTATTGAGGAGAGGGAAATGAGCGGAATGGTTTTTGAAGTGATGCAGGAAGCGGCTCAGGAAGCCGTGATCAAGGTCATCGGAGTCGGCGGCGGCGGTTGCAATGCCATTGACAATATGATCGACGGTAAGGTACAGGGTGTGGAATTCATCTGTGCCAATACCGATGCACAGACGCTGAAGCGCAACAAGGCGCAGATGAAGCTCCAGCTGGGTACCAACCTGACCAAGGGACTGGGCGCTGGCGCCAATCCCGAAATCGGCCGCAGCGCCGCGCTGGAAGACCGTGAACGCATCGCCGATGCGCTGCGCGGCGCCAACATGGTGTTTGTGACCGCCGGCATGGGTGGCGGCACCGGAACGGGTGCTGCTCCGGTCGTGGCCGAAGTGGCCAAGGAAATGGGCATCCTGACCGTGGGTGTGGTGACCCGTCCGTTTGACCACGAAGGCAAGCGTCTGAAGGTCGCGCAAAACGGTATCGAAGACCTGAAGAAACACGTCGACTCGCTGATCGTGATTCCGAACGAAAAGCTGATGGAAGTGCTGGGCGACGACGTCACCATGCGAGAAGCTTTCCGTGCCGCCGATGACGTGCTCAAGGGCGCCGTGGCCGGGATTGCCGAAGTGATTACCTGCCCGGGTCTGATCAACGTCGACTTTGCCGACGTGCGCACCGTCATGTGCGAAATGGGCCTGGCAATGATGGGTTCCGCCTATGCCTCCGGTATCGACCGTGCCCGCGTGGCCGCCGAACAGGCCGTGGCCAGCCCGCTGCTCGATAACATCACACTGGAAGGCGCGCGTGGCGTACTGGTCAACATTTCGACCGCGCCGGGCTGCCTGAAGATGAGCGAATACCGCGAAATCATGCAGATCGTGCGTCAGTACGCCGACGAAGAAGCCGAAATCAAGTTCGGTACCGCCGAAGTCGAGGACATCCCGGAAGATACGATCCGTGTGACCCTGATTGCGACCGGTCTGGGCAAGAAGGCCGTCAGCCGCAGCGAAGAACGTCCCGAATACATCAAGATCGTGAAGACCGGTACCGACGACCGTCCGGTCGAAGTGCTGAACTACGACGATTTCGATACCCCGGCGATCATGCGGCAACGCGGTCGTCGCACCCCCACCTCGACGGATTTCTCGAATCCCGAAGTGAGTGAGTCTTTCGATATTCCGGCCTTCCTGCGTAAGCAAGCTGACTGATCGAATTTGGCTATTGGTGTGATGGTTTTAATTAACAAAGCATGGGTTTTAACCATGCTAGAATCAGTTCGTCCTTGAATCTGGAAGAAAGCTCGACATGATTCTGCAGCGCACGCTGAAGCAAGCGATCAGCGCCACGGGTGTGGGTCTGCACTCCGGCGAACGGGTACGTCTTACCCTGAAGCCTGCCGACCCCGACTCGGGAATCGCCTTTTATCGCACCGACTTGCCCGAGCCGGTGAGGATAAATGTGGACCCGCTGCTGGTGAACGACACGCGACTCTCCTCAACACTGGTCACCCCGGCCGGTGTGCGTGTCGGCACCATCGAGCATCTGATGTCGGCTTTCGCCGGATTGGGTATCGACAATCTGGTCGTCGAAGTCACTGCGGCGGAAATGCCCATCATGGATGGGTCTTCCGCGCCCTTTATCTATCTGCTGCAGACCGCCGGAATTGCCGAGCAGAAGGTCGCAAAGCGGTTTATCCGCATCCTGAAGCCGATAGAAGTCAGGGATGGCGACAAATGGGTGCGCCTCGATCCCCACGAGGGTTTCACCGTCAGACTGTCGATCGAATTCAATCATCCGGCCTTCAACCGGGCACCGCAGACCGTGGAAATCGATTTTGCGCATCACTCGTATATCGACGAGATCAGCCGCGCGCGTACCTTTGGCTTCATGCACGAGGTCGAGTCGATGCGTAGTCACGGACTGGGCCTGGGCGGCAATCTGGAAAATGCGGTCGTGATCGATGACGAATACGTGCTCAACCCGGACGGGCTGCGCTTCCCGGACGAGTTTGTGCGGCACAAGATTCTCGATGCGATCGGCGACCTCTATATCGTTGGCCATCCGTTGATCGGCGCTTTTTCCGGGCATAAGTCCGGCCATGCGCTGAACAACGCCTTATTGCGTAAATTGCTCGAAACCCCGGACGCCTGGGCTTTCGTCAGCTTCAATGATCCGTTGGACGCACCTTCCAGTTTTCATCGGCTCCCTGTGGTGGAATGATGCAAGCGCTTCTTCGACTCAGCCTGTTATTGACCATGTTGTGCTGCTGCTGGAGCATGCTGCGCTATGCGCCGCGCAACGACCGGACGAGCCTGTTGCGCGCAGGACGCTGGATGCGCAGGCTGACCTTTTCAAGTGCACTTTTTCTCGCCTTGTGGCTTATTGGGCTGTTGCGCCATTGATATTCATTGGCGGCTGATGCCTGAGTCTTGCCCTGTTCTCGATGGTCTCTGTTGACGCGGGACGCCGATGCTGTCTTTCTTCGATACGCTGCCGGTCCGGCTCATGCCGGATGGGACGGGTATACGGATTATCAGGCTGTCGTTGCGGACGTGGCCGCACGGGGGCAACAGGTTCTGTCGGCCTGCGCACCGGTAGTGGTTCCCTGAGCGGTTGTGCGCGCCTGTCCCGGTTTCTACCCCAATGATCCTCCCAGCGCGGTGGCGCATCCGACCGCCATCCCCTGAAATACGCCGGAGGTCGCCGGTAATACCGCACCGGAACCCGTAGCAGAAATGCGGGAACCGCCGCGGGACGAATCGCAATCCAGGGGCCGCGATAGCCACCGCTCTGGTACCAGGTATCGCCATGAAATACCCAATATCGATTCTGATAGAAAAAGAAATTGGCGCTCATGCCTGGTGCGTAATAAACCGGATAGCCCGGGATCGGGGCCAGTTGGGGGGCCGAAGATAGCGAAATTCCGATGTGGCTGCCAGCAATACTGACGCCATAGCTGACCTCGGCCATGGCGGCCGCATTCAGCCCGAACAGTAATATTAGCCATCGAAAAAATTCAGACATGAGCGCCTCTCCTCAACAGGATTCCTCCAGTGCTAATCCCATATAGGACGGCAGCGCCTGCCATGCAAGATGATCCGTTGCGTGCTGTTGATCGTGTATGTAAATGACATTAATTATGGCGGTATTACCATTTTTGTTACACATTTCAGATATGATCGAGCGTGCCGCCAGCGTGTAAGGCTGCTTCGCCGCCTGGCAACCGCCGCCGGGGTTTTTGTCATAAGATGAACGTGTAAAACGACGCGAACAGGGAGCACAACATGGCGCAGATTGACTGTAAAAACGAAACGACCACCGCGACGAGCGACATCTGGCAACATCTGATTACGCCCGAAGGCGAGCCGGAAGGCTTTCGCATGCGCGGGACCCTGCCCGGGGATCCGGATGGGGTGGAACTGCTGATGGAACACTGGGATGCCGGTATGACCGAGCCGCCGCATCGACATCCGGGTGACGACATGACGGTGGTGGTGGAAGGCAGTATGTCGGTGCAGTATTACGTGGAAGGACCGGATGGCCTGAAAGAAGACGGAGAGCGTTTTGTGCTGCGCAAGGGCGAGACGGGTTATAACAGGGCGGGGCGTATTCACGATGCCCGTTATCTTGAAGACTGCAAGCTGGTCTTCGTTCACAGCGGGCCGTTTGGATTCGAGGCCTGCTGAGCGTCCGTCGGACTTAACCGGAATCGGCCGCAAAATCGAGAAACGCTGTGCTTCGCGAATTTCAGGGGACTAGGCTGGGGTAAACGAAGCGCCGTACGGCGGGTTGGCCCCTGGGCCATACCCGCCGTTTAAGGCGTCACCATCCTGCCGCGCGGGTATGCCCCTGCGGGGCAACCCGCTCTATCGTCTCTTGTCCGCGATGTTTTGTTGGTGTTCGCGCAACGGATTCCATATTGAAAAATGCCGCTCACTTTGTTAAGTGAACGGCATTAGCGCTTGCACACCCCGTTTTTCGCCTCGATGCCTTCGCCCGACAGGCCGCCAGCCGACCTTCAAGGCTGCGTGACGGAACCGGGAAACGCGGCCTGCTGTAGTGCGGAGCGGGTCTCTTCGTCCAGCTCGCCGCTGCCAGCCAGCCCTTTCGACTGCTGAAAGCGCATCACCGCGTTGTGTGTGCGCGAACCACGCAAGCCATCGATGGGGCCTGGCGACATGCCCAGATAGAGCAATGCGGCTTGCGCGCTGCGCAGGGTCAGGTCGGGCGGATTCAGCCGCGCGCGTGCAAAGGCTTCCGCGAGGCGGGCCGGGTATTGCTGTGTTTCGTAGCCGGGGCCGTTATAGCCACGCGCAAAGGCAGGCCAGTCGTGCGTCATCAGCGCGCCAGCCAATTGGCTGGCGTTAATGAAATTCGCCATCGCCTGCAGCTGGCGGTTTTCGTCCCGGACCATCTCCCGCACCATGTCCTGCACCGAATCAAAGCCAGCGAGCGCGAAGTTGAATCCCATCACCTGACCGATTCCCCACGAGGCGCTTTGCAGTGCGGCATCCTGGTTCAGGCACAGTGCCGTTTCCAGACGGGGATATTCGTTCGTCCCGCCACGATAGCCTCCTGCGGTGGGGGCGCAGATGTCCGGATGGCTGTGCGCAAAAGCCCCCTGGGTGAGCCGATGGAAAATGTGGCGTTCGAACAGGATTTGCGGTCGGCGGTCGGGGAGAAAACCAAAGCCTTGAGTTTCGACAGAAACCAGCGCCCATATGGCGGCCAGGTCGACATTCAGTGTGAGTCGGATCTGCTCAAGACCGTGGCCGGTCAGCGGCAGACCTGCGCCAGTAAAGTTCAGCATGCAATGCCTCCAGTGAGATCGCGTCCGGACTGGCCGAACGCACAGGGGTCTCACTGTAGCTGCAATCCGCCCGCTCACGCGTCAGGACAACGGGAAGCACCGAGGCCGAATAGTCTGTTTGTGGCCGCGAAACGGCTGTTCCGAGCCGGTTCCGTTCTCAAGACAAGCGGCCTCCGCGGTTTCCCGATGCTTTAAAGCCAGGGGGACTTCTTGATGCGCTTGATCGCCATGTCTGCATCGACGGGCGGGTTCCAGTCCGGGCAGAGGTCCTCCGCCAGACGCATGCGCACCTGATCGTCGCGGTTCATGCGATTCCACACGGCGCGCGTCGACTCGATCCACATCTTGTCGACGGCATCGCCGAACGCATAGGTGCGCATGCTGCGGTTAGGGCACTGAAAGCCTTCGTAGCTGATATTTTCAGCGCCGGAGGCACTGACGGCACGCAAGATGAACCGGATGACGCCATCGCTACCGATGCTCAGTGTCTTGGCGTCGACAAAAAACTTGAAGTTGTCCTTGAGTGGCACATAAAACCCGACCCAATCCGGCTGTTGCGGATAGGGCGGTATGGTATAGCTGCCCTCCTGCCATTCCTGCAGATCCTGCAATGCATAGTTCGTGTTGTTCTGAACGAATTCATGCGATACG
>Ga0326728_10016319_pt1 | contig 15186 bp, 15 predicted proteins | sample MB3enrmetagenome_FD_207602 | JGI IMG/M metagenome (GOLD analysis project Ga0326728, IMG submission 207602) | Lab enriched peat soil microbial communities from McLean, Ithaca, NY, United States - MB31MN | ecosystem: Environmental > Terrestrial > Soil > Wetlands > Peat | place: USA: New York...
CGGGCGAAGTGCCTCCGCCGCCTGGCGACAGGTTTCAATGTGGGTGATGCCATGGCGGTTGAGAGTGATGGCGGTGGTGAGAATGATGAAGAACATCACCATGTTGGAGAAAAATGCTCCGACACCAACATCGATATTTCGTAGTTCGAGTTCTTCGGGTGTAGCTCCCCGGCGTTGTGCCAGCGTGTTCTGGCCAGCTGCCTTCTCTTCTTCCACTTCCTCACTCGCCTGCCAGAAGAAGAGATAGGGGCTGATGGTAGTGCCGAGAATTGCCACGAGCATGGACCATTCATCGCGGGTCCGGGGCAGGGAAGGTATCACCGTATCGCGCAGCACCTGGCTCCAATCAGCACCGACCACAAACGCCGTGACCGGGTAGGCGAAGAGCACCAGCACCAGCCATTTGAGCACGTTGGCGATCTGTTGGTAACGGAGGCGCACCGTTGCCCAGGAGATCAGGACTGCGAAGCCCACCACAAACAGATGTGAATTGACACCCGACAGCATCTGGGCTGCGTCCGCCATGCCGGCGAGGTCGGCGGCGATGTTGATGGTGTTGGCCACAAGCAGGGCTGCGATGAAGACGCGCACCAGCCAGAGGGGAAAACGGTGCGTAAGATTTCCCGCCAGGCCCTTCCCTGTGACCTTGCCAATGCGCGCGCACATCATCTGCACGGCAGCCATCAGGGGCCACGTCAGCAATGCAGTCCAGAGGAGCCTGGTGCCAAGCTGCGCTCCCGCGACAGAGTAGGTGGCAATACCGGAGGGGTCATCGCCGGCGGCCCCGGTGATCACACCGGGGCCGATCGCCTTCAGCAGCCTTCGCGTCCAACGAGATGGGGAATTCGTCTGCAAGAGAGTCGGCGCTTGCGCTTCCCCAAGGCATTCATTATGAAGTCCGCTCACAAGAGGAGCGGAGTTGAGTAGCGGAACTTACTCGGGCATCTCGTTGTCTGCATTCTCTTCCGGCACTTCTGTTTTTTCCCAGCTGGAGTCCGGGTTGTATGCCTTTATGAACTTGTCGGCAACATCTGTCTTCGGACCAAGATCTTTCTGCATGACCACGCCATCTTCACTGACGATGAACGTCATCACGCCGGACGAACCGTACTCGGCAGGATAGGCCAGGAAGGCAAAGCCGGCGGTCATTTTGCCGTTCACGATGTAGTCCTTTGCGCCGCCGGGTGCGTTCTTGCCCTGGCGGGTGATGAGCTCGAAGTAGTAACCGCGGAAGGGGATTGCTTCTCCGGTCTGGGGGGCGTCGTGGCCCTTCGCCGCCGCCGATGCAAGCAGCGGACCGATGGGGCTCCGGGGCTCAAGACCAGTAGAGTTCCAGTAGAGGCCGTTGTGTTGCCCCTCATCGCTGAACACCTGGCGGGCGTATTCGCCGTTGTGAGTAGAGCGGTATTCCTTTTGGGCTAACGCGAGCTCCTGGCAAACCCGCATTGCGGACATTTCATTCCGGCCGATGCGCCGGAAGAGGATCTCCTGTTTGCCGGCTTCTGAGTCGAAATACCACAGCTTGCCGATGTTCACCAGGGGGATGGGCGTCGGCCAATTCTCGGCGCCGATGTAGAGAACGGTAATCTTCGCCGATTCCCTTACCAGGCGATGCATCTGTTCGTACTTCTGCACGAAGTTGGCCCGGCTGGCTGTGTCCTCGACCTCGTCGCCCGAGGAGACAATCCGCCTCGCGTCAGGACCGAGAATCTCGATCATTGCTTTTTCATCGTTATCCTTTGTTGCCGCCACCAGGGCTCGGCTCGCCTCTTCCGGCGAGGAGAAGGTCTTCTGGCCATGTTGCTGCGCCACGGAGCGGACGGGGAGGAACGCCACTAGTAGAATCAACAGCACGGCGAGTGCGGGAAAATTGGTCCAGCGGGATGGATTGAGGTTGAGCTTTGTCGGCCACATACGGTATCTCTCCATTTCAAAATTTGGGTGGCGGTTTGAAACTTAGACGATGCAGCAATTACCGGTGGCCGCCACCGCCGTGTGCACCACCACCGCCACCGCCGTGTGCGGATGCGCCAACACTGGCGCTGCCGCGTGAAGAAAAGCTCTTGGCCTGCGCGCCATGCCCATAATCGCTGAACGCACCGGAGCGGGTTCCGCTTTGACCGCGGGGTGCAGCGTATCCACGCGCAACTTTTGAGTTCCCATTAAAAGGCCTGGCGGATGCATTGCCGCGGTTGCCAGCGCCCGCACGAGCGCCTCGGTCATAGCTGCCGCGGTTATAGAACGTGTTGCTCCGTGAATAGTAGCGGCCATGGTTAAACATTGCGTAGTGGTTGTGCCAGTCGAATCCCCAATTTCCCCAGCCCCATCCAAAGCCTCCGAAGAAGCCGATTCCGAAGCCAGGGCCGAACGAGAGGTATGGGCCGCCAAACCAGATTCCGGGATACTGGTACCATCCCGGCCACGGCATGATCGGGCCACCGTAAACCATCCATGGGTCGTAGGCAGGCACGTAGACAACCTGAGCATCGGCAGGTTGAATAACAATGGATGAGTCCTGGTCCGTTACGCTCTGCTGTGCCGTGGACTTCAGGTTGCCGGCGCCCTGTGCACGCTGACGCATGGTCTGCACGGCATCCATCACATCCTGCTGCTGATTGAAGTAAGCATCGCCCAGCGACGAGGTCCAGGAAAGGTTCTTGTCCATATTTCCCAGCACTGCCGGGAATGCTGTGAGGGCCTTCACGCTTGGGTCCCATGCCTGCTGATTCACGGCCTGGCCCAGAGCGTCCCCTGTTAGACCGGAATTGGCTTGCACCCACCGGTCCGCTTGGACGACCTGCTCGGGAAATGTAGACGCTGCCAGAATCTGCGCCACAAGAGCATCCGGATACAGCGCAATGGGAGCCACTAATTGCTGCAACTGCTCGGGAGCCAGCTGGGCAGCCGGTGCCTGCGCTGGAGGCTGCTCGGCTGGCTGTGCCATGAGCGACATCGCTGCAAAGAAGAGGGCCAAAAGCGGCGCAAATATACGCATGCCCAGCCGAGGCCGTGTGAACCCTGTGAAATATCCAGTCGTGTTCATGTTCATGCATCTCCCTGTGAAGTCATCGCGTGACGTTGCCGCGCGCAATACAGATCACAAGGTAAGTGTTGAGGGGAGGCTGGTCTGTTCACAATTGACCACATTGCCCGAAAACTACCTGCCGGCTTGCAAATTCGGTTGCACCGCGCAGGCCGCGCTTATTACCGAATCCAAGCTATAGTGAACAGCTTCCGCCTTTCAGCTCCGCCGGAGTCGTGAAGTGCCAGATTTTTTGGGGCATGGCTTGCTTCCGTACCACGGAGGATCCCAGCCCTCCGTCAGCTCATGCGGGCATGCACTACAAACCGCTTCGGGGCCGGGCCGACCAGGTAAAACGGATAACAGGTCACCAGCGTCAGCGTAGAAGTATCCCCCGACGACTGAAGCACCGAGGTGTCGTCCGCGCTGACGACCTTCACCCAGTCCACCTCGTAATGCAGCAGGCCCATTGCAGTCTGGATCTGGATTTCATCATGCTTGTGAATGTCTTTCAGGCTCCGGAAGAATGTATCGCGATGCCCGGCAACTCCGCTGTTGCCTGGTTCTCCGGGCAGCGGCGTACTTTCAATGTGTCCCGCTCCCACTCGCAGGACTCGTGAGCTTGTGCCCTGCAGAACAGCCACTGAGAGGCGCAGACGGGGAATGTCGAGACGCCCAATGACGTCTCCCCTGTGTATCGCTGGCCTGCGTTCAGTTGGCTCGTCGCTCTTTGTGGCCTGAATCTCGGAGATCAATGCATCGTTCGCAGATGCCTGATAGAGCCTTGCCTGGATCAGGGTGAAGACTACATAGGTCGCCGCGACGACGCCCACGAGAAACAGGAGGTCGCGAATGCGCCGGACCGTCCGATGCTTGGCTGAGATGCTAGGCGAAAGCTTATTAGTGACGGTCACGTCCACCACCGTCTGCCATTGGAGGCGTAGAGGAGGAGAAGTAACCGCTGCGAGTGCGGACAGACAAGCGTCCGCGGCCCGCCGCCCCGGCGCGCACCTCAACCGTCCGATAGGTTCCAGCATCGCTTGGGTTCGTGGGGACGTATGCAAGCGTGTACTGAGTGCGGATGTCGCGGGCAATGCGCTCGCATATGGGAACGACCTCTTTCACTGCATCCGGCAGAAAAGTCTCTCCGCCCGTCTCTTCCGCAAAGCGCTTGAGCACAGCTGGATTCCGATCTTCATCCTGGGCATCAAAGAGACCGACGGCGTAGATGATCGCATTGGAGCGCCGGGCCTCGGCGAGAACCGACTGCAGATTGTGCTGGCTGGCGTTGTCCCCGCCATCGCTGATAATGATCAACACCTTCTTGTCGCGCTCACCCTTGGAGAGATGCGCGAGGGCAAGGTCCACGGCGTCGTACAGTGCAGTTTGCCCGTTGGCTCCAACTCTGGCCAGAGCCGCTTCCAACTGCCCCACGTTGTCGGTGAAAGGAGTGTTGCCCGGAAGAGCAAACGATACCTTCTCGTTGAAGTTGACCACGAACATCTGATCGCGGGGATTGCTGGAGCGGGCAAAGGCCAAGGCGGCAGCGATCACGTCGGAGCGCTTCGTCCTCATGCTTCCGCTGTTGTCAATCACCAGTCCTACCGTGACCGGGACGTCATCATTGCTGAACTGCTTGACCTGTTGTTGCACGCCTTGCTCAAAGATCTGGAAGTTTTCCTTACCGAGTCCGGAGATGGGCAGGCCCTTGCGATCGAGCACGCTGACGTGCAGGACAACCAGATTCACCTGAACACTAATAACGAATGGGCTGCCGTGTTGATTTTGCAACGGCACGGACTCTTGCGCGAACAAGAAGCCAGATGCGGCAAGGAAACATAGAAGTATTCGCAGGTTGCGATGCATCATAGAAGCGCCCGCCACGCCCAGTGCTTTCCAAACCTCTCGCGCCGCGGGTGGCGGTGCGAGAGGTGGCGAAGACAGAAGCTCGGCCATAGAACGACTCTCCATAAGAGCTACACGAAAGCGCGATTAGACCGGACGGAAACGCAGCAGTGGGCCGTTCTTAACAACTCCCAATCGCTGACTAAGTCCGTCCAGTTTTCCATCAACTTTTCAATGTGGCTCGTGTGGACAGAGTCACTTACTTATTTGAGGCAAGTACGCGCCTCGAGCCGAACCAAAGAACGAAGCTTCCAGCAAATCCAAGAAACGCGACCAAGGCGATGAGAGGCAGCGAGCTAGCGGTCTTCGGCAGCGAGGCAGACGCCGTCATGACCGGTGCGGCATCGGTTTCGGCCGGAGGTGCTTCCACAACCTGCGCCAGTTCAACCGGCTCTCCCGTGGGAGCAACAGCCAGGACAGGGGCGGTTTTCAAGGCCTCGATCGGAGCTGATTCTAACTCGAGCGAAGTCGCCAACACCGGATGGTTATTGACTGCTGCCAACTGGACAGCTCTCGGCTTGGCGTACACGAACTCCTCACCCCACTCACGGCCCGGGTAGAACCATGCGCGCAGCGCTTCGGGTTCACCCGCGGGGCGCTCGCGGAAGGTGATCACTGTCTTGTCCGTCGCCTTCAGACGATAATTTGGAATTGCGATAATGGTTGTAAAGAGGTGGGTCTTGTCCTGATTGAAGATTTGCACGATGTGCCGGTCAGACTGTGAGTCGAAAATCTTGAAGACGTACGTCCCGGCCGGAAGGATATGCTGGCCTACCCCTGGGACTTCGATGGGTGCGCTGATGGTCACGATTGTTTCCCTGTTCCACGCGTCTGCCATTGCTGCCGGCGCAGCAAGTGCAAAGAATGCGGCGAGGGAGACTGCGATTGCTATGGTCCGGAACAGTTTCATATTCTCTCCATTATCTTCTCCGAGTCGCCCGCACGGCAGTGGGTTGGTTTTGGAAACTCTTGTGCATCGGTTCATAAGAGTTCCGCCGCCAGATAGCCTGGCAGCTTCTCCACCGTGGAGAGTGTTATCGATTGTCAGTATCAAATGTCTGCAGACAAGTTACTGAGCTAGGTTGCTCATTGCGAGATTATCCGTGGACTGGTTGTTGCGGTTCGATGGCGCCGCCTTCAACCTGCTCCGCATTCGAAACTACGGGCGCAGGGCGTTTGCAGCGCAGGTTCACCCACATTTCGGCCGTCCGAAACTCTCCACCGGTCCCGCGACAACCACCAAGTCGATCCGGTGGCCCGATGCCAGCCGTGAAGCCAAGCATCACTCAGGAACAAAGCACATTCTTCAACAAGTTTGTCGTGTGCTGGCCGCAACCTTATGTTGTAATGTCGCACAATTCTCAGGAGGGATCGCTTGCGGACCGCGGCTAGAAAAAAAGGCATTCGGGAGGAATGACATCGTTGGAGTGGCAGCCCGGCACTGCAGTGCGTCTGGCCTTACTTGCGGCGCCATCCCTCCCATTTCCACTGGTTCGAGCCGTTCTACGCCCGGAGATTTCTGGACTTTGCCGCCTCTGCGGCGAGTTTCTCGGCGATCCCAAACGCATTCATGGAATGTTCCAGCGCCTGCTTACTCAGCTCGTGAGCAGTCAGGTGGTCTCCCCGATCGTGGGCAACGGCGGCGGCCTCGTGGGCGTGGATCGCAAGGTTGTGCAGTTCTGACGCTCGAGCGTGTGTGCTCTGTGGCATGGTGTTCTCCTCAACCGTGCTGTCCCTAGCTCGCCAGGGCAGGCGCGCTATGTACCGTGTAGGTACAGTTCTTGCCGGCATCGATGATGTGTTTCGCCTTTTCGACATTCTCAGGCGTTCCGTGAACGATCAGCAGGAACTTGTCAGTTTTCAGCGCAAGTTCGTACTGAAGGATGCTGTCCTTCGGTATCCCGATACTCGCCAATCCTCCCCCGATGGCGCCGACACCACCTACGACCACCGCTCCCTCAAGACCGGCAACAATCCACGCCACCAGAGGACCAGCTACGAGGACGGGACCGAGGCCGGGAATGGCAAAGAGCGCAGATCCGAAGAGCAATCCCCAGAATCCGCCCCAGAAAGCACCCACCTTTCCCCAGTACTTCATGCGGTCGCCAGTATTGTAATAGCCAACGACGTGTTCATCTGTATGTTGGTCCTTTGCCGCGATCGACAGCGTTTTCATATCGATGCCAGCCTCTTGGAGGCTTTTCACGGCCTGCTCTGCCTGTTCGTGCGTATCGTAAATGGCTACAACGGAATTACGGTCGGTCATTGCTATCTCCGGTTTCTTTCGGTTGACAATCACAAACTCGAGCGAGCAGCGAGTGCAGTCGCGTGGCCCAGGCATGCAAGCGCCGAGCGACGCTTGCAGAATGAGTGTCCCATTGCACAGCCACGCGCGCTGAGCAATCCGATACAGTCTCTACCTCGCTGCCACGCAATACTCGCCCCGCACGTGTTTTTCGCAGAAATGAGGAATGGGGAGCAGCTCATTCGTCAGGGTGCGGTCGTGCTTGAGGAGCAAGCAGCGCAGGTGCGCGGCGCTGATGGGTTATAGTTCGGCCAGGGCCTCCCGGGGATTCGAAGTGATGAAGAGAGTTCTGTCTGTTTCGGCAGTGAACGATCGGCCCGTGCGAGTTGGAAATCGCGCCTGATGACTTCTAATCGCTTTCCTTGGCATGACATGCGAGCGGCAAAGGAAAAGTCGCAGTTTGAGCTTTATTGACCAGCCGCACGAGCGAGTAGTTCTGTAGACTTCTTTCCAAATGCGCCTTTGCTCCAGGAGTCAGCCAATGGCCGCCGACAATTCAATTGCGTTTAACAATTTAGGCCTATCGAAAAGCGTAGGCGCTCAATCAACCATCCAGCAGTACCGAAGTGGGGAAAGCATCTTCAACCAGGGCGATAAAGCGGATGCTATTTTCTACATACAGAACGGCAACGCGAAGTTGACCGTTGTCTCTGATAGCCGGAAGAAAGCTGTGATTGCGATATTGCGCCGCGGCGATTTCTTTGGCGAGAGTTGTCTGACGCGGGGAACGCTGAGAACCTCCAGCGCGACGGCTATAAGGAAATCCACCATCATTCGGGTGCAAAGGGCCGACATCGCGCGCATCCTTCGACAAGAACCAGCCTTCGCGAAAATCTTTACCGCCCATCTTCTATTTCGCATCGGCAGGATCGAGGAAGACCTGGTGGACCAGGTATGCAATTCGAGCGAAAAGCGCCTGGCCAGGCTGTTGCTGATTCTTGCAGACTTTGGCCGACAAGCGACGCCGGAGTCAGGCATTCCGAAGGTGGACCAGGAAACGCTCGCTGAAATGGTCGGAACCACGCGGTCCAGGGTGAGTTTCTTCATGAACCGATTCCGCAACAAGGGATACATCGACTACAACGGCAGCTTGCATGTGCATGCGGCTCTGCAGACTTTCCTTTTTGACGGCTAAAGACGTCAGCCCGAGTGGCTGCATGGAGGGCTAGGGTCACTCCCCCACTCAGAACGCGAGTGCCTGAAATGTTAGTGAAGCCGCCCAAGCGGCTGGGCCAAAGTGTGCGTGAGATGACTGTCCGCACCATGCGGTTTGCAACCTTAAAAGCGATTCATGGCAGAAAGATTCGAAGGGCTCTGGATTCCGGCCTGCCAAAATGAAACGAGGGAACAGCGACACGAGAAGGGGAAGGGCATGACCTCAATCAGCAATCTACAGGCGACGCATACTGCGCGCCCGGAAAGCACCCTGAAGTCCACCGCGCCCTCAAGGAAGATTGAAATCGGACTGTCTACGTACACTTTGCCATAGCGTTCCTTGAGAATGCCTGAGCCAGCAGAAGGCTTCGCATGCCATCCATTTCGAGCGCAACCCTCTGCCTCAGCTCTTGGTCAAGCACTTCATCACAAAAGGCAAGCATTAAAGCGTAAAGAGAAGTGCAGTATCCAGTTGGTATGAGGCGAACTTCGTTACTGTGTCCGCGTTGCTCAATCAGGACAGACAAGCAACCCCGGAACTTGCGGGCTGCTCTCTTAATTGCATTAAGCCTGTAGACAGCCGCATTGAAGCTCACAACCCTGGTGCGATCCTCTACACTTTTCTTCAACATCTCCGAGCCTCTTCCTTCCGGTGCAAACCCATCTGGCCCTGAAAAGTTGCAGCTTGCGTCTCTTTCTGTTTGTCTGTGGGATTATGCGTTCTACTTTCGCCGCATCGACAATCCCGCAAGCACTCCCACTGCAAGCCCAGCAATCAAGCTTGCGGCGACCGCTACCACTGGATTTCTCTGGATGCGCCGGGTTGAATAATTCACAAAGTCCTCAGCGGCGTCGCCGCCGTGTTTAGCTGCACTCTTGGCAACTTCAACACCGTCAGCGAACGCGTCCGCAACTGCCGTTGTTACACGCGAAGCCTCGCGGACCGAATGCGCGATGTGCTCGCCTGCCCGTTCTACCAGGGTTTGAGACATTTATTTCCTCCTTCGTGCTTTCTAAAGCGGTCGATTCGCTAACTGGTGAGTCTTCAGAACCGGACTCCTGCGAATTCGGCAATTGTCCCTTGCAGACTTGGGGCCTACGGTTTTCTGTTCTGATTGCCCCTGTTCTGCGATTTTGGCGTGTACTCACAATGGTTAGTGCTTGTGATAGTGTGTTCTTAGTGTCGAAGAAAGACTGTTCAACCCAGCTCATGTTCCACGTGGCTTAGGGTGCCAGACATACCCACACTCCCGGCAAGCGGCTTGGGTTCCGGATGTAATCCTCCCGCAATGGGAACACATCCTAAAGTGCATCAAGAACCGGCAACTTCTGCGGCGGACGCTGCCAGGACAGGTAGATGGCTGAGAAGACAGCTGCCCGCAAGCAAGAGACGCGCGCAAACGTTAAGGACATCCATAAGCTAACTCCTTCGCCGGAGCCCAGTCACTGTGGCAGCACTGATAGCCACCCGCCGAGAATTGGCCACGCGGCACCTGAGACCCTGTATTGATCATTAGCATGGAGCCGCCCTGCCGACTGCGCTGTGCTGTATTGACCGAACGACGATTGATTCCGGCCGATGCCCCGACTGAAGTGAAATGTCGCCGTGGAAAGCAGAGTTTGCCTGCGGAGTTTCAGTGAGATCGGTGGCGGTCATAATACTTGCGACCTGTTCACTTTTGACCAGTGCCCGCGATGCAGCACTTACATAATGATAGAGGACGATGTGTTGCGCAATTCAGGCAGACACATGTATTCAGGAGCAAGCACATTCACTGCTCCGCACCCAGAGGCGACGTGTCTCGGGCTACGATTTTAATTTTCATCAATCGCAATGAGCATATCCCGGGCAAGCCGCGAGTCCTTGTCCAGCAAGGCAAATGTCATGAACCACGAGAGTCCGTTAGCCGGCAACCTCCTGTCGGAACTTCGGGAAGCCTATCGAAGCCTGCCACGCCATGTCCAAGTTCGCGTTGCTTGCCTGCTACGGGAGTGCGCTCCGCAGGAAGAATCCACCGCAGACTCGCAGCCGCTCTCAAACCACAACTGCTCAGTGCCTGGGGAATTCTAAAGCGGCGACATCCTGGAATTTTTCAGTTTACGACAACACACCGACGCCTGCAGTTCGTAACTGCCGCCGGCAGGTTGCTCGTGTTGGTTCTGCTATGCGGTGGGCTGGGAGTGCTGCTCGCTGGATGCAGCATACTCCGCCTGGCGGGACGCGCGGAAACTCCGCTGCTGTTTCTGCTGTAGTTCACGTGGTTGTATGTCGTGTTGTTGATTACGGTCTTATTGCAAACATTGTGAATGTTCATATCTGATCTCTGCACGATGGCAATGAAAAAGCGTGAACCCGATTTGTGGGCCCACGCCGCTATTTCTGATCCTGCCTGCTAAAGCGCGATGCTGAGCGCGATGTTCACGCCAGGATACATTGCGTTGCAGAGGTAATACACGCCATTAATCTCGATGACATAAACGTTCTGCGTGTAGAGCCAGTTGCTTGGCCAGGCATCAACGAAGCCGAATGAGTAGCCACCGTATTGGAAGCGGTGATTCCTGTAATCGCCCTGGCTGACATGAAACGTGTGCTGCTGTCCAAAGTTCGCCTTGAAGCGATCATCGGGGATGCGGTTACCGCGGGCTTGCTGCGCCGGCTTACCGGGCCGGGCCTGCTCTGTTTTCTTCGCTTCGGGCTTCGCGGCCTTCTGCTGCTGTGCCGCGCCCTTCGCTTCCGGCTTAGCAGACTTCTCCGGCTGCGCTTTTTTCTCTTCCTGCTGGGCAGACTTTTCTTTCTGTTCCTGTTCGTGTTGTTCCTGCGCCCACAAGGGCGCAGCCATGGCCAGAAGCAGGGCCAATGCGCATGTACTGGTGATTCCAATCGCCTTCATTTTGTGTTACCTCGTTATTGCTCGCCAGGTTGCGTTACCGCAGGCTTCCTGTCGTTACTGTGGTCGTATTGCCGATGGCTTCGCCGGAGACGACCAATTCCACTCTCCGGTTCTGCTGCCGTCCTGCAGGACTGTCGTTGGAAGCCACCGGAAGACTATTGCCGAAACCTTCCGCGCTGACCGAGTTTGTCATCACGCCCTGCTGTACCAAGTAGTCACGCACCGAGCCGGCGCGATTGTCAGACAGTGTCTGGTTCATCGCATCGCCGCCTACATTATCCGTATAGCCGCCAACTGCAATGTTGAGTCCAGGGTAGGCAAGCAGGATCCCAGCAACTTTCGCCAGCTTCTCGCGGGCGCCGGACTTCAATGAGTACTTCCCCGTGTCAAACAACACGTCGGACATGCTGACGATGAGTCCGCGCGCGCTGTCGCGGGTCTCCAGAATGAGGTTTAACTGTTCGGAGAGCTTGGCGCGCAGCGCAGCCTTGTCTGCGTCCGCCTGCTGCAGGTTCTGCTGTACAGCTAAGCGTGATGCCTCTGCGTCCGTCTGGGCAGCGGCAAGCGCGGACGCCGATGCTGCCTGATTTGCCGCCAGCTCAGCCTTCGCTTGCGCGGTTGCGGATTGGGCAGCAGCAGTTTCGCTCTGCGCTTTGGCTGCGTCGGCCTCTGCCTGGGCCGCGGCGTCGTTGGCGCTCGCCGCATTAGAGTTGGCCTGATCCCTCATACGGATTGCATCATCGGCCTGTCTCTGCGTTGCGGTCTGGGCGTCTGCTGCTGCCTGCCGTTCGAGTTGCGCACGTTCCTCTTCAATCTTCTTGACGGAAATCTCGCGTGCATCCTCGGCTGTCTGCACTGCTTCCCGAGAAACCGCGATCAGCGGCTTGCTCTCGATGTGTTTGCTCGTTGCATACTCATCGGCGCTGTTCATGAGCTCAACGGCGTGCCGATAACTGCTGGTTGCATACGTTTCTGCGCCTTCAGACTGTGCAATGCGCAGTGCATTGCGCGCCTCGAAGAACTCCAGCGGCAGCCGGGCGTTCAGGACCACGGGGTCGAAATTATAACCGGTAGGTATATAACCACCGCGCTCCATTAACTCATACTTGGCATTCACTGCTTCGGTTGTTCCCTTGGTGTCATCACGGACTACGTTTTCGAGGATGACGACGTTGCTGGGCTGCCGGACTGCGTAGTACGGCTCCGCAGTAACGATCAGCGCGAAAGCCTGAAGGTCGGTGGTAACCTCCAACTTGCTGCGGTCATTGCCGCCTACCAGCACCTCACCCAGGTTTACCGCGCGCCCCTCGGGAGAGACCGCCCATAGAATATAGGTCAGGTACTCACTGCCGAAGGAAGTTGGGCTCTGCAGGCTGCCAAACTCGGCCTTAATCTTAATCGACCCGCGTTCACCTTCGACTTTAGCTTCGCCGTTTGCCGATGGCATGAGCGAGGTACCCACAAAGTCTACGTGGGTGGCGCCGCTACGATGCTGGTAATTGACAGCAAGCGCGCTCCTACTGACAACGTTCACCCGGAAGACGGGTGCCTGGGACGTGGTTTCGACTACAATGGTGTGCGTATTCGTTTGAGCAAACGCGCTCAGACTGGCGAGAATTCCGGCTGCTAGCAAGAGTTTGGTCTTCACTGTGTTCCCTCCGAGCAGGGGCCTGCTCTGTTATGTTGGGCGATGGCCGCGACGGTTCGACGTGTCGGCCGGCGGCCTCGGCTTCAGGACCCAACCTTGAATTTGGAAAATGAGTATGGCAGTCCAGACACATTGAGCAGCCACGGGACGATTGAGATAACTAGCGCCGCGTCATGGATGGACTTAGTGGTCCGCCGCATTGGAATGAAGCGATTCACCAGCCGCATTACGACACTGACAACGATAAGGATTTCGATAAGTTGGATGAGCGGCACAACTTCGTCCTTCCGTACTTTTCGAGCCAACCCCTCTCATCCGCTGATAGGTGTAGCCCTAACTGCCGAGGTCGAATCGTGTTCGCCGGAGAATCCCGGGAGCACGCGGATAGATGCCAATGTGGCTGGATGTGCCCGCTTTGGATACGGGAGGTTGACCTCTCACAAGCGACGCGAGCATGACAGCTTGAGGCTTGCGCCTGCCATGCTCTCGACACACTCAGGAGGTTAAAGAATGACAGGGATCGCTATTCATGCCTGAGCAAGATAGCTCACAACGCAAGAAATAGCGGATTGCCTTGATGATCATCGCTGCGGCGATCCACGGGCTACCTAGCGTAATACGTCCCAGATTTCTGAGTCTCTGCGAATAGTCTGAGCAATGAAACACACATCCGCGGCTTTTTTCTCGGCGCTATGATTTGTGCGGGGTTGGCGTATACTTTTCTCACTCGGCGATGGCCCATCATGCAACAAGCCTCCGAGCCGGAGATTCATGGTCGTCGAACACATCGCACTTACCTCAAGAAAAAAGCGGACAGCTTCCGTCCCGCGGAAAGCATCTCTGCGACCGGCGGAGTTCATTCCGGCAAAGCTGCATACGACGCATGCTGGCTCGCAGGGAGAGCCGTCGGCACCCTCCGATCCCCGAGTTCTGCTGACAAAGCTGGCGAGTGGAAAGTCCAGCCAGGAGTACCAGGTTGGCGAGTCCATCTTCTCCCAAGGGGACCCAGCAAATGCCGTGTTCTACGTTCAGAGTGGCAAGGTAAAGCTAACGGTTGTATCCAAACGTGGCAAGGAAGCAGTGGTTGCCATTCTCCTGCAGGATAGCTTCTTTGGTGAAGGTTGCCTTGTGGGGCAACCGCTTCGCATGGCCACCGCCAGTGCGGAACATCGAAGCACGGTTATCCGCGTGGACAAGCGGAAGATGTTGGAACTGCTGCATCGCGACCCGGAATTTGCAGGGCATTTTCTCGCCCACCTGCTCGTCCGGAACGTTCGCATGGAAGCCGATATGGTAAACCACCTCTTTAACTCCAGCGAGAAGCGCCTGGCGCGCCTCCTCCTGCTGATGGCTAACTTCGGCCAGGAGTCCAAGCCTGTGCCGCTCATCGCAAAGATGAGCCGGGAGACACTCGCCGAGATGATCGGAACAACCCGGTCGCGGGTTAGCTTCTTTCTGAATCGCTTCCGGGACCTCGGTTTTATTGACTACGACGGCGGTAGTATGCACGTCCGCAATTCACTGGTCAGCGTCGTTCTCCACGATTAGACGGCCCACTGCCATTTTTATCGGGTTCGCTCAGGGAGGTCCGAGCTGCCTTATACCAGCCGCCTGCGGGGCTGACTGCAATCGTCTCTCCTGATCAAGTTCTTCGCGTTGGGACTCAGATCTCCTTCTACGGATTAACCCATGGGTCGCTGCGTTGGTCTTCGTTGACCAAATGCGAATGCCGGGGTAATTTGAGACACGAATCGATCGGTTCGTTCACTCGGGCAATACGGTGCACCACGGGTCGTCCCGCGATCTTACAGGCAGGCCAAGCGGACGGTCGTTCGCTGCACAGGGCGCGAATGATCCGCACCCTGTTTCCCAGTTGGCCTCGGCGCACGAATTCAAGTCGTAGCTTAGCTTGCCGCTTTCTCCACCTTAGGCGGCGCAACCCGCATCAGTTCTTCGTACAGATCGCGGTAGTGAATCATCGCTGCGCGCAGTTCATCGGTACTGGCTTCGGACTTGCCAACACGCAGGGTTGTCTCATGCGCGGAGCGGTAGTTCTCCACGACCTTGGGATGGTCGACCGAGATGTCAGCGGCGCGCTGTTCGAAATCCGATACAGGATAGCCGCGAGTCTTCATAAGATCGGAAAGCAGGTCGTCTGCTTCCATGACGGCTCCCTTGGGAGAGTCGACGAAACGGGCCTGCACGTTCTCCCATCGTTTTGCGAAGCGTCCGTGTTCGGACGCATCGAGATCGCGGATGG
>Ga0326728_10016321_pt1 | contig 15185 bp, 14 predicted proteins | sample MB3enrmetagenome_FD_207602 | JGI IMG/M metagenome (GOLD analysis project Ga0326728, IMG submission 207602) | Lab enriched peat soil microbial communities from McLean, Ithaca, NY, United States - MB31MN | ecosystem: Environmental > Terrestrial > Soil > Wetlands > Peat | place: USA: New York...
CTTTCTGGCCATCATCGCCGGCATCCCCCTGAGTCATCTGAAGGCCACCATGACCGCCATCCTTCTTCTGGAGCTTGTGTACACGGTTCTGGGGGGCATGGTTTCCATCGTCATCACCGACTTCCTCCAGTTCATCGCGCTGAGTCTCGGCACCATCCTGATCACGCTTTATTCGATTCAGGCGACCGGATGGGGGCATCTGCGCGACACCGTGTATGCCAACATGGGGTCGCAGGGATTCAATCCCTTCACCAACGCACAGTACGGATGGGCCTACATTATCTTTCAGATTCTCCTCTGGATGGCGGTCGACACCTGCTGGCAGACCACCGCCATGCGAACCTTTTCCGCGCGCGATCCGGAGACCAGCCGCAAAGTGTTTTCCTGGACGGGTTTCATCTATCTCGGCCGCGGCATGATGCCCGTGCTCTGGGGGATTGCCGCACTGGCCATGCTGGGGCCGAAAGTGAATTCCCTGGAAGCAATGCCCCTGATGCTCACGCGGATTCTGCCCGTCGGCATTTTGGGACTGGTGGTTTCCGGCATGCTGGCCGCCACCATGTCTGTGAACAGCTCGTATCTTCTGGGTTGGAGCTCCATCATTGCCCAGGACATCATTCATCCCTTGCGCAAGATGCCCCTCAGCGCAGGCAGCCAGGTGCTGCTGAACCGCGTCACCAATCTGTTTGTAAGCCTGTTTGTGCTCTTCTGGGGAATCTGGTACACGCTGCCGGGTCCCACTTACTTCTACCTCAACATCACGGCGTCGATCTTTCTGGCGGGAGCGTTCGCCGCGGTCGTCGGCGGACTCTTTTGGAAACGCGCCAATACCCTGGGCGGCTATTGCGCCATGATCACAGGAGCCGTCGGCGCCGTGGCCTTTTTCTTCTTCCACGTCCCTGCCAGCTACGCCGGGCTGGGCTCCTTTACGCTGGCGGGATTGGCTATGGTCGTTGGCTCCCTATTGGGAAGCGGGCGGAAGGTCGGCGGTGGCCGAGTCACAACAGTTTTGCCGTGAAGAAGGCAACGGCAGCGGCCTGTCCGATTCAGATTGATTACGTGCAATTGCCGCGGGGGTATCGCGCATGAGAAAAACCCACGGTCAGAAATGCGCTGAGCGTGGCCCACTTTTTAGTTAAATATGAGGGCTATAATGTGGGCGGGCTGAGAGCTGCCCTCCCTTGGTTCTTGCCAGGCAGCAGCGGCAAGGCGGCAAGGGTCCACGGCGGTGTACGCACTTTGTCCGGAAGGCGTTGAACACAGCCCACTCATATCATGGAGACCGGCTTTGAAATCTCTGACTACTAATGAGTGTATGTTGAACGCTCAGCGGGCAAAGACCGTGATCCCTGCGTTCAACATCCCCTACCTGCCCATGATGGAGGGAGTGGTTGCGGCGCTTCGTGATGCCGATAATTTCGGCCTCATTGCCGTGGCCCGGCTGGAGTGGATCAAGTTTGGAGCGCAGAGTAGCCGGGCCATCTATGAGGAGTACGAGCGGGTCAAGGACGAACGGTTCACGCGATTACACTTGGATCACGTCCCGGTCATTGACGAGGACAACCTGAGAGTGGATTATGAGGCCGTGATCCAGGAGGCGATCCAACTCGGCTATGGGTCCGTGATGGTGGATGGATCGCGTCTGCCGCTGGAGGAGAACATCCGGGCGACGGCTAAGATTACGCGAATGGCTCATGCTGCGGGGATTCCTGTCGAGGGCGAATTGGGCGTGGTTCTTGGACACGAAGCCGGTCCCCTCCCGCCCTACGAGGAACTCTTTGCCAGCGGGAAAGGGTTCACGGCCCCGGAAGACGCCCAGCGATTCGTTGCCGAGACCAACGTGGACTGGCTTTCGGTTGCGGTCGGGAATGTCCACGGCGCCATTTCCGGGGTTATGCAGCACAGCAAGAAGGTCGAGGCCAGGCTGAACCTTGAACATCTGGAGCGAATTTGTAGAGAGGTTCGAATTCCTCTGGTCTTGCACGGTGGAACCGGGATCCAGAAGGAGTGCATCCAGGAAGCGATTCGACGGGGAATCGCCAAGATCAACATCGCCACGGCAATTCGCCAGCCTTATGAGCTCGCCCGCAAAGAATCTCCGATGGCCGCGAAGAAGGTGGTGTACGACGCCACGCTACGAGTACTCACAGAGGACTTAGAGCTCCAAGGGACCCGGCGGCTCATCAACCCGGAGGCTTGAAGGGCATAGGCGCTAGAATAAGGCAATAAGTATGCCTGGAGCCACGGCAGTGGCGAAGTCATCTAGCCCACGGCGGCAGCCGTGGGGATAGAGGGAACAAAAACTGGCTTTCGAGCCCCGTCAGGGGCGACATCCGGTCATCGTTCGAGTCAGGCCGGCTATGGCACATGCGGATAAGAGCATCCAGATGCCGCCCCCGCCGGGGCTGGGAATTCTCGTACGCCGTCTCGATCCCACGGCTGGCTCGCCGTGGGCCAAATGACAACGCCCGCTACGCGGGCTTTCGGGCATCGCTAACCGTTATGCTAGCGCCTATGGGCTTGACGGGGAGTTCTGTTCCGGGGCTTACGATTTTGAAGGGACGAACATTTACGGAGGGATCCTATGAACAACAGAAAGTCATCCTATGCATTATTTATTGGCAATCGTGGGTTTTTCCCCGCTTCACTCCTCGCGAGGGCACGGAAGGAAATGACCGAGGTACTGGAGGGCCTCGGCCACAAGGTTTTGATGCTCGATGCGGGAGCGACGCGTCATGGGGCGGTCGAAACCTCCCAGGAAGGCGAGGTCTATGCCAATTTCCTGCGTCAAAACGCAGGGAAGTATGACGGCGTCGTCGTGTGCCTTCCGAATTTCGGTGACGAAACGGGAGCGGTTGCGGCACTCAAGGAAGCCGGTGTGCCGATCCTGATTCAAGCCTACCCGGACGAATTGGAGAATATGGCTCCGGAGAAGCGGCGCGATGCCTTCTGCGGGAAGATGTCCATCATGGATATGCTGTACCAATATGGGACGGCGTTCACCGCACTGCAACCCCACACGGTGCATCCCCGAAGTCCGCGCTTCGCGTCCAACATCGATTACTTTGACCGGCTGTGTCGCGTGGTCAAGGGGATGAAATCCATGGTCGTCGGAGCCATCGGCGCGCGAACTACGGCCTTCAAAACCGTACGCATTGACGAAGTGGCGCTCCAGCAACATGGGATCACGATGGAAACGCTGGATCTTTCGGATATCTTCGCGCGCGTGGCGGCGCTGAGTTCGTCGGACGAGAAGGTGAAAGCCAAGGCGGAGAGGCTGAGGGGGTACACTTCGTGGACGGGAGTCCCCGATTCAGCGTTGGCGACCCTGGCGAAGCTGGGCGTGGTCTTTGACGCCGTCGTCGAGGAATACCACCTCGACGCGTGCGCCATCCGTTGTTGGATTGAAATGCAGCAACAACTGAAGATCTCGCCTTGTGTTCTGCTGAGCGAGATGAATGACCGAGGCGTTATCGCCGCGTGTGAAGTGGACGTGGGCAATGCCGTCACCATGCGGGCGCTCAGTCTGGCTTCGGGCAATGTCGCAACGTGTGTGGATTGGAATAACAACTACGGTGAAGAAGATGACAAATGCATTCTTTTTCACTGCGGCCCCGTTCCTCAGTCGCTGATGGTCTCGAAGGGACAAGTTACGGACCACTCGATCCTCGCTAACGCCGTGGGGATCGGATGTAGCTACGGATGCAACACCGGCCGAATTGCCCCCACGCCGTTCACTTTTGGGAGCCTGCTGACCCAAAAGGGAGGGCTGAAGTTTTATCTCGGCCAAGGACGATTTACGAAGGATCCGATTGCGGAAGATTTTTTCGGTTGTGCGGGTGTGGCGCAGATCGATAACTTGCAGGATACTCTCCAGACGATCGGCTACCTTGGGCACCGCCACCACGTGAGCGTCACGCCGGGACACTTGGCGACTCCGGTCCGGGAGGCGTTCGAGAAGTATCTTGGGTACGAGGTGACCTCGGTGTGAGCCTGCTGGGAGTGGATGTAGGAACGACCGGGTGCAAGGCTGCGGCTTTTTCCGAGCTTGGGTTGTGTCTTGCCAGCGCCTATCGGGAATACCCCACCTTGCACCCTGGCGATGGCTGGGCGGAGCTGGACAGCCGCCACGTGTGGGACTGTGTCCGAGCGACAATTGGTGAAGTCGCCGCACAGGTCGCGAAGGATCCGATCCGTGCGCTCTCGGTCAGTTCCATGGGCGAGGCGGCAACGCCGGTGTCCAAACAAAGGGAGATCCTTGGATCCTGCATTCTCTCTTCCGACACGCGGGGCGCCGATTACATTGAGGACCTAACGCGCGCGATAGGCCAGGAGGACTTCTACTCGATCAACCCCAATATTCTGGGTGTGCAGTACACTCTGCCCAAGCTCCTTTGGCTGCGCCAGCACCAGCCCGATTTATACGCTCGGGCTGACAAGTTCCTGCTTTGGGGTGATCTTGTTACTTACCTGCTGGGGTGCGACCCGCTTACCAGTTACTCGCATGCCAATCGGACGCTCTTGTTTGATATTCGCGCGGGGGACTGGTCCGAGCGGCTGCTCTCTCTCACGGGAATCGAAAGGACGAAGCTGCCCACGCCCGTGCCGAGCGGCACAGTCGCCGGAAAGGTCAGCGGCCACGCGGCCCGCCAGATGAATCTCCCTGAAGGGGTGCTGGTGGTAGTGGGAGGGCATGACCAGTGCTGCAATTCACTGGGTGCGGGAATCTACGAGGCGGGCCGGGCGGTTTGTGGAATCGGGACCTTTGAGTGCATCACCCCGTCTTACGACCGCATTCCCGAGTCGGGGCCGATGCTGCGCAATGGTTTCAACATTGAGCATCACGTCCTGCCCGGACTCTTCGTTTCGTTCATCTACAACCAAAGCGGCTCACTGGTACGGTGGTTCCGCGACACCTTCGCTCGCGCCGACCGAAAACTGCTCTCTCCCGAGAAGGACACCTACGAGGCGCTTGCCGGTGAGATGCCCGAGGCGCCTACCCGTCTCTTTACGCTCCCTTATTTTGAGCCCACCGGCCCGCCGCACTTTGTCACGGAAGCTTCCGGGGTCATCCTGGGGATGAAAACCACAACCAGCCGTGGCGAAATCCTGAAGTCCATCATGGAATCCGTGACTTTCTATCTTGCGGAGAGCACGAAAGCCCTGGCTGAAATGGGAGTGGATATTTCCGAATTCGTCGCCACGGGAGGGGGAGCGAAGTCCGATGCCTGGCTGCAGATTAAGGCCGATATTTTCGGTGCTCCTTTTGTAAGGCTTTCTATCACGGAAGGAAGTGTTCTCGGTGCGGCAATGCTGGCAGGGGTCTCCACCGGAGTTTATGCCAGTCCGGCTGAGGCCGCCTCTCATTTCGTCAAGCGCGGGCGAGTCTTCGACCCCGATCCCCACCGCCACAAGATTTACCAGGAGAAACTCCAGGACTATCGAGAGCTCTTTCCTCTCCTCAAGGATTTCCTGGTCAAGCACGAGAAAGGCGAGCAAAAACGCACGGCCGCCAGCAAGCGGGCGGCTTGAGCCTCCTCCCGTTGCTCGTACCGGCGGGGTTCGGGGACGGTAATTTGAATTTACTACCTTCGGCCCCCCTTGTCGTTGCACTCAATCCCCGGTTACTTGTGGGGGGCGCAATTCTCCGACGATAAACCAGTAAGCCAAGAGGCCGGCCACGAGAATGATCGGGCCGAGCGCAAATCCCGGCAAGTATGAACCCGTCCGGCTAATCAGGAAACCGGTAACCAGCGCGGAAATCCCTCCCAGGTTTCCGGCAAAATTCTGGATGCCCGTCCAGGAGCCAATCTTTTTGGGCGGCGCGCATTGCTGCAAAATGACGAGCATGTTCCCCGCCGAGAGGCCCACCAGGGAGGCTCCGCACAGAAAGAACAGGGCGGTTGACGCATGGTCCACGCACGTCGCCGGAATCAGCAGCAAGCCCATCGCGAACGACACGGTGAGGAGGCCTTTGTGCGTGAGGGTCTCGTTCCAGCCGCGATGGATCAGATGATCCACAATCCAGCCCCCGATGGGCTCGCTCACCGCGAAAATGAGGAAGGGCAGCGCGGCGTAGAAACCGGCTTTCAGGACCGGCAAATGACGCACTTGCATCAGATAATCGGGCAACCACGTCACCAGCAGATACCAAAAGTATCCGTAGCAGAAATATCCCAGACAGAGGCCGAACAAATTGCGGTTAAAGGTCAGGCGCCGCTTGGCCAGGCGCGGGTGGGGAGAATCTTTCGGCGGCGAAGCGGGTCGCGCCACGGGAATTCTTGATGGGAAGGTGATCAACCAGGGAAGCACCCAGAGCAAGGCGACAAAACCGATAATGGCAGTCATCCATCGCCAACCGAATCCGGAAATCAGCCAAGCCACCAGAGGCGCCCCGACGGCCAGTCCGATGCGGGCGCCGCAATCGAAGAGGCCCGAAGGCAAGCCGCGATCCGCCGGGGGAAACAGGGAGCTGACAATCTTGTTTCCGCCGGGAAGATAGATGGATTCACCAATGCCCAGCAAAATCCGCAGAGTGACGAGCGTAGCCAGGCTGCCCGCGAGGCCCATCAAGCCGCAACTCAGGCACCAGAGGGAAAACATTCCCGCTACCAGCCAGCGCAGGTTGAAGCGGTCAACCAGCCGGCCCACGGGGATTTGCATCAAGGCGTAGGAAACGAAAAACGACCACAAAAGCCATCCCTTTTGTAGCGGGCCGATTTTCAGGTCCCGGGAAATCATCGGCAACGCCACGGAGACCGCGGCGCGGTGCACATAGTTGATGACGGAGCTGACAAACAGCAAGGCAATGATCGTCCAACGGCGCGCGTTGGCAACGGCGGCGGAGGTTGCTTCCAGAGTGGGCAGGCTGGAGAGTGATGCTTCCGAAGCCGGCACAAATCCCCTCCCGAGTTTCAGAAGCATGACAGCATATCGGAACTCCCTCGCCTGTCAAGCAACATTGGCAGACCAGGAAGCAGAGTGCACCTTGCGGCTTTGCTCCCCCCCCATCATCAATTTTACTGGTGGCGTGAACCGCGGGGCCAGCGTATGATGGGGATATCAGCGATCCAGCGACTGAATGATCAAACCGTCCAACTGAAAAGGAGTGAGGATGGAGAGGAAGTATAAACAGCGGGGGTACATGGACTCAGGAGGCGGCCGCGAACGCACCGAGCGCCAACCTGCGAAGAAGCCCGAAAGCTTTGGCCCCAAAACACCCAACATGCCCGGCAAGCGCGAAGTAGTGCGCTGCGCCTCCTGCGCAGGCCTGCTCCCGGCAGGGATTGATTTCACCGGCAAGTGCCCGCGTTGCGGCGCTGAGCTGCATAGCTGCAAGCAGTGCTCGTTTTTTGATTCCTCGAGCCGCTTCGAGTGCACCCAGCCCGTCAGCGCCCGTATCCCCAAGAAGGATGCCCGCAACCAGTGCAACTTTTACTCACCGCGAACCACCATCGAACGCGAGACTTCCTCATCCAAGCCGCTGGATGCTCGCCAAGCTTTCGAAAACCTTTTCCGAAAGTAAAAGAGGCGGTCGTTGCCCTGTCGCACCAGTTCTAAGGTGGATAAAGCACTAATGCTCAATAAAGGTCGTTAATCCTCGTCGAGGGGGTAGTTAATCCATTTCGGACAAATTGTCTCTAAGTCTTTTGGAATGAACAATTTGTCGCTTCCTGCTCGCCCCTTGTTTTTCCCCTTTCGACGCCGTTATATCCCCATATAAAGGTTTGTCATTCCTTCCCGATCATTACGATGCTCTAATTCGCCCCTTGTAGCTTGTGCCCTAATACTTTAATCGGGAATGTTTCTCGCGCCGCCAAGCATCTGCGAGGCCGCCCCTTGCACTCCCGGAATTGATCTGCATTCATCAGGAGGAAATGTGGCTACTCTGACGATAGCTCCACCCGCCAAACCTCGCCGCCGCAGCGAATTCGAAATCATCCAGCCCAAGACAACTTTCACGGCTTCACCCATCGAGCCTCTCGAGAAGGGTTTGCCGAAGCAGACGCAATCCATTTGCCCGGAGTGCCTTCAGGTGATCGACGCGCGGCTGTTCGAAGAGGACGGCGCGGTTTATATGGAAAAGACCTGCCTTGCGCACGGCGAATTTCGCGACAAGATTTACTCCGATGCGCGCCTCTACCTCAAAATGGAACAATGGGAATTCGGCGACAATCGCGGTCTGGAGAACCCCGCCTTCCCGGACGCCACGCGTTGTCCGGACGACTGCGGGCTGTGCTCGCTGCACACCTCGCACACGGTGCTTTCCAACGTGGATCTGACCAATCGCTGCAACCTGACCTGCCCCGTCTGTTTTGCCAACGCCAACGTGGCCGGTTATCTCTACGAGCCTTCCTTCGAGCAGGTCACCGCCATGCTTGCGGGCCTGCGCGCGCAGCGGCCCGTGCCCAACCGCGTAGTGCAATTTTCCGGCGGCGAGCCCACCCTTTATCCGCGCTTCATGGACGTATTGCGCAAGGCCACGGAGCTCGGCTTTACCCACATTCAGGCGGCCACCAACGGCATCTCCTTCGCGGATTTCGAGTTCGCACAAGCCGCCAAGGAAGCGGGCCTGCATACTCTCTACCTGCAATTCGACGGGCTCAACGACGACATCTACCTTCGCACGCGCGGCCAGCGCCTGATGGAAACTAAGCTCGCCGCCATCGAGAACTGCCGCCAAGCGGGACTGAAGATTGTCTTTGTGCCCACCATCGTCAAGGGCGTGAACGACCATCAAATTGGGGACATGGTGCGGTTCGCCATTGACCACATCGATTGCGTCAGCGGCTTCAGCTTCCAGCCCGTGGCCTTCACCGGGCGCATCAATCGCCGCGATCTCATGGCCAAGCGCTTCACCCAATCCGACCTCGCGCACTGTGTCGCCGACCAGACCGGCATCACGGACAAGTACAACGACTGGTTCCCGCTCTCCTGCACCTCGCCCTTCTCGAAATTGCTTTCGGCCCTCCAGAACTTCCAGCGGCCGAACCTGACTTCGCACCCGCATTGCGCCATGGGTACTTACCTCTATGTGGACCCGGTTTCGAAGAAAGCCGTGCCCATCACACGCTTTTTCGATGTTGGCGCCATGCTGCGGGATATCGACCTCCTGGCGCGTAAGGCTGAGGGCGCGCGGGTAAAACTCTTTTCCAAAGTCAGCGCCTGGAACTCCCTGCGCCGGCATTTCAAGCCCCAATTCGCGCCTCCGGGCCTTACCTTTGAGCGCTTCCTGAACACCCTCCAGGGCATGACCGACCACAGCCACGGCCGCGGCCAGGGTGACGGCACGTTCACCTATAAAACCCTGCTCGTCGCCGGCATGCACTTCATGGATTCGTATAATTACGACATCAACCGCGTCAAGCGCTGCGTGATCCACTACACCGCGCCCAACGGATTGGTCTACCCCTTCTGCACCTATAACTCCGGCCCTTGCTTCCGGGAGAAGATTGAGAAGCAGTTCTCCGTGCCTCTCACCAAGACCGCGAGCGACGGGTTGGTCAACATTTCGTAAGAGTGAATCGAAGATTTCGTAAGAGTGATTTCAGATCGCCGCAAAAGGGCGGGCCGCGTGCCCGCTCTTTTTGTTTGGCTAAATTTCGTAGTGCGGGAGCTTGGTCCCGCTTTTTCCGCCGCTGACTCGTCAGCGGTATGTTGTTCGCCGCGACCAGTCGCGGCAAGCGAAAGCGGCGACGAGTCGCCGCACTCCAAAAGCTTCGCTGCCGCCAACGGACTGTGCGGGTCAGGCGACACGCTATTCATCAGAAACGCCCGCCAGCAGCGAGCCGGAAGCCCCCCTTCCTAAATCGTGGTGAGAAATTGGTGATCCTCAAGGGGCGGCTATTAATCTTTGAATGCTTGGAAAAACCTCCGAGCGATCGGAGCGTCAACTGCTCAAGGGTGCGCGACATAAAAGTGAAAGGCGGAGGGAGCGCGGGCATCCTGCCCGCTGTGAGGCTGTGAAAAAACCGGCGCCGCTACAACGTTTTTTTCACGGCTTCACAGCGGGTGAGACCCCGATGAATCGGGGCGGGCAGGATGCCCACGCTCCGTCCGAGCGATCGGCTTTCACTTCTATGTCGCGTACCCACTGCTCGAGCCGGTTTTGACTTTACGGGAATCCTTTTGCAGCTTCGGCGGATTGTTTCCCGGCGGGCGGCTACGGATGGGCTTTCAGGAGCGTGAAACGCAGCGTGTGGTATCTGGAAGTTGGTCCTTAGTGCAGGGAAGGTTGACGCTCGCCGGGTTTTGGGCGGCGCATGATAAACGGGAGGGTTGACCGCGGAACGCTAGCAGTGCTATCATTGCAAGCATGGCGAACCTGAATATTCGAAACGTGCCCGAATCGACCCGGAGGCGCTTGCGGCTTCGCGCGGCGCGTAAGGGCCACAGCATGGAGGCCGAAGCGCGCACGATTCTGGCGCAGGCGGTACGCGGAGAAACCGGAAAGCCTTTCGATCCGGAATCGTTGCAGAATTTTATCGCGGGACTGTTCAAAGGCGAAACGCCGCGGCTTACGGACGAGCTCATTCGTGAACGCCGCCGCGAAGCGCGCCAGGAAAGGCGGCCATGATCGCCCTGGATGCTTCGGCGTTGCTAGCCTTCCTGCTGCGCGAGCGCGGACACCAGCGCGTTCGCGAACTGCTGGGAGAGGCTTGCATGTCGACGGTAAACTTTTCCGAGGTGCTCGGCCGTTTCGCGCGTGCCGGTCAGAATGTGGGCCTGATTGCGGAAAAGCTTCTGGCGGCGCCGATCGAACTGGTTGAATTCTCAACCGAGCAGGCGGTGATGGCAGCAGCGCTGGTCCCGGCGACGCAGGCTAAAGGGCTTTCGCTGGGAGATCGTGCCTGTCTCGCGCTGGCGCGGGAGCGTCGAATCCCGGCGCTGACGGCCGATCGGGCGTGGCGCCGGCTCGACCTGGAAATAGAGATCGAAACGATCCGGGAACGTCGACGTCCAACGGCCCGCCTCCGACGGGTGGCGCCGACGGCGCTGCCGCCCGCATGGGGTTGAAACGAACCACCCTGCTTACGCGAATGAAAAAGCTAGGGATTAACCCGCGAAGCTAATTGCTTGAGCCCCCCGCTTGCCTTTGTTACACTGTGCTTACATCTTCGTCAGGAGAGGCCGGTTATGCATGCAACCTTTGAAGAAATTGCGGCTGACGCCATGAGACTTCCTCCGAGAGATCGGGTGAAGCTTGCGCAGCGTCTGGTTTCCACCCTCGACCCCGGTGCTGAGAAAGACGTTGAGGGGCTGTGGCTGGTGGAGGCGGAACGGCGGCTAGAAGAACTCCGCACGGGCGAAGCCAAGGGCATCGACGCTCCAGAGGCCTTCCGGAAGGCGCATGAAGCTCTCAAAAGGTGAAAACCGAATTCCACCCCGAAGCCTACGAGGACATGCGGGGGTCAGCCCTGTACTATGAGGAAAGATCTCCTGGGCTGGGCAAAGACTTTCTCGCCGCAGTTCGGGAAACGACGCGACAGATCAAGCGATTTCCAATGGCCGGTCCCGTCCTAAAGGGAAGCATTCGGAAAAGGCTGATCCTCGGCTTTCCCTTCGCCGTTCTATACCAAATAGAGGAAAGCAAGATTTACATCGCAGCTGTCATGCATCAGCACCGAAGGCCGGGGTATTGGAAACACCGAGTGCGTGATTGAACAGCCGTCGGGTGGCGGCGTACGAGTCGGAATCGGAGCAATGGACCCGACAAGGGCTGGGCGGACCGGATGGGATGACCGCGGGAAGTTTGCCATATCATCAAGAGGTGGGGTAGAAGGAAGGCCGCATTTTACCGGGGCTAATCGGGAAGTCGGGCGCAAGGCTGGTGCAAGGCGTGATCTGTCGCGTCCTTTCCCGCCTGTTTGGGAGGCTGACGGTTTCCTTACCCCTCTCTGCCTCCCAGGAAACACTGTCGGCGCGTTTCCTGTGGCAACCTCGCGCAACTGCGATAGGAAGTAATCGCCTTCTCCATGGCCGAACCCATCTCGTCCCCCGGCACGGTTGACCGCCCGAAGAATCTTTTTGACTTTCACCCGAACGAGCTTAGGATGCGCCCCGAAAGCAATAAAATAAACGATGAAAGGAGGTGATGTTACTTGGACAAACCAAAACCGGGGGCAGTCCCACCGCCGCCGGATTTTACCCCGCGCCCGGGTGTGGTAAGGCAAGCGGGGAACCGAAACCCACACGCACAGTGAAACGAAACAGCGGGTTGGGACCCCTGGTCGTCGTGCGCACGATGCAGGGCATAACTCAAACCTTGATAGGCATCTGCATAGTCGGGCCTCAATCGGATTGCCTCACGGTACTCAGCGATCGCCGACTGAAGCTCCTCTGGCCCTAGTCCCCCCAAGAAGGCAGCCATAAGCTCGTGGGCCTCAGCGAAGTCCGGTCGAAGGGAAAGCGCCTTGCGCACGTGGGCCATTTCTGTTTGCTGATCGACCAGAGTCGTGCCCATCCGGGCTATGTCATAGTGGGCCTCTGCCAAGTTGTCGTCCAGCCGCACAGCTTCCCGAAGTTCGGGTGGCGAGAAATCAATCCCCCGCTGCTCGATCGCCTTCGCTCCCGTCTCATCTCCGAGCCCACTGCGCACCAGGCTCTGTACTTGGTCTTGCGTTAAAGGCTTCTGTTGCGTCCAGGCAGGCAAGGCAAAGACCAATCCCATCGCCGATATCAAGAAGCTCAGCGTTTTGCGGAATCTCATCGCCACCTCGCGCGGCTGTCGAGGATTAAGAAAAATTTATGGGCAGATTCTACCACGAAAGAAGGGAAGGGTTGCAGTTGGACGGGCGTTGAGTCGCTGATCAAAGACTGTTATGTCCGGGCGGGATAGATCTCTTCGACGAATGCGCCGATGTCCTCGTCTGGCGGAGGGATGCCAGCGAACGCGCGCGGGTCGAATGGCTTTGCACCACGTTCTGGGGTCGGGAAAACCGGAAAAGGCACTTTTCCGCCCCTTTTCCCATACCCTCAGCGTTCAATTCCCTTGCGCTTCTTCTTTTTGCGTTTCCCGGTTTTTTGCGTTGGCTGTTCTGGAGCGTAGACGGCCGCTTTTTGGATTTGCTTGACATCGAGAATATCTTGTTCCCTGCCCGCAGCCAGTTTGTTCTTGATCAGGTTTTCCCGTGAGATGACGTAAGTCGGCGTGTCACCTTCTATCATGGCGTTGACATGGTCTTTCCACGCTTCGTCGAACGTCACGCCGCTGATCTGTTGAAGGATATCGATTCGATTCGGAGGCACGCCGATCTGAAGCCCGGTTTTTGCATCCCGGAAATCTTTAGCGGTAAGTCCGCCAAGGGATGCGCCATATTGGCATAAGGCTCTGAATACAGCATCGCTATTCCTGGCATCGGCCCGGATGAACAGGTCGAGGTCTTGGGTGGCGCGTGGCTGAGCGTGGACACCGAATGCGTAGCCCCCAACCAGCAAATACTCAACGCCCTGTTCGTTGAAGGCGCGGATGAGTTCTGTTATGTCCTTGGTTAGCATTCTGCCCGAGCTCCCGAATCGCGTATGCGGCCTCGGTAAGCTCACACACGGCTACGAGTCTCGCCCCGACGGGGATACTCTGCCAATAGCGGTAGTTCTCCGCTTCTTGTTCTTCCACGCTCGAGACCTTGCGAACGGCTCTGCTTGGGTTGAGCCTCATTCCATGGGCAGCAGGCTCGACACACTGAGGCAGATGCTTGCGTAATTCGCGGGCGCCGAACGGTTCCCCGCATTTGGGGCACTGGCGGAGCACCTTGGCGCGCGGGGGGCGAAGCTGGCGCGCCCGTAACCTGCGCGCACTCTCTCGCAGCAATACGTCATCGGGAATCGTCGTGATGTCGAAATGCGGAGTCCAGCCGGACATTTGATGGCTCTTCACGCGGGAGTTTAACCCCCAGCCAAAGTGTAGCACATTGCCGCAATGTGCAAGGAAAAATGTTTGACGTGCAAGGCATTGGAAACATGGAGTTCAGCCGGGCCGGCTGGCGCGGGAGCGTCGAATCCCGGCTCTGACGGCAGATCGGGCGTGGCGCCGGCTCGACCTGGAAATAGAGATCGAGACCATCCGGTAACGTCGACGTCCAACGGCCCCCCTCCGAAGGGTGGCGCCGACGGCGCTGCCGCCCGCATCGCCCGTGAAGCCTTAGCGCGAACTTCTCACCACCATTTCGGAGTGCGGGAGCTTGCTCCCGCTTTTTCTACCGCTGACTCGTCAGCGGTCGGTTACCGGCTGCGCCGAGTCGCGGCCAGCCAAAGCGGCGACGAGTCGCCGCACTCCAAAAGCTTCGCTGGTGCCAACAGAAAAGAAAAGGCCTTTCCTCTGTGCCTCCGTGTCTCTGTGGTTAAGGCAATCTCTCTTTTGCAGCTTCGGCGGATTGTTTCCCGGCACCCCTTTGTCGGTACGGAATCCCGCGTTGACCCTCCGGCCTCATCGGTAAACGCTAAGCGACAAGGCAGGAACTATTTCCTCGAACCCCGTATCTCGGGAGTTTGCGTGCGAGTGGCACATCTACGGTTAAGCGGCTTACCGCCCACTGCGCTAACTGGCTGAAAAGCGGTGGGTTGTCGTTTGTACACTGCGCAGACGAGGATCGAAGCGCAGCGGGGCGCGATAAGGCAGGCACGATGGGGCAAGACCGCAGAGTATGACGCAGCGGTGACGGAGCCGGTTCGATGTGGGGCCACCGCAGAACTCTGGTGGAGAAGGGTGCGGAGGACATCGTCAAAGCTTTCGAGATCCAGGTAACCCGGCAAGGCCAGGACCCGGGTCACCATGGGGCTTACTTTGTGCAAAACTGCGCGCAGAATCAAACGCTCGGAGGATGTAAGTGTTTTCATCCCTCCAGGCTACGAGCCAAACTTCAGAAACGCCAGACCCCCGGGTTCCTGCTGCTCCCCAACAAGTGCATAAGCCGCTGGTTTTTCATCTAGTTTTCCGGATTGACAGGAAACACCTGGGTAGATACGCTAGGTTTACTAGGAGTGTCGGTTCGGGGGAATTTCGATGGGGCGCCAGCCTCCGGGCGAAATCACACAACTCTTGCAAAAGTGGCGGGAAGGCGATCGTAAAGCCTTCGATTCGCTGCTGCCCCGCGTCTACCGGGAATTGCGCCGCTTGGCGAACATTCAACTGCGAAACGAACGGTCTGATCACACGCTGCAGAGCGGCGATTTGGTGAACGAAGCAT
>Ga0326728_10016322_pt1 | contig 15185 bp, 9 predicted proteins | sample MB3enrmetagenome_FD_207602 | JGI IMG/M metagenome (GOLD analysis project Ga0326728, IMG submission 207602) | Lab enriched peat soil microbial communities from McLean, Ithaca, NY, United States - MB31MN | ecosystem: Environmental > Terrestrial > Soil > Wetlands > Peat | place: USA: New York...
GGTGGCTTAAGGGTGAACCTGCCCTGCCAGCCTTAAGCCGGTCCGATCTCAATCTGTTGATTTCGAATCTCGAATTGCTGCTCGGCGCGGGCATCGATCTGAACGCCGCGCTCGGATCGCTTGCCAAATCCAGTCAGAAGCAGCGCCTGAAGGCGCTGCTAGCGGACTTGCGGGAACGGGTGCAGAAGGGTCAAAGCCTCTCGGATGCTTTGGCTGGCGCGAGCGGTAACGTTCCGGGTTTTGTCGTGAACAGCATCCGGGCGGGGGAGAATAGCGGCCAGCTGCGGCTCGTTCTTTCCAAGCTGTCTGACTACTTATCCCGTTTTGAAAAATTCCGGTCCGACCTGATATCCTCGCTGATCTACCCGGCGATCCTCCTGCTGATGGCCCTGGCAGCCATCGTCATCCTCGTCACTGTGGTCATTCCCCAGTTCAAGCCTCTGTTCGAGGATGCCGGCGCCGAGCTTCCTTTCCTGACCCGCCTCGTTGTCGGAACTTCGGACTTTTTTCTCGGCAATTCCGTCCTCATCCTTGTGAGCTGCGCCGCGCTCACCATTGCAGGCCGCTCGGCTTTCAAGCAGCCTCAGTTTGCGCTCGTTCTCGACAAAGCGAAGCTCCATCTTCCGTTCGGAGCGGGGAGCTTGTTCAAGAAAATCGAGGCCGCGCGCTTTACAAGGCTGATGGCCCTTCTCCTCGACAATGGTGTTCCGATCCTGCCTGCACTTTCTCTCGTCCGCGATGCCGCCGGCAACCGGTCCTTTGCGATGGCGATCGATAACGTGGCGGCGAAAGTACGCGAGGGGGCGCGCTTCACGGGCGCCTTATCCGCAACGGGGATTATCCCAGGCGCCTATCAAGAGGTGCTCGAGGCCGGCGAAGAGGCGAGCCAGCTCGAGACCGTTCTGACGCGCGTGGCCGGGATCGCCGAGCGCGAAACCGAGATCTCGCTCAAGAATTTTATGGCTGCCTTTGTACCTTTGCTGACCATCGTCCTTGGCGGTGTCGTGGCCGTCATTATCATGTCGGTCTTATTTGCGCTGCTCAGCATCAACGATCTTGCCCTGCGGTAAGCCGCAAAGCGTTGCTGAAGCAGCGCTTCGCTGCTCTGTCAGCGCGGATCGGTCTGGAGTTTCATCGACAGCTCCTGGCCTGCCGCGCGCAGCAGGATTCCGGAGCGAGTGACCTCGACAAGGGTCCAGCCTTCGAGCTGGCCGCCTTCCTGGACCCTGACATAATCTTTCTTGGCCGCGCGCTCGAAAATCGCGGACTGAACAGGCGCGGACATGACGGTTCCCCGCAATATGAAGCCCTGCGGCGGCGGCAAGCTACTTGGCGCAGCATTCCTTGGCGGCACTGGGATGGCGCTTCTTTCGGCGAAAGGCCTGCGGCCGGGATGAAACAAGGGCCGCTCGATAACAACCCTATAGGCCTCGAGAGGCGGCGGCACTGGCAAGCGAAGCTCGGGCGGGGACGGCAAGGGAGCCGTCGATGACCTTTGCGGCGGTGCTTCGGCGATCTCTTCACCCTTGGGCCAGACAAACCAGATGAAACTCGCGATGGCAAGCATCGCGGCGGCTCCGGCCCAGACGAGAGCCCCTAAAGCCCGGCTTGAGGATCCTACCGGCTGCATCCCTATCCTTTCGGCGTTAGAAATCCTGATACTGTGAGGGAGACGTCGAGGACCGGCTCCTCTGCAGTAACCGGCGCCTGACCAGCAGCCGGCGCTGCCTCCTGCAGATGGGCGAGCGCGGCTCCTCCTCTGATGAGGAGCGTGTCCACCAAGATGAGCGGTTTTTGCGCCTCCACTTGAAGCAGAATCTTTGATAGTCCCACGGTCGAGACCGCGAAGGTTAAATTTACGGCAAACGGCTCAAAAATTCCGGACTTGGGCTTTGTTTCGACACGCGCAACCCGCAGCTGGCCGCCATTGGCCGTGATGATTCCAGACAGTTTTTGTTGAAGAAGCGCGGCACCGCCATTTGCATTGGCGGCGGTGTGAAAAAAGTCCTGAAGGCTCTTTTCGCCGCTGAGCCGCGCAAGATCGGACTTCAGCTGCTCGCGCTGCGCAATCAACGCTTGATAGCGCCTTACAACATCACGCTTGCCGTCGAGTTCGGCCCCGAGATCCTCATGATAGGTTTGGACCGGACCGATAAAAGCAGCCCAAGCGAGCCCCGCGGCCAAAAGCGGCAACAGAACCACCACGGTCTTTTTGAGAACAAGGGCTGGCGTGCTCATGACGGCGAGGCGAGTTCGAGTGCAAGAGTAAACCGGTCCCGCGAGGTTTGCGGATCCCGCGTCACCGCCCCCTGGAATCTGACCGACTTGAAATCCGCCAGCGTTCCTAGCCTTTGCGCAAGCCCGGAAGCGTCGCTTGACACGCCGGAGATCGTCACCTTGGCGCCTTCGAGCCGCAAATCCAGGAGAAAAGTCTTGTCATCGAGTTCTGCCGAAAGCTTGGTGAGCACCGCAAGAGGAGAGGGCGTGGACCGTTTGAGCGCCACGGCCTCGGTTAAAAGAGACAAATGTTTCTCACGGTCGGCCCGCAACTTTCCCGCCTGCTCCGCTTGCGGCTTAAGCCCGGCAATCTCCTCCTCGACCGCGGCAAGCGCTCTTTTTTGGCTCACAATGGGGGCAATAAGAAAAGTACCTGCGAGGAAAACCGAAGCCGCCAAGAGGGCGCGGTAGCGGAGGGGGAAGCCGCCCGGTAAGTTTTCCCGCGAAGCGAAGGAAATCATTTCAAGGCCGGCGGTTCCGCTCGCCTCGATGGCAAATGCCGCGACGCCAAGGCCCAAGGCGCTGGCCCGCTCGTCGATGGCGTCAACAAACTCTTTGGCTGTGATCAGGACTTCGGCATTGACCTCCCCGCTTGCCTCATCTTCGGATTGGCTTCGAACGGCGTAAAGCGTGTTGGACGGCAAAAACGGGCTTATGCGCTCGATTTGATAGCTAACCGCCTCCTCCAAATGCCGTCCCGCCGCTCGCGGCAGGCGAAGCGCCGTCCTTAACACAGTCTCTTCTGCAAGAAGGCCGGTCGCGGAGCCAGCGAGCCCGCGATATTTGGCTTCAAATTGAGCCCGGAGCCGCGCCGCGCTCCCGGTGGCCGCCGGGTGAGCGATGCATTCTTTCCATTCAACCGAGCTGCCTCTTACGACGGTAATCTCCGTCTCAAGCGGCGATGCGCGAAGAAGAAGGCGGCGGCGGGCAGGGAAATACTGCCCGGCAGGTAACTCCGGCAGCAGGGCACAAAACTCCCGGAGCCACCAGCGCCACGCATCATCCATAAACCCAATAAACTGTTTCATTTGAAGGCCATCACCCCAGGCAGTCCGCTTTGTCTGTCCAAGCCTTTTGCCGCCACTCTAAAATCCGGTAGGGCCGCGCCGGGTCGCCCGTTACATAGACCACGGCCTCGATTGGCGCGGACGCAGCACTACCCGCGGCAGAGGCCGAGATGGTGAAAACCCCTGACGCCGCACCTGAATTCGTGGGGCTGCGACTTTGCGCAGCTGCCAAGCCTGTTGCGTTTCCGCCCTCGGACATCAAGGCTTGAAGCTTTGACGGCGCGAGACCGAAATCGGGAACGTCCCGGAAGCTATAGACCGAGACATAGGGCTCGATCGCGGCGAGAAGTTTTGCACTGGCACCGGGGAGGCGTCCGATCTCTTCCACCGTCAGAAAGGTCTTCTCACCCTCTTTTGTCCGCGCCAGCGCCGCCTCGATCGCGCTCCACAGCTCAAGCGCGCCGCTGTCATCGGGGCAGACGGTTTGCAAGAGCCTCCTAAGGAGCGGGTTGGGCGTGCGATTGAGGTTGATTTTGCCAGCTTCGTTCGCGATCGACACGCGAAGCTGCTTTTTTCCAGCGCTCAGAGTGAAGCCTTGCCCGTTGGCGATAAGCGAAGGCCTAGCGCCGGGATCGCTCAAACTCAGAATCGCGGCCGCGATGCCGGCTTCGCTTGCAAGCTCGTTTTCAAGCTGCAGCTCGTAATTGCTGCTGAGTTGCAAGTCCGAGCGCGCGCCGCCGATCAGGCTTCCAGCGATCGCTGCAGCGATAAGGAGCACGAACACAACAGCGATGAGCGCGGACCCCTCTTTCGATTTCACGCCGCGTGCGTCCCAAATCATGATTCTACTGCCAGCCGGTTGGATCGAGCCTCGTGGCGATCTTAAATTCGGGCCACACGAGCTCATGTTGGAGGAGCTTGATTTTGAAAGCTAAGAGCTTCGGCAGGCCGTCTTCGTTCTGCCAATGGGCTTGCCACTGTTCCTGCCCGCTTCCCCTTGCTTTCCCGAAATAGCGGATTTCCATTTGCTCGACACCTATCGCCACCGTTGTTGGCTCGCCGGCGGACCGGCGCTTTGGATCGTCAACGGCGAGAGATAAAGCGAGCTGATGCTCTTTGTGATCAAGAAAGAGGCGGAGCCGGTATAGCCCCCCAAGTCCAACATGCGACGGTAGAGCTACGATCCCCTCCAGCGAGTCAGGAAAGCCTGCAAAATCTATCTCCTTTGGGTTCCCTTGCGGCACGCGAAGGGGCTCCAAAGTGGAAAGCAGCCGTATCAAGCCAGCCTCCGCTTCAAATTGGCCGCGCGCAGCCTGGCTTTTCTCCTCAGAGCGGCTCCAGATCTTATTTCCAAGTCCAAGCCCGGCCGCGATGAGCGCGCTGATCATACCAAGAAGGGCAAGCCCCACCAAAAGCTCGGCGAGGCTGAAACCCTCATCCTTCTGGAAGCCGCTCATGCTGGTGCGCCCCTGGCTTCAGGCCAACACCGATAGGTGGCCGCGGATCCTGTTTGGGTCTTCCCGCGCAGCATCATCGTCCGGTAGAACCGTTGATAAAGATGCGAGCCTCGCCGCCAGGAAACCTTGAGTTCGACATCGAAAGCAATCAGCGGGGCAGTCTCGTGCTCGAGGCTAAGTTTTTCATTCTTCTCGATGCGCAAGGACCATGAAAACACGTCATCGAAGCGCCCGTCCGGCCGGCCTTCCACAAGCGGACCGGCCCCTCGCAGCTCCGCGAGTTTCGAGCGGGCGTAGGAAGAAGCCCGGTATTGATCGGCCGTCCGCTGCGTGCTGATAGCGCTTCGCGAGACCGCGGCAAGAAGAACTCCGATGACAAGGCTTGTGATAATCAGAGATACGAGAACATCGGCGAGGATGAAGCCGTCTTGACCGCCACAAGGACGAAGATAGGAGAGGATGCGAGGCCAGTGCCCGCCTAACCGCATCATATCATGGCTCCGGCCAATGCGCTTCGCGGGCAAGGCGCACTTCTCCCGAGAGCCAATTCACCCGGATAGCCCACATCTGGCCGCGCTCTTCGAGGAAGATATTGCCTCCTGTTGCGGTGCCGTCGCCGAGGAACCGCAAGGAAGCGGTGCGATCGCGCACATATTCGGCGGCGGCGGTCCTAAAAAGAATGCGGCTGGCACTGGGAAATTGTCCCGCTTTGCCGGGGCAGGCAAAACGGTGCGCATCGAGGTCGAGAATAACGGCCTGCGGTTTGTTGAGCGAAATCGCCTTGGCGTGCGCCTGCCTAAGGCAGGCGGCAAGCTCGCGTGCGGCAATCTGAAGGCCAAAGGCACCATCGCGCCTGAAAAGATAAAGGGACGCAATCGTGGTCATGAGCGCAAGGATCGCTATCACCGTGAGAAGCTCCACCAGCGTGTATCCCTTGGACGTCACGGCCCTACCAATTGGTTATGTCCCTGTTGATTCCCTCTCCCCCTTCCCGGTCATCGGCCCCATAGGAGAAAAGGTCATAGTCCCCGTGCTCGCCAGGTATCTTGTAGCGGTAGGTGCGGTGCCAAGGATCAAGCAGCATATCCTTGCGTTTGAGATAGGGGCCGTTCCATCCGGGTGCTTCCGAAGGCTGGGAAACGAGCGCTTCAAGCCCCTCTTCCTGAGACGGATAGCGTCCAACATCGAGCTTGAAGAGATCGAGGGTTGCGGAAAGGGCCTGGATTTGGGCGCGCGCCGTGTCCTGTTTTGCCCTATCGAGATATTTCAAAAGCTGCGGAACGGCGATGGTTCCCAACAGCACGATAATGGCGAGGACGACAAGAAGCTCGACCAGAGAATAGCCTGCCTCAGCCTCTCTGCTTTTGGTCTCCAGCCTGTCATGATTTGCCAAAAATGCCCTGCATCTTCGATCGGATTTCATCGGTTGCTTCCCTTGCCTCGGAACGGTCCCACACGACCCTCGGCGTGATCATGACGATGAGTTCGGTGCGCTGTGTTTGATTGTCATGCGTCTTGAAGACGTCACCCACCCGGGGAATATCCGACAGGAGCGGAAGCCCAGTGGTTGACACGGTTTTGCTGTCACGGATAAGACCGCCAAGCACGATCGCTTGCCCGTTCTGAATGGCAATGGCCGAGTTGATCTTGCGCTGCTGGATTGTCGGCGACCCGGTCGCGTTCCCGGTCTGATCGGTCGAGACGTTGCTCACTTCCTGGTTGATGTCCATGGTTACAAGGCCGCCCGCATTGACCTGCGGGGTCACTTTCAAAATCACGCCAGTATCGTAATATTGGACGGTCTGGATTACGGGCGCGCCGGTAGTGGCGACGCTTTGGGAGGTGCTTGTGATCACGGGCACCTGATCGCCGATCTGCAGCGTTGCTGTTTTGTTTTCCAGCACCATCACTTTGGGCGAGGACAGCACCTTCACGTTGGTAACGCCAGCCACGGCGTTGAGCACGACTTGGACATCGGTGGCGTTGAAAAAATACGAAAAGCCGGGGAATTTCGACAGGATCTGGCCGGTGTTGAGGCTGCTCAAACTGGCCGTCTGCTGCTTCTTCTTGAAAAACCACTCCACACCATATTGCAGCTGGTCATTGAGCGTGACCTCGGCAATCGTAACTTCCACCATGACGAGCGGCGGCACTGTATCGAGGCGGGTCAAGGCTGCGCTGATCAGCTGATATTCCTTTGGCGTTGCACGGATCAGCAAAGAATTGTTGTTTGGATCCGCGACAATCCGGAGGCCTTGGGCAAGTTGGGCCGGCGCTTGGGTTAGATCTAGCGAGGATGTATTTTTTATCTCCACTGCCGGCATGGTCCGCACCGGTCCTGCGGATGGCGTCGTAACGTCGATCGTTTTCGTGTCGGGCGGCGTGTCCGTGGTTCGGGAGGAAGCCGAATTGTCTCCGGCCGTTGAAAAGAGATTGGAAATCAATACGGCAAGCTCCTTGGCCTTCCGGTTCTTGACCCGGTAGACGTAAAGCTGCGAGTCGGACTCGTTCTTCTCGAGATCGAGACGGCGGACCCAGCTTTGAACAAGCTTCAGGCTATCGGCGTGCGATGCGAAAACAAGAAGAGCGTTCAGCCGCTCGATAGGCACGATCTGGGGCGGGTTGAAGCCAGACTGGCTGCTATAGGCCCGGATGAACTCCTTGAGCTCGCTCGTGACCTGGCCAGCCTTGGCATGCTGAAGCTTGAAATAGCCGAAGGACATGCCTTTCAAGGGACTGACATCGAAAATATCGATCGTTTCGAGCAGAGACTGCATTTCAGGCCCCGTCCCAGAGACGATCAGCAGGTTCCGGGGGTCGTCCACGCGCAGAATACTTTTTTCGGGGGCAAGAGGCTCCAAAATCTTGGCCATTTGCGAGGGCGCTATGTGATCGAGGCGCACCACAATGACGCTGTATCCGGGCTGCAAATTGCCCCGGCTCGCAATTGTCAGCGCCTTTCCGGTTCCGCTGCGGGCCTTGGCGGAGGGCAGGATACGGTAAAGTTCGCCATCCCGGACGAGCGCGAGGCCGGCGGCTGCAAGGGTTGTCTCAAGTGTGGGGATGAGGTTTGCTTTTTTGAGCGGTTTGCTGGTTCGAAGCGTAATGCGCTGATCGATCCCGGCGTCGACTACGACATTTTGGCCGAGGATCGATCCAAGTACCGTTTGGGCGACCTCCCGGACATTGGCCTCGGAGAAGTTCAGCTCGACATCACCTTCGCCGCTCACCTCGGCGCCGCGGCCTTTCGGTTGCTGAGTGAACTGCCCGCTTCCGAGGACCACCTGCTCCTGCTGCGCGTCTTTTTTCTCAGCGGGCGTGCTTAAGGCTGCGTTTCCATCGCTGCTGCGGGCTTTGTCCGGCTCCTTGACCGCGTTTAGAATAGGGATGAGGGGCGTGTCCTTATCGGCGAGCAAGAACCCGCCTGTGCACGAGGAGAGAAAAAGCCCGGAACATAGGATGGCGCCCGCCCTTCGAAGGGCGCTTAGCCAATTTGTTGAAGCACTGTTACGCAAAACACACACAATCGATATTCTCCAGTAACCTCAGAAGCTTAGCGATCCACTGCTCTCAAAAGCCCCATTTTAATGGCAGGCAGGCACCGGCCCAACCGGTTTACCTCGATCTCAATCCAGAGTGGTGTTAGGCCGCGGCTCAATCCTATGGATTACGGCAAAGGAGTTTTGCTGGATCAAGGGGATGAGCTGTTACCAAACCTTAATAGACCATCCTCTGGTTGTGCTCCACTCTGATGCTTGCGACGAGGTCCACACGTTAGCATTGCAGTAAAAGGCGCTGTTCTTCCCCTTATAGAGCAAATTTCGGACAAGGCAATCTGCTTGACGGCAGGCTTAATCCTGATATTTGTCCGCCCAAGGCATGGAATGCCATATCACTCGCAAATAAGATTTGCGAGTCAGCAGTCGCGTTAGGTATTGAGCAACGCATACTTCTCGTATCGTTGCCCGGTGTGGCAATATTTTCTGAGGGAAGTTAGTAATGCGCCGCAAAGTTGCATTTCGCAGCTCGCTTTTTCATGCACTTTTTCCGAAACTCTTTGGCTTTGATCTTGGTGGCCGTGCCCCCGGCCTTCCTTGCCCCAATCCCAGCGTCAGCGGCGGTTCGCTAGCTAGTAACCGTCTTCTTTCCAAGGCGACGCTGGCGAAATGCACGCCCGTAGCAGCGTTGCTGATCGGACTTTGGGCGACGATTTTACCGGCAGCCGGGGCTAGCATATTCCTCAACGCCGCTGGAAGCGGGACGTTTACCGTCCCCTCAGACTGGAACAATTCCGCTAATACGATTGAAGTCATCGGCGGCGGCGGCGGCGGAGGGGGCAGCAATGGTTCGGTTTGGGGCGGTGGTGGCGGCGGCGGCGCTTATTCCGCCATCTCGAATTTGGCTCTCACACCAGGAGCCACAGTCAGTTATACCGTTGGTAGTGGCGGTTCAGCAGGTTCCTCTTCAGGCGGCAATGGGGGTGCCGGCGGCGATACCTGGTTTAACGGCACATCTCTTGCCGGCTCTTCGGTTGCAGCCAAGGGCGGCGGGGGCGCAACTGCTAACGGGAGCGGCGGTACAAGCGGCACTGGCGGCGCGGCAGCCTCAGGCGTCGGAACCAGCAAATATACAGGCGGAAGCGGTGGAACTGCCAGTTCCAGCAACGGCAGCCAGGGTGGCGGCGGAGCGGCAGGGCCCCACGGCAATGGCGCTAACGGCGGAACATCAACTGATTTGGGAGGAGCCGGCGGCGGCGGCGCGGACGGAGGCTCACCCGGATCGAATACGTCGTCGGGCGCCGGCGGCACCGGCGGCAACAACCGCTCAGGTACCGGCGGCGGCGCTGCCGGCACAAGCGCGCCGTCGGCAGGCGGTGCCGGGACAAATGGCGGCGGCGGCGGCGGCGGCGGCTCAACCTTCTTGACCGCATCCGGCGGTGGCGCCAACAGCGCCGAGGCGATTTGGACGCAAACAAGCAATGGCGCAACAGCTGGCCCAGGCTCTGGCGGTGGCGGCGGCGGGTTGAGCATGGGCAGCAGCGCCCCCGGCGGCACGGGAGCATCCGCCAACACTTATGGCGGTGGCGGCGGCGCGACTGGCATTGGGGCTGGCGGAGCCGGCGGCAACGGCATTATCGTTATCACCTATACCCCCCTTCCCCCGGTTCAACCCCTCGGCAATTTCTTCTCCGCAAGCAACGGTAATAACCTTCCCGCAAGTGATACCGTCGGGGCTACGGCTTCCGAATTCGGGATTTCCTCGTCGGGCGCGGCCACCTACTCGACCCCCATCATGGTCCCGATCGGTACGACTGGCGTGCAGCCCAAGGTTACGATTGACTATGCGAGCGGCGGCGGCAAAGGCCCTCTGGGCTTCGGCGGCTCCATCGGCGGCCTGAGCGTCCTCTCGCGCTGCGGCACCGATCTCTTCCACGACGGCGTCATCCTGCCGATCAATTTTACCTCGACCGACAAATTCTGCCTCAATGGCGAGCGGCTGATCCCGATCAATGGCGGCACCTATGGTGCGAACGGGACCGAGTACCGCACCGCCATGGATGAGTTTTCGCGCATCGTCTCCTATGGCAGCGCGGGCTCCGGCCCGCAATATTTTAAGGTCTGGAAGAAGTCGGGCGAGATCCTCGAATATGGCAACACGGCCGACAGCTTCATTCCGGCGCTCGGCCGCGCCGAGGCCCGCGCCTGGGCCTTGGACAAGCTTTCGGACACCGCCGGCAACTACGTCAAATATACCTACTTCCAGAACACGGGCACCGGCGAATACGGTATCTCGCGCATCGATTATACCGGCAATGACGCGCAAGGCTTGGCGCCTTACAACTCGGTGCAGTTCGTCTATGCCGCCGCGCCGGCGGCTGGCACCGGCTATTTCGCGGGCCAGCAATATACCCAGACCCAGCGCCTGACGGACGTGAAGGTTTATGCCGGCTCGACGCTCTATCGCGACTATCAGTTGAGCTATCTTTCCGCGAACCAGCTAGCCTCTGTCACCGAATGCACGGCGAGCGTTTGCTTCCAGCCGACCACTTTCACCTGGGCAGCCCCCGAAGTTTCGATGAGCAATCCATCGATAACCCCCTTCAGCAATGCGGCAGGCGGGCTGACAAGCTCTTATAGCGGCTATACCGTCGCCGCAACGGGGGACTTCAACGGTGACGGCAAAGCCGATTTCTTGCTCATGGCCGCCGACACTTACGGCAGGAAGCTATCGGGCAGCTCGCATGACTTTGTTTGGCTTGGCGGGGCTAGCGGGTTCAGCGTTGCCGATCTCGGCGCGAATGCCATTCCGGCCGGCTACAAGGTTGTTGCCTCCGGCAATTTCGGCGGGAAGGGTCGTACCGATCTCTACCTAATGTACGTGGATCAATATAGCCGCAATGGCGGAAATTCTTCGTATCCGGACTATGTATGGCTGTCCAACGGCGACGGCACGTTCAGCCAGCAGACCGTGCCAGCAGTAAGTGGGGTTCAAGCAAGCTACGCCGTTGTGGCGGTGGGCGATTTCAACGGCGACGGCATTACCGATTTTTATACCATGCAAGTGGACCAATATGGCCGCCGGTCCGCTGACGCTGTTTCAATCCCGCCCACCATATTTTATAACTATGATCGGCTGTTTCTTGCCAAAGGCGACGGATCTTTCACTGTCAGCAATGTTGGCGCCCTTCCAAGCGGGTTGGTCTGTCTCTTCGTCGTTTGCCAGGGGGATCCGCGCAACGGCTTTGTTGTCGGTGCTACAGGTGATTTCACTGGCGATGGCCTGCCCGATCTTTATTGGTACAACGCGGACACCAACGGACGGAAATCGGGCACCGCGAGCGATCTTGTCTGGCTGTCGAATGGCGATGGCACCTTCCAAGAGACAAGCCTTTCATCGAGCGCTTCGCTCCCCAATACTTACAAAATCGCAGGGGCAGCCGACTTCAACGGAGACGGTGTCACCGACTTCTTAACGTTCGCGGCCGATGCTTACGGAAGAAAGGTTTTTGAATTCCCGCCAGCCTTGCACGACTATGTGTGGCTAAGCAAGGGCGATGGGACATTCAACAGCGTCGATCTCGGGGCGGGTTTTGTTGCCGCATACAGCAAGGTTACCGCCGTGACCAACTTTGGCGGACGGGGTGCCGCCGACCTTTTCCTTACTCCGGTAGATCAATACGGCCGGGACTTGTCAGGTTACCAGAGCTACGCCTTACTTTCCAATGGCGACGGCACCTTCACGCCGTCCTGGCCTGCTTCCAATCCAATTCCGGTTGGCTCTGCCGTAGTGGCGACGGGAGACTTCAACGGCGACGGAGGTCTCGATCTCCTCGAGGTGAACACCGACGCTTACGGGCGTTTTTCAGGCTCTCCTCCCCCTTCTCAGATTGGCTTCGGAACTGCTCAAAAACAAAATTTGATCGCCGCGATCACGAACGGTTTGGGCAACACCATTCAAATTAGCTACAAGCCGCTCACGGACTCCACCGTCTACACGAAATACACCGACGCCGTCTATCCCATCGTCGATGTGACCAATTCGAGCTATGTGGTCTCCCAGGTCACCACCAGTGACGGTCTCGGCGGCACCAACAGCCAATCCTACCAATATGCGGGCCTCAAGGAGCACGTCGAAGGCATCGGCAGCCTCGGCTTCGCCTTGATGACGGTGACCGACAACGCGACCGGCATCGTCACCCAAAGCGCTTACAACCAATTCTGGTCTCAGCGTACCCAAGGCGAGCTCGGCCATTCGCAGACCGTGGCGCCGAACGGCACCATGCTCGAGGAGAAGTTCATCTATTGGGCGTCGTCTTGCCAGGGCGGCCCCACCGAGGCGACGCGTTACTGCTTCCGCTATTCGCCGCAATCGGTGACGACAAAGAAGGACCTGAACGGGGCCGCTCTCGGCACGGTGACGGAGAACTCGGCCTACGATGCCTATGGCTTTGTCACGAGCCAGGAAATCGACACCGCGCTTGGGGCCAACACGTACACCAAGATCACCACGAACACCTATACTCACGACACCACCGATTGGATCCTCGGCCGGCTGAATACGGCGAGCGTCACGCATAGGGCGCCGGGCACGCCGGATCAGGTCAGAAGCTCAAGCTTTACGTACAACGCCGCCACGGGCCTGCTTGCGAGCGAGACCATCGAGCCCGGCAACGCGCTCTCGACCACCAAGGCCTATACGAGGAACGGCTTCGGCGCGGTGACGAGCGTGACGGAGAGCTGGACCTCGGATGGCAGCGTGACCACGGCGGGCGGCGCGCCCATTTCGAGCCGGACCACGAGCTACACCTACGATCCTTACGTCCGCTATCACCTCACCGAGACGAACCCCCTGGGTCAGACCCAGACCACTAGCTACGATCCGCTGCACGGGCTTCCCACGAGCACCACGGGACCGAACGGGCTCACCACCACTTGGACCTATAACAGCCTCGGCCAACTCACCCAGGAGACGCGCGCCGGCGGCACCAAAACACTCTCCTACCGCTATAAGTGCACGACGGTCGCCTGCCCGGCCAACGCGGCTTACCTGTTCGTGTCGGTGCCGGACGGCGCGCCGGTCTCGGCCGTGTACAAGGACATTCTGCATCGCACCATCCGCCAGTCAGCCCAAGGCTTCGACGGACGCTTCATCGATGTCGATACCGTCTATGACGGCCAGGGCCATGTGATCCAACGCTCCGAGCCCACGATCGAAGGCACCACCGAATATTGGACCACCGTCCAATACGATCTCCTCGGCCGGCCAACCCAGACCACCAAGCCCGACGGCAAGACCGAGAGCATGGCCTATAACGGGCTCGTGGTGGCGGCAACGAACGGGCTCGGCCAAACCAAGACCGTCGTCTCGGACGCGATGGGCCGCATGGCGGTGTCGGCCGACACCAACGGCCAGACCATTACCTACGTCTACGACGCCATCGGCGAGCTGATCCGGCTCACCGACACGGCCGGCCATGTCACCTCGATGGCCTACGACATCCGCGGCAACAAGATTGCCATGAGCGATCCCGACAAGGGTGGCTGGACGTACAGCACGAACGCGCTCGGCCTGCTTACCGGCCAGACCGACGCGAAGAGCCAGACCACGCGCATCGCCTACGACGCGCTCGGCCGCATGCTGTCGCGCACCGACGATGCGACGGGAAGCCCGCAAATCTCGAGCTGGGTCTACGATACGGCGGCCAAGGGCATCGGCAAGCTCGCCTCCGAGACGGGCTATGGCTATAGCGCGACGCTAACTTACGACAGCCTGGGCCGGCCTTCGGCCAAGTCCGAGACCATGGATGACGGCTCGAACTACACCGTCACCACGAGCTACGACAGCTTCAGCCGGCCCGCGAGCGTCGCCTATCCGACGGGCCTCACCGTGCAAACGGGCTATACGGCCTACGGCCAGCTCGCCCAGCTCAAGAACGCCGCCACAGGGGCGAGCTACTGGCAGGCGGGCAGTGCCGACGCGCGCGGCAATGTGACGACCGCGACGCTCGGCAACGGCATCAGCGAGGCGAGGGTTTTCGACGCCGCCACCGGGCATCTGAACTCGATCTTCTCCTCGAGCACGGCGGCGGGCACCATCCAGAACCTCGCCTACAATTTCGACACGCTCGGCAATCTTCTGTCGCGCGCCGACAACATCCAGGCCATCCAAGAAAGCTTCCAATACGACAATCTGAATAGGGTAACCTCCTCGACCTTGGCGCCCGCGGGCTCCGGCTCGGGCACCACCATCTCGGTCGCCTACGACGGCCTCGGCAACATCACCTCGAAATCCGGCATCGGCGCCTACACCTACGGCCCCGGCCAGACTTGCGCGAATACCTTCGCCGGGCCGCACGCGGTCTCGAGCGTGGCGGGCACGAAGAACGCGAGCTATTGCTACGACAACAACGGCAATCTGACCCAAGGCGATAGCCGCACCGTCGGCTGGACGGCGTTCAACATGCCGGCGCTCATCCAGCAGAACCTGCGGCAGATCGCGCTGACCTACGGGCCGGACCGGGCGCGCTTCAAGCGCGTCGATACCAACGAGACCGGCACCACCACGACGTATTATGTGGCGGGCGGCAGCCACGAGGTGGTCGAGAGCGGCACCACGGTCAAGCACAAGACCTATATCGGCGGCGTCGCGGTCGTCATCGAGACGACGTCCACGCCCACGGCGAGCGAGACCATCTATCTCCTCCACGATCACCTCGGCTCGACCGATGTCATCACCGATGCGACGGGCGCGGTGCAGACCCGCTATTCTTTCGACGCCTGGGGCCGGCGGCGCGACGTCACCTGGGCGGCGTTCATCACCGTGCCCGCCACGATCTGGCAGAACGGCAAGATCACCCGCGGCTTCACCGGCCACGAACAACTCGACGAGGTGGGGCTTGTGCATATGAACGGGCGGGTCTACGACCCCGAGCTCGGCCGGTTCC
>Ga0326728_10016323_pt1 | contig 15182 bp, 9 predicted proteins | sample MB3enrmetagenome_FD_207602 | JGI IMG/M metagenome (GOLD analysis project Ga0326728, IMG submission 207602) | Lab enriched peat soil microbial communities from McLean, Ithaca, NY, United States - MB31MN | ecosystem: Environmental > Terrestrial > Soil > Wetlands > Peat | place: USA: New York...
CGGCGCGGATCATCGCCGCCAGGCCGAAGAAATTGGTCTCGAACTGGGCGCGGATCGCCGCGTCCTCGCCCTCCTCGACCGCGGCCATGTAGCCGTAGCCGGCGTTGTTGACCAGCGTGTCGATGCGGTCGAAGGCGCGCTCGGCCTCCGCGACCGCGGCGGCGATCGCCTTCGGATCGGCGACGTCGAGCTTCAGCGCGATCGCCTGGCCTTCGCGGCCCTTGACGAGGTCGGCGATCTTGCTCGGATCGCGGGCGGTGGCGGCCAGGCGGAAGCCGTGCGCCAGAGCGGCGCGGGCGAACGCGCGGCCCAGTCCGGTCGAACAGCCGGTGACGAACCAGACCGGCACGTCGGATGCAGTCTTGGCCATGACGGATGCCTCCTTCGAACGGCGCGCCGGGTCCGCGCGTTTCGCGCGCGCTGCGCATGCGCGTCATTTAGGGCGAGCGGAGCGGTTTCGCCAGAAATTGCGAAACCGTTGTGGCGGCAGGCTAGAGCGGTAGTCTGGCGCAAATGCTCAACTATTTCTTCTTAGTTTGTCGGCCATACGGTTAGATCAGGCGGGCTTAGTAGCCATAATGTTGTAATAGCCGAACACGAACACTATCTTCTCTTTATTAACCCCAATAATACCACCCCACGACCAAGGATCTATATCGAACGCAATCGAACTTTCCTTTTGCGTCGCACTACGTACAGAAAATGATCGGCCTTCCCCGCCGTCGGCGTAGGCGGTCGATCCAATTACCACAACGTCGGCCAGTTTATTTTCGAATATACATTCAACGTGATACACGATTGAATTATTGTCTCTAGAGAATGTGACATTCTTCAAGCCTAATTGTTCCAATTCAACTAGACTAAAGTCAACGCCATTGTATACGAATGATACTCTCGCTATCTGCCCGCGCTTTAAAGGGTTGATAAAATTAGAATACACAAAATAATTGATAGAAGACCGGTAACTCCAGGCTACATATCCAGCGCCGATCGGCACCATTAGTCCGACTGCAAAGATGGCGAGCTTATACAAGAAACTGTTTGCGTGTCTGCCAGGAACCTCGGCTAACGATCTTGAAGTCGTAGGTGCTGAAATTGGCGTTTCCGGAGTTACCCCCCTGAAATGCGACCAAAGCAAATGGGCGCCGGAAAAGACGAAGATTGCCCCCGCGGTAAGCATTCCCGCCCACCACCATAAGGACCACGGCGTGATGATCTGCGTCAGCAGCCCTATCATGATCGCCGCCGCGAGGCCAAAGAGATCGCGCATGCGCTTACCCCTGACTCCGCCCGCGTAATCGCGCAACGGTAGTCGGGCAACCGTCCCCAAGCCGTGACGCTCATCGCGCGCCCCGGCTTGTGGCGGATGCGCCACATAATACCGTGCTAGAGCGCGACGCCGCGCGCGGCGCCCGCTTGCAGCGCTTCGCCCTTGACGCAGCGGTCCACCCGCCTTAGATATTTGTTCACGATATGTTCCTGCCCGAGGCGATCATGGCGGCCCAGGCTTCGAAGCTCGTCGACGATTCCCAGCGCGTCGTGGTTGCGCGCCAGCTCGGGGCGCGGTTCGGCGACCGGCTGGTCGACGCCGACCGCCGCCGCGGCCGCGGCGCGGCGTCTAATCCGACCGGGCGTCTGGAAGCCTTCCAGCGCGAAACGATCGACGACGGCTGGACGCCCGACGAGGCGCCCGAGCCGCTCGAGACCGAAGTGACGGTCGAGCGGCCGCGCACGATCATCACCCGCAACGATTCGCCCGACATCTCGTTCGATCAGTCGATCAACCCCTATCGCGGCTGCGAGCACGGCTGCTTCTATTGCTACGCGCGGCCGACCCACGCCTATCAGGGCCTCTCGGCCGGGCTCGACTTCGAGAGCCGCCTGTTCGTCAAGGACGGCGCGGCGGCGCTGCTCGAGCGCGAGCTCGCGAACCCGAAATACCGGCCGAAGGTCATCGCGCTCGGCGCCAACACCGACGCCTACCAGCCGATCGAGCGCCAGTACCGCGTCACCCGCGCCGTGCTCGAAGTGCTGGCCAAGGCGCGCCATCCGGTCGGCATCGTCACCAAGTCCAACCTGGTGCTGCGCGACCTCGACCTGCTCGCGCCGATGGCGGCCGACGGCCTGGTCAAGGTGTTCGTCTCGGTGACGACGGTCGATCGCGGGCTGGCGCGCCGCATGGAGCCGCGCGCGCCGACCCCCGAGCGCCGGCTCGAGGCGATCGAGCGGCTGGCCAACGCCGGCGTGCCGGTCGGCGTCATGGCGGCGCCGATCATCCCGGCGGTCAACGACGGCGAGATCGAGACGATCCTGACCCGCGCCTACGCCGCCGGCGCGCGCGAAGCGGGCTATGTCGCGCTGCGGTTGCCGCTCGAGCTGCGCGAAAGCTTCCGCGAATGGCTCGCGGTCAACTTCCCCGACAGGCTCAAGCGCGCCATCGCGCTGACCCAGTCGATGCACGGCGGCAAGGACTACGAATCGCAATGGGGCCGCCGCATGGCGGGCTCGGGGCCCTACGCCTGGATGATCGGCCGGCGCTTCGAGATCGCCGCCAAACGGCTCGGCTATCGCGAGGAGCCGCTCAAGCTGCGCACCGACCTGTTCCACGCGCCGGCGTCGGCCGAAGCGGGCGCGCCGCGGCAATTGTCGCTGTTCTGAGCGAAGCGAGACTGTAGACGCGGGCGTCGACCGCGTCCGGCGCGCCAGCGCCTTGTCACGGCGAGATCGTCGCCGCGGAAAGAGCGCGGCCGGCGGCCGCGCCGACAAAGGGCGCGCCGTCTCGCCTCAGCTCGCCGCCCGCCACAGCGCGCCGCGTTGGCTTTCGCGCTTGCGCAGTTGCGACTCGCGTTCGCCGACGTAGTCGCGCGTGCGCGGCATAATCTCCTGGCGCTTGGCGAGCTGGAACTGGAAGACCATGTAGCCGTAGACGCGGAAGGCGACTTCCGACGCGGCGAGATAGAACTCCCACAAGCGGCAGAAGCGGTCGTCGTAGATCGCCTTGACCTCGTCGAGGTGAGCGAGAAATCGTTCGCGCCACGCCTTCAGCGTGTCGGCGTAGTGCAGGCGCAGAATTTCGACGTCGGTGACATAGAGCCCGCAGCGCTCGATCGACGCCGTCACCTCGGACAGCGCGGGGATGTAGCCGCCGGGGAAGATGTACTTCTTGATCCACGGATTGGTGGCGCCGGGCGGATCGGAGCGGCCGATCGCGTGCAGCGTCATCACGCCGTCGTCCTTGAGCAGTTCGCGCGACTTCAAGAAGAACTCGTCGAAATGGGCGGCGCCGACGTGCTCGAACATGCCGACCGAGACGATGCGGTCGAACCGCTCCTCGACGTCGCGGTAGTCTTGCAGACGGATGTCGACGCGGTCGGCGAGGCCGGCCTCGGCGGCGCGGCGCGACGCGACTTCGCGCTGCTCGCTCGACAGCGTGACGCCGGTCGCGCGCGCGCCGACGATCTGGGCCAGATAGAGCGCCATGCCGCCGAAGCCGCAGCCGATGTCGAGCACCGAATGGCGCTCGTCGACCAGCATCTTGGCCGCGATGTGCCGCTTCTTGGCGAGCTGCGCCTCGTCGAGCGACTGTCCCGCGCGCTCGAAATAGGCGCAGGAATATTGCATGTCGGAATCGAGGAACGAGCGGTAGAGCCGCCGGTCGAGGTCGTAGTGATGGGCGATGTTGCGCCGCGCCCGCCCGCGTCCATTGCGTTGGTGCAAACGGCGAAAGAGAACGCGCGCGCCCTCGAGCGCCTTCAGCCAGCTCATGCCGGTGAAGTCGACGAGATTGGACGCGCCGAGCGCGAGAAAATCGTAGAGATCGCCCCGCTTGATCTGCAGCCGGCCGTCCATGAACAATTCGCCGAGCGCCAGTTCCGGATTGAGCACCAACCTGAGTTCCGCGGCGCGGTCGGCGAGGCGGATGGCGATCGGCGGCCCCGAACCGTCGCCGAAGGTTCGCGTCACGCCGGTGCTGGATTCGATCTCCAGATGGCCGCGACGGATCAGCCTATCGAGAAAGAGCACGAGAAAGCGGTTCATGGCGCACCCCCTCGGTCCAGCGAACTTCGCCGCCCAAGGCGCGCGGAGCCGCCAATTGAAAGTGCAAGTCTACGCACGGGCGCGGATAAAATTCAATATTGACGGATTCACGCCGCCTTTCCGCCGCATCGCCAAACGCCGCGCATTGACAAGGCTGGCTGGGGCGCCTATTTCAGCGGCCGATCTCCCGCGGCGCGGAAAAGGACGCCAAGCCGTCCGTTTCCGCGCTTTTGTCGTCGCCGCCGCGTCGTTCGCCCGACGGCTTTGAAGCGCGCTTCGGCGCGCCAGCCGCGAGGTGAAGGCCGGCCGGCGCCGCACGGCGCCGCGGCCGCAAGGGACGGCGCGGTTCTTGGGCGCGCTCGGAAAGGTCGAAGATGCTCGACACGGTTTTGAAAAGGATGTTCGGCTCCGCCAACGACCGGCGGCTGAAGGGCTACCGGCCGAAGGTCGCCGAGATCAACGCGCTCGAGCCTGAATTCGCCGCGCTGACCGACGAGCAATTGCGCGCCAAGACCGACGCGTTCCGCGCCGAGCTCGCCGCCGGCAAGGCCCTCGACGACCTCGCCGCCCCGGCCTTCGCGGTGGTGCGCGAAGCGGCCAAGCGCACGCTGAAGCAGCGCCATTTCGACGTCCAGCTGATCGGCGGCATGGTGCTGCACGAGGGCGCGATCGCCGAGATGCGCACCGGCGAAGGCAAGACGCTGGTCGCGACGCTGGCCGTCTATCTCAACGCGCTCGCCGGCCAGGGCGTGCACGTCGTCACCGTCAACGATTACCTCGCCCGCCGCGACGCCGAATGGATGGGCCAGATCTACACCTTCCTCGGCATGACCGTCGGCGTCATCGTTCACGGCCTCGACGACGACCAGCGCCGCCAGGCCTACGCCGCCGACATCACCTACGGCACCAACAACGAGTTCGGCTTCGACTATCTGCGCGACAACATGAAATACGACATGGCGCAGATGGTGCAGCGCGGCCACGCCTACGCCATCGTCGACGAAGTCGACTCGATCCTGGTCGACGAGGCGCGCACGCCGCTGATCATCTCCGGACCGTCGGAGGACCGCTCCGGCCTGTACGCGAGCGTCGACGCGCTGATCCCGCAGTTGGCGCGCGAAGATTACGACATCGACGAGAAGCAGCGCTCGGTGAGCCTGACCGAGGCCGGCAACGAGCACGTCGAGGCGTTGCTGCGCGGCGCCGGGCTGATGAAGGAGGGCTTCCTCTACGAAGCCGGCAACGCCACCCTCGTCCACCACGTCAACCAGGCGATGCGCGCCCACAAGCTGTTCCAGCGCGACAAGGACTACATCGTCCGCAACGGCGAAGTCGTGATCGTCGACGAGTTCACCGGCCGCATGATGCCCGGCCGCCGCTATTCGGAAGGCCTGCACCAGGCGCTGGAGGCGAAGGAGCACGTCGCCGTCCAGCCCGAGAACGTCACCCTCGCCTCGATCACCTTCCAGAACTATTTCCGCCTCTACAAGAAGCTCGCCGGCATGACCGGCACCGCGGCGACCGAGGCCGACGAATTCGCCGAAATCTACAAGCTGATCGTCGTCGAGATTCCGACCAACATGCCGGTCGACCGCCTCGACGAGGACGACGAGGTCTATCGCACCAACGACGAGAAGCTGCGCGCGGTGGTGCGCGAGATCGAGGACGCCAACGCCAAGATGCAGCCGATGCTGGTCGGCACGACCTCGATCGAGAAGTCGGAGCATCTGGCCGAGGTGCTCGAGCGCCGCGGCTACGAGAAGATCGACTTCACCCAGCCCGGCGCGATGAAGCCGCTCTACGCCGCCGCGCGCGCCGGCAAGCCGTCCAAGACCTTCGCCGTCCTCAACGCCCGCCACCACGAGCTGGAAGCGTTCATCGTCGCCGAAGCGGGCGTGCCCGGCGCGATCACCGTCTCGACCAACATGGCCGGCCGCGGCACCGACATTCAGCTCGGCGGCAACGTCGAGATGCGCGTCAAGCAGGAGCTCGACGCGACCCTGCCGTCCGACCAGCGCGACGCGCAGGAGGCGGCGATCCGCGCCGAAGTCGCCGAGTTCAAGCAGAAGGCGATCGAGGCCGGCGGCCTCTACATCGTCGGCACCGAACGGCACGAGAGCCGCCGCATCGACAACCAGTTGCGCGGCCGCTCCGGCCGCCAGGGCGACCCCGGCCGATCGAAGTTCTTCCTGTCGCTGCAGGACGACCTGATGCGCATCTTCGGCTCCGAGCGCATGGACGCGATGCTGAAGCGGCTCGGCCTGAAGGACGACGAAGCGATCGTCCATCCGTGGATCAACAAGGCGCTGGAGAAGGCGCAGCAGAAGGTCGAAGCGCGCAACTTCGACATCCGCAAGAACATTCTCAAGTTCGACAACGTGATGAACGACCAGCGCAAGGTCATCTTCGAGGACCGGCGCAAGATGATGGCGCAGGAGACGCTCGAGCCGACCATCGCCGACATGCGCGCCGACGTCGTCGACGATCTCGTCACCCGCCACATCCCGCACGACGCCTACCCGGAAGCGTGGGACATCGCCGGACTGAAGGAAGAGGTCGCCGCCAAGCTCAACCTCGAGCTGCCGGTCGACGAATGGGCCAAGGAAGAAGGCATCGCCGACGAGGAAATGGCCGAGCGGCTGCTCAAGGCCGCGGACGATGCCTACGCCGGGCGCGTCGAGCGCAACACGCCCGAGGCGATGCGCTACGTCGAGAAGCAGGTGATCCTGCAGACGCTCGACCACCTGTGGCGCGACCACCTCGTCACCCTCGACCACCTGCGCCAGGTCATCGGCTGGCGCGGCATGGCGCAGCGCGACCCGCTCAACGAGTACAAGTCGGAAGCGTTCGAGCTGTTCCAGAAGCTGATCGTCCAGTGGCACGAGGCGGTCACCGCGCAGATGATGCGGATCGAAGTTCGGTTCCAGCCCCCGGAGCCGGAAGCGCCGCCGCCGATGCAGTTCCAGCATCTCGACCCGCGCAGCGGCGACAACGAGGCGCCGCTCGACGCGCTCGCCGAGCCCATCGACGGCAATCCGTTCGCCGGCGTCGCGGTCGCCGCTTCGGCGGCGGCGCCGGCGTTCGCCGGGGTCGCCGAGCGCGACCCCAACAATCCGGCGACCTGGGGCAAGATCGGCCGCAACGAGCCCTGCCCTTGCGGCTCGGGCAAGAAGTTCAAGCATTGCCACGGGCAGCTCGCCTGACGCCGATTGGGCCGTCGACGAGCCGGGCGGCGGCGCTCGCCGCCCTCGCCAAAGTCCTCGCCGGCGCCGTCGACGCGCCCGCGCGCGAAGCGGCGCTGATCCTGCGCGCCGCCGCCGGCCTCCAGCCGACCGACTTGATCGTCGAGCCTGACGCGCCGCTCGGCGCCGCTGCGGCCGAGGCCGGACGCTACGCGGCGCGGCGCGCGGCCGGCGAGCCGCTGTCGCGCATCGTCGGCCGGCGCGAGTTCTGGGGCCTGAGCTTCGCCCTCTCGCCCGAGGCGCTCGACCCGCGCCCGGAGACCGAAACGATCGTCGAGGCGGCGCTCGCCGCCTTCGCGGCGCGGCGCGGCGAAGCGTTGCGCGTCGTCGATTTCGGCGTCGGCTCGGGCGCGCTCATCGCCGCGCTGCTCAGCGAATTTCCCGCCGCCCGCGGGGTCGGCGTCGATCTCAGCCCCGGCGCGGCGGCGCAGGCGCGCGCCAATCTCGATTCGCTCGGCCTCGCCGCGCGGGCCGAGATCCGCGTCGGCGACTGGGGCGAGGGCCTCGACGGCGCGTTCGACCTAATCGTCGCCAATCCGCCCTACATCGCCAGCGGCGCGATCGCCGGCCTGGCGCGCGAGGTCAGGGAGCACGATCCGCGCCTCGCGCTCGACGGCGGCCCCGACGGGCTCGACGCCTATCGCGCGCTGGCGCCCGAGATCGCCCGGCTGCTCGCGCCGGACGGGCGTTTTTTCCTCGAGGTCGGCGCCGGCCAGGCGGCGGCGGTCACGGCGATCGCCGGCGCGGCGGGGCTCGTCGATCTGGCGACCCATCGCGACCTGGCGGGAATCGAGCGCGTCGTCTCGGGGACGCGCGCGCCGTAGGCGCGGTCGGCGGCCTAACGCATACACAGATCTGCGTGCCCGATCCGTGCTCGGCGTCAAGGTCATGCCGGCTTCGCCGGTTGCGAGCGTCGCTCGCGAACCTTGACTCCTCCGCGCGGATCGGACGTCGAGCTATCGTGAGTTTTGCTGAGACCGCCGGCCCGAAGGGCCGGCTCGGCTCAGCAAAACTCGCGGCAGCCTATCGCCGCGTCGGAACGGCGGGGTCACCCGAAGGGCCGCAGCAAAGCATAGGAGCCGCGCGAGCGCGGCTTGACCCCGACGGGCCGACGTGGCTGGCCTGTCTCTCGAGAGATGCGTGACCCCCTTAGGCCGCCGGCCGCGTCTCCTTCCACCGCCAAATCCCACAACGGCGTCAAGGCGCCGCTTGCTTCGGCCGCGCGCGCCGGGGCACATTCGCAACCGTTCAACGACCCCAGCGAAGCGCCCATGTCGATCGTCGAAACCGAACAGGACCAGCCGCGCGGCGAGCTCACCGTCCGCTTGACCGCCATGCCGGCCGACACCAACGCCAACGGCGACATCTTCGGCGGCTGGGTGCTCTCCCAGATGGACCAGGCCGGCGGCATCGCCGCGCACGAGCGCGCGCAGGGGCGCGTCGCGACGATCGCCATCGACGCGATGAAATTCATCCGCCCGGTCAAGATCGGCGACGTGCTGTGCGTCTACACCCGCGTCGAACGGGTCGGCCGCACGTCGATGACGATCCACGTCGAAGCCTGGGCGCGGCGCTTCCACACCCGCATGCGCGAGAAGGTCACCGACGCCAATTTCACTTTCGTCGCCATCGACGACAATGGCCGGCCAAGGTTGGTCCCGGCGGAGCGGTGAGCGGGCGGACGAGGAGACGTTGGCGGCGGTCGGTCAAAGGCGTCGCCCGCAAGAGCGAGGAGAAGAGGTCGCGAAGCCGAGTTCACTTGTAGGATGACGGCCAGCAGGGCGAACTTCGATAATCCCTCGCATGCGCCGGCGCGCAATGCGGCGAAAGATTTTGCTCGGCGAGCGCGACGAGCTGGCTGAGGGTTGGAACCGACATCCCAGCGGCGTCTGCAGTCATGACGATGTCGCCGTGATCGTTGAAGACGCCGGAGCTGTTGGCGCCGAATTCGCGCCAAGGCTGTTGAAAGGCGACCGAATAATATAGCGAATCCGTGATGCCGCCGCGCATCATCTCGACCACCAGCAAGTCGTCTCCGCTCCTGTCCGGTTCCGCGTAAAAGACCGCGGCCTCGTCCTTTTGATAGACCTCGCGCGAGCGCCAGGCCCCATCGACGTGACTCCAGCGCAGCACGCGATCCGTGGAATTCGTGGTCACGACGTCATAGCTCTCGCCGGCGAAAAAGGCCGTCTCCGGCTTGACGACGGGAAGTTCGCCGATCGCCGCGCCGTCGAGTTCCTTCGTCGTTCTCGCCTTGTCGAAATCGTAGATGAAGACCCGGTTCTTTCGGCCATCCCCCGCATCCTCCTTCGGCACGACGAGCAACCGCTTCCAATCCCTCGAGAATGTCGAACATAGCGCCGAAACGCCCAGCTCAAGGCTATAGGTCTCGCTTCCCTTCGTCAGTTGGATGGCGTTTGCCGCCCCTCCGTAGTGGACGGACCAGCCATCGGGCATGGTTTCGGTTCGGCTCAAACTTTCTTGATCGCCCGAGCAGCTGCTATGGTTGAGCGGCGCGACGGTCGCCGGTTCCGCCGATTTGGGAGGCGGCAGATCGGAATAGAAACTGTGCGGTTTCGAAGGCTTCATGCGCAGATCGTGGAGGACGAGAACTCCGGTTTGATCGTCGACGACGAGCAGATCTTCCGAGGTCAGAAATCGACCGATCGACGGAGCGCTCGTATGTTTGGCGGTCAGAGGCTGGTCGTCGGTGGTGTCTTCCGGCCGGGCGTAGACGGTCCGGTTGTCCGCGACGGCGTAGGATGACGACTTCGCGTCGAGCACGACCCACCCGGTGTAGAGACTGCCCTCTGAGTCTGGGCTGCCCACCGTCTCCTTCACGGGGTCTCGGATGTCGGGCCCGGTCGTCGCGAACGCCCCTTGATCGATGATCGCATAGGAATAGGAGTCGCCGGCGTCGGCGGTCATGAAGTCCCGGATGAGAAGCAGGCTGTCGCCATACTGGCGGCAAGCGTACGAATCAAAGCCTTCGACGGGACTCAGCTGTTTCATCGCGACGTCGCGCCATGCCTTGGCCTTCCCCGAAGCGCAGTTGCCGTAGCGCAATTCGAACGGACCCAACGCGCCCTGAGGCGCCGGTTTGGTCGTGAACCGTGTGCCGCGGGGCGTGAGGCTGAGAAGCGCGCCGACCCGCTGATCGTAGGCGTAGATTTCTCCCTTCGGGCCGCGGCGAAACAGTGTGTAGGTCCAATCGATGGGCCCATCGACGAACTGGCCGGTTCGCAGATCCAAGATTTGTGCGACGTCGGCCGATTTCTTGGCGACGTCTCTGGTCGAGAACCTTCGTATCGCGAGATCCGCGGAGATCATGACGGAGTCGGGCGGTTCGTAGTTGGTTTCGTTCGCGTCGGACAGCACTGGGAATTTTCCCAGGCTCTTGCGCGCGCCGTCGGCGAGGCGGATCAACTCGACCTCGAGCGACTTGCGCACGACGACGAGACTGTCCTCGGCCTCGTTTTCGCCGACAGTGAGGATCGGACTGTCGCCGGGCGCGCCGGCTACGAGCGTCCTGCCCGGCAATGCGTCCGATATCGCGAGGATGTCGTTGACGTCGTCGTTGATCAGAATGAGCGCCGTTGTCGTCTCGAAGGCGCGCATTTTCGGGAACATCGGAATTCGCGTCGTGCGCGTCGCCTGGTCGAGGGATTGATACAACGCGAACCGCACTTGCTCGGGCGCCGTGGCGTCGTCGAACCAGCGCGCGCCGTCGAGCATCAGCAGCAACGCTTCGTCGGTCGCGCCGCCGTCGGTCAATTGCCTCGCCGTCTCCGCGGCGAGAACCGCCGACCGTTGCGCCGTCGCCTTTTCGGCGGCCTGCGCCTCCGCCGTTTGCTGTTGGGCGACTTGGCGCTGGTTGTTCGATTCGGCGGCCGCAGCGTTCGCGGCGTCTTTCTGGCGGCTCGCTTCCGCGGCGGCTTGCTCGGCGTTGACGCGTTGGACTTCCGCCTCTCTCGCGCTTTGCGCGGCGACGCCGCGCAAGTGGAGGGCGACCCCGCCGACCGTCGTCGCGACAGCGGCCAAGATCAACGCCGCAATCAATCCAACGCGAGTGCGCTGCGCGGTGCGCCGGTTGGCGGAGGCCACCGCCTGCGCGTCCGCCAGCCGCCGCGCCTGTTCCTCTTCGCGCTCACGCCGGCGCTGCTCTTCCGCCGCCGCCGCCGCGTCCTCGCGCCTGCGGCACTCGACGATATAGGCGCGATCGACGTCGTCGAGGCGGGCGGCGACGCCGGGCCGTCGGCGGAGGCCTTTCACTTCGGCCAGCCGCAGACCGCGGTGGGCGAGCCAGGCGTCCTGGCGGTCGTGCGCCGCCCATTCGGCGGCGGCGCGATGGACGCCCTGAAGGCGAATGAGCAGGTCGCGATCCCAGGCGAGCCACTCCGCGAGCAGCGGCCAGACGCGGAACAGCGCCTCGTGCGCGACCTCGACATGCGCGCCGTCCTCGGCCGCGCGCTTGACCAGCAGCCGCGCGTCGATCAACTTGTCGATCAGGCCGTGCGCCGCTTGCGGCAGATCGTTGAGCCGCGCGTCGCGGCGGGCGAAGGCGCCGCGCTCCTCGTCGAGCCGCACCAAACCAGGAACGAACGCTCCGCGCAGCGCCTCGAGCTCCGCCTCGCTCGCGCCGCCGATGGTTTCCTCGGCGCGACGGCGCACCGCCGATTCGAGGGGCGACAGATCGCCGAGCCGCATCGCCTCGTAGTGCGCCTTCTCCAGCCGGCGCGACTTGCGGCCGTAGCGTTCGTAGAGTTCGCGCAGCACGAAGGCGACCAGTGGCAGCGCGTCCTCGGTCGCGGCGTCGGCGCGGATCGCTTCGATCAGCTCGTCCTCGACGACGATGTCGACCCGCTTGGCCGGGCCGCGGACGATCTCGCCGAGACGATCGAGCGGCATCGGCTTCACCGCATAGAAGTCGAGCGCGTCGGCCAGGCCGGCGATGCGCTGCGCGTTCTCGACGTGGTCGGCGCGCATGCTCAACAGCAGCCGGGCAGGATTGTCCCCGGCGACCAGCGCCGTGAGTAGGGCGAGGAAAGGCTTGCGCTCGTCAGGCGGCGCGGCGAACGTCTCCTCGACCTGGTCGATCGCCAAGACGAGGATCGCTCTCGGCGCGCCCGCCTTCATCCGCAGCCGGTCGATCAGCGACCAGGCGGCGCGCGGCTCAGCGGCGGCGAGGTCGGCGAGCGTCAGCGTCGGGTCGAGCGCGCGCAGCGCCTCCAGCGCTGCGCGCAGCGGCGCTTCGCCGGGGCGCATCACGGCGACGAGATGGGTCGGCTTGCCGTCGACGTCGCGCTCGCGTCTGAGCCGCGGCAGCGCCCCGGCCTTGAGCAGCGACGACTTGCCGGTCCCCGAGCCGCCGAGCAGGACCAGCGCCTTCTTCGACCGCCCGCGCTCCGACTTCAGCTGTTCGAGAACCACCGAGATTTCCGGGTCGCGGCCGAAGAACACCGCCGCGTCCTGTTCGTCGAAGGCGTTGAGGCCGGGATAGGGCGCGCGAGTCCGCTCGTCGAAGGCGAAGCCGACCTGAGCGACCAGCAACGCATTCTCCAACTCGTCGTGCAGGCGCTTCAGCCCGATCTCGCGGTTGGTCACCAGGTCGCAGACCTGAATGTCCTTAGCGATCCCTTCCGGTTCGCCGGCGGGGTTCTCCAGAACGACGTAGATCGTCTTGCCCAGCGCGCGCGCCTGGGCGAACTCGGCGAAGCACCATCTCGAGGCGAGCCAGTTCTTGGTGAGCACCAGCAGCACGGCGTGGCAATGCTCAAGCTCGTAATAGAGCTTGCGCTCCCAGTCCGAGCCGAGCGGGATGCCCCGGTGCTTGTCGAAATCGAGGAAGACGTTGTCGAAGCCGATCTTCGTCAGCATGTCCTTCAGCGCCAGCGCCTGCGCGCCGTCGTCGCTGGAATGCGAAATGAAGATCGCCGCCATGGTCGCCCGTTGTCCCCCGTCGAAGCAGCGAGCGCCTAAAGCCTGCCCGAAATCCGGTCCGGCGACAAGGCGAAGCCATGCGCGGCTGTAACGCGAAATCCAACGCTCGCCGCGCGCGCTTTCAAGGCCAGAGGGTTCGCTTCCGGGGCGAGCAAAGAAAAACGGGTCGCGCCGCCGCCCTACGGCGAAGCGTGGGCGAAGATGTCCATCGCGGCGAAGCCGGCGAGGTCGAGCCGGGCCCGCTCCGGCAGATAGGCGAAGGCGGCGCGCGCCAGGTGGTCGCGCCCTTCGCGCGCGAGCATCGCGTCGAGCTTTTCGCGCAGCGCATGGAGATGCAGCACGTCGGAGGCGGCGTAGGCGAGCTGCGCTTCGGTGAGCGTCTCGGCGCCCCAGTCGGAAGATTGCTGCTGCTTGGAGATCTCGACCCCGAGCAGTTCCTTCGTCAGGTCCTTCAACCCGTGGCGGTCGGTGTAGGTGCGCGCGAGCTTGGAGGCGATCTTGGTGCAGTAGACCGGCGAAGCCATCACACCGAAGGCGTGGCAAAGCATCGCGATGTCGAACCGGCCGAAATGGAAGAGCTTCAGCACCTTCGGATCGGCGAGCAATTTTTCGAGAATCGGCGCGCGCTTCTGCCCGGGGGCGATCTGGACGACGTCGGCCGAGCCGTCGCCGCGCGACAGCTGCACGACGCACAGCCGATCGCGGCCGACTTCGAGGCCGAGGGTTTCGGTGTCGATGGCGACGATGGGACCGAGGTTGTGGTCGGCCGGCAGGTCGCCGGCATGGAGGCGGATCGTCATGGCGCTCGCCGCTCCGCCGCCCGATTCGTTGCCTTAAGTTGCAACGCTCTGATATTTTTCATGTTTTTAGCTCGCGCGCCGTCCCGCATGCTTAGCAGGCGGGTCCGGGACCGTCAAGCAAACCGCGGCGACGCGCTAAATTCCGGCGTACCATTCGTAGCCGCGATCCTCCCAGAATCCGCCCCGCCCGCGGCCGAGCGCGGCGAAGCCGTCGATCGCCTCGACGCGCATGACGTATTTCGCCATCTTGTAGCCGAGCTGGCGCTCGACCCTGAGCCTCAGCGGCGCGCCGTGCTCGACCTTGAGCGGCGCGCCGTTCATCTCGTAGGCGAGGATCGTCTGCGGATGCGCGGCGTCGACGAGGTCGATCGTCTCGTAATAGCGGCCGTTGCCGTCGAGCGACTGTTCGAGCGTGTCGGCGCAGATGAGGGCGATGAAGCGCGCCTCGGGCTTCAGCCGCGCCGCCGCGAGCAGGGCGGAGAGCCGCGCGCCTTTCCATTGCGCGATGCAGCTCCAGCCTTCGACGCAATCGTGGCGGGTGATCTGGCAGCGCGACGGCAGCGCGCGCAGATCGGCGAGCGACAGCTTGAGCGGATTTTCGACCAAGCCGCCGACCTCCAGGCGCCAATCGGCGAAGTTTGCGGCGAGCGCGTCCTCGTAATCGGGATCGTCGGGTGCGGTCGAGCCGTTGGGGCGGAAATAGGAAGAAATGTCCTCGGGGCGAAATTCGCGCGCGAGCGCCTGGCGCGGCGCGAGCAGCGCGCGTTGGGCGAGACGGGTCAGCGTCTCGGCCGATTCCAGAACGGCGAGCGCGGCGGGCGAGCGTGCGTCGAGCGTGCAGCCGGCGAGCGACAGCGCGCCGCCGCCTGCGATCAGCTTCAACAGCGTTTCGCGACGGGTGAGCTTCGCCTCACGCGACATGGTTGTCCTCCTCGATGCGGTAGCGGCCAGTGATCATCGACGCGACGTTGTTGATCGGACCTGAGAGAACGACCATCGCCAGGTGGACGGCGACGAAGGCGACGAGGAAGCTGGCGAGCAGGAAATGGACGGCGCGCGCCGACTGCCGTCCGCCGAACAGGTCGACGAGCCACGGGAAGGCCGCGTCGATCGCCGGCGACAACGTCAGGCCGGCGAGAACGAGAACGGGAAAAGCGGCGAT
>Ga0326728_10016324_pt1 | contig 15181 bp, 9 predicted proteins | sample MB3enrmetagenome_FD_207602 | JGI IMG/M metagenome (GOLD analysis project Ga0326728, IMG submission 207602) | Lab enriched peat soil microbial communities from McLean, Ithaca, NY, United States - MB31MN | ecosystem: Environmental > Terrestrial > Soil > Wetlands > Peat | place: USA: New York...
GTCCATCCGGGTTCTCCTTGAAGTGTGCTTGGCGGCTCACCTCTCGGAGTTTCCTGGATGGACTCCTGTAAATGTCAAACTGCTACTGCCACCCCGGCAGAGCCGGGGGATCTCCCGTTACATTAGGGGCCGAGTGACGGTCGGCACGGAGGGTTGTCCGTTACTTGATGAAAGACGCCAATGCACTCATCAAGCAAGGCTATAGACGAATTCTCTTGGTTCCCTGCGGTTTGTCGCCTGTTCGGAAACTGGACCGATGCTCAGCGTCCGGTTTCAAATTGTTTCATGTGGACGATGTGGGGGCAGCAGTCTTCGCTAGTCCAGACCCGGAATCCAAGACTGTATCGAATCGATACAGCACGGCTCTCCGGCTCGCCGTGTTCACCCGAAGCGCGCCTTCTTGACCGTCTGGCGGAAGTCTTCGCCGGTCATCTCCACGCGCACGCACATCTCGGCCAGCCGCGACCGCATGCGGTCGCCGATGCGGTCGCCGAGGGTGTCTTCGCTCCTGGCCGGCTTGGCGCCTTCCTTATCGACCTTGAAGCCTGCGCCAGCGGGAAGGTCGGGGTAGTTGGTGGTGACGATGGTGGTCTGCTTGTCGTTGTAACGGGTATTCAGGATGAGCGCGACCGTGTCCCAGACCCACTCGTTGGGCTTTTGAGCGCCCAGGTCGTCCAGCACCAGCACCTCGGCGGCAAAGACCGGCTGGAGCAGTTCGAGCTCGGTGGTGTGCACCTGGGGGTTGTAGCTGTTCTGGATGTTCTTGAGCAACTCGCGATAGTCGCAGAAGAGACCTCTCACGCCGCGCTCCTGCACCAGCCGGCGAAGTACGCCCACGGCCAAGTGGGTCTTGCCCACGCCGATGGAGCCGGTAAACAGCAGGCCCTTGCCGGCGGTATCCACGGGGTAAGCCTCGACAAACCGGCGCGCGGTCAGGTGGGCGCGGCCCAGCGAAGGGTCTGCGCCGCGGAAGGCCGTCTCGTAGCCGTCCAGGGTGTAATGCCGGTAGCGCTCGGGAATGTGCGCGGCGGCCAGGCGGCGCTCCTCGCGCACCATCTCCTGGCACTCGCAGGCTCGCGATACCCACCGGCCTTCGCCGTTGACCACCCGTACCAGCCCCACTCCATCGCAGATTGCGCAGACGCTCATCTCGATTCAAGCCTAGCGCAATCGGGGCGGGAACGCGCCGGTGGCATATCCGGCCGGAATTGTGGAAAAGGACGCTAGCGCTGGCGCTCCTCGCGGCCAACTGTCGTTCAACCCCCGGTGTGCGCTTGGAGGGGCGTGCCCGAGACAAACGCGCCGTGTCCGGGGAGAGAATCAGCAGTCGAAGCGAACACGCCGCCTCACACGGAAGTCCAGTTGACTTTTCCTTTTTCACGGGCCTAGATTTGATCTCACGTGCAAAGGAAAAACTTGGAGGGCTCCATGTTCCGCAAGAGCTGCGTTCTTTATGGTCTCAAGACCAGTGCGTTCGTTTCCCTGTTCGCTATCACCATGATCGCCGTCTTCAGCCTCTCGCCTGCCGCATTTGCGATAGAAGCTGGTCCGATGATCACCAGCCAGCCGGTTAGCCAGACTGTGCCGGTAGGCAGCACCGCTACATTCAGCGTGACGGCCAGCGGCACGGGAACCCTCACCTATGTCTGGCAGTATCTGGCCGGCTCGACTTGGAAGCCGTTCGGAGCGGGCACGGGGTACAACACCCCTACCCTGACCACATTCGCCACCACCACGGCCTACAACGGCCTTCAGTTCCAGGTGGTGGTGACGGATGGGAACGGCTTGACGGCGACCAGCAACACGGCCACGCTGTCGGTGGGTCCGGCGATCACCAGCCAGCCGACCAATCAAACCGTGGCCGTGGGCAGTCAAGCAACATTTAGCGTCACGGCCAATGGTGTGGGAACACTCACCTACGTCTGGCAGTATCTGGCCGGCTCGACCTGGAAGCCGTTCGGAGCGGGCACGGGTTACAACACGGCTACGCTGACCACGTTCGCTACCACAACCGCATACAACGGACTTCAATTCAGAGTGGTGGTGACGGACGGCAACGGCCTGACGGCGAACAGCAACACGGCAACGCTGTCGGTGGGCCCGGCGATCACCAGCCAGCCAACCAATCAGACTGTGGCCGTGGGCAGTACCGCGACCTTCAGCGTGAGCGCCAACGGTGTGGGAACCCTCACCTACGTCTGGCAGTATCTGGCCGGCTCGACGTGGAAGCCCTTCGGAGCCGGCACCGGCTACAACACAGCCACCCTGACCACATTCGCCACTACTACCGCGTACAACGGCCTTCAGTTCCGGGTGGTGGTGACGGACGGGAACGGCCTGACTGCGACCAGCAACACGGCGACACTCTCGGTGGGTCCGGCCATTACCAGCCAGCCGACCAATCAAACCGTGGCTGTGGGCAGTACCGCGACCTTCAGCGTGACCGCCAACGGTGTGGGAACCCTGACCTACGCCTGGCAGTATCTTTCCGGCTCGACGTGGAAGCCGTTCGGAGCCGGAACAGGCTACAACACGGCCACCTTGACCACTTTCGCCACCACGAGTGCATACAACGGCCTGCAGTTCCGGGTGGTGGTGACGGACGGAGACGGGCTCACGGCGACCAGCAACACGGCGACTTTGACCGTAGTTTCGGCGTTGACTTTGCCTGCGGCCGGGCCGCTGTCGTCGGCAACCGTGGGCCAGGAGTACTCCGCGGCGATCAATGTCTCCGGCGGTGACCGGGCCAACTATACCTGGACGGTGAACGGCACTCCGGTTCCCACTAGCGGGACGCCAGTCGCCATCGGAACCAGCGGCCTGACTGTCTGGAACACGGGCGGTTTCACGTTGACAATCGGTGGATTGCCCGTTACGGCCGGATCCTTCCCGCTCAATGTTTCGGTATCGGATGTTGGCACCGGCCAAACCGCCGGCCCGGTCTCCTATACCATCAATGTCGGTTATCCGATCGCGGCCTACACGGTCTCCGGCACGGTGAATTACAGCGGCTCGGCGACCGGCTGGATCTACGTGAAGCTGACCGGCGGCAGCGGCAGCCCAGGGACGGCTATCCAGACGAAGGGAGCCTTCACCATCCGTGGCGTGCAGCCCGGTACGTACACCCTGCAGGCGTGGATGGACAACCTGGGCTACGGTGTCCAGAATGCCTCCAACCCAACGGGCAGCACCTCGAACATCGTCGTGACCAACGCGGGCATAACCGGCGCCAGCGTTACGCTCTCCGATCCGGCGTCATACACCCTGACCACGTCTCCCGCCTGGGACAGCAGCCGCGGGACGGGCGCGTTCAGTGGTGGCGCATTTGTCTCCTTCGACACCATCCGGAACAGCAACGGCATCGAGGTTCCCACCTCCTACACCCTTGAGTACAGCACTGATCCCACGTTCAGCACGGGCGTAAGCAGCAAGAGCTTCCCTGCGACCAGCGCGGTCAGCCCGAATTATTTGCTGCTCAACGGGAATAGCGAAGCCCACTCCTTCAACCCCTGGGTGGTGACCGGACTCACGAACGGCGACACCTACTACTTCCGCGCGGCGGGCGTGGTGGGCAGCGGCGGCTCGGCCGTCACCGGCCCCTGGTCCGGGGCCTCTCCTTTGGGCGGGATGCTTATCGGAGCCCCCTCGGGCGCCAATGCGGTCTCCGGAACGGCCACCTTCAGCCAGGCGGCCACCGGACCGCTCTATGTCGGCATTTACGACCAGAACACCGGCAGCGCTTATGTCGATGTGATTACAAGCCCGGTGAGCCCGCAGGCGTACTCGGTCAACGTTCCCACCGGCTCCAGCTACTTCTTCTTCGCCTTCCTCGACCAGAACAACGACGGCCTGATCGATGCGGGAGATATTACCAATACCAATGGCTACAACATGACCATCTCTACGGTAGCCATCTCCGGCGCAACGACCCAGAACCTGACGCTGCCCAGCGCCAACAGTTGGGCCGCGATACTCACAGAAAACGACCAATCTTTGTCTTATACCGGCAGTCCCAGCCAAAGTTACGCGCTTAACCTCATGGTGAGCCCGGTGAACAAGCTGCCGGTCGCCGTTGCGCTGCTCTCAGGAGCCGATGTTCTTGCTCCCGTTGACATTGCCGAGTGCCAGGGTTGCGGCTACAACCCCAACGACCGGTTCTGGTCTCAAGGTATCCAACTGAACAGCACTGTTGCGCCAACCATTGGCGCCGCCTACAGCGTTCAGGTTACCTACAGCGATGGAACGTCGGAGACGCTGAGCCCGCAAGTCACCAACGTGGTGCCCGGCCTGGCCAGCAATCTCTCGCCTGCCGGGGGGCAGAGCGCCATAAACTCAAAACCCACATTTACCTGGACCGACCCCGCCAACGCCGGTAGTTACCTCTATCAGTTCTGGCTCGCGGACGAGAGAAACTACAGCACGACCTGGTCGATACCCGATGTGCTCACTCCCGCGAACGGCTTCAACAGCTCCATCACATCCATCGCCTGGGGCGTCGATCCGACCGGAGCCAACAATCCGCCCACGGTATCCAGCCTGACCAACGGAGACGTGTACTATTGGGAACTCGTAGCCTATGACGCATACGGCAACCGGGGTCAGGCGTCGGTCAACTACGTCTCCGGCTTCACGCCACTGGCCCTGCCCGCCGCAAACCCCGGCAGCCTGGGATCGGCAGTTCTTGGCCACCCCTATTCCGGAAGCATCGCTGCCTCCGGCGGCTATCTGACCTATGGCGGCGGCTATGGTGGATTTTCGGTCAACGGCACCAACTGCTGGGGATGCACCAGCATCTCACTGGGCAACGGCCTGTGGGCCGACGGCGCATGGGGCCAAAGCTCGTTGACCATCACCGGCACGCCCGCCACGACCAGCCCGGTCTCCTTCACGGTTTACGTGAAGGACGCTTCAGGCGCAACAGCCGGCCCGGTCCAGTACACCATCAACGTCCTCCCCGCGAATACCGGCTTCCCGGTCTCAGGAACGGTCAGTTACAGCGGTTCGAAGACCGGATGGGTCTACCTCGCGCTCTACCCCACGAACTGCGGCAGCTGCAACGCGTCCTATGGAACGGCTATCCCGGCTCCGGGGGCCTTCACCATCAACGGTGTGCCGGATGGCTCCTACACCTTGCAGGCCTGGATGGACATCCTGGGTTATGGCGTTCCCAACGCGTCCGATCCCTCGACGAACCTCTTCCCCAATGTGAACGTGACGGTCAGCGGCGGAGCCCTCACCGGCGTTTCTGCCGCGCTGGGCGATCCCGGGGCGGTAACTCTGAGTGGGCAGCCCTCCATCGGCGGAATCAGCGCATTCGACGGCGGCGCCTTTGTTACCCTGAACAGCCCGCTCCAGAACAGCAGCGGCGTGGAGACGCCAACCTCCTACACCCTGCAATGGAACACCAGTTCTTCGTTCAACGGGAACGGCGGCAGCAAGAGCTTCCCGGCGAACGGTGCGAGCTACCCGTGGATCGTGAGCGGGATTCCGGATGGCGGTCCCTACTACTTCCGCGTTCAGGGCGTGGCGGGGAGTTCGACCAGCAGTTGGTCGGCTAACTCAAGCGCTGTCACCATCGGCGCGCCGTCGGGCGGAAATACTGTCTCCGGTACGGTCACCCTTCCCTCCACCATCACCCCGACCGGGCCCCTGTATGCGGGCTTCTATGACCAGAGCACCGGCAACGTCTACGCCACGGAGATTGCCAGCCCGTCGAACTCGACGCCCAACTCTTACTCGGTTCAGGTTCCCACCGGCTCCAACTACTACTTCTTCGGGGTCGTCGATCAGAACAACGACGGAATGATGGGCGCGGGATCGATCTCCAACGTCAATGAAAGCAAAGTGACTCCGGTCGTCATCACCGGCGCAACCACCAACGAGAACCTGACCCTTACCGGCGCCAACGCTCAGGCCATGGTGATGACACAGAGCAACCAGCAGACGAATCTGAGCGGCTACACCGGCACAAGCTACGGAATCGAACTGGAGGTCAACGGTATCGACAAGCTGCCGGTGGCCGTTCGGCTTACCTCGGCGCCCAGTTATGCTTTCACTCCCACCGACATCGCCGCGGGAGCCTTCAACGGCAACTACGACGAGTTCGACTACTCGCCCGGCACGAACGGCGCCACGCCCAGCACGAGCGACGTCTTTTCCATGTACATCGCTTACAGCGACGGGACGCACGAGACACCGAGCGTATCGCCCAACGCCATGCTCAGCGCCTTCGCCACCAACATGTCGCCCACCTGGAACACGACCGGCGTGAGCACGACGCCCACATTCACCTGGAGCTACCCGGCGAGCGCCGGCAGTTACACCTATCAGTTCCAGTTGCACGACTCGAGCGGCAATATGATTTGGCGGATACCCGCCAAGCACTCCAGCTCGGGTGACTTCTCGAGTTCCGTCACGCCCTCCATCACCTGGGGCGTCGATCCGACCGGGAACGGAAGCACGCCGTCCGTATCCAGCCTGAACGCCGGCTCAATCTATTACTGGCAGATTACGACCTCTGACGCCTATGGCGATGAAGCAACTGCCGAGGTGAGCTTCATGACCGCCGCGGCGCCGCTGACGCTGCCCGCTTCGGGATCGGTCAACGCATTGGTCAATGAGCCCTTCAGCCAGGGTCTGAGCGCCTCGGGCGGCAGCGGCGCCGGCTATGTCTTCAGTGTGAACGGGAACACGGTTCCCGCCAGCCCATCCACTCTCACCCTGTCGGACGGAATAAGCGCCACCAGCAGTGGCAGCACGCTCACTTTCAGCGGAACTCCCACCTCGGCGCAGACGATCTCGTTCAACGTCTCTGTGGAAGACAGCCAGAGCAATACCGTCGGCCCAGTCACCTATTCCGTTAACGTGGTCAGCGGGCCCAGCGGCGTGAACAACGGCAACCTCAGCGGAACCTATGTCTGCAAGTTCGACGGGTTCAATGACAACGACGGCTCACGCATTGCAACTTTGTCCAGTTTCGTGGGCGACGGCAATGGGAACTTCACGAGCGGCATCTTCGACACCAATAATCGCGACTACGGGACAGCGGTGGCGGGCACGTTTACCGGCAACTACAGCGTCGGGGCCGACAACAACGGCGTGGCGACCTCGAACTGGGCTCTGACCTCCGGCGGCACGGCATCGGGGTCACACCAGTATGCGATTGCGCTGACAAATGCCACCACGCCGGCGCAGGAGTTCCGCATGGTGGAGACAGACGATGTGGGATCGTCGCCCTCCGGCCAGCACGGCACTTCCAACTGCTACCTGGCCAACACCAGCGCCTTTGCCGCCAGCACCCTCAGCGGCAACAGTTTCGCCTATGGCCTTCAGGGCGAGGATGCCGGCGGCCGCCCGGAGGCATGGGCTGGCCGCTTCACCGCCTCCACTGAAAGCGCAACCGGCGGAACGGGAGGCGCTCCCGGCGGAAGCATCACCGACGGCATTTATGACGGGATGTACATCAAGAAGACCAGCGACGGCGGCAACGTGTTTACCGGGAGCTACACCACGCCAAGTTCCACGACGGGACGATTCACGATCGCTATGACTCAGACCGTCGGAAGCACTCAGTACACGGGGAACGACGTTGGATACATCATTGACGCCAATCGCATGTTCCTGCTGGAAACAGTTGGGGATGGGGGTATGCAGGCCGGCGACATGCGCACGCAACTCAACACCTCGACGTACACCGTGTCGAACCAGACCGGCTCGGCCGTGACCTACGAGCAGGGATGGGAATACTCGGACGGCGCGGTTTCCGGCTACGATTCCATACTCCTCCAGGCAACTAGCAATGGAACCGGAAGTTCAACCGTCAATGCGAGTTACCAGGACGAGAATGGGACCTACCAGGATGGCAAGGCGAACGGCAGCACCTCCACACTGACCTTCGATAGCAGTAACCTGGGCCGGGCAACCGTCACGGTGAACGGCAGCACCGACACCATGTATGCGTATTTCTTCAACGCCGGGAGCGCCTTCGAGATTGACTTCAATGGCAGCGAGGGCTACCTGGCAACGGGATGGACGGAGCCGCAGTCCCAATCCACTTTTACCAGTGCGGCTGTGGCGGGCAACTACCTGTTTGGCCAGTTGCCGCGGCCGGAGCCAACGTCCAACGGCAACGTGGGAGAATTCGACCTGACCAGCAGCGGGAGTGTCACAGGCGGAGTTTCCACAGCCGGCGAGGGAGACTTCTCTTGGGATCAATCCCTGAGCATGACCTACAGCTGGGATACGAGCGTCACCGGTACAGGCTCCTTCCTTATTGGCAGCGGCAGCAAGGGAATGAGCTGTATCGTTATCAGTTCGACGAGAGACGCCTGCATCTTCAACGCCGACGACTCGCCGAGCGTTGCGATCCTGGAACAGTAGGTATCACTGTTCGAACCGAGACTCTGAGGGCGGTCGACTTTCCGGTTGGCCGCCCTTCTTGTCGATCGGGGAACCTGCCGGAGGGGAACGGGATCGGCGATTGCAGGCCGGCGTCTGGCCGGTTCCCGAGGTCGTTGACTACAATCGGAGCGAAGGGCCTGTTCGGTGGCATCGTTCCGTGTTGTTCCCGGAAGAAATGGAGACGATCTCTTGCATCGAGTTTCTTTTCGCGCCGCCTTGCTGACCACCGCGACCTTGACAGGGCTGCTTGCCGCATCCGCGCTCGCGGCACAGGAACCCGGCAGCCTGCCGGAGACCAAGGCTCCGGCCGCGGCGCAGCCCGCAGCGCAGGTTGCCCCCGCCGGGCATCCCGTAAACGACTACTGGAAGAAGCACGACGCCCAGTTGTTGGTGGATTTCGGCGGGCTAGAAAAGTACAAGGAGGCCGATTTGGCGTTGCGTCCGCCCGCCAGGGGCGAAAACCGCGTTGTATTCATGGGCGACTCGATCACCGAAGGCTGGCATTTCGAGGGCGCCGAGGGATATTTCGCCGGCAAGCCTTACATCAACCGCGGCATCAGCGGGCAAACCACGCCCCAGATGCTGGTGCGCTTTCGCCAGGATGTGATCGCGCTCCAGCCCAAGGTGGTGGTGATTCTGGCCGGCGTCAACGACATTGCCGGCAATACCGGCCCGATGACCCTTGAGGAGACTGAGGACAATCTGGCCTCGATGGCCGACCTGGCCGCGGCCAACCACATTCGCGTGGTGCTGTGTTCGGCGCTGCCGGCCCTTGATTTCCCCTGGATGCCGGGGATGACGCCCGCGGGCAAGATTCTGGCGCTGAACGCCTGGATCAAGGCCTACGCCGCGCGCATGGGCTACGTCTATGTGGACTACCACTCGGCCATGAAGGACGACCGCGGCGGGCTGCCGGCGGCGCTGAGCAAGGACGGCGTGCATCCGCTCCCTGCCGGGTACGCGATCATGACGCCGCTGGTCGAGGCGGGGATCGCCAAGGCGCTGGCGCGGTAAGTCCGGCAATTGCTAAACCGTCCCAATCCCCATACAATGAGCAGAGGAAAGGTTTGTCTGACGAGATGCCCAAGGTAAAGAAGGACGATAAGGGGAAGGAAACAAGCATTCATCCCAAATACGCCGCGGTGCGGGTGATGTGCGCCTGCGGGAACAACTTTGAGACGCGGTCGACCCACAAGGGCGACATTCACCTGGAGATTTGCTCGAACTGCCACCCGTTCTTCACCGGCAAGCAGCGCCTCGTGGATACGGCGGGCCGCGTGGAACGCTTCCGCCGCAAGTACGCCAAGTCCGACGGGGCGCAGGCTGCGGCGGCAGCGGCCAAGTAACCGGCGCGCAAGGCAATCGGCTGGCACACGAATGGGCCTCCGCCGCGGCGGAGGCCCAAGTTCGTTCGGAGGCTGAAGAGAGATTTCAGCTCTTAGCCCCTAGTGTCCAGCTGATTGCGCCAGTATTCGCCGCTTCAATCCTTCGGCGCGTCCGCCCAGCGCGACAAAGGGCTAGAAGCTAGAAGCTAACAGCTAGAAGGTTCTCATGGCGGGCAAGGGCTTCACCGTGAAGAAGGACTGGGACAATCCCAGGGAGCACCAGATGCCCGCTGTGGCGCGGGTACCGGCAGAGGTGCGCCTGGGAACGGTGGTGGTGACACCCGCCACCGTGCTGGCGCCGATGGCCGGGGTCACGGACACGGTCTTCCGGCGGTTCATTCGCCACGCCAGTTTGTTCACGACGGTTTCAGAGGCGGCGAAAACTGGGCGATTTCCGGGAGAAACTCTCGAAGGGCATCCTTCAGGGGCTAAAGCCCTCGGCCCTAATGCAGCTTGTACGGCACGACTGAAGTCGTGCCCTGACACAGAGCAGCGTTCTTCCACAACCTGTTCAGGCGGCGCTGCGTGCGTGGACGCGGGTGCCATCGAGACAGCCGTTACCAATGCGCAATCGGGCTGCGGGCTGCTGATGACCGAGTTCACCTCGGCCGACGGGCTGGCCAGAATGCGGGAGACCAAGCGCCGCCGCTATCTGACCTTCTACGACGACGAGCACCCCATCGGCGCGCAGCTCTTCGGAGCGAACCCCGAGACCCTGGCTGAAGCGGCCAGGATTGTGGAAGATACGGGCTTCGACACGGTAGATTTGAACCTGGGCTGCCCGGCCAAGCGGGTGGTGGGATCGAACGGCGGCTCGGGCCTGCTGCGCGATCTGCCGCGCATCGGCGAGATCTTTCGCGCCGTGCGCAAGGCGGTCGCGATTCCCTTCACCGTCAAGTTTCGCGTGGGCTGGAACGAGAACCAGATTGTGTGCGTGGAGCTGGGGCGGATGGCCGAGGCCGAAGGGCTGAACGCTGTGGCCGTGCACGCCCGCACCCGCGAGCAGGGTTACAGCGGCCAGGCCAGATGGGAGTGGATCGCCCAGGTGAAGCAGGCGGTGGGGATTCCGGTGATCGGGAACGGCGACATTACGACTCCGGAAGCCGCGGCGGCCATGGTGGCGTTCACGGGCTGCGATGCGGTGATGATCGGGCGGGCAGCGCCGGCCAACCCGTGGATATTCAGGCAGATTGCCCAGTACACCGCGACCGGCGCCTATGAGCGGCCCACAGTGGAAGACCGCTACCGGATGATTCGCGCTTATTTTCAAATGCTCCTGGACGAGGCCGAAGCGACGAGGGATCTGCCCAAGGCCGCTCAACTGGGCGACACCGCGGGCAAGATGAAGCAGTTTGCCACCTGGTTCACCCACGGCGTGCCGGGCGGCGCCAGGCTGCGAGCGGCCATCTACCAGGCCCGCACCGGTCCCGAGGTGCTGGCCCAGGTTGACCTGTTCTTTGGGTCGCGGGTTGCCGGCGATGCGGACCCGGCGGCGAATTCCGGACTGATCTTAGGCGCGGAATCCGAGGACGAGGCAGAATTGTTCCCTGAAGCCGCGCTCCGGTGCGATTGAGCGCCATCCGTTCGGCCTGGGGCAAAACGCATCACAGGGGTAAACCCTTGCACCAACGGACGATGATACAATCCCTCAAATGGCGGGGAGGATTCCTGGGATGAATTGGGCATTGCTCAGGGGACTCTGAGCAGGGCCGCGCCATGAAGCGGCCATTTCTTCGGGTGCCAGAGCTCCGTCTTGCGGGCCGTCCGCAATGCGGCGAAGGCCGTGCCTGTTCAAAGCGAGCGTGAATGCGGTCTCGCGGGGAGAATCGTTCGTCCACGGTGCTCTCGAAGGAAATGAAGGAAGCTGAAGGTGCATAAGAATATCTCCCCGCTAACTTCGCTGCGTTTCTTTGCGGCGATCCTCGTTCTCCTGCACCATTCTGTCCGAGTTTTTCTTCCTGCCGTCTCCGGCTGGGGAGTTCAACCAGGCCCGCAGGAGTATGCCGGCGACGTTGCGCTTGCGTTCAGAGTTTCGGTGAGCTTCTTCTTCCTGCTCTCGGGTTACGTTCTGAGCCTGGCGTACCTGAATAGAGAGCAGGCCATCGACAAGCGCAGGTTTTTCGCGGCCAGATTCGCGCGCCTTTATCCGCTGTACTTCGTTGTGATGGTCCTGGACGCTTGGCAGCTTGTTACGGCCGAGATCAAGGGGAACGGCGTGGCGATAGGATTGACCAAGACGGCAGGGATCTTGGCCGCAAATACACTAGTGCTGCAGGGATGGTGGCAAGCCAAACTGCTTCGCATCAACCTTCCAAGTTGGTCTCTTTCGGCGGAGATATTCTTCTGCGTGTGCTTCCCTTGGCTTGGCGCCCTGCTTTGGAAGTTGCGCGGGGTGGGGCTGTGGATGACCGCGCTGGGCTTGTATACCGGAGGGCAGGCGCTGGTGTGGGGGATGAGGCCGCATGTGAATGAGCAGACATTAACCTTTTTCCCGCTTTTCCATGTCCCTACTTTTGCGCTGGGGATTCTGCTGGCGCGATGGCGGTCGCTCCAAGAAGAGCGGGCGGGAGAAGCGGATGTGCGGCCGTGGCAGGCAAACACCGCGCTGGGGCTGTCGATTGGCGGGCTTTGCTTGTGCGTGCCGCTGGAGCCGCTCTTTCGTGTAGCGTCGCCCTATCACGATGGCCTCCTGGCGCCGATGTTTGCGGGGCTCATCTGGGGGCTTTCGGCGGCTTCCTCGCCGTTATCGCGATGGCTGTGCGCGAAATGGCTGCTGGCTCTGGGCAATGCCAGCTATGCGCTTTACTTGATTCATTATCCGATTCGTAGCTTGTTTGAGCGCTATCAATGGGTAACTGGAGCATTCTATCCGTTGTATCTCGCGCTGTGCGTGGGTTTAAGTCTCTTGAGTTTCCGATTCTTGGAAACGCCGGTTCGCTTGTGGCTGATGGATTGGTTCCGCGCGCACTGGCTGGCCAACGCAGCGGGGACGCAGGCAGCCAATGCGCGCGGTCTTCCGCCGCAGGAAAGGCGCAGTTGATGGGCGACGGCACTTCTGCTCGCAACAGAATCCGGCGGCTCAGGCAGGGCAACGGCCGAAGTGGAAATGCTCTTTGGGTCGCGAGATGCGGACGATGCCGGATTCAGGCTGAATGCCGGCGCGGATTCCGATGATCCGGCGGGAGACGTTCATGGGTTCGCTAGAGTTTGCGATGGAGCCAAATCAGGAGTGATTCCGGGAAGCGATCTAGCGGGTTTTGGCGGGCAGGCCGGGCAGGGAGAAGCTCATCCCCGCTTGATATAGTGGACTCACCTCAGGCTGGAGGGGGTCGCATTGCAGACCGCGCCGGCAATTCGATGCACGTTGAGGAGCTGGCTCTGCGGCTTTGCCGTGCTGGGTTTTGGCGCGCCCGCTTGCCTTGGTCAGGGCAACAGCCCCCCTCAAATCCCCGACTGGGCGTCAATAGGCCTGATTGCTCTGTTCATTGGCGTGCTGGCTCTGGCTCGCTGGCGATTTCATCGCCTGACGGTTCAGGCCCGGGAAGGGGAGCTGGCGGTCCGGCAACGAATCGAGACCCTGGAGCGCGAGAATGCTGAACTGCTCCGCGCCCGGGAGGAGATGCGCCATGATGCCGAGCAGGACGGCCTGACGGGTCTGTGGAATCACCGCATGATCCTCGAAGGGCTGCGCCGGGAGGTGGATCGCTCGCGCCGCGAAAGTGCGCCGCTGACCGTGATCATGGTCGATCTGGACCAATTCAAGCATGTGAACGACACCTTCGGCCACCCGGCCGGCGACCTGGTGTTGAAGGAGATTGCAGCCATTTTTCAGCGCTTTGTGCGCTCGTATGACTGGGTGGGGCGCTACGGCGGCGAGGAGTTTCTGCTGATTCTGACCGGAACGAACTTCGAGAGCGCGCGCCGACGCGCGGAGGAGCTGCGGGTGGCCGTGCAGACGGCGCGCATCCTATCCGGGGAGACGGCGATTGAGGTGACCGCCAGCTTTGACGCGGCCTCCGGCTTTCCGTCCGACCCGGAGTCGATGGTCCAGGCTGCGGACGCGGCGCTCTATCGCGCCAAGGAGAATGGGCGCAACTGCGTGATGGCGACAGAAATCGAGCCGGCGGCGAATCCGGCGCAGCCGCAGGAGCGGAGGCGCGCGGGAATCTCGTGAACTTCGAACATGACCTTTCGACCGGATTGAGACCGGGACCCTCTCCTCTTTCGCAAACCCGCTCATCCGTGGAACGCGGCCAATGAAACCCGGTTGATGGCGTAGTCTCCGGGTCTTCAGTTCACCCCTAAAACCCCATGATGTTATACCCGCAATCGACGTATAGGATCTCGCCGGTGATGGCGCTGGAGAGGTCGCTCGCGAGGAAGAGCGCCGCGCCGCCGACTTCGAGCTGGTCGACGTTGCGGTGCAGGGGAGCGCGGTCGGCGTGGGACTTTAGCATCTCGCCGAGGTCGCCTACGCCGCGGGCGGCCAGGGTGCGTATGGGGCCGGCGGAGATGGCGTTGACGCGGATGTTCCGGGGTCCGAGATTGGAGGCCAGGTAGCGGACGGCGGACTCCAGCCCGGCCTTGGCGACGGCCATCACGTTGTAGTTGGGTACGACCTTCTCGGCGGCGTAGAAGCTGAGGGTGACGATGCTGCCTCCGTCGGTCATGAGCGGGGCAACGGCGCGGCTGACGGCGATGAGCGAGTAGACGCTGACGTCGAGGGCGATGCGGAAGCCCTCGCGGCTGGTCTGGATGAACTCGCCGCGCAGGTCGGCGGCAGGCGCGAAGGCCACGGCGTGGACGAGAATGTCGAGCTTGGCGTATCTCTGCCGGAGGGCGGCGAAGAGGGCATCGATCTCGGCGTCGTTGGAGACGTCGCACTGGAAGCCGCTGGCGCCGGGCAGTTCGTCGATGAGGCTCTGGGCTTCGAGCTTCATGCGCTCGTTCTGGTAACAGATGGCCAGAGTCGCGCCGGCCTCGTGCAGTCTTTGGGCGATTCCCCAGGCAATGGAACGCTTGTTGGCCAGCCCGAAGACAACGGCCGTCTTACCCGCCAGATCGATCATGCTTGGTTTTGCCCTCCAGGGTCCGCGCTCAGGATGGATTCAGAATTGCCGAGGGGAAATGCCGGACCCGCCAACTCATAGAGTATCAGCCACAAAGAGAATATCAGCCGCCCAGGTCCACGAGTTCGACTTTGCCGGTAGGGCGATTGAGGAAGCGGGAGCCGAGGCGCTCGAACTGGCAAGGACGGTTGAAGTGTAGAGATAGTAAGTATCCACCGGCAGAGCCGGTGGCTTTACGGTTGCTGGCCCCTCAAAGGGGCCTGATCGCAACCGTTGAAAAGCAAAAGCAAGAACAAAAGCAAAAGCCCGATCATCATTCGGCGTGCG
>Ga0326728_10016326_pt1 | contig 15180 bp, 10 predicted proteins | sample MB3enrmetagenome_FD_207602 | JGI IMG/M metagenome (GOLD analysis project Ga0326728, IMG submission 207602) | Lab enriched peat soil microbial communities from McLean, Ithaca, NY, United States - MB31MN | ecosystem: Environmental > Terrestrial > Soil > Wetlands > Peat | place: USA: New York...
GCCGGCCTGTCGAACGATCTCGGCGCCGCACGCCGACGATGGTCGGCCCTGTGGGCGTTCCCGCATCACCTGCCGGCTGCTATATGGCATCAATGGTGCTTCGGGAACTGGCCGCCCGGTGGGCGGCTGGGCTGTTTTGGTCCGGAGGCATCGGACGAAAAAGATAACTCTTCTAACACTGTTCCCGCCGCAGAACGAAAAGATACAGAGAAGAGATGAAGACCCAGTGCCACAAGTTGGCGGGGAACCGACTGATCGGCGCCCTGCTCGACTCCTTCCCCGAGCCCGCAATGATTCTCAACCGAGAACGCCAGATTGTGCTCGCCAATGACAAGCTCGCGGCCGTCCTGAACCGACCGGTGGAAAGCCTGCTTGGCCTGCGGCCCGGCGAAGCACTCGATTGTATTCACTCCAAGGAGAGGCTGGCCGGCTGCGGTACAACCCATTTCTGCCAATTTTGCGGCACGGCTCGCGCCGTCGTCAACAGTCAGCGCTTGGGGGAGCCCGGCGTAGAAGAGTGCCGGATTCAGCGCGTCGTTGAGGGCCGTATCGCGGCGCTCGACCTGCGCGTCTGGGCGACCCCGCTGGTTGTCGACGGCGAGTCGTTCACGGTGTTGGCGATCCGTGACACGACAGATGAGAAGCGGCGTCAGGTCCTTGAACGGGTATTCTTTCACGACGTGTTGAACACCGCGTGGGCACTTCGGGAGATGGCGGATTTTCTGCCGGAGTTCCCAGATGAGGAGGCAGGGCGGGTGCGCCAGCGGGTATACGAACTTGCCGAGGAGATGATCGAAGAGATTCAGTCTCAGCGCGACCTTACCGCTGCCGAGGGTGGCGACTTGACGGTCAGGCCCAAGATCCTCGATGCCGGACAACTCCTCAAACGGATCTGCGCACTCTACCAGCCCCGGTCGGCGCTGGAGGGTAAGACTATCACAGTCAGCGAGGGTGCTGAACCCGTGATGTTGCAATCAGATGAGAGACTGCTCGCCCGGGTGCTCGGCAACCTCATCAAGAACGCCCTGGAAGCCTCGACGTGGGGAGCAACCGTGACTGTATCAGTCCACAACCGCGGTACACCAACGTTCTACGTGCACAACGAACAGGCGATGCCGGAGGAGGTCAAGGCCCAGATGTTCCAGCGTTCCTTCACCACCAAAGAGGCGGTAGGCCACGGAGTGGGTACGTATAGCGTCAAGCTGCTGACTGAGCACTATCTGGAGGGCGCGGTTGACTTCCGCTCCACGGTGGAAGACGGCACGACCTTCACGGTGCGACTGCCCCTGCGGCTCAGTAAACGGCCGACCTTGAAGGCCCGGCGTCACGGTCAATCAACCGGCGAAGAAGATCATCGTACCGAACCATCGCCGCGGTTTGTTCGTCGATGAGATTCCCGCGACCTTCCCACCTCCATCCATGTCTATCTCGATGAAATCGAGGGCGGCTCATCGCTTTGCGGCAGATCGCGCGTCGAACTCCGCCGCCACCCGTTCGTCCTGCTGCGTCAGCGCTTCGGCATCGATATCAGCGAAGCCGATGATGCCCATGTTGGCGTAGGCGCGGCGAATCTTCGGGCCCCACAGGCCGATGTCTTTAATCGTCGGCACGATCCGGCTGAAGAGCCGCGAGCGGAACTCGCGCATGCCCTGCGAGGCTTCCACGTAGCCGACGCACTCCTGAGCGGGCAGGTCCAACGTGTCCCACACCTCCTCCGCCAAAAAACGGTCACGCATCAGGTAACAGGCCTCGACGGCGAACTCCTCGCGCTCGTCACGCTCGGCTTGCGTCAGCTGCGGGTAATAGTCGCGCAGGGCGAGGCGACCGAACGCCACGTGGCGCGCCTCATCCTGCATGACGTAGGCGTTGACCGCCGCCGCCAACGAGTTCTTGGCGTTGTCGCGGATGTCCGCGAAGGCGGCCAGCGCCAGCCCCTCGATCAGCACTTGCATGCCGAGATACGTCATGTCCCAGCGGGAATCGCTGAGCACGTCGTTCAACAACCGCTGCAACGTTGGGGTCACCGGATAGGCAAGCTCGAACTTCTCGTGCAGCAGCCGTGAATACGTCTCCACATGGCGGGCTTCATCCATCACCTGCGTGGCCGCGTAGAACTTCGCCGTCACACTGGGGACCTGCTGCACGATCTTCGCCGTGCAGATCAGCGCCCCTTGCTCACCGTGCAAGAACTGCGAGAGCTGCCAGGCCTGCAGGTGGCGTCGGACATTGGCCTTCTCCGCCCGCGTCAGTCGCTCCCAAACGTGCGAGCCGAAAATGGAGATGGATTCGTCCGGCAGCTCCTGCGGATTCTCCGGGTCGAGGTCTTGCGACCAGTCGATCCGGGTGTTCGTGTTCCACTGCAAGTTCTTGCCCTTTTCGTAGAGCTTCAACAACGCGTCGCGGCCGTCCTGGTACTCCCACTCGAACACGGTGTCGAACTGCTCCGGGATCGCCCACTCCAGCGGCTCCACGGCGCGCGCGTAGCGGCGCTCGGTTGACATACGCACCTCCCTGTTGTGTGGTGCGATTATTCCCCTTTTGCGTGCGGATGGCCAGCAGGGTCGGACTTCGGTAGAGTTCGAACAGAGTTTCGAAGGGAGACCGATGGATCGCCGAATCGGAATGTGGCTGAGTCTGACGCTGCTGTGCGCGCTGGTCCGACCCGTGCGGGCGGACGCGCCGGCGACGGACGGGCTGAAGCCCGGTGATGTGCTGAATCAAGAGCGCATCGATAATCCGCAGGGCCTCAGCTACCGCAACTTCATCATCACCGTGACGCCGGCGGATCTGAGGAGGCCCCGTCTTCTCAGGGACCGTCTCGAAGCCCTGTTCGCACCTGCAGGGAGGTCGGGCCTATCACCCGCCTCAATGTGTGCTGCACCAATGGCCGGCGATATGGCGTGACCACGTCGTGACCGTTCTCGCCATCGATCAAGGGACATCGTCGACCAAAGCCTTGGTGGTGTCAGCGGCGGGGGAAGTCCTCGCCGAAGCTGAAGCTCCGGTGCATCCCAAGCCGGTCGGCCAAGGCGGCGTCGAACAAGATCCCGCGGAACTGTGGGCCTCGGTGCTCAGCGCCGGCCGCGCCGCGGTCGCACGTAGCGGCGCGCGCATCGGCGCAGTCGGCTTGGCGAACCAGGGAGAGACCGTCCTGGCCTGGGACCGCGACACCGCCGTGCCGCTCTCCGCGGCGGTGTCGTGGCAGGATCGCCGCGCGGCCGCGGTGTGCGCGCGGCTGGGCGCCCATGGCGACCGCTTGCGCGCGCTGACCGGCCTGCCTCTGGATCCGTATTTCGTCGCGCCGAAGATCGCCTGGTTGCGCGAGCACGTGACACGCGCGGGGGTTTGCACAACCACCGATACGTGGCTGCTGCATCGCCTGACCGGCGCGTTCGTCACCGACGCGGCCACCGCTTCGCGCACGCTGCTGCTCGATCTCGATGCCGTGCGCTGGTCGGCGGAAGCTTGCGCCCTGTTCGGGATCGATCCCGGGGTGCTCCCGACTATCGTCGGCTGCGCCGACATCGTGGGGGAAACTTCGGCATTCGGCGCGACCGTTCCGGTCGCCGGCCTCGCCGTCGACCAGCAAGCAGCGCTGTTCGCCGAGGCGTGTTGGCACGGCGGCGATGCCAAGTGCACTTACGGCACCGGCGCCTTCCTGCTCGCCACCACCGGCACGCGGCCCACACGATCGCAGTCGGGGCTGGCGGCATGCGTCGCATGGCGATTGTATCGTGACACGACCTATTGTCTGGACGGGCAGGCGTACACGGTGGGCGCGGCGGTCAATTGGCTTCGGGGCATCGGCCTGATCGATGCGCCAGCCGACCTCGACACCTTGGGCGGGCAGGTGGCGGACAGTGGCGGAGTGATCTTCGTTCCCGCCCTCGCCGGGCTGGCCGCGCCGTTCTGGCGCCCGGCGGCGCGCGCCACCTTCGTCGGGCTGTCGCTCGCCACCGAGCGCTCGCATCTGATCCGCGCGCTCGTCGACGGCATCGCCGCGCAGGTGACCTGGCTGGCGCGCGCCGTCGGCGCAGACCTCGGCCGGCCCCTGACGCTCTTGCGAGCCGACGGTGGCCTGACGCGCTCGCGCGTGCTGATGCAGGCGCAAGCCGATCTGCTGCAGCGCCCGGTCGAGATCTATCCCTCTCCGCACGCGACCGCCTTGGGTGTGACCGCGCTCGCGCGTCTGGGCATCGGTGCGGCGCAGCAGCCGGCCGACGCCGTCGGCCCGTGGGCTCCGGTAGCGACCTACGAGCCGCAAGTGTCGGCTGATGAGGCGGAGACACGCTTGTCGCACTGGCGCCGCGCCGCCGAAGCGACCATGAATCTCACATGAAAGGGTTCCGGGGTTCGCGGGATCGGGGGTGGAGATGGGCGAGACCATCTTTGATGTCGCGGTGATTGGGGCCGGTGTGGTGGGGGCGGCGATTGCCCGTGAGCTGTCGCGCTACCGGCTGCGCGCCATCCTCATCGACGCCGCATCTGATGTCGGCAGCGGGACGAGCAAGGCCAACACCGCCATCCTGCACACCGGCTTCGACGCCAAGCCCGGCAGCCTGGAGGCCCGCCTGGTGCGGCGAGGGCACGCCTTGCTGCAGCAGTATGGCTCCGAAGCCGGCATCCCGATCGAGCGCACCGGCGCGTTACTCATCGCCTGGGACGAGGAACAGCTCGCGGCGCTGCCGCAGATCGCGGACCATGCCGTACGCAATGGGTATACGGCATCACACACGGTAAGCATAGAGGAATTGTATCGCAGTGAGCCGCATCTCGGCCGGGGCGCCTTGGGCGCCATGGGCATCCCCGACGAGAGCATCATCTGTCCCTTTACGACGCCGCTGGCGTTCGCGACCCAGGCCGTCGTGAATGGCGTGGCGCTGTCGCTATCGAGTCCGGTGGAGTCGGTCACGCGCGAGGACGCCGGCGAGGCCGCCGGCCTGCACGCCGTCAGGACGGTACGCGCCACGCTGCGCGCCCGCTACGTCGTCAATGCCGCCGGCCTACACGCCGACGACATCGATCGTCTGTTCGGGCACACCACCTTCACCGTGGCGCCGCGGCGGGGCGAGCTGATCGTCTTCGACAAGCGCGCCCGAACGTTGGTCAACCACATCCTGCTGCAGGTCCCGACGAAGGTGAGCAAGGGCGTCCTGGTGAGTCCGACGGTGTTCGGCAACGTCATGCTCGGGCCGACCGCGGAGGATATCGGCGACAAGGCGGCCACCGGATCGACGGCTGCCGGTATCGCCAGCTTGTACGAACGCGGCCGGCGGATCATGCCGGAGCTGATGCGCGAAGAAGTCACCGCCATCTACGCTGGGCTGCGGGCAGCGACCGAACACAGCGACTACCAGATCCACTTCCACCCCGACCAGCGCTACGTCTGCGTCGGTGGCATCCGCTCCACCGGCTTGTCGGCGTCCATGGCCATCGCCGAGCACGTCGTAGAAGGTCTCGACGATATGGGGCTGCGTCTCGAGCTGAAAGACGATTTCCACAGCGTGCGCATGCCCTACATCGGTGAGGCCGGCGCGCGCCCGTACTGGCGCGCCGAGATGATCGCCGCTGATCCCGATTACGGCCGCATCGTCTGTCACTGCGAGCGCGTCACCCGTGGTGAGATCCTCGACGCTGTGCGCAGCCCGATTCCGGCGCGTACCCTCGACGGGTTGCGCCGGCGCACCCGCGCCTTGCTCGGCCGCTGTCAGGGCTTCTTTTGCCTCGCTGAAGTCAGCACGTTGATGGCGCGCGCCAGCGGACAGTCGGTGTCTACGTTGCTGGGCCTCGGGGGTGACAACCCTGACGAGAGGGCGAAGTGACACCCTCGCCACCACACGAGAACACCGACGTGCTCGTCGTCGGCGCCGGGCCGACGGGACTGGCGGCAGCCATCGAGTTGCGCCGCCTGGGCATCGCGCGGGTAGTGGTAGCGGATCGCGAGCAACAGGCTGGCGGTGTGCCGCGGCACTGTTACCACATTGGGTTCGGGCTACGGGACATGCACCGCCTGCTCACCGGACCGCGCTATGCGCAGCGCTACGTTCGGTTGGCCGAACAGGCAGGGGTCGAGGTGCACACGTCGACGACGGTGACGGGCTGGCTGCCGGACACGACACCAGCGGCGCGCGGTGTTTCGGAACCTGCGGTCCGAGGCTCTGTCTCGCTGGCGCTCACCAGTCCGAGAGGCCTCAGCGCCGTCCACGCCCGCGCCGTCATCCTCGCCACCGGTTGTCGCGAACGGCCTCGGACCGCCCGGCTGGTTCCCGGCGATCGGCCGCTGGGAATCCTTACCACAGGGGCGTTGCAGCAGCTGGTCTATATTCAGCATCAATGCATAGGCCGGCGCGCGGTGGTGGTTGGCGCCGAGCACGTCAGCTTTTCGGCCGTGCTGACGCTGGCGCACGCCGGGGCAGAGACCGTGGCCATGATCACAGAACATCCCCGGCATCAGACTTATACGCCGTACAGATGGCTCAGCGCGACCCGCTTGCGCGTCCCGATCCTCACTTCCCACCGCATCACCAACATCATCGGGCGGCGGCGAGTGGAGGCGGTGGAAGTGACCGACCTTGCGACCGGCGCGGTGCGCCAGTTGCCGTGTGACGCGGTGGTGTTCACCGGCGATTGGATTCCGGATCACGAACTGGCGCGCCGTGGCGGGCTGATGATGGACCCGGCGACGCGCGGGCCGTGCATCGACGGCGCACTACGGACGTCGGCGCCCGGCGTGTTCGCGGCCGGCAACCTCGTGCACGCCGCCGAGACCGCCGACATCGCCGCGTTGAGTGGCCGCCACGTCGCGCACGCCGTGCAGGCCTTCCTCGAATCCGACCGCTGGCCCGAGCGCGCCCCGGTGCCGATCCTCTGCGCCCCGCCGGTGCAGTGGGTTGCCCCCAGCGCCATCGACGGTGATGCCCATCGGCCGCCGCAGAACCGCTTCGCGTGGCGTGTCAGCGAGTTCTGCGGACCCGCCGAACTCATCGTGCGGCAGGGGGGCCGCAGGCTGTGGCGGCGCCGCTACCGACGGCTGGTCCCAACCCTACCGTTGCACGCCCCGGCCGAGTGGATCGGCCAGGTCGATGCCAACGGCGAGCCGGTGACGTTCGAGCTGTACCCAGCGGCGTAAGTGTGCTCGGTGTGATTCGAACACCCGACCTACCGCAAGGCAACGTGGTGAGCCGGCCCGGCACGCGCCCATCTGAAACGGTGGCACGACTGACGTCGCCTGCAGTTGTTGCTGCTTTGTAACGTCGGTGCCACAATCTGCCGTATGCGGAGGGGAGTGCGCGGTCCAAGGCGGCGGGCATTTGCAGATGTGATCGCAAGGTGCCCTCCGATCTCACTGGCATACTGGCGCACCGGCGCACCGGCTCAGGCTCACAGGAACCCACGATGAAACTCACTCCGATGCTGGAGCAATACCTGCGCGTCAAAGAGCAGCACCGCGACGCCCTGCTCTTCTTCCGCCTCGGGGACTTCTACGAGATGTTTTTCGAGGACGCCGAGCGCGCCGCGCCCATCCTCGACGTTGTGCTCACCACGCGCAGCAAGAAGGATGACGTCCCGATCCCGATGTGCGGCGTGCCGCACTTCTCAGTCCAGACGTACATCGCCAAGCTGCTCGCCGCCGGGCTCAAGGTCGCCATCTGCGACCAAGTGGAGGATCCGGCCACCGCGCGCGGTCTCGTCGATCGCGCCATCGTGCGCGTGATCACGCCGGGCACCGTGACCGAGGAGGAGTGCCTCGATCCGAAGTGCCCGAACTACTTGGTAGCGGTGACGCGGGAGCAGGAAGCGCCGGTGTTGGCCGCAGTGGATCTCTCCACCGGAGAGTTTCGCATCGTTCCGCTGGCCGACGAGATCGTCCTGGCAGATGAACTGAGACGCTTGATGCCGCGCGAGCTGTTGGTGCCTGCCGGGGACACGTCGTTGGCCGAACGCATCGGCGCGGTTGTGCCGCAAGCATTGCTGAACCGTCTGCCCAGTGAGCATTTCGAACCAACCCGGGCACGTGAGTGGCTACGGGCTCGCGGCGCCGCGGCCAACGGTGCCGGCAGCATATCCCGCACGGTCGGCCTCCCGGCCATCTCCGCCCTGCTGTCGTACTTGGAGCAAACGCATCGCGCCGGGCTCGAACACCTGCGCCTGCCGGAGGTGCAAAGCAGCGGCGATCGCTTGCACCTCGATCAGACTGCGTGCCGCAATCTCGAACTGCTGGTGACCATGCGTGGCGAGCGGCGTGGCTCGTTGCTGTGGGTGCTCGACCAGACGCTCACGCCCATGGGCGGCCGCCTGCTGCGGCACTGGCTGCTCACCCCACTGACCGACATCGCGGCGATCGGCGAACGGCTCGATGCCGTCGAGCATCTGCGCGACCGCGTGACGTGGCGCCAAGGTCTCGAAGCCGAGCTGCGCGGCGTCGGCGATCTCGAGCGGCTCAACGGCCGCCTGGCCGCGGCGCGGGTGACGCCGCGTGATCTCGTCGGACTGGGCGCGACCCTGGAGCGCATCGGACGGTTGCGCGATGCCTTGGCCAGGGGCCCGGTGCCGGCGCTACGCCGCTGCCACGATGAGCTCGATCCCATGCCGGACGTGCGTGCGCGAATCGGCGCGACACTGGCCGACGACCCGCCGCTCAATGCGCATGCCGGCGGCCTGATCCGCGCCGGCTGCGACGCCACGGTCGATGAGCTGCGCGGGCTGTCACGGCACGGGAAGCAGTGGATCACGCAGCTGGAAGCCACCGAGCGCGCCCGCACCGGCATCGCCTCGCTGAAGGTCCGCTACAACCAGGTCTTCGGCTACTACATCGAGGTCACCAAGCCGAACCTGCATCTGGTGCCGGCGGAATACCGGCGCAAGCAGACCATGGTAAACGCCGAGCGTTTTGTTACGCCGCAACTGGAGGAGTACGAAGCCAAGATCGTTGGCGCCGAGGAACGCTTGCGTGCGCTCGAATTCGAGCTGTTCGGCAAGCTGGTGGCCGAGATTGCGGCACAGCAGTCACGCCTGAGCCGCACCGCCGCAGCCGTTGCACGCCTCGATGTCTTCTGTGCGTTGGCGACGACCGCCGAGCGCAACCAGTACACGCGCCCGCAATTGAATCGCGGGCGCCATATCACTATTCGTGACGGCCGCCATGCCGTGGTCGAGGTCATGGCCGGCCGCGCCGGCTTCGTGCCCAACGATTGCACGCTGGACCCGGACGGGCCGCAGCTGCTCACCATCACCGGGCCGAACATGGCGGGCAAGTCCACCTACCTGCGCCAAGTGGCGCTCATCGTGCTCATGGCGCAAATGGGCAGCTTCGTACCCGCCGCCGCTGCCGAGATCGGAGTGGTCGATCGGCTGTTCACGCGCGTTGGCGCCTCCGACAATCTCGCCGGCGGCGAATCGACCTTCATGGTCGAGATGAAGGAGACGGCAGAGATCCTGACGCACCTGACGCCGCGCAGCCTGGTGATCCTCGACGAGATCGGCCGCGGCACCAGCACGTTCGACGGCATCTCCATCGCCTGGGCGGTCGCCGAGCACCTGCACGCCGCGCCGACGCGGTCGCTGGTGCTGTTCGCGACGCACTACCACGAGCTGACCGACCTGGCGCGCACGCTGGAGCGGGTCGAGAACTACTCGGTCGCGGTGCGCGAATGGAAAGGCGAGGTCGTCTTCTTGCGCCGCATCGTGCCGGGCCCCGCCAGCCAGAGCTACGGTATTCAGGTGGCCGGTCTCGCCGGTGTGCCGCTGCCGGTGATCGCGCGCGCCAAGGAGATCCTGCACAACCTCGAGCAGGGCGAGCTCAACGACCTCGGCCAGCCGCGGCTGGCGCAAGGCGATGGTGCGCCGTCGGGACAGCTGGCGCTGTTCGCGGCCCGTGAGCGCAGCCTGCGCGAAGAGCTGGCGCGTGTCGACGTGAATCAGCTCACCCCGCTCGACGCCCTCACCCGCCTGCACGCCCTGGTGGAGCTGGCGCGAAAGGACACGGAGTGATGTATCGCGGCGCCAGTATTCCCGCACTCTTTTCAGATCCCCTCCCCCGAGGGGCGAGGGAGAAGAGACACAGAGAAGTGGAGTCCTAAGTGCGGCGACTGATCGTGGCCTGCTTGGCGGTGGTGGCGGTGGCGGTGGCGAGGCAAGCCGGGGCCGTCGCGACCGTGCGCGCTGTCCGCCACATCACCACGCCCAACAGCAGTCGCCTCATCATCGAGTGCTCCGGTCCGGTACATTACCGCCTGCAGCGCGTTCGGGGCCGCCCCGGCCTCGGAGTGCCGGCGCGCCTTTACGTCGATTTGTTGGCTGCGCAACTCGGCAGCGACGCGCGCGCGCCGCTGGAGCTGGACGAAGGCCCGCTGCTGCGCGTGCGCGCCGGCGAGCCGACCTCCACGACCTCCCGGCTCATCCTCGACGTTCCCGGGCTGAGCGAGTTCGGCGCTTTTCTGATGCCGGACCCCTTTCGTCTGATCATCGACGTGCGTGGCATAGCGCGCGCCGCGCCGGCCGGCAGCGCAGCCATGTCCGACGGCACGACACAGGCGCACCCCGCCCAGGGGGAGCCGGAGACGGAACTCGCTGCGGCCAAGGTGCCGACAGGAAACGGTACCCAACTGCGGCCGCCTGTCCCAAGCCGAGCCACGCCACACCGCTTCAAAATCGTCCTCGACCCCGGCCATGGCGGTAAAGATCCCGGTGCAATCGGAGTCGACGGCGTCGCCGAGAAGGACGTGACACTGGCGATCGCCCTGCGTCTCAAGCAACGCTTGGAGGCGATCCCGAACGTCGATGTCGTGCTCACTCGCGGCACCGACGTGTTCCTCGCCCTCGAAGAGCGCACCGCGCGCGCTAACGCCGAGCAGGCCGATCTCTTCGTCTCCATCCACACCAACGCCAGCGAGAATCCCAGCCGCGCGGGGGTCGAGACCTACTACCTCAACAACACCAACGACCGTGCCACCATCCGTCTGGCGCGCATGGAGAACGGCCTGACCACAATGACCGGCCACGCCAACCGCGACGACGACACAACGCTCATTCTCAGCGACCTCATTCAGAGCTATAAAGTCCAGGAGTCGGTGGTGCTGGCAGAGGACATTCAGCGGGCGTTGGTCAGTGCGCTCGAGGCGCGGAGCAAGCGGGTGAGTGATCTCGGAGTGAAACGGGGGCCGTTCTATGTTTTGGTCGGGGCCGGCATGCCGTGCGTCCTGGCGGAGGTATCGTTTTTGACCAACCCGCACGAAGGCACGCAACTGGCGCAGCCGGGATACCAGGATGCGGTGGCCGATGGCCTCTTGCGCGGCATTCAGCGTTTCATCGACAATAGGCGCGTAGCCGGGAATCTATGAGCGAGGACGTCACCGCCATCGTGGCGGGGTTTTCGCCGATCGAGGCGCTGAGTCCGGGAACGGACTGGGGTCGGCCGGCACGTGAGTTCCTCCAGGCCGTGAAGGTACAGCTCTTCGAACACCATCAGCGCGGTGCGTCCGGCCACGCCGTCGTGCACGGCTACACCACCGCCATGGACCGCCTCATCGGCGCGCTGTTTGATGCCGCCAACGCCGAGTACGTGGAGCGCTACTCGCGGCTGGATCAGCGCTGCGCCGTCGTCGCCCAGGGCGGCTACGGCCGCGGCGAGTTGAACCCGTGCTCCGACATCGACCTCCTCTTCCTGTACCCCAACAAACGCGAGCCCTACATCGAGCACGTCGCCGAGCGCATGCTCTACGCCCTGTGGGACACGAATCTGACCGTCGGGCACGCCATGCGCAACGTGCGCGAATGCGTCCGCATGGCGGCCAGGGATTTCAAGATCAAGACTGCGCTGCTCGACGGCCGCCATCTCTGCGGCGACGAGGCGCTGTACGCCGAGTTTGCCGCCGCCATGGAGCGCGATGTGCTCAAGCGCGGCGCCGCGCGTTTCTTCAAGGAGAAGCTCGCCGAGAACGAGGAGCGCCACGAACGCTACGGCGATTCCGTGTACATCCTCGAGCCGCAGTTGAAAGAGGGCGAGGGCGGCCTGCGCGATCTGCACACCGCCATGTGGATGGCGAAGGTGAAGTTCAAGACCAACAGCATCGCGCAGCTGGTGCAAAAGGGCATAATCACCGAGCGCGAGCTGGAGGAACTGGAAGCGGCGCACGATTTCCTCTTCCGCGTGCGCAACGCCCTGCACTTCCTCTCCGGCCAGCACCAGGATCAGCTGACCTTCGAGTACCAGGAGCGCATCGCCGCCGACCTCGGGTTCGCGGGTACCGCCACGGTCAAAGGCGTCGAACAGTTCATGCGCACCTACTACCTGTACGCCGCGACCATCAACCGGTTCGCCGAGCAGATCATCGAGCGCTGCCTGGAACGCGAGCTGCCGTACCGGCTCATCGGCCGGTTCACGTCGCGGGAGATCCGACCGGGGGTCGTCATCAGCGAGGGGGTCTTGTCGATCAACGGGGTCGAGTTACTGCGCAACGAAGCGCGCAACATGATCGCCATCTTCGCCGCGGCGCAGCGCCACGACGTGATCATCTCCAACAGCACCAAGCGGGTGATCCGCGCCAATCTCGATTTGATCGATGACGAACGGCGGCGCGATCCGGGTCTGGTGGCCGCCTTCTTCGAGGTGCTCCGCGGCAAATACAAGGTCTATGAAACCCTGCTCGACATGCACCGCGTCGGCGTGCTCGGCGCCTTCTTGCCCGAGTTCGGCGCGCTGCTGTGTATGGTGTTGCACGACCTCTACCACATCTACACCGTCGATGAGCATTCGTTGCGCGGCATCTACGAGCTGGAGCGGCTGCGTGCCGGGACGTACAAGGACAGCGTACCGCTGCTGACGCAGGTGGTGCGTGAGATCGATCGCATCGAGATCCTCTTCCTCGCTCTGCTGCTGCACGACATCGGCAAGGGCCACGGTGGCGGCCACTCCGAGCGCGGTGCGCGCATGACCGCCGACATCGCCGCTCGCTTCCAGCTGAACACCGATGACGCCGAGCAGCTGCAGTTCCTGGTGGCGCACCACCTGACGATGTCGCACCTGGCGCAGCGCCGCGACATCCACGATCAGCGCCTGATCATCGACTTCGCCAAGCGGGTGGAGACGCTCGAGAACTTGAAGAAGCTCTACCTGCTGACCTTCGCCGACATGCGCGCCGTGGGCCCGAAGATCTGGAACAAATGGCACGACATGCTGCTCGGCGAGCTGTACCTGCGCACCCTGGAGGTCTTCGAGCGCGAAGAGTTCATCGAGGAGGATCACGCGCTCCGCGTGCAACGCGTGAAGGACCGCGTGATGGCCGCGGCCGACGGCAGCATCGGCCAGCGCGCCCTCCGGAGTTGCCTCGCCGAGATGCCCGACCGCTACTTCCTGGGGACGGCAGAGGAAAGCATCGGCCATCATATCCGCCTGGTGAATCGGCTGAACGGGGCACCCTATTTGAGCGAAGTGAAGCACTATCCGGAACGCGAGTTCAGCGAGTTCACCGTTGTGACACGCGATCGCCCCGGGCTCTTTTCGATGTTGACCGGTGTGCTGCTGGCCCACGGGATGAACATCCTGGCTGCCAGCATCAACACCAGTACCGCCGGCGTTGCCCTCGACATCTTCCGCGTCTCGCACGCCGACCAGGCCGAGTCGGCGCAACGGCCGGAGCGTTGGGAACGCGTGCAGGCCAGTCTCGGCAAGGTCCTCAGCGGCGAGGTCGACGTGGAACAACTCGTCGCCGCGGCGCGACGGCCTTCGATCCTGGCCAAGCGGTTCCTTCCGCGCGTGGGCACGAATATCGAGGTCGACAACGAGGTCTCCGATCACTTCACCGTGCTCGACGTGTACACCCAGGACCGTGTCGGGGTGCTGTTTGCCATCACCAACACGCTGTTCCATCTGGGCTTGTCCATCCACCTGGCGAAGATCACGACCAACGTCGATCAGGTACTCGACGTCTTCTACGTCACCGACGCCTCAGGCAAGAAGATCCACGACGGCGCGCGCCTCGAACGAATCAAGGCCGAGCTGCACCAGCGGCTCACGGCGGAAGACAGCAGCGAAGTCCTGAGTGCTGAGTCCTGAGTGCTGCGTACAAGACTAGATGGCAAACAAACGACTTGGGACCCCTCGACTCGGCTCGGGACAGGCTCAGGACTCAGGGCTCAGCACTTCACTCAGCCCCCGGCACTCAGCACTCAGCACCGATTTGGCGGTCGATCGTTTTCTGAATTATCTGGCGACTGAACGCGGGGTGGCGGCGAACACCCTGGTGGCCTACGGCCGCGACCTCGCCGGCTTTGCGGATCACCTCGAGCGGCGCCACGTTCGCAACGTCGATGCGATCCAGGTGCGTGACGTCGTCAGTTTCCTCGAAGGCCTGCAACAGCGCGGCCTGTCGGCGCGCAGCCGAGCGCGCATGCTCGCGGCGGTGCGCGGGGTGTTCGCCTTTCTGTTGCGCGAAGAGGAGCGCGAAACCGATCCGAGCCGGGATATCCGCCTGCCGCGGCTCGGGCAGCGACTGCCGCGCTCGCTTGCTCCCGAGGAAGTGGCGGCCTTGCTCAGTCCCGCGGACGGCAATGCCTTGGCGCAACGCGACGGGGCCATGATCGAGTTGCTGTACGCCACCGGGCTGCGCGTCTCCGAGGTCGTATCACTCAAGGTGAGCCAGGTGAATCTCGAGGCCGGATACCTCACCGTCGTCGGCAAGGGGAGCAAGGAGCGGGCGGTGCCGATCGGCAGCTACGCGCGCCGGCGCGTGCTCGACTACTTGCAGGAAGCGCGCGCGAAGATTCTCGCCGGGCGTTTGAGCCCGTACCTGTTCGTCAACCGCGCTGGGCGCCAGCTCTCCCGGCAGGGATTCTGGAAGCGGCTGCGCCTGGCGGTGCGGCGCGCCGGCCTCGCAGGCAAGGTGAGCCCACACACGTTACGCCACGCCTTCGCCACTCACCTGGTGGAACGCGGCGCCGACCTGCGCGCCGTGCAGATGATGCTCGGCCACGCCGACATCGCCACGACGCAGATCTACACCCACGTGGCGCGCGATCGGCTGCGCGCGGTGCATCGCACGTTCCATCCGCGGGGCTAGCTAGTTTCTGTCTCGAAATGCGTCTAGGGCTTGTGGGGCAAGGGTTTGCGGCGGTGTGGCGGTAGTCATTTGTGAGTCGAAGGGCGGCGAGTTCCTAGGGAAAGTCGCTTTGGGCGTGGGATTT
>Ga0326728_10016327_pt1 | contig 15179 bp, 14 predicted proteins | sample MB3enrmetagenome_FD_207602 | JGI IMG/M metagenome (GOLD analysis project Ga0326728, IMG submission 207602) | Lab enriched peat soil microbial communities from McLean, Ithaca, NY, United States - MB31MN | ecosystem: Environmental > Terrestrial > Soil > Wetlands > Peat | place: USA: New York...
CCGGAAATGCTTTTTCATTTCGGGTTTGCCCTGGGTGACGATTTACTCTGTACGGCGGTCTTGCGGGAGTTGAAACGGCGCGGGCATGGAAAGCTTTGGATGATGTCGGACTACCCGGAATTATACGAGGGCAATACCGATATTGACCGGGTCGTTCCCAGCGACAGTCGCTTCAATGATTATATTTCTCTCTTTGGGGGGAAACGGCAATTACTGGAGTACGAGTCTAGGGGCTGGGCGAAGGATAAAAGTGCGCCGGCCGGAAGGCATATTATTGCCGAACTTTGCCGGAAGGCAGGCGTTTCGGGCGAGATCTCCTTGCGGCCATACTTTTTCCTCAGTAAGGAGGAATCCTTAAGCAGCGAGTGGGCAAAAGGCGCGATCGCCATTCAAAGCAGCGTCCTCGGCGCCAGATTCGCCATACGAAACAAGGAGTGGTTTCCCGAAAGGTTTCAGGAGGTCGTCAGCCGGCTGGGAAAGAAGTTCAAGTTTATTCAAATAGGTTCCGAGAGCGATCCACTGCTCGAAGGGGCGATGGACTTGAGAGGGAAAGCGACTATCCGCCAAACCGCGGCACTCCTGGGAAACTGCCGCATGTTTTGCGGAAACGTAGGCTTTTTGATGCATTTGGCAAGGGCGGTCGAATGCCCCTCCGTCATTGTTTACGGCGGGCGGGAAGCGCCGTGGCAGTCGGGCTATAGCTGTAACGTCAATCTTTATTCCGAAACGCCTTGCGCCCCGTGCTGGCTATGGAATACCTGCGACTACGACCGTCTCTGTATGAAAAATATAACGGTTGACGATGTCGTAGGCGCTATTTCTGACGCGATTTCACGACCTCGAAACCCGCTGGCCGAAGATAGCTTTATAAACCGTGCCTGACCTCTTCTAGACACAACCCGCGTCAGGACTATTCGACCCGGGTATCGCTGCCCGAAGAAGCCATGGGAATTACAGAGGACCGTAAATAACCGGAAACGAGAACGCGCGTCAATCGGGGCAAATGGTGCCGACCGTATCAGTCGTTATTCCCACTCTAAATCGCCTTTCATTCTTGAAAGAGACCATCGAATCCCTTCATAGGCAGACATTTCGGGATTGGGAGGCGGTAGTCGTCGACGATGGCTCCACGGACGGCTCCTGGGAGTGGCTCGTGGGTGAAGCCCGGCAGGACGCGCGCGTCCGCGCGATCCGGCGGATGGAAAAACGTCCCGAAGCCCAAGGCGCCCAGGTTTGCCGAAACGTCGGATGGTCGGACGCGCGGAGCCATTATTTATTGTTTTTGGATTCGGACGACATGCTTTCTTCAAAATGTCTCGCGGGTCGGGTGACGGCATTGGATCGAAACCCCGGTTTGGATTTTGTTGTGGGCCAATGCGAACATTTCACGCGCAGGCCCGGCGACTGCCCGGACGAGATCTGGTCAAAATGGGACGATGGCCAGGATGATCTGGACGCATTTTTAGGGACAGGCATTCCGTGGCAGACCAGCGGCCCGCTCTGGCGGTGGAGAGCTTTGGACGCGATCGGTCCCTGGGATGAATCCCTGGTGCACGTCGGGCACGATCACGAGTTTCACGTGCGGGCGCTGTGCCGGGGGCTGAAGTATCTGAAATTGCCCGGCATCGATTATTACTGGCGGCATGTGCGCGAGGATTCCTTGAGCGCGCTCGAATCCTTCAAACGTCACCACGCCGACGGCGGAATGATTTTGGCCTTTACTAAAATCATCGCCACGGTTTCCCTGGCCGGCCAGTGGACCGCACAGCGGCGGAAAACCCAGCGGCAGGAAGCGATCAATCTGGCCACTCGGTGCCGGCTTTGGGGCGGGACGCTTCGTACGGCATCCCGGGCGATCAAAGCCGCCCGGGGGCAGGGACTGCTCTCCTGGCCGGAGCAGATGGAGATCACTGCCGCGCTCGCCGGGTGGTTTCGTGTCGCAGACAAGATCCCCAGCATGGCTTATTTGAACCGAAGATATTGCGTCGCGCATGCCGTGGCGCGCGGGTCGGAGGCTTAGCGATGACAAGAATGGATCCCGGACGGATTTTAATTATCGGCGCCGGCCCCTGCGGCCTCGGCGCGGCCCGTGCCCTGGAGCGCGCGGGGCACTGGCGCTGGAACTTGCTTGAAGCCTCCGCCGAGCCGGGCGGGCTGGCAGCATCGTTTAAGGACGCCCACGGCTTTACCTGGGACATCGGCGGGCACGTCCAGTTTTCGCATTACCAGTATTTTGACCGCGCGATGGATGAATTTCTTGGCCGCGAAGGCTGGCTCGATCACGAGCGCGAGTCCTGGATCTGGATGCGCGACCGTTTCATCCCGTACCCGCTGCAAAATAACGCGCAGCGCCTGCCGGCGGAAGATCTCGACAAGTGCCTTGCCGGGCTGATTGAGACTTCCGAAAAGGGCTGCGTCAAGCCGGCGAATTTTCGGGAATGGATTTTAGCCACGTTCGGCCGGGGGTTAGCGGAGGTTTTCATGCTGCCCTACAATCAAAAAGTGTGGGCCTATCCGCCGGAATTGCTGAGCGCCGTTTGGGTGGGCGACCGCGTGGCCGTGACGGATTGGAAACGGGTGCTCGATAACGTTGTGTATCGCAAGGACGACGTTTCATGGGGACCGAACCATAAGTTCCGCTTCCCCAAACAGGGCGGCACGGGCGCGATCTGGCGCGCCTGCGCGGACGGGTTGCCGCAGGACCGGGTGAGGTTCAACGCCCGAATCGCAAAGATCGATTTGGCCGGCAATAAAATCACAACCGTTGACGGTCAAACCCTGGATTATGACATCCTGATTTCCACGATGCCGCTAGTGGAATTGATCCGATTGAGCGGGCAGAATCAATGGACCAAACTCGCGGAGCGCGGGCTGCTCTATTCGAGTTGCAACATCTTCGGCATCGGATTGCGCGGCAGGCCGCGGGAAGCATTGGCGACGAAATGCTGGATCTATTTCCCTGAAAGCAATTGCCCCTTTTACCGCGCCACGGTTTTTAGTAACTATTCGCCCCGAAACGCGCCGGACAGTGACTACTGGTCGCTGATAGCGGAAGTCGCGGAATCGGCCCATAAGCCTGTCGACCACAGCAGCCTCTTGAGCGAAGTCACTCAAGGGCTTCTGGCGACTCAATTGATCGAGCGGACGGAGGACATCGTTTCCACCTGGCAATACCGCGCCGGGTACGGCTATCCCACGCCCGGGCTCCATCGCGATGAAGCGCTTGCGGAAATCATTCCTTTCTTTGAGCGGCATGGGATCTACTCGCGCGGACGGTTCGGCTTGTGGAAATATGAAGTCGGCAATCAGGACCACTCTTTCATGCAAGGCGTGGAGCTCGTGGAGCGATTGCTGCATGGCCGCAAGGAAATCACGGCATTCGATGCCGCTTTCGCCAACTCCCACAAGCATCCCTGGCCCTTTGAAGCGTGGACCCCTGTTGCAAAAAGCGGCCGGCACGATCATTTTCATAAGCAGCCCGTATTTGCCCCATGACGAAGCCCCTGGTCACCTGGTTCGCCAACCCTCACGAACATTCAGTCCATTTTATCAAGTTCGGCCTGATGCAGCTCGAGCGGCGCGGGGAAATCCGCTTTCAGGAAATCCCCAATCACCTTGCCGCCGGTGTGCTGCCCGAACGCATTGCCTCGCATTCCCACAGGCGGACCGCGGCCGCGCTGCTTCGGGACGGCCACACCAGCAAAGTCGTCGTATTTGACGGGGAAGACTCCATTTTTCAAACGTCGCCGCTTCTTACAGTCAGCGATTACTATTTTGTCTGCGCCTTTCACCGGCGGTTTTTTGAAGGAGAACCGTTTGCCATGGCTTACGCGTGGCAGGACGGAAGCGAAGTGGACTATTACCGGAAACTTTACGGCAAGCTCCAAGATCGCTTCCGGCCGTATTTATGCAAAGCCCGCCCGATCGTTCCCATCGGGCCGGAGCTCGAATCCGAAGTAAAACTCGATTTCTCCGAGCAACGTCTTCACAACCTGCGCCACCGTATCCGTAAGACCGTCACCCGAACCATTGACTGGCTTCCGCAATATGAGCGGTTTGAAAAACGCTGGGGCCGGCTGGAAGAGTTGAGGACGCTGGCACCGCGCTACGACGTGGTCTTGAAGGATTCCTTATGGGGTTGGCCGCGCCATCGGATCGCTTTACATCGGAAACTCGCCGAACTCTCCGAGAAATTTGAGATCCGGGCGGAACTCGATTACCGGCAGCCGGAAGCCTATGAGCTGGGGAAACATCCCAGCCCGGACCCGGAGGACTTTCCAGTCAGGAGCGGTGCTGGAATAACCGGAGACTACGAAGAGATGCTCGCCGCCTCCCGCCTGGGGGTTTTTGCCACGGGCTTTCACTGGGGGTGCCGCAATGTCGTGACTCTTGCCTGGTTTCTGGGATTGCCGGTCTATATGGATAAGCCCGTGTTCGAGGCGATCTATGATTTCGATAATTTCAGCTTGTCCTATAACGAAACCGGCAACTGGAGTGAGATGGAAGAGCATTTGAAACGCTCAAAAGAAACCCGTGCCGCCGAAAAGAAAAAATGCCAGGCCGTCTTCGACCGGATTGCCGGCCCCGCCGTGGCGGCGCGCCATATTCTATCCACGGTCTTCAATTAGAGGCTCAGGGGAGCTTTCGCGCGAAGCCATCGAAGACGTAAGTTACGGAAAAGGTCTTAAAATGAGGGTCGCGTTTATCAGTTTCGAATATCCACCGGCGCTTGCAATCGGCGGGATAGGGACTTATGCGGGTAACGCCGTGAAAATGCTCGCCACGGGCGGCGTGGACGTGGAAGTTTTCTCGGCCGGGGAAAAAGGGACGGCCGTTTGTGAGGGCTCTAGCGTTCCAATTCACCGGGTCGGCGCTCGTGACCGCGCCGAATTCAGGCAGCGGATTGTTTCGGTCGTCTGTGAGCGCCACGAAGTCGAAAGCTTCGACCTATTTGAAAGTCCGGAAATCGGAGCGGAAGGAGCTATGGTAGCAGCGGCTCTTCCGGAAATCGCCCGCGTCGTCAAGCTCCACACGCCGAGCTATCTGCTCGATCGTTTTGGCTACGAGCCGCCGGGTTTCAGGGAGCATCTGAGGTTTTCGCTCGGGGCATTGCGGCGCGGCCGGATCGGCTTTTTGAGACGAAATTCCTGGTCTTTTGCCGGCGACCCGGAATGCGCGTTTGCCGGCGCGGCCGATGAAATCGTCGCCCCCAGTCTCGAAATCGGCGCAATCGTCAAACGGGATTGGAACCTGCCGGAAGAACGCATCAGCCATTTCCCGCTCCCATTCCATCCAGCCGCAGAACTTTTCTCCCTGCCGCCGGCCGTCGAAATCAAGCGCGTGGGCTTTCTCGGCAGGCTTGAGCCGCGCAAAGGCATCATTGAATTGGCGCGGGCCATACCGACCGTTCTCAAGCAAGGCCCGGGCTTGCGCTTCCGTTTCCTGGGCCCGCCGTGGCCTTACAAGCAGGGCGACATGAAAAGCTGGATGCTGCGGATACTTTCGGACTGCCGCGACTCTTTGGAATTTGCCGGTCCGGTTACGCCCGCCGAATTGCCTATGCATCTCGCGCAATGCGACGCCATGGTTTTGCCCAGCCGCTGGGAAAACTTTCCCTTTGCCTGCATCGAAGCGCTCGCTTCCGCCCGTGCGGTCGTCGGCAGCGCCGCGGGCGGCATGGCGGAAATGATTGAGCACGGCAAAACCGGTTTACTGGTCCCGCCACGAAGCCCGAAGGCCATTACCGAAGCCATTCTTTCCCTTGTCAGGCAGCCGCAACTGGTCCGGCAACTCGCCGAGGCGGGGCGGAAATCCATCGTACAAAAGCTTGCACCCGAACGGATTCTGCCGTTACAGCTGGCGAGCTACGAGCGCGCCATCAGGCAAAGCCGCAGGCGGCAGCAAAGTCTGTAACCTGTGCCTTTCGCCTCCACTTCTATGAAAGTTTCCGTTGTCCTTTGCACGCACAATCCCCGGCTTGCTTACCTGCAGCGGGTTCTGGACGGGGTGAAGCGGCAGACAATGACGGTGCCCGGGTGGGAATTGATCGTTGTCGATAGCGCCTGCCACCGGCGCATCGAGAGCTGCAGCGAGCTGACTTTCCCGCCTGGCGCGTATCATATCCGGCTTGAGCAGCCGGGTTTGGCTCTTGCGCGCCTGGCCGGCTTTCGAAGGGCCGCGGCGCCGCTCATCGCCACGCTCGACGATGATACGGTGCTGGATCACGATTATCTCGAGGAGGCTGTGGGATTTTTTGAGAGCCATCCGCAGGTTGGCGCAATCAGCGGGCGGATTCGCGCCGAATATGAAACCTCCCCCCCGGCGTGGATCGCGGAGTTCAGGAAGCTCCTGGCTGTCCGCGATCTCGGCGATGCCACACTCGTTTATCCCGAAAACAAGGAAGAGGCACTCTCGGAGTATCCGGAGTGCGCACCCATGGGCGTGAATGTGTCGCGCCGAGAGGCGATCGAGGGCTATGTCGAACGCATGATGAAAGACAAGGCCCACCGGGAGCTTGGCCGCTCGGGCCAATCCCTCGATTCAGGCGAGGATAACGATTTCGCCCTGTGCGCTATAAAAGACGGCTGGAGCGTCGCGTATGTGCCCAAACTGAATTTGACGCACCTCGTCCCGGCGCGGCGCCTGGAAAGCTCTTACTTGGGCAGGCTTAATCATGCCGCCTCCCGCACCTGGATCAAGGTATTAAGGATGCACGGAATATGTCCGTGGCCTTCAATTCCGCCCTGGACGGTGCTCGCGCGGAAACTGAAAGCGTGGTTTACCTATCGCGCGTGGGCCGGTCCGGCAGAGCGCATCCGCTGGCGCGGCGCGTGCGGGCATTTTGAAGGCCGCGCGGGAATAAAAAGCTGATGTCGATGACACTAGCGCTCCGTTCAGCCGGTGTGGGACGGCTTTTTTACCGGCTCTGGTTTAAGCCGGTCGGCCGCGCGCGCGAGGTCATCGCTTCCGGCGGCCCCCTGGAGGCTTGGCGCACCGAGCAGGGGCGCCGGGAAATGGAAGCTGCGGCCCGGCTGCTAGGGGAATTGCCCCAGGGAAATGGCCTCCCGCTTGAAATCCACCTCGTGACCGGCCGGAGATTTTGGTATCAAACGGCCTTTTGCCTGTGGACTTTCGCGCGGCAATCGGGGCGCATGGTCCGTCCGTGCCTTTACGATGACGGCACCCTGGATTCGAGGTTTCGCGACCCGCTTGAGCGCTTGTTTCCGCAAGCGCGCTTTTTCCCGCAGCGGGAGATTCTGGAGCGCCTGGATGCGCATCTGCCCGAAGCGCGTTTCCCGTCGCTGCGCGAGCGCTGGCGCAATTACCCGAACATCCGCAAAATCACGGACGTTCACGCCGGGCAAACGGGCTGGAAGCTCGTGATGGATTCGGACATGCTTTTTTTCCGCCGCCCGCTGTTTTTATTGGATTGGCTTTCCCAACCCACCCAGCCGCTATGCGCCGTGGACTGCGCGAGCGCTTATGGCTACTCACGCCGGCTTATGAAGGAACTCGCCGGCGCCGACATAGAGGATAGGGTGAATGCCGGGCTGACGGGCCTTTCGAGTTCCGAGCTTGACTGGGACAGGCTTGAATACTGGTGCCGCACTCTGATCGAACGCGAGCGCACCCACTATTATCTCGAACAGGCGCTCGTGGCCATGCTCACGGCCGGGCGCGATATGGCCGTTGCGCCCGCGGCCGATTACGTTACGGGGCCCGCAGAACCTGAGGCGCACGACTGCAGTGCCGTCATGCATCACTATGTCGCAGGCTCCAAGAAATGGTATTTCCGCCATGGCTGGCGTAAGGCAGCGCGTGATGAATCCGCCGCTCGTTAGCATTTTAATCCCCTGCTGTAACGCCGAAAAATACGTGGCGGCGGCCCTGCACTCCGCGCTCGGCCAGACCTGGCCGAACAAGGAAATCATCGTGGTCGACGACGGTTCCACGGACGGCAGCTCGCAAATCCTGGGACAATTCGGGCAGGGGATAAAAATTTTCCGGCATGAAAAAAGAAATGCTGCGGCCACGCGAAACCATGCGTTTCAGCAGTCCCGGGGCGAGTTCATCAAGTTTTTCGATGCGGACGATTTATTGGAACCCCGGATGGTTGAGCTGCAGATGAACCGGCTGGCGGGAAGCCTGACGGCGGTGGCATCCGCCGAATGGGGCCGGTTTTATCAGGACGACATCGCCACACTGCGCTTCAATCCCCAAAGTGTGTGGCGGGACATGAACCCGCTCGACTGGCTGGTGGAATCCTGGATCGATACGCAGCCCATGACGCAGCCGGCGCTTTTTTTGATCCCGAGACCGGTGATTGAAAAATCCGGCCTCTGGGACGAACGGCTTTCCTTGCTCGATGACTTCGAGTTCTTTGCCCGCGTGCTTTGCCACGCCTCGGAAGTCCGGTTCACCCCGGGCGCCCGGCTTTATTACCGCTCGGGCGTTAGCGGCAGCCTTTCCGGTCAAAAAAGCCGGGAAGCGGCCGAATCGGAGTTTCAGTCGTTGATGACTGGAACGGCGCATCTTTTGGCCCGGCGCCAGGATGCCAGGGCCAGACTCGCCTGCGCCAACGAGCTGCAGGATTTTATTTACACTTATTACCCGCTGTATCCCGATCTCCGCCTACGGATGGAAGCGAGGATATCGGAGTTGGGGGGAAGCAATCAGCCGCCTTCAGGCCCGCCGAAATTTCAAAGGCTCCGCCGGTTGACCGGCTGGAAGCTGGCGCGCCGGGTCCAGCAGTTTGCCGGGGCCTGGAAATGAAGAGGCTATGGGCATCCTGATTTTTCACCAGAGCGTCGCCCCTTTCGTGCAGCAGGCGGGGCGGGCACTGCACGAGGCGGGCCAGCTGGAGCGGTTTCTCACCTCGGTGCGGGACGATCCCGGCAGCTTGTCCCAGCGCGCCCTCTGCTCATTGGGGCGGCTCGCCGGGCGCGACCTGGCCGCGCAATTCCGCCGCCGGGCGGTCACGGAAGTGCCTCGGAAAAAAACCGAGTCGCACCCCTGGGGCGAGTTGTTGCGCCTGGCCGTCGCCGGCCTCGACCGCGATGGCCGGGCCGCGGATATGGTCTGGGAAAGAGCGGACATCGGGTTCGACCGCTGGGTCGCGCGCAAAGTCCATTGGCGTTTAAGCGGCGTTTACGGCTATGAGCATAGTTCGCTGGCTGCGTTCGAGCGGGCAAAGTCGCTGGGGGTGCCGGTCATTTACGATATGCCTGCGCCCGAGACGCGCTATGTAGAGGACCTTTTGGCGCGTGAGATGGAAAAATTCCCGGAACTATGCACTCCTTATTACCGGCACACGGCCGCGCGCGACGGCCGGCGCATCGCCCGGCGCCGCGCAGAATACGCTTGCGCCGATTTGGTTATTGCCGCGTCCAGATTCACGCAGGAGAGTTTCAGCCGCGCCGGCCTCGACACGGCCAAGGTGCGGATTGTGCCTTACGGTGCGCCGCCTGCCGCTTCACGCGACGAGGCGCTTCGTCGCGAAGGCAACGGAGGGGGGCCGGCGACCTTTCTTTGGGCGGGCACCTTCAGTATCCGCAAGGGGGCGCATTACCTTGTGGAAGCGTGGCGGCGCGGGAATCTCGGCCGCCACGCCAGGCTGAAAGTTTTTGGCTCGGTGGCTCTTCCCGCCCGCGTGTTGCAACCCCTGCCGGAGGGCATGGAGTTAGGCGGCCCGATTTCCCGCGCCGAACTCATGGAGCAGTACCGGCAGGCGGATGCGCTCGTTTTCCCGACTCTCTGCGACGGTTTCGGCATGGTGGTCACGGAGGCGTGGTCCCGCGGGCTGCCGGTCATCACCACGGACCGCGCCGGGGCCGCGGATTTGCTCAAACCCAATGTCAATGGGTTGCTTATCCAGGCGGGGGATGCCGGCGCCATCGAGCAGAGTCTTGTTTGGGCCATGAGCCACCGGCGCGAACTGGCAGCCATGCGCGAGCAGGCGCTCTCTACGGCCGCCGGCTGGCAGTGGAGCGACTATCGCAGAGAGCTCGCGGGGATGCTGCGGGCTGCCGGCATGTTTTCTGACGCTGAATAAATAAGGGAACCGAATGAGTCGGTCGGCGCAAATCTGTTTAGTCAGTCCGGGGCATTTGGGTTCGAACCCGCGCCTGGTCAAGGAGGCGGATTCCCTGGTTGATGCGGGCTACCGCGTTCACGTCATTGCGGGAGATGCGCATCCCGACACGCGCTTTCGGGATACCGACATCCTGGAAAAAGCCCAGTGGACGTCGGAGATTGTCAAACTTCGGCCCAGCCGGCTGGTTTATCTGAAACGCAGGCTGAAACAAGAAATTTGCCGCTCTTTGTTTGCCTCCGGCGCCCGGACCTTACCGATCGCTCAGTGCGCACAGAACCCGCTGGTTCCGTCTTTGATGGCCGCGGCGTCGAACTTCCCTGCGGATTTTTACATAGGCCATTGCCTTGCCGCGCTGCCGGCAGTTGTGGCGGCCGGGAATAAACACAGGGCGCGGATCGGCTTCGATGCGGAGGATTTCCATTCGGGCGAGGCGGAAAAGGGAGCGAGAGGGGATTTGGACAATGCCATCGCCGCCAAACTAGAGGCCGGACTGCTCGCGCAATGCCATCACCTGACCGCCTCATCGCCGCTGATTGCCGAAACCTACCGCTCGTGTCATGCCGTAAATCCCACGCCGCTGCTCAATGTCTTTCCTTTGGCTGAGGCGGTCGAGCCGCAAGGCGTCCGGCACAACCCCTCGTTTTACTGGTTTTCGCAGACCATCGGGCCGGGCCGGGGGTTGGAGGAGTTCATCGCGATACTCTCGCTCATGAAGGGGGCCGTGCGGCTCGATCTGCGCGGGCACTCGACCGAATCTTACCGGCGGCAATTGCAGGCGCGGGCAAGCGGTGCGCCCATTGAACTACGGTTTCTGGAACCGGACGTTTCGCAGGCGATGGTGCGGGATGCAGCCGGCTATTCCGCGGGATTGGGACTGGAGTTGCGGCACCCGCTCAACCGGGATTTGTGCTTGAGCAATAAAGCCTTCACCTATTTGCTGGCCGGTGTGCCGGTGATTTTGAGCCGGACGAAAGCGCAGGAGCGGCTTGCGCTGGAACTCGGCAAGGCGTGTTTGCTGATTGATTTGGAGGACAGGGAGGGCGCGGCCCGGAAATTGGAAGAGTGGCTCCTGAATTCCACCGGCCAACAAAAGGCGCACGCCAAAGCCTTCCAGCTCGGCCGGGAGCGGTTCAACTGGGACCGGGAGAAAAGAATTTTTCTCGAGCAGGTGGAAAAAGTTTTAAGTCGGCCTCAAGCGATTTCCCGGGCCCGAAGTCGCGGCAGGAAATGACATCCGCCCCCAATGCCGGCGCATCGCCCCGAGCCCACAGGTTCGATCCGGCGATGACTATGGGTCAATGGAAAGCATGTGCCCTTCCATTGAGCCCGACCGTGCTTAGGCAAATACCCGCCCCGGGATTGAAATAAGCTAAAATGCTTCCCCGGTTGGCTCAGCAGCGTTTGAAACGCGGCCATGGGTTTGACGACGATTGAAGCGGAAAACAAACTCCTCCGTCCAGGCATCACAAAAGAATGACAAAATCACTCTGCTGCGCCAACCGGGGAAGCATTTTGCCGTATTTTTTCGAAGCAGGGTCTGGTGATCGGGGTACCGGCTTTTCTTGCATTCCTTGATGTCTTCTGAGAAGAAACCACGGCCGTCGTTTCTTTCTCCCAAAATCGTATTGACATTGTCATGACAATTATCGATAAGAGGACAAGAAAGGAAAGCATTTTATGGCAGCATATTCGGCATCAACAAAACGACGCACGGAAAAACTCGACGTGCGAGTCTCCCCCGTGGCGAAGGCCAAGTTGCACGCTGCTGCTGCGGCCGCACATCGCTCCATGAGCGATTTCGTTATAGAGAGCGCCCTTTCCCACGCTGAGGAAACGCTCGCGGACCGCCGCACCTTTGGCCTGGATGCAGCCCGATGGACAGCCTTTCAGGCTGCCCTCGATGCCCCGGTTCGTCCGCTGTTTCGGATGCAAACACTGCTGGAGGAACCTGGATTCTTCGATAGCGGTTCTTCCCGATGACCGGATCCAAGAGCATTGAAAAACTCCGGCGCGACCATGTGATCGATGCCTTCGATTGCGGACAAGCAGAGCTAAATAGCTGGCTGGTTAAGCATGCCCTGCAAAACCAGGGTGCGAATGCCGCCCAAACTTATGTCGGCCTCATAGAAGGGGTTGTCATTGGCTACTACAGCCTGGCCGTGGGCCACGTCGAGTACGCGGACGCGCCTGAACGCCTCCAAAATGGACTTGCCCGGCACCCGGTTCCCATCATGCTGTTGGCTCGTTTAGCCGTTCACAAAGACTGGCAGAAGAAAGGTGTGGGTCGCGGCCTGCTGAAAAATGCCGTCTTGCGCACTTTGCAGGCTGCCGACATCGCCGGTATTCGGGCGCTTGCGGTTCACGCAAAAGACGACAATGCATGCCGTTATTGCGAACAATTCGACTTTGTTCCTTCTCCCACCGACCAGTTCCATCTCTTTGTCCTACTGAAGGACATTCGCAAACGCGCTACAGTTTAATGCGCTGCCATATCTCACCCTATTTGCACGCCTTTTCGATTCTGTGGCAGAACACGCCCGTGAGCCGCTCCCGCACGCCAATTTCGGGCGAAAAACACTCTGCCTTCCGGTTGGCTCCCTAGAGTGATTTTGTCACTGATTTATGATGCCTGGACGGATGAGTTTATTTTCCGCTTCAATCGTTAAATACCCATGGCCGCGTTTCAAACGCTGCTGGGAATTTCTCTCCAGAAACCCTTGACCCTCAAAAATCCGTGCTGCTGAGTCGACCGGGAAAGCATTTAAGCTAAAAACCAGTTTCTTTGGATATTTCCGCCGTGAACGCGATTTATACGCTTGCAAACGATGTCACCCTGGAATGGCTTTTGGGGCTCATGGGCAGTCTTGAGAGGTGTGGCTGCCGCCTGCCGGTAGTGATCATTCCCTATGACGACAAAACGGCGAAGCTGCGCAAACAGATGAAACAATGGGAAAATGCGCGCCTGTGGGAAGCGCCGGAGCTACCAATATTGGATCAATTGGGCCTTAAAATCGCCGGTGCCGGCTCGCACCCCATGTTCCGTAAGCTCAGTATCTTTTGGGGGCCCTATGACGTGTTTTGCTACCTGGATGCCGACATTATTGTCGGGGAGGACCCAAACAACTGGATGAATATCTATGGCGCGGGGAAAGCTCGTTGCGACCTCATCGTCATGGACAATGACGTGCAGTGGGTGTTTCAGCCGGGACGCTTGAGGGAACGATTTAGAGTTGAGGAGCGCCCGGCGGTCAATGCCGGTTTTTGGATGGGGCGGCGGGGTCTCCTTAGCCTCCGGGACATAGAAGCGGCAGGCGAGGCGGCGCTCGATCATCGGGAAGAGTTTATTTCAGAATACGGCGACCAGTCGTTCTGGAATTTTCTCATGTGGTGGAAGGGATTGAAGCCGTCCACATTCCCGGCCCTAGGCAGCCGGTATGCCGATACGGTCTGGGCACCGCAAAATGTCCGAAGAAGCGCCGAAGGGGAATTTGTCATCGTCAGCGGAAATCATGCCGGCCGGGTGGTCCCATTTCTGCATTGGGCGGGATTGAAAGCCGGTCCGGACATGGCCAACTGGCACCTGTATCTTGAATCGGCGTTGAGCGCGAGTGACCTCGCCGGCAAGGCCCGGCTTTTGCTCGGCTTCTTTCAAAAGAGTCCGAGAGCTTTTCTTAATAAAGTCCCGCGCCATCTGGCTAAGAAGGCAATGACTCCGGCAATAAACGCATTATGAAAGCACGCCGCCCGCGGAATTAGCATTGGTGGTAACTTGCAAAAGGTTATTTGCTGGGGATACATTGGGCAAGGCATGGGCAGAGATCGTCGATTCTAGGGCTTCCTGGCGAACTTATTTTTGGCGCCGCCCCCTAAAATCGACTGGAAAGAGTGAAACCGATCTATCATGAAAAAAAGACGCTCCTCCGATGATAAGGTAGTTGCGAGAACAAAAACGGAATCATCAAAGGAGCGTCCAATGAATCAACTAAAGTATATCGGCATGGATGTTCACAAAGCAATGACGGTCATTTCCGTCCTGAATAGCGAAGGGAAGGAACTCGCGCAAGCTATCATCGAGACGAAGTCAACGACGATCATTGACTTCATCCAGGGTCAGCGCGGGACGCTGCATGTGACCTTCGAGGAGGGGACCCAGGCAGCGTGGCTCTACGACTTGATCCGCCCGCATGTTGCAAGTGTCCTGGTGTGCGATCCAAGAAAGATCGTCACTCAAGGAAACAAAGCGGACAAGATCGATGCGAGACGATTGGCAGAGTTGTTGCGGACTAAAGGGCTGACGGCGGTTTACCATGGAGAGCATAGTGCCAAGGCGGTCAAGGAACTAACGCGCAGCTACCAAGAAATGATGGAAGACAGTACACGAGTCAAAAACCGTTTGAAGGCATTATTCCGAGCAAGAGGAATCGATTGCAGCGGCGGCGCGGTTTACGGCGCGGACGAGCGAAAAACCTGGACAGCCAAGCTCGAACATGTGGCGGTACGTGCCAGGGCGGGCAGGTTATGGGAAGAGCTCGATGCGCTTGAAAAGCTGTGTGAGCAAGCGCAAGAGGATTTGAAGACTGAGGCCCGGAAACATGCCGCCGTAAAGATCCTGCAAGGAATCCCTGGCATTGGTCCCATACGGGCAGCCGTTATCCTTGGGATTGCCGGCACTCCGCACCGCTTCCGAAGTAAGAAGCAGTTCTGGACCTACTCTGGATTGGCGGTGGTCAGCAAGATCTCCTCGGAATACCAGCTGGTTGATGGGCGAATATCCAGGTCGAAGAAGCAGGCTCTGGTTCGCGGCTTGAATCGGAACTACAGTCGTCCCCTGAAGGATGTATTCAAGGGAGCCGCCAAAACTGCAGCCGCTGGCGAATGGAAGTCTTATTTCGATGCGATGGTTGCAAACGGCCAAGATCCACCGCTGGCCCTTTTGACTATAGCGAGGAAGATTGCATCGATCACCTTGGCACTTTGGAAAAGAGGAGAACGCTACGATCAAAAGAAAGTAGAAATTTTGCACGCGGCATGAAACGTCTCGAGGGCTGACTGAGCGAGTCAGCTGTGGGATCCAAGTCGGTACCCG